>Ga0210406_10001333_pt1 | contig 30444 bp, 32 predicted proteins | sample IncBWC30MmetaG_FD_155454 | JGI IMG/M metagenome (GOLD analysis project Ga0210406, IMG submission 155454) | Forest soil microbial communities from Barre Woods Harvard Forest LTER site, Petersham, Massachusetts, United States - Inc-BW-C-30-M | ecosystem: Environmental > Terrestrial > Soil >... | reverse complement strand
AATTCCTGTCCCGTTGGCCCGGGGACGATGTTCCGTTGGGGGCTGAAATCTACCGTTCCTTTGTCGAAGACAATGTTTCCGTTGCCGTCGATGGTTCCGGTTCTCGCAGCATTCTCCGCGAACCCCAGCTTGGCCGAAAAGTTCAGCCCGAGTTCGTTGGCGATTCCCTGGTCGGAAACGTCTGTGAGAATGTACCAAACCGTTTTGCCCTTAACAGCACCTTTGTAAAGCGGCAGGGTGATAGTCCCGTTCGAAGCATCGACCTTGCCTGAGTTCAAGAGTTGAACAGGTCCGACTAAGCTCGGATTAACGGTGGATGGAGGTGGCCCAAAGTATGACAGACCAACAGCGGCGCCGGTAGAGGCAGGCGCAGGGAATAGATCACATCCCGGCCCGGGGCTCTGTCGTGCGGTGGAGCCAAAGCCCTGCTCTGAGTTGAAGCCAGTCGAAGCGCCAGTGCCCGACGTAGTGGCAGGTGTCGTTGCCGGAGTCGTTGCCACTGGACGTTTTGCCTTGCTGTGCACGGCCAGCATCTCAGGAGACACGGGTGGCTTGGCTGCCACAGTTTTTTGCGCGAACGCCGTTGATGGTACGAGACCACTCATCATCATCGTAGCGCTGGCCATGATGAATAACTTTGTGGTGGAGAACAGGCATGAACGCAGAGCGGTCACATTCAGTTCTTTTCCGAGGGGGAAGGACCTACTAAACGCAGGAATCATTGTCGGGCTCCTAAAAGAGATTCACGGCGAGGTGTTTACAGAACAACTCACCTGGGGCCGTGTGCGGGTGAGAGTGATTGGCTCCTGCTTTAGTTACAACAAATCGCTTTCCTGATTATGTTTTTTGCGAATTGCATCGATCGCACTTCACGTTTTTTCGCGCGCCTGTAACTATCCCGAGAAATGGTCATCTAACCAGCAAGGCACGACGAGTTGCAAAGCGAAGAGTACACAGGCGCCAGCCCACGCCTCGACAACAGGTAGCGCGTACGGTCAGTCGCACACGCCGGAATATCTCGCCGCCGCTCAGAATGTGCATCGCTTTGTGCGTCCTTTTCTCACCAGCCCCGACGGCGCGTTTTATGTCAGCCAACCGCAAAGATGCGGACGGGATGAATGTGTTCGAAGGCGGCTTCCTTGGCCTGAATAACATCGGGTTTTTTGACCGGAGCGCACCGCTCCCTGCAGGCGGTTACATAGAACAGTCGGATGGCACGAGTTGGATGGCGGTGTATACGCTCAACCTGCTCACGATCGCAAACGAGTTGACCGAGCACAATCCGGTTTACGAGAATGTCGCAAGTAAGTTCTGGGAACATTTCCTCCATATTGCCCACGCGATGAACCACAACGGTCGGTTAGGAAATGGACTCTGGGACTGTGATGACGGCTTTCTCTACGACGTTCTCCACACTCCGGACGATCAACAAACGTCTATGAAAGTTCGTTCGATGGTCGGATTGGTGCCCCTATTCGCGGTTGAGACCCTGGAGCCGGAAGATCTGGAACGCATGCCTGGTTTCAATCGACGCATGAAGTAGTTTCTTGAAAATCGTCCTGACCTGACGAATGAAGTCGCGTGCACCGTAACTCCCGGCCAGCAGGAACGCCGTCTCCTCGCTCTCGTCGGCGAAGAAAAGCTGCGAATGGTTCTTCGTGTAATGCTGGATGAACGCGAGTTCCTTTCGCCCTATGGGATTCGCGCGCGCTTTCGATGGCGCACGGAGATCACCCGTTCGCGCTGCAGGTAGAAGGAACAGAATATAGGGTCGCTTACGAGCCCGCCGAATCGACGACCGGCACCTTCGGTGGAAACTCTAATTGGCGTGGTCCCATCTGGTTTCCGATGAATTACCTGATCTTCGAGTCGCTTCAGACATTTCATCACTACTACGGTGATGCCTTTCGCGTGGGGTGTCCTACAGGCTCGGGGTGTCACATGACACTCTCTGAAGTCGCTGCCGATCTTTCGCGGCGACTCTCCGGAATCTTCCTGAACGACGACAAGGGAAATCGTCCTGTCTACAGCAGGATGGACCGGTTTCGCAACGATGCCCATTGGAAGGATCTCGTGCCGTTTTATGAGTAACTTCCACGGCGAGGATGGATCGGGAATGGGCGCAAGTCATCAGACTGGGTGGACTGCCCTGGTCGCGAAGTTACTACAACAAAGCGGGACCGCTGAAGACCCAGGAGCAAATGTCAGATCCCCGGCAGATGTCTTACAGGAGACTCGTATCGCTGGAAAAAAGGGTGGCGAACGCATGGTCCTCGCTAGCTGATTTTAGAGAATACCGGCCGACGATATGGTTTGGCCGGACTATGGTGTCACATCTCTGAGTGCAAATCACCGACCCGTTCCGACGATCTCTAACGTAGAGAGCATTCATCCAAACAGGATGGGAATAGCCATGCCGAGTCCCATGGCGAAAAACCAGAGAGCCGGAGCTGGCGTTCCCTCAGGTCGGAGTCGACGAGCTTCGCGTGCGGTCATTCGCGGATCGAGCATGTGCCGGCTCATGTATCGTCGTTCCAATACATAGAACATTAATCCGGTGACAGCGCCATAGATCAGGTGGCCAAACAAGGACGGAAGAAGCGAAAATACCGCGCTGGCTCTCCAATCGATCTCACCGGTTAACAAAAGCGGTAGAAGCGTCAGAGGCCCGGCGTACCACCAGATCAACCCAAAGACCCACCCCCAGGCGCCGGAGGTGGCAAGCGTCGAGGCTTCATCACGGAACAGCACGCCGTAGCTCATGCCGAGGAACGTACTGACCAGTAGGTGCGCCAAGAGGCCAGTCTGCGTAGAGAGGTGGATGCCCAGACCTACCACGTGCGGAAGCACGCCTGTCGCGAGCATGAGAGGGCTCGAAATCAGACCGCCGACAAGGCCGGCCAACGCCCCCCACTGTAGCGAGCGGAAAAGGCGAAAGCCTGGACCCTCCGACTCCCGATTGAGAGGGTCGGATTGAATGAACAGACGTACCCATATCCGGTCCAGCGTCGCGTAGGCTACTCCAAGGATAAGTCCGTAAAGGATGTAGCCGACGAGAGCGCCAAAGACCTGGCTCGCACCATCCACCGACCAGTTCAATTCAGTTCCGGCGATGAGGGGAAAGAAAGTGAGCGGTCCTACGAACCACCACAAAACGGCATAGCCCAGTCCCCAGCCCATGCAAGAGCCATAACCTCGTACGTCGCGCTGGAACAGCAGTCCAAAGGTCGCTCCGATGGTCAAAGCGACGGCGAATTGTAGGAATACCTTTTCCGGGTGCGACGAATCATCCCGCCAGCCGGCGATCAAAGGAAAGAAATCTCCCTTTAGCATCCAATAGCCAAAGACTAGTCCGCTTGCGGTCCCAGAAAAGCCACCAGCGACAATTGCTCGGCCCCAACGGAACGGTGTCTCAATGTTACGCTGGCGGAGGCCTCCACGAATTCCGAGAGCGATACCAATCGGCATCCCCAGGCATAAGAGATACGCAACCAGTTCAGGAAACCGTTTTCGAGTCTCGTCGAGCATGTTACCCGGCTCACGGCCATCGGCGTGAAGTGACGTCGCTAAGGTTGGAACCACCATCCAAAGCAACAGGGCGGCACTTAGACCCCAAATGAGACCTGCGCCCGCGCTTAAGGCTCGCCTCGCAAAGAAAAGTCCGAATAAAAGCCCAAAGCCTGCGCCAAGGAGAAAAGAATCGACCGGAGACACATCCAAGATAACACCCTGGATCAGTCCTCCACAGATACCGACGGCGAGCCCAAGAACGCCGTCACCGATCAGTCTACTGAAGATGGATTCTTGTCGAACTATCGGCAGTACCCGTTGTATGGACGCCATGGTCTCCCCTCCCTCCCAGTTCAATTGTTTGAATGATGTCTCGCGGGAAAAACAGCTCGAGCGTCCACGCCATCAGGACGCGGATCTTCCTTTCAAGGCCGGGGAGCTTCGACAGATAAATCCCTCTCCACATGAGCCAAGCGAGCAATCCGGAAAAGCGAAGCGAGCGAGCCCTAGCAAAGGGTATGGTTAACTCGGCGCAGGCGGTCTGATGGCCGATGACGCATAGCGATCCGAGCGAATCGAAATGGAATGGTTTCCCTGGCATCCCTGACAGTGCAGCGCGGATATTGGTCGCGATCGCTTGAGCTTCCCGAAGCGCAAACTGAGCTGTCGGCGGGCATGGCTTTCCTGTCTTCCCGTCGTTGACCGCCGCGCAATCACCCAGGGCCCAAACGTCTGGATGCCCCGGTACCCCAAGGAAGCTGTCGACTACGACGGCGCCCCGGTTGTTCTTCTCAAGGGCTAGCGGTTTGAGCAGCGGACTTGGAGCGGTACCCGCGGTCCATATCAGGGTCTCCGCAGTGATCTGCCCATCACTGAGAATCACCAACCCGGGCTGCACATCGACTAATCGGGCCTCGAGACGAAATTTTACGCCCCGCTGCTTCATTCTCTCGAGGGCATATTCGGCCAGAGACTCACTGAGCTCGGGCAAAATGCGATCGCGTGAATGCACGAGAATCACCGACAACTCTTCGACCGACATATTTCGATAGTCGGCAAGGATCCCATGAGCAAAATCGTTTAGTGCTCCAGCAAGTTCCAAGCCCGCAAAGCCGCCGCCCGCGACGACGAAGGTGAGAAGCCTTCTACGTATCTCGACGTCTTGCTCACGATCTGCGGTTTCGAACATCTCGATTACATGGTTTCGAATACGGATGGCGTCGAGAAGACTCTTGAAGTTGAACGCGAACTTCTCCACGTTTGCCATGCCCAAATAGTTTGATACAGATCCCAGCGCAAGAACCAAGTGGTGGTACTCAAGTTGGCGACCAGTTTCATTGCTGCCTGGTTCCGCTCCATCAAGAAACACCTTTCGCCCCTCCAAATCGATCCCCGTCACGCAACCTCGAATGAAGTTTGTTTGCCGGAGAGTGCTGCGCAGGGGAGCGCTGATATGGCTGGCTTCCAGGCTGCTTCCCGCCACCTCCGCCAGCATGGGGGTAAAAAGCAGCGCGTTGGTCTCACTAACGAGAGAAATAGAGATCGACGGATCGCCGGCAAGTTGATCCTCTAGGCATTCTGCTGCCTTCATGCCTCCAAATCCGCCACCGAGTATCAAGATCTTTCTTACGCTGTGTGGTGGGGCGAGCGCCGGACCGGTCTCCTGACCAAATCGGTAATGGACGAAGTCGCTCAATGCCTGCAGTTCCAGGCCAAATATGGATCCAAATAAGATCCACTCAATCAGTGCCGGGAAATGCTGCCTCAGTTCATCCCCACTCTGCGCCATATGGCCGCCAGAAAGGATGGGAACCACAAATAGGGTCGCAATCGCCCAGAGTGGTATACCCAATGAGGCGCCGGTCATCATCTGGTCCACGTAGGTCTTGCGTGCCGGAGGAACACTGACGGCATAGGCGATACCGCTGACGACACCAACTGCAAAATCGTAGCCGGTCGTGGCTGCACTCAATAGAAAAGGAAAGCCCGCGACCCCAGCAGCCGCCGCGCCCAACAATCCTCTTCGAAGAAATTGATTCATGAAGGACTTTCCTTTGTCGTGCCGCAGAGGTATTCCGGGAAAACTCAATGAACCTGATCCGGTTCACGAGAACGAAACAACGAAGGAGCCTCATGTCGCATCGTCGAGGTTCTGCATCGCCTACATCTTCAATTCGGGGAATGCCAGAGCATCTGTCACAACATTGGAGTCAGGAATCCCCAAAAAGTTACGCGTTAGGGCCTCAGTAGACGGATATGCCTCACATTACCGAGCTATTCTTCAGATTTGCGCCAGACCACCGTCCACCGATAATTCGCTGCCGTTTACAAAACTGGAATCGTCCGAAGCGAGGAACAGGACAGCTGTTGCGATCTCTTCGGAGCGCCCTAGCTCTTTGCGGGGAATCATCGACCGGAACTTCTCCTTCATTTCGGGTGGGGCATTCTCCAACGCTGGCGTATCGATCGGACCGGGACTCATTACATTTACGCGGATCTTTCTCTCTTTCAACTCCACCAGCCATGTCCGTGCAAATGACCGCAACGCTGCCTTACTTGCGCCATAGACGCTTCTCCCGGGCATACCTTTGACACTAGCGATCGACCCGTTCATCACGATGGATCCACCGTCCGGATCAATGGAAGCGCCTTCTGAACCGTGAACAGGGTCCCACGCACGTTTAGTCCGAAGGTCGTGTCGAACTGTTCCTCCGTCACCGATCCAAGCACCGCCTGGCCGCCCTGGCCTGCGCTTGCGAAGAGGACGTCAATATAGCCTTCTCCTTCTTTACGGTTTCATAGAGACGGTCCAGGTCGGCTAGATTGGCAGCATCGCCTTGGACTCCTGTCACATTCCGGCCGATGGCTTTGACTGCCTCATCCAGTTTCTCCTACCGCCGGCCAGTAATGAACACATATGCGCCCTCTTGTACAAACAACTTGGCCGTTGCTAGGGCCATACCTGATGTTGCTGCAGTGATGACCGCGACTTTACCGTCCAATTTACCCATTCCGATGGCCCTCTTCCGCTAGTGTTATCGAGCTGCTTTGATAGTTGCGGGACGGTGTTTGCGAAGACTCCCAGTTAATTCGATTTCAGTTGCGCCAGAATGTCCTCTGCAGATGTACGGTCACCATGACTGTGGCTGATCTTCTCAAACAGGATGTTGCCGCTCTTGTCGAGAATGAAGGTGGATGGATACGCGGTCTCGTGGGGTGCGTCCCAGCGAAGACCATACAAGTTCGTCATTGTGTAGTCAGGGTCAATCACCAGCTTTATGTTGGGCGGCAGATCGGATTGCTTCGCAAGAAACTCCTTGGCATGTTGATCAAGATCGGCTGGCGGCCCGGGATAGACGAGAAGAACGTTGACTTTCTTGCCTGCGAAGTCCGCGCTGTGCTCCACAAAATCGTGTACCTGTTTGACACAGTATGGGCACTGATATCCGGGGAAGCCGCGAAGCAGCACAAGCACGGTTGTCCCTTTGGCACGCTCCTTGGCGAGGCTCACAGAGTTGCCGGTTGGCGTATCGAGGGTAAAGTCGGGTGCTTTGGCGCCGACGGCGGGCGTCTGGGCAACAGCAGAGCCCACTGCCAGGACAATGCAAAACAGCGTGAGGACGTTTCGAAGACCACGGAGCATCGGCCAGGTTTCGTTGCGGGGAGTGTTAAATCGGGAGTTCATATGTTTCCGCTCTCCGTTTAAAGGCGTCATGGGGCGTTACTCCAGTCGAAGTTTGAGATGGTCGCGATGAATGAGATTGGCAATCACGGGAAAGGTTACAAAAGAAAAGAAACCATGAGAAATTGAGGACCGCGGTAACCTTTGCAACTGTTTCGCTGTCAGATTCGCGCCCACTCCTGAGGGTCTCTCGATAAGCAAAGTTGAGAGTGGAGAATTTCGATGACGCTTTTTCGCCGAACCTGGTTCCTGTTCCTTTGGCTCATAGTTCATGGAGCCGCCTTCGCACAACTGCATGAAGTGGGAGACGGCTCTGACGGGCCAGTCAAGGCAGCACACGTTACAGCCGAGTTAGCAGCAAGCGTTCCCGCTGCATCGCCGCAAGGCTCAAGCCAGATTGCGCTCATACTGCATCTGGAGTCGGGATGGCATGTCTATTGGGTCAACGCAGGAGACTCCGGAGAGGCACCGAACGTTGACTGGGTGTTGCCAGCAGGCGTGACGGTCGGCAAGATGCAGTTTCCCACCCCAAAGCGGCTGCCGCTAGGGCCGTTGATGGACTATGGCTATGAAGGGACTGCGGTCTTCCCCTTTGAGTTGAAGCTGGACGGGACTTCCCGCGTTTCCAATTCGAGTGAGGGAGTTGGAAGCAATCTCGTCGCGCACCTTAAGGCACATGTTCGCTGGCTGGTTTGTCGCGAAGTCTGCGTGCCGGGCAAAGCGTTCCTGGGGCTTAGTCTTCCGGTAAGCGCTAATCAGAATGCGCGGGCTTCAGCAGAACTCATTGCATCGGCGATACAAGCCGAACCGATCGCGCTGCCTGGCGGCGAATCGGTTCTGGTCTCCGGGACCAAAGATCACCTTGCGCTGAGGATTGAGACAGGCGAGCGCGAATCCGGTGCGGAGTTTTATCCCCTCGATGAGGATGCGCTGCGCAACGCCGCTGAACAAAGAGTGGAACCCAACGCTAACGGGGTGCTGCTTACCGTGGAGCGCGGCGATATTTCGGATACATTGCCCGCGCATTTGAAGGGCATCGTGAAGCTCAACGGAAACAGGTCCTATCTGATCGACGTACCGGTGAAGCGGGCAGCAGCGGCCGTAAATGCTTCAGGCACGTCCAGCTTAGGCTTTACACTCGCAATTCTGCTGGCACTCACCGGAGGCTTGGTGCTAAACCTCATGCCGTGCGTATTCCCCGTCTTGTTCCTGAAGGCACTTTCGCTGGCGGGCAGCGCGACCGAAGATCGCCGGACTCAAAGGCTGCATGGCTTCTCTTATACAGCGGGAATTCTGGTTTCGTTCTGGACAATCGTCGCGGTCCTCCTCGTCCTGCGCGCAGGAGGACGGCAGGCCGGATGGGGCTTTCAGCTACAGTCCCCCGTCTTTGTGGTGTTGATGGCATCTCTGCTTTTCTTCATGGCGCTGTCGCTTGCGGGACAATTTGATCTCGGCCTAAGCCTGACGAGCAAAGGGGATGCGCTGACCCGCAGGCCTGGGTATGCCGGCAGCTTCTTTACCGGGGTACTTGCCACGGTGGTGGCAACGCCCTGTACGGCGCCTCTGATGGGCGCGGCAATCGGATTTGCTCTGGCGCAGTCGGCAGTCGTGACCCTTGCTATTTTTACCGCGCTGGCTCTCGGACTGGCACTGCCTTACCTGCTCTTGACGCTCCAACCCGGCTGGGCAAAACGGATGCCGCGCCCCGGCCGCTGGATGGAGACGCTGAAGCAACTGACCGCCGTACCCTTGCTCCTGACGTCGTGTGGCTGGTGTGGGTCTATGGCCGCCTTTACAGCTCTAGCGCCGGGGACAGCTCTGATCACATCGGACGGCTGCTGGTCGGACTTGTTCTGCTTGCGATTGCCGGATGGGTTCTCGCTCGCTGGCCAGCGCAGAGGATCGGAATGATTGGAGCGTTGGGGATCATCGCGGCTTCGTTGGGAGTTTCGCTTACCTCGCCCGGTGTCGACCGCCTGCAGTGGCAGACTTTTTCTGCGGCTGCTGTGGAACAGGCGCAAGCCCAGGGTCATCCTGTTTTCGTAGACTTCACTGCGGCATGGTGCCTTTCCTGCCAGGTGAATGAGCGGTCTGTGCTTCATGATGCCTCTGTGGAGCGGGAACTCGCAGCCAAACACTATGTTTTGTTGCGGGCCGACTGGACGCGATACGACCCGGAGATCACACGACAACTCACCTCCGTGAGCCGTAGTGGAGTGCCGACGTACGTGATCTATCCGGCACAGTCAAATGGCCGGGTCCAGGTCCTGCCCGAACTGCTGACGCGGTCCGCCGTGCTTGGCGCTCTCACACAACCTCAAATCTAACGCTGCTTTCGCGCAGCTGTACTCCATGTCTCTTAACCCTGTCTTGAGGAGTCAATATGTCAAACAATCTTTCCCTTTTCTCCCTTTTTGGATCGTTTGCCACTGTCGCGCTTTTGAGTTTGCTGCCAGCTGGGGTTTCGGCGCAGGCAGACGCGACGCAAGCAGAAGCTGCGCATCCTTCAGCTGTATTAATTGAGCTCTTCACTTCAGAAGGTTGTTCAGATTGCCCACCTGCCGACGAATTGTTGCAGCAGGTGAGCGGACACAAGACCGCCGAAGGGCAGTTGATCGTCGGCATCAGCGAGCACGTTAGCTATTGGAACGGCCTGGGGTGGAAAGATCCCTTCTCCTCAGAACTCTATACAGGTCGCCAGAATAACTACAGCAGCCACTTCGGGCTGAGCAGTGTCTACACGCCACAGATGGTTGTCAACGGGCGTGAACAGTTCGTCGGGAGTGATCGGCGCGCCCTTCAGGCTGCCCTTACCGCTGAGTCGCAACGCAAACAGATCATGCTGCATATCGATTCAGCACAGCTTGCGCAAGATAGCATCACGTTCTCCTACTCCGCGTCGGATCTCCCTGCGAAGGGCTCGCTCCAACTCGTCGCGGTGTTGGTCGACGATGTGGACCGGTCAAACGTACTGCGCGGAGAGAACTCTGGACGTGAGCTCACTCATGTCGCGGTGGCGCGCGCTCTCGCCCCACTTGGGGCATTACACGAGGCCGAACAACGCTCTGTTACTCTGCCGTTACCAGCTTCCTTCCATTCCAACGCGGGCACCGGTCATCACCTCGTCTTATTCGCGCAGCAAAACGGCGATGGCGCCGTAATGGGAACAGATACAAAGCCAATCTGATCGGCGCGGATCATCTTTTTGAGGACTCAGCATTTCGATCAGATGCCATAACCTTCATCTGAAAGACATCGGGCCGCGAATAATGGCCGCTCACATCCATCGTCATCGACTCCTGTTCAATCTCCTGCAGATCGAGCGTGGCGTATAAGATCGTTTCCTCGTCGAAGACAGGTCCGGCCAGATACCGTCCGTCCGGGGCGATAATGGCGGATCCACCGCGTTCGATCAAAGTATGCGGCTCCAGGCCCGCGGGAGGCGAAAGGGCACTGGGTAGTGCAGATGCCTGCATAATCTGTCCCGCCGCGAGCACAAAGCAACGTCCCTCGAAGGCGTAGTGCCGACTTGCGATCTGGTGCATCTCGTGCACGGCCGGCCACACCGCAATATGAATCTGCTCTCCCAGGCTGTGCAGGTGCTGCCTTGTGAGTGGCATCCAGTGTTCCCAGCAGATCGAGCCCGCAACGTCGACTTGATGAATCTTCGTAGTGCGAAGACCTGCCGAATCTCCCTGGCCCCAGACCATTCGTTCTGAATATGTCGGAATGAGCTTGCGATGATGGTTGAGTAGACTGCCATCGTCTCCAAAGAAGAGCAAACTGTTGAAGAGAGTGCCATGGCCGGGTGCGTCCCGAACCCGCTCGCTGATACCGATCACGATACCCACCTGCAGCCTGGCGGCCGCCTCCGCAAGGGCCTCGGTCTCTGGTCCGGGCACGATCACACTGTTCATCCGCATTTCGGCGAAGACTTCCTTGACGGGAGGGTGGTTCCACAATGCCGCTCCTGGGCAGTAATCGAGCCACGCCGGATAGCCGGGCAGAAAGGTCTCCCCAAAGCAAATGAGTTGCGCACCAGATCTTGCCGCGTCTTCAAGCAAAGCAAGAGCCTTTGCGAGAGTGCCGGCGAGATCGAAAGGGATGGGAGAAGCCTGAACAATAGCTACCCGAATGTTCCGGTCTTCTTGTTTCGTTTGCATCAGTGCCATATCTCTCTCAATCAAGGTCACTCTGAAAAGGGTGCGGTCGTCGCGGCCCGCTGGAGGCCCTCCTCTACAATAATTGATCGTGGCGACAATCAGCTTCACATCGGCTCGTTCAGACGAGAACCTCCCTCGAACGCCAGAAGCGGATAACATGGTTGACGGGAGAACCAACGTGCTCAAGCAGGAATCATCGGTCGACGCAACCCATCAGGACACTCTCAAGAGCCGTTCCTGGGTCATCGGGTTTACCAGCTTGTTCTTCATCCTGTTGCAGAGCGCTTGCACGGCCGTGACGGCACTCAGCGGACTTCGCCTCCTGATAGGGATTGGCTCACTTGCCGCCGCCGCAACTGGAGTCAAGTTTCTGGCCTCCATTCACGGAGAAGCGATTCGAATTCCAATGGAACTGCTGGCAATTGCAGGATCTGCCGTGAACCTCTATGTCATCTGGCGCATTCGCTCGCTGCGCGGCCGGCCCTCATCGCAATGGAGAGTTGGACCCGTCACACCAGCGAAGAAACGCGCTGAAGCAATCCAGATCGCGCTTGCGATTCTCACCCTGCTTCTGGTGTTTGTTGAGTGGACGATCCACCTCCATCTACATCACACGATCTGATCGGCTCAATCTTTACCCGGTTCCCTCGAACTGCCGTCGATCTCCTGTGCAAGCCTGGCGTGAAGACGTTCGCTGAAGCCCACGGGGAGTTCAAATATACGATCGTCCGCGGTGAGGATTAGGATATTGCGGGTTGAGTCAAGGATCGCAGAACATATCTCACAATGCTCTAAGTGCCGCTGCACCGATTCCTTGGTCTCTGGCGACAGCGAATCGTCTAGATAGCCGGAGATGTAATCCCAAACGTGTTTGCATTCCAGGATCATTGCAACGACCTCTTCCCGGGAATTGCACCCTCCAATTGTGAAGCGAGCTGCCTCCGCATTATGATCCGCGCGCCGTGCAACCGGACCTTTACCGTCCCAGTGGTGATTAGAAAAGACTCCTGGGCAACAACCTCCACGTCTGCGGGGTCCTTCATGAAGGATAGGAAGACCCTGTATATCCCTTGGTCACAGGACCGTATCAAATCACGATACCGTTCGGTATTGCCAGCGAGGATTGACGCGGTCATCTGCTGCTCGTCCCGGCTTGATGGTTCCACGTACATGAGTCAGACTCGCTCCTTCAAGCGTTTCAGAGTGAGAACCGTGAGATGTTCGTGTTGTTCTCTGGAAGTTACCGGATTTTGAAGGCCGCAAGCAATACGACGTGCTCGTCTCCGTCCGCTAAACGATTCATCCCATTAGAGAAGTGACAGGAGAAATAGTTACAAAACACCGTAAGACCCACGATATGCCCCTTATCGGTGCCATATGCCCGATGAGCCTCCCGCGCCCAGTCATCGCTGCGGGCCATGGTGTTAGCCCAGCTTGGTCTCTGTCCTTTTCGCCGATCGCCTGTAACCTTTTGCGACCGGGGGAATCATATGCAGGTATCATCGTTTAGCCCATGAAGCCTTTTTACCAATTCGCTGCGGCAGTCATGCTCCTACTGTTTTTCGGAGTGTCGGGGGCGGACTGTTTGGTTCCGAACGCGCAAATGAGCGCCGCGGAGAAGGCGTGCTGCCGCCAGATGGCGGGCCAGTGCGATATGGACATGGCGGCAATGCATCCGTGCTGCCAGAAACTCGTGCAGCGTCATGATGACGCGGACGTAAACGATCTATCACACTCCGCGCCGCAGACTCTGCCCGTGCAGGTGGTGACGCTGGCATCGGACTTCTCTCTTCGCGTGTCGATGCGGTCGTTTGTTCTTCCTGAGCGACTCGAGCACCCACCGCATAACCCTCCAATATCTTCCGTCGAAATCCTAAGAGTCTGATTTAGCTCTCGTTTCCTTGCGAAGACGCACACGTGCGCCTTCGTATCTCCGGCCTGCACCTGGCGCGGAAGAGATACGAGAGCTATGCCTTTTACGGTAAGCGCTTCTGCTTACTGCGGCGCCCCTAACTTCTGGGCGCACCAGGCAACCAGCTCCAACCTCCGTGTCTGGCACAGACCCCAGTTCTCATCAACGGCGCTGAGGGAGAGGCTTGCCATGATTGACCGTCTTATCGAATTTTCATTGAAAAATAAGTTCATCATCATCATGCTCTGGATTGGTATCGCGGGCTGGGGTCTGTGGGCGATGCTGCGTGCCCCGATCGACGCGATTCCCGACCTGAGTGACAACCAGGTGATCGTCTTCACGGATTGGCAGGGACGCAGTCCGCAGGAGGTAGAAGACCAAATTACCTATCCGCTCACTGTCAATCTGCAGGGGCTGCCGGGTGTAAAGGTTGTACGGTCCTCCTCGGCCTTTGGTTTCTCGATGATCTTCGTCATCTTCAACGACGATGTCGATCTTTACTTCGCACGCACGCGTGTGCTGGAACGCCTCAATCTTGTAACGAAGGAACTCCCTGCCGGCGTAGTTCCGACACTTGGGCCAGACGCGACTGGAGTGGGCCATGTCTTTTGGTACACGGTGGAGGGTGGCGGAAAGAGCCTGCGAGACCTGCGCTCGCTACAGGATTGGTATGTGCGCTACCAACTCAACTCAGTACCCGGCGTTGCCGAAGTAGCAAGCATTGGCGGTACGGTGCAGCAATACCAGATTGATGTAGATCCCAACCGGCTGCGCTCTTACGGCATTCCTCTCAGCATGGTCATGCGCGCTGTAATGGCGAGTAATTCGAATGTAGGCGGGAACGTCATCTCCGAAAACGGATCGTGGTCGATCGTGCGCGGGCTCGGCTTGATCGAGAGTCTCGACGACATCCGCAATATCGTGGTCGGTTCGCACAATGGCACCCCTGTCTTTGTGAAGGATCTGGGCAATGTCAAGATCGGCGACGCGTTCCGCACTGCTGCTCTGGTCAAGAACAGCAACGAGGCCGTTGGCGGAGTAATCGTGGCGCGGACGGGCGAGAACACCAAGGACGTCATCGACCGAGTAAAGCAAAAGATCAAGGAGATCGAGCCAGGGCTGCCACCCGGTGTTCACATTGTTCCTTTCTACGACCGTTCGCAGTTGATTGAGGCCACGGTCGATACACTCCGTCACTCGTTAATCGAAGAGATCATCCTGGTCACACTCGCTCATATCATCTTCCTGATGCACTTCCGCAGCATCCTGGTCGTCACCGTGCCATTGCCGCTTGCCGTGCTCTGCTCCTTCCTGCTGATGCACTATGCGCATGTGACCTCGAATGTGATGTCGCTTGCCGGCATCGCCATCGCTATTGGGGTGCTGGTGGATGCGGGTATTGTCGTCACCGAAAATGCGTTTAGACATCTTGAAGGCGTCGATACGAATGACCGAGGGCTTGTCTTTGAAACAGTCATGAAGGCCACGAAGCTGGTTGGGCGTCCGACTTTCTTCTCAATGGCGATCATCATCCTCGCCTTTGTCCCGGTGTTTGCGCTTACGGGGCAGGAAGGAAAGCTTTTTCATCCACTCGCATTCGCAAAGACCTTTGCGATGGTGAGCGCGACAGCGATTGCGCTTACGCTTGTGCCCATTCTTTGCGTCCTACTGCTCCGGGGTAAGTTCCACTCAGAAGACCAGAATCCGGTCATGCGCTTCTTGCAGCGGCTCTATCGTCCGGCCTTGTCCTGGGCGCTGGATCACCGGGCAATCACGCTCGGTGCGGCTGTTCTTTTTCTCATTGGCGCAGTGGTACTTGCTTCCGGCATAGGCAGCGAATTCATGCCTCCACTCAACGAGGGCGACATCATGTTCATGCCCATCGCGGATGCGAGCATCTCTCTGTCGCAGAACATTGAGTATGCAAAGCGGCAGGACAAAGTGCTGGAGAGCTTTCCCGAAGTCGCCTACGTCGCAGCAAAGATAGCGCGCGCTGAGACCTCTACCGATCCGGCTGGACTGAACATGACAGAGACCATCGTGCATCTCAAGCCGCGCCATCAGTGGCGGCCGGGCATGACTCTTCCAAAGCTCAAGAGTGAGATGGACCGCGCTGTTTCTCTGCCTGGCGTAGCAAATATCTGGACGCAGCCGATCATCAACCGCATCGACATGCTCACGACCGGCATCCGCTCGGAGATAGGCGTCAAGGTCTTCGGGTCTGACCTGACACAACTCGAAGCGAAGGCCCGTGAGATCGCCGACGCTGTACGCACGGTGAAAGGCGCAAGCGATATCTACCCGGAGCAGGTAACGGGCGGTCTGTACCTAGATATCAAACCGAACCGCGAAGCGGCTGCGCGCTATGGCATCGACGTCGGTGAAGTCCAAAATGTCATCGAGACAGCTATCGGTGAAAACAATCTGACCACCACGATCGAAGGGCGGCAGCGCTTTCCGGTACGTGTACGTTACGCTCCCGAATTCCGCCGCGATCCGGGAGATATTGCCAACGTGTTCGTAACGGGAGCGAATGGAGTACAGGTTCCACTGGGACAAGTTGCGGATATCCACCAGGTCTCCGGCCCCGCCCAGATCAACAGTGAGAATGGACTGCTGGAAGTCTCCGTTTTGATGAATGCGCGTGGCCGGGATGCCGGCAGCGTCATCGCCGATGCGGATAAAGCCATCCGCGCAAAAGTGAAGATGCCTCCGGGTTACTACTACAACTGGAGCGGGCAATTTGAAAACGAAGTCCGGGCGAAGAAGAGACTGCAGGTCGTAGTGCCGATAGCCATCGGCATCATCTACATCCTGCTTTATCTGACTTATCGTTCTTTCCTCGAAGCTGCACACGTCTTGCTCGCCGTGCCCTTTGCCCTCACCGGAGGCCTCTACCTGCTCTGGCTGCTTCACTATAACTTTTCGGTCGCCGTCTGGGTTGGGTTCATTGCGCTCTTCGGTACAGCAGTGCAAACGACGGTTGTCATGGTGATCTATCTCGAAGAGGCCGTTGCAAGAAAGAAACTTGAGCATGGGGTGCTCACCGTCGCGCACTTGCGCGAAGCGGTCATGGAGGGGGCGCTTCTCCGCCTTCGCCCGAAGCTCATGACGGTATCGACAATCGTTGCAGGCTTGCTGCCGATCTTTTGGAGCACGCGCGTCGGCTCTGAGGTGGTCCGCCCGCTGGCAACACCTGTTCTCGGCGGTATGGTCAGCTCTCTCGTCCATGTGCTTATCGTCACGCCGGTCATCTTCCTGTGGCTGCGTGAACGTGAACTCGGTAATAGCCAACCGCAGGTTGAAGAGTTGCAACCAGCACAGGCCAGACCAGCATTTCCAACCTCACTCTAAGGAGAACTCTTATGAAGACTTTCTATGCGATCTTGTTGACGTTCATCTTTGCTCTGGCCGGCTGCAACGGCAACAAAGTGAATCTTTCCTCTCTGAAGCCGGCGGCAGCCCGAACTGTCGGAAAGCTCACCATTGTGCTCCTAAACAAAAGTGGCGAACTGATGCAGGGGCAGAACGATTTTGTTGTGCAGTTCAAGGACGACCAGGGTCAGCCTGCCGATGTGGGCGATGTGCAACTAGGCTCCAGCATGTCCATGCCCAGTATGGCTCCCATGTCAGGCGACGCCGAGATTACGCCAACCGGCCAAACAGGGGTCTATAAAGTGACCTCGAACTTCGCAATGAGCGGAGCCTGGCATTTCACGCTCTCCTGGAACGGATCATACGGCCAGGGTCACACATCCTTCAACAACAACGTGAGGTAAAGGACATGAAACAAACACTATTTGCCTATCGCTTGTGGTTGCTGACGATGTTGGTGCTGATAGGTTCTCTGTCGCCGCTCTCTGCGCTGGAGGTTAAGCCTCCAGAAATTCCGTCTCTCTCCGCGAGTGATTTTCTCGACCTCCAACAAGGAGTCACTGAAACAGAACTTGTGACACGAGCCCTGGCTTCCAATCCAACCTTGCTGGCACAACGCCAGCAGATTGCTATCGAGAAAGGGAATGTAACGCAGGCTCATTTGCGTCAAAACCCGTCGCTAACTCTCGGTGGTCTCAAGGAAGTGAATGGCGGCGACAACGGGATCAACGTCAGTGGATCGCTCCCGCTGGAGCTTTTCGGGCGTCGTGCTCGTCGCACGGAAGTTGCGGAGAGTAAAGAAGGCGCCTCGCAACAGAGTGTGGCGGACCAGGAGCGTTTGCTTACTGGAGAAGTACGCATGCGTTTCGGTGAGGCTCTCGCGTCAGTACGAAATTTGATATTTGTCGAACAGCTTCTACAGATCAACCGGGACTTTCTTAAGCTCATGGAAGACCGGGTGCGGGAAGGAGCCACACCCTCGCTCGATGCAGATGAAACGCGCGTCGAAGTCAACCGCATCGAAACCATGCGCATTGACTATCAGGCGAAGGCAGAGGTCTCCTTACTTACCCTCAAAGAGACAGTGGGCATCGACCCAGAGGAGACGATCCGGTTGAAGGGGGCGCTTGAACTCGCACCCCTCGCCTATGACCAGAAACAGCTTCTGCAGTTGGCGATGGATCATCGCCCCGATCTGGCTTTTCGGAGGGCAAACGAGGCTCTGGCCAATGCAGAGCTTCGTTCGGATCAGGCAACGGGAAAACCGGACGCCAGCGTCTTCGGAGGATACGAGCGCCCAGACAGTGGTTTTTCGCAACAGGCCTTTGATGCGACAGGAAACCTTAGTCCGATACGCCAGACCTTCAACCATGTTGTCTTCGGACTCAACATCAACCTGCCTGCGTTCAATCGCAATCAAGGCGCAGTTGTTTCAGATACGGCGGCTATTCAAGCGGCACGCAGCCAAATTATGGCGGTCAATTTGAATCTTCGGCATGAGGTTGCACAAAACCTCATCCGATTCAATGGCGCACAGTCTCGGGTCACGGTCTACCGGAGTGGTGTACGCGACCAGGCAGCTCACAATCTGGATGTCGTCCGGCAGACCTACAGTTACGGTCGCAACACCCTACTGGATGTGATCGCGGAACAGCGCCGTTACATCGATATCGAAACTGGATATACAGACATCCTGCTCGACGCGTATGCGGCGCGCATTGCCCTCGAACAAGCAGTCGGAACGAACCTGCCATGAAAGGTGAAGCCATGCAGAATATAGATAAGAAGGAAACGACCTCTACCCCGCGTCGCCGCATGATATGGATCGGTCTCGGTGCAGTCATCCTCCTCGCCGTCTCAGCCGGGCTTTGGTTTGGACTGCGTCAGACTGTAAGCCCCAAGCCAAGTCAACATACTCCGATGGCGAGCATGGCAGATATGCCGTCTCCGACGAACGATGATTCAACGGATTCAGCTACGCCCAATGAAGGCCTACAGGTCGAGCTTGGTCCCGACGATCTCAAGAAGGCGCAGATTCAAACCGTCCATGTAGATATACAGGAGACTGCCAGCACACTTCGTGTTCCTGGAGTCGTCAACCCGGATGAGTACCACGAGGTGCATGTCACTCCGCTGGTTGGCGGCGTCATCAAGCAGGTTCCTGTCGTGCTCGGCGATCATGTGCGGCGCGGTCAGTCGATGGCGGTCATCTTCAGCAGCGACCTTGCAGATGCCGAAACAGGGTATCTCGCGATGCTGGCCGAGTTGGAAGCCGATCACAAGAAGTTGGAACGCACGCAGAACCTCGTCAAGCTCGGGGCCGCCAGCCAGCAGGAAGAGGAGGAGGTGACAGCGGACCATGCCGCGCATGAAGCGCATGTGCGGGCCGCCCTGGAAAAGCTACGACTATTCGGTGCCAGTGATCGCCAGATAGCCGCGATGAAGCAGGCAGAACAGATAGATGCGAATTTCTCCGTGCCGGCGCCGATCAACGGTATTGTGCTGACGCGCACTGCGAATCTGGGTCTGGTGACGAATATGTCGCAGGAGTTGTTTACGGTGGCGGATCTATCGACGGTATGGGTGATGGCGAGCATCAACGAGAAAGATTTCTCGACGATTCGTGTCGGCACGACCGCTGCAGTGACAGCCCCGGCTTATCCTGGCCGCGTCTGGAAGGGCCGCGTCGTCTACATCCAGCCTCAAGTAGATCCCAGCACGCGGACGGCCCAGGCCCGAATTGAGGTTGCGAATCCCGACGAGAGCCTACGGCTCGATATGTATATGGATATCGCATTTATATCCGCGGGTGGGAAAGGCCTCACCGTTCCCGAATCGGCGGTGCAGGCAATCGGCGAGAAGCAATATGTCTTCCTTCCGGTCAAGGATAGTGATGGGAGTTTTGCAGTGCGGCAAGTAAAGCTTGGTCCTGCATCAAACGGCTTCTACCCCGTTCTCGATGGACTAAAGCTGAACGACGAGGTCGTCAAGGAAGGCAGCTTCATCCTCAAGGCCGAAGCGATACGTCAGCACCCCGAGTTGTAGAGGCGGTCAGTTCATGGGCGAAAGACTACAAGACGATCCAGTCAATGCGCGTGCGGAGGAATCTCCTTCTCTGCCTGCGGACCATCAGCCTATCGAGGTCGATGGCTCGCCCATTGATGTGCGGGCGGACAAGTCAGAGAAGGACAATCCTGAGTCGCCCAGCCTGCCGAAGGCTGAACCCGAGTCTCATACAGCCCACAAGAGGACGACGGTAAAGGTCGAATACAAGCATTCGCTTGCGACCCGCTGGATGCACTGGATCAACTTTCCCTTGCTGTTCGTGATGATCTACTCGGGCATTTTGATCTATTGGGCTGACTCACAGCACGAAGAGCTTAATGCCCATCATGTCTACCGCATTGGATTAGGAGACTGGACGCTCTTCAGATTCTTCCCTCGGTGGTTCTATGACAACCTGCATCTCAAATATCAGCTTGCACAAGGGCTGGCATACCACTTCTTCTTCATGTGGTTTTTTGCTCTCAATGGAATCGCCTATGTCCTTTACACTTTCTTGTCAGGAGAGTGGCGCAGCTTAGTCCCGACACGGTATTCATTTGGCGGCGCGTTCCATGTCTTGTTGCATGATATGGGCCTCAGCAAGCGTCCATTACCACAGCAGAAATTCAACGATGCCCAAAGGATCGCCTACACCGGCGTCGTACTGATGGGCATGGGTTCGTTGCTGACCGGGATCGCTATCTACAAACCAACTCAGCTTCATATCATCACGATCCTGTTGGGCGGGTATGAGATGGCGCGATGGTTTCACTTCTGGCTGACGCTTTCCTACGTCGTGTTTTTCCTGGTGCATGTTGCACAAGTCATTCGGGCCGGATGGAACAACTTCCGCGCCATGCTTATCGGGTATCAGGTTGCGCCTATCGAGTCGGACAAAAAGGAGGAAGTCCCTAATGGAGAAGACACCCTTGGACATTGAGTCTGATGAGATTCACCGCCGTACTCGCCGCAGCCTTTTGATCGCCGGGATCGCTGCCGCCATAGGTGGGGGGCTTTGGCGATGTCTCAATAGTTGGTCCAGGATCGACGGCCTGAATGCGCCTTACCGGAAGATTCTGGACTTCAACGCCGCCATCGCGCGTGGGCCATTTCAAGAAGGATCGCGTGCGCCTGAGTACGATCAGTCGAAAGCAGTGCGTTCCTTCCGTCGTAACGGAGACATCGGACTCGCGGATTTGAAGATTGAGGACTGGAGGCTTCAACTCGTTGGGATTGGAGATGCCTCTTCTCACGAGCAATACAGCAAAGACGTCACCTCTTGGATGTACGGAACCAATCCCTCGAACGCAGAGTCCGATGACGACGATGCCGGCGTGCCTGCGAAGAAGCTTGTCATGCACGAGGACGATGCCAAAGGCTCTGCTGTGAGCATGAAGCCGATGGAAATGCCGGAGAATGCTCATCAAGCTATTCCGGGACTGTTGCTGACGATGGAAGATGTCAGAAAACTCCCGCACGTCGAAATGGTCACGGAGTTCAAGTGTATTGAGGGTTGGAGCGAGATCGTTTCGTGGGGCGGAGTACGTCTGCGTGATCTTCTCGCTGAGTTCCCACCTTACATCGGGAACACCAGCCAGTTTCATCCCACGAAATTTGCGGCGGCTCTTCCGGAGTACATCGGCTTCGAGACGCCGGACGGTCAGTATTACGTTGGCATCGAACGGCAGGTAGCCCTGCATCCCCAGACGTTGCTCGTTTATGAGATGAACGGCCAACCACTCACCCCAGATCACGGGGCGCCTCTTCGCCTTGTCACTCCGTTGAAATACGGCATCAAGCAGATCAAGCAGATTGGAAGGATTACCTACACGGACCAGAGGCCGCGTGACTATTGGTATGAGCAGGGATACGACTACAGTGCAGGCCTATAGGCCGCAGATCGACGAGCAGTCGCATCGTGACCATCGGCAATTCCGGAGAGCTGCTTATCTATTCGCTGCGGATAATCGCGAATGTATCCCCGGTTGATCTCTAAGGTCTCTCTGGCGCTAAGGCTGTGTGGTGATCGCGTCTCTTAGCGTGGATAAGGGCGCCCTGGGCGCGAGTTCCACTCCATCCGTTCCGGATCGCCTAATTCCCAACTGAACCCACAGGTTCTCGAGGTCGACTGTGGCTGGTTTGTCCTTCCATTGGTTGTACATGTCAACAAGAACAGTTGTTCCAGTCGCCTTATCGCCTATATCCAAGACTTTCAATAGAGACCACTCTTTGTCGATCGTACCGCCAGAGGCAACGATAGCGCGTAGCGCATCCTGCAATCCTTTGCGATTCTCTGTCTTCCTGCGAATCTCGACATCTGCGACGAGGCAAAACATCGCCCCTCCCCAGTAGGTGCGGCCCCAGCTGCGAGTCTGGTCCAGACCGAGATCACCTCGTTTAGGCTGCCCTTGCGACATACCCTGGATCGTGCCCGCCCACACCTGCCGGACGGGCAGTTGCCCGGCTTGAGCGCGCGCAATCGGCTCGACATACGTCGCCAGGCCTTCTTCCATCCAACTCTGATTGTCCGGCAGAGACGAAAAGGCCATGTGAACGAATTCGTGTGTCATGGTCCAGTCATCGGCTAAATCTTGCTCCGTTACATAGCGACCAAGCCGCATGCGCGTGACGCCCTGGAATCCACCAACATTTCCCCACGTTGTACCGTGAATAGAGTCGTCCTGGCTAGAATCGGTAACTACCCGGACACGCACTCTTTGAACCGGAAACCGGCCATAATAGATCGATACAGCGCGTGCAGCACGCTCGATCCAGGAAAGGATCTGTGAAGGCTGGACGTCCAGGCTTCCCGTGGCGATCTCGACCTCAATCGTAGCTCCGCCAATCGACAGGACTTGCGTTCCGCCTGTCGTTCGATCAGATCGACTGGCGGAAGGCGGGGCTGGATCCCCGCCTTGCTGCTCACCTGCAAAGCTGCAGGGAGCCAATAATGCCAAGAACGCAAGAACAAAGAGTGACCATCTTGCCATCGCGATCTTTTCCTCAACAACCGCCGTCAGTTTCTACCCGAAAATCCAGAAACGACGACAAACATCGTGGTCTGGATCAGATAGCTCAGATCAATCCTCAGATTTCATCAATCCATGCAATTGCCGTCTCGGGCGCCAGCCGTTTCATATAGTTCACTTCGACAAATGAATCGAGCACCTTGCCGTCTTTCGAGACCAGGAAGACCGCCGGAACCGGCAATTGAAAGGAGTGGTCTCCATTGAAAGAGGGAATGTCCACGCCAAATTGCTCTTGGACGACCCTGAGATCGCGGTCTAGCTCAAAGACAATCCCGAACTGCTGAGCCACCTTGTTGCCGCTGTCGGACAGGACGGGAAATCGAAGACTGTGCTTCTCCTGTAGCGTCAATGAATGATCAGGGGTTTGCGGAGAGATCCCAACAAGCGTGACGCCTCGATTCGCAATCTCTGAATATCGCTCCTGAAAAGCCTGAAGAGTGAGATTGCAAAATGGACACCAGCCTCCTCTATAGAACACGATGAGTAGAGGGCCTCGAGTTCGCAATTCCAAGCTTTTCACCATGGCGCCAGTTGCATCGGGCAGTTCGAAATCTCTTATTGCCTCTCCCGGCTGTATAGCGCCCCTCTTGAGCCCCGATTCCTTGACCGAATGGATTGATGCTTCAATGGTGGGCATCACATGCGAAGGAGTCTTCTCCCTCACCACCTGCTCAACAGCACTGAGTTCTTTTTGAAGATCCATCTACGCTCCCCTTGTGGTTAACACGTGACCATTGGAGCGATATCCATTCAAAAAGTTACAAGTGGTGCTCTTTTGCAACTTCAACGAGAGAATTAGACTGCTATATCGTGCAGCGACCGTCGGCGTCCATAGGACGCTTCCCTTTGTCCATCATTTCGCGTGACAGGATGGGTCAAAGAGCGGCGCCGAATCGGAAGCAGCACACCTATTCAGCGCCTCTCGAGTCACGCCTTCTTTATGCGATGCGTTGCATCTCCTCATCAAGGCGTGCATGAAGCCGCTCACTGAAACCCAATGGCAGCTCGAAGACTCGTTCGTCAGCGGTGAGGATCAGAATATTTCGAGTGGAATCCAGAATTGCAGAGCAAATCTCACAATGTTCCAGATGTTTCTGGACTTCGTTTCGTTCCGAAGCTTCCAGGTTATTGTCGAGGTAACCAGAGATGTATTCCCAGACGTGTTTGCAATCTATAACCAAGGGAACCACCTCCGCTTAGGATTGACTTGTTTCAGTTGTGGTGCAAGCGTCTTTTGTAACATCATTCGGGCTCGGTGCAGTCTCACTTTCACGGACGCTACGGAGATGCCAAGGGCCTCTGCCGATTCATTCACACTCAACTCCTCCACGTCTCGCAATAAAAAAATCTCGCGGTAAATTCCTGGCAGGTCTGCAAGGGCCAGTTGTATCATTTGCCGCACCTCCTTACGCTCAAGCGCTTCATAAGGGACTTCGCGCCAATCTCGAAGGATTGCCGGAGAGACATGTCCGTCCTCTTCTGATCCGGCGTCGAGCGACTCTATCTTCATCGCCTTCTTCTGACGAAGCTTACTGCGGGCCTCATTGAGCGCAATGCTAATCAGCCAGGTGCTGAACTTCGATTCGGCCCGGAACTTGGAAAGGTTCCGAAAGGCTTTGAGAAACGCCTCCTGAGCAGCGTCTTCTGCGTCCGCCTCGTTCTGGAGCAAAGAGAACACCATCCCGTACACGCTTCGTTCATGAGGTCGAATCAGATCATGAAACAGGTGGGTCTCACCACGCACGATGGCAGATATGATCTGTGCTTCGTCAACGACCTGGGGGTTGTCAACCATCACTTTTCAATCCCTGCGTTCCAGCGTCTCACCAGAAGTGCATCGAGAGAAAACAATCCTGCACCAAACATCAGCACCATGGCGGAGGCAAAGAGAAAGGTGTATGGATCGGCGACGTAAAACTTTCCCGGATCGGAGAATACTGAGAACAACGCTTCTTTATCCGCAGTCCAGTACGCGACGAGCATGTTCACGGTAAGTACGAGTCCTATTAGTCTCGAACCCAATCCCAGAATGAGAAGAATCCCGCCGACGAACTCAAGTCCCGAGACCAAGTGTTCGGTAAGTCCTGCAGCAGGAAGGTTGAGGCTCGTGAAAAAGTCGGTCACTTTGTCGAGATGGTGCAACTTCCCCCACCCCGACTGCGCGAACTGCCAGCCCCAATAGAGCCGTACAACCAAGAGAAAAGGAGATTGAAACTTTGAAATCAAGCCAGAAAATCGCATATACAAATCAAGCAAAGCCTTCATGACGTCCTCTTTAAAATCAGGTATGTCGCATCGAGCGACTTCGAACTTTCCAAATATGAGGTCCGGAAATTGAATCTCGTCGTCTTCCTACCCCTTGCGCTTGGTTAGAGTTCTTACGGGACGATTCGTTACAGAAGATCTTGATTCTTTTGCTATCAGTACGAACCTTTAGCATTTCCAACCCCGTCGGAATGTCGGCAGCGGTGGTCCGGCTCCGTGTGAGTGGCTGATCTTGCGCAAGAATGGCATGGAAGAGAGGTAGCGTTGTAGAGCAAGTCGCTCGCGAGTGCTATCGACGCTCGCCACAGCCCGAAACTTCGAGCCATCGATGGCGATCCACTCACCTCGAATTAGGCCGCAGTTGCGTGCAGAACGAACAAGTTCTGCCCCGGCTGCGGTAACTGCGTCACGATGCATACGACGAAACTCAGCGATACTCTTGTGATCTGGATACAAGCGACCTAGAAGCCACATCAGCTCGACGTTCCGGCGGCTCTCAGCTTCCAAACGTCGCGACGAACGGATCTGATTTAGGTAGCCGTACAGATACAACTTCAACAAATCACGCGGATCATAGCCAAGAGGTCCTGAGCACGCTCGAAGCCAAGCTCCGACATGACAAGCTTTTCAACGAATGCGTCGATCAAGCGGCACATGTGGTCAGCTGGTACAAAGTCGTCCAAAACCACCGGGAACAATGTTCCCTGATTTCGTCCCTCGCCATGGATGTAACCCATAAGAAGAAATGCCTCCGCTTTTTGGCAAAGCAATCTTCTCATCGATCTCTGTTTAAAAAAGTGCCGGAAGCTAAATACATCTTGTGGCTTGGCTCAATCGAGGTTGCCGAATACTCGCATGCCTGTCGTCAAACCAAAGAGGAGATCCCCTTCTAGCGCATCACTCGGCGCGCAACATCACCGCCGGATCGATTTTCACCGCACGCAACACCGCAGGCAGCGACGCCAATAATGCCGCGCTCAGCAATACCGCACACGGCACTGCAACCATCGAAACATCCGTTGCCTTTACTCCATACAAAAGAGCCTCAACATACCGCACCGAGACCAACCCCAACAAGACACCCACGATTGCACCCAGCATCACCATCGCCATCACTCGCACCGTCACTAGGCGAGCGATGTTAGCAGCTGCCGCTCCCAGAGCAATCCGAACCGCAAACATCGGCGCGCACATTGCATCCAAAGAATCATCTCGGGTACCACGACTGGTTCCTCATCCTTTGAATTCGCCACCAGTGTCAATGTTGGGTGAACGGCGAACCGAAGCCAAAGAAAATGTGTGTAACCTTTGTGCGATTCATAGATCACACGAAGGACTCTAGGACTATCGAGTCGAAGAACCCGACCTTCAAAGAGCAGGAATAATCAATGTTGTGTCTACCCCCAGGAAACTCTCACAACAGGCACGCTGCCGTGAAGCGTACATTCGCACAGGCACAGGCGCTCGAAGCCGGTCCGGCCCGGCTCCACGAGAACTCACTCACGGAATATGGTTTGGGAGTTGCCCGGCCTTGCGTTGAAGTCGCGGTTCGAGAATCAATAGACCGTTGCGGTGGCAGCGTCCGCTTTAGCGTAAAGGTCGTCTGTGCCAAGCTGCATCTGAGCCAATCCCAAATGGCTCAGAAGTTTAAGAGTCGCTATCACCAGACCATTCTTGAATACTGGTCTGAAGTTCGACTCAATCGTGCCCAAGCACTGCTTTCCGAAAGCCCGGTTCGATCCGTTGATTCGATCGCAGCAGAGTTGGGGTACCAACACTCCACTAACTTCATCAACTGGTTTACTCGACAGATGGGTGTTTCGCCAGGGCGGTATATCGCAAGTGTCCAAAGCGGCGCTCTACCTGCGTCGGCGTTTGCGGATCAACTCGTCACGCCCTCAAGCCCGTTGAGCTCACGAGGGAAGGAAGTAAAAAGTTCATAGGTAGAAATTCTCTACTTAGAACCTATACTTGCTCCCGAATGGCTTGGGTATATTCACGCGGAACGTACGTAGAAAACCTCAACATGAGAAACATGAGAAAGAGGTAACAGATGCTACTCGCCACTCCAGAGAACGTGTATCGTGCGCGCAACTATCGTTGCGCGTGGATTTTGAAAACCGGGCATTGGTCATTGGTATTAGTGGCGCTTATGGCGTTCCAATTCGCCAGGCCGATCCATGCTCAGAACGCCGATGAGGTGCGCAAGTACATCTCCGCGGCGGTCGGCGGACTTGACAAGTTGACGGTACCGCCGACCGATGCCACCATTCCCGTGCCCGCGCCGGTGGCTGGGAGCGGGAACACGCCCTACCGCTACGAGACCACCGAGGCGAAACGCTACCTCGGGAAGCAGCTGTTCCACGACCCGGTTCGGACCGTGCGCATCAACGAAAACGAGGGTCAGCCAGTTAACCTGCCTGCGGGGACAGCCTTCGGCGGACAGTTGCAGGCCACCGATCCATTCATCCAGAATCTTGTCAATCAAACGAAACAGACCGGAGGGTGCGGCAGCTGCCATATCGCCGAGTCGGCCGGCAAGGCGGGTCAGCAGATCAATTTCAACGTCGGCGGCGAGGGCCGCGGCTACTTTGACGAAAAAGGAACATTCTTCGCTCGCCGCCGGCCCCGGACTGACATCCTCCCGGTACAGCGGACGGAACCGATATTCAAAGACGACGAGCTGGTGGATTTTCTACCGACCTTGACCGACATCTGGCAGGATCCCACGACAGGTAGCGAAATTGTCACCACGCCGGCCTTCTTCTACCACCCACCCACACCAAGCACGCTTGACTCGACGGGCCGGCTCGACGCACTGGACAGCGTGGGACGCAACTCGATGAACATGATCGGTTTCGCGTTCAACAACCGCCTTCTCTTTGGCGGCTTTGGCGGGGAGCCGCCAGCCACGATTGGCTCCCTCAACCCGTTCGACGACCCGGCTCAGGAAGACATCACGCTCGAGCTCCAGGACGCCCATCGTATGCTTAACTTCCAGGGGGCGGAGCTTCTGAAGTTCCCGGCTTTCGTGAAACTGTTCCTGGATGCATTCCCGGTGGAAGCCGCCCAGGCCGACGCCGCAAACGACCCGACACTGCTGGTTAACGACCAGACCGTGTTCCGGGCGCTCGCGACTTTCTTGCGCACCATCGTCACTCGGAACACACACTTCGATAAATTCATAGCCGGCGATGACCGCGCTCTAACGCCCCGGGAACTTCGCGGCGCCAAGCTGTTCTTTACTCCGGCCACGGCGGGCGGGGCGGGGTGCTTCACATGCCACAGCGGCCCGAACTTCAACAAACAATACAACGATCCGGACGTAGCGGGAATCGGTAAATTCATCGACGAGAATTGCATCAACGTCGGAATCGGCGACCACCCGATCCGAGCGCTGCAAGCACAGGCTCTCGGCGTCCTCAACCCCAGCAATCTGGGTCCGGACGGCTTCCCCTACCACGCCGTAGACACCGGGCGGAAAGAGGTCACTCACGACCCGAACGACGCGTTCAGGTTCCGCGTCTTGACCCTCCGTCAGGCCAAGGACGCGCACAACTTCTTCCACAACGGCTCGCTGACCACCGTCCGCGAGGTGGTTGAGTACTTCAATGCTGGCGTGCCGCAGGATCCGACGGCGGGTGCGGCCGCGACGCTGTCGCCCCGGTTTACGAATCCTCGCGGTCTGGGATTCCCGGCCGGTTTAGGCTTGTCGGAGCAACAGGTCGACGATTTAACGGCCTTCATAGAGGACGGGCTCTACGATCCCGCGCACGTTATCTATGACCCGAACTCAACAACGCCGAGTTTCGCACTGAATCCAGTCGACCTTACCTACTCCAAGTACCGTCCAGATCTGGCTGCATTGGGGGCAAAGGACGGTTTCCCTATTAGCGGATTGGCAATCGACGACAACGATCCTCTGACACGGCGCGACGAAGGTCTTGAGTTCCTGGACGTAACCAAGAAGCTGGGAGTTAAGGTGACCCGCGAAATTAGCGGTCGGCGGGAAGTGGATACGTACACGATTACGAACATCAGTACTGCGACCGACGTTTCGGGGATCGTGGACACTAACTTGCTCATCGTTGCCCAGGGACTCGCTAAAGGCGTCCAGTTGGAAAACGCCAGCGCGATCAGCAGCAGCGGTAACCCCTATCTTCGCGTGTTTCTGCCGACGAACGGGGTCCTCAACCCAGGCCAAAGCATCGTCCGGCAGTTGATCTTCGACAAGCCGCAACCCAGTTCCAAGCCGGTGAGCTACTCTCTCGACTTCCTCTCTGGACAGGGCAAGCCCTAACTGTCAGTCTCATCGGAGCCAGAGGGCTACAAAGGGCATCGGCTCAGTGCCGATGCCCTTTTTCTTGGTGCGCCCGGCAGGGCGCACTCACTTGGGGTTGCAAGTCCCCTACACACCCGGCAAGGGGAAGTGTTAGCTGAACGGCAAGGGTGTCCATCGCGAGGTCGAATCTGAAGGAAGCTGTAAAGGGCTACGACGCGGGCAAGAAGGTATCGGGCATCAAACGTCACATTGGGGTGGATACGCAGGGCTTGCCCCACGCCATCGCCGTGACCACGGCAGATGTCACGGACCGCGACGGCGCTCTGCGGGCCATCGACCGCTGCAAGCCGAATCTGGAACGGGTCGAGAGCCAGCTGGTCGATGGCGGCTACACCGGACAGCCCTTTGCCGACAGCGTGATGAAGCGGATCAAGGCCACCGTACAAGTTGTCAAGCGCAATGAACTCCATGCGTTTGTGGTGCTGCCAAAACGCTGGATCGTCGAACGATCCTTCGCTTGGCTGGAAAAATGCCGCCGACTATGGAAGGACTGCGAACGAAAGCTGAATACCAGCTTGCAAATGATCCACTTAGCCTTCCTCAGGCTGCTGCTCAGGAGATCGTAAACAGGTTCTAAGAGCGCGAGCATTCACACGAGGCTTGCCGGAAAGGCGAGGGCGATGGCATGCAAAGTAGTGCGACTTGTCGAGCGCGACCATTTAGTTCTACTTCATATGAGCGGACATCTTCAGGAAGTACACGTGGGCATGATCGAAGATCTCATTGCGAAGGAAACAGGTCAGGTGGTTCTTGATTTGGTCGAAGTAACACTCGTAGACCGCGAGGTAGTCAAGCTCCTCGCAGCCTGCGATGCGAGGGGCATCGGGCTCAGGAATTGTCCAGCATTCATTCGCGAGTGGATGAGCAAGGTGTAGTGGCTGAATTACTGCGGCAACTGTGTGGTCGGCAGCAGACGGGTCTTATAGCAATTGAAAAAGTCACTTGAATCGCAGAGCGGGAACGTTTCATCCAGATGGGCGGAACGTGTCCATCACAGTCGGCAAGTTACCGCCGGCAAAAGCAGACATCGACGCGAAGAAGCTTGAAAGCGCCGTATATAACTTGCTGCTCAATGCCTGCCAGGCTGCGACACGCTCATCTGAAACGCCTGAGGTGCAGGT
>Ga0210406_10001332_pt1 | contig 30500 bp, 27 predicted proteins | sample IncBWC30MmetaG_FD_155454 | JGI IMG/M metagenome (GOLD analysis project Ga0210406, IMG submission 155454) | Forest soil microbial communities from Barre Woods Harvard Forest LTER site, Petersham, Massachusetts, United States - Inc-BW-C-30-M | ecosystem: Environmental > Terrestrial > Soil >... | reverse complement strand
GCGCCTGCCGTCGTCTTAATTACGAGCAGCCACTCCGTTGCCGTCTCGACCTCGCCTTGCCAGCGATATACCGATTCAATCTGGGGAGCTATGTTGACGCATGCTGCCAGTTGCCGCTCAACCAGCGTGTGTGCGATGCTCCGGGCTTCTTCGAGCGAACCGCAAGTCGTGAGAACAAGCCTTTTGTCGGTCATATAAAATCGGGCATATCCTGATGGCTTCAAGTATATTGGCGAACTGATTAAACCGGCCAAGATCCTCATCGGCGGCGAAGAGAGCGCCGGCCTCTCCATCTGGAAGCGCGTTCCGGGAGAAGGACTATGTGCTCGCGGGGTTGCTCTGCTGCGAGATGGTCGCTCGCTGTGGCATCTCGCTGGGCAAGCAACTGGCCAACCTATTTGCCGAAGTTGGTTCCTTCTATCCGCTGCGGGAGAAGTTCTGCTTGACGCCGGAAGTAAAACAGAAGTTTACTGAGGAGTTACGTCGCGATCCGAGCGAGTCCCATGGCATTAAAGTTGCCAATGTGGTGAGGACCGACGGACTCAAACTCGTCCTTGCCGACGGATCGTGGGTTTGCTACCGGCTCTTGGGCACCGAGCCAGTGGTGCGCGTTTATAGCGAAGCGCGCAGCAGGGAAGACCTCGCGAAGTTGAGCGCGGCAGCGAAAGCATGGATCTTCGACTAGGACCACCATCGAGAGTGCGCATCCTTCCACGTCCGGAGGAAGGCCTGCGCGCGGTCATTTATCTTACAGATCAAGCCAAGTATCAGGCGCCGAGGGCAGAGGCCGCGGTGGCGCGCTGGGTCGAACGCACGCGACCGGTCTGGTCATGGCTCGCGCGGGAATGGCGTCGTCTGGGAACCGCGGCCGCGACCCTTCTTATCGTTGGATTGGTGCTACACGCCATGTTCGGAGCGAACGGCATGGTCATCTATCGCCAGAAGCACGACGAGATGCGAGCGCTCCAGAGAGAGGTCGAGCGCGTGCAGAAAGAAAACAATCAGTATGTCGACGAGATCAAATCGCTTAAATCCGATCCTGCCGCTATCGAGAAGGAAGCGCGCGAGCAACTTCACTACACTCGGCGCGGAGAGGTAGTTTACGTCGCTCCCGATCCTCCCCCGAAACCCGCCACCGACCGCGCCAAGAATGACAAGTAGATGATCCCGCGGCTCCTCTTGTGGTAAAGTTCAGTGGTTCACTTTGTGTGTGGGAACTAATCTAAGGAGGGTGACATGCGGAAATTTCTCTTGTTGTTACTGGCCGGAGCGTTGGTGTTAATGGTGGCTTCGGTGTCATTTGCCGGCGATGCCCAAACCGTGAACGGCTGGGTCAGCGACTCGAAGTGTGGCGTTAAGGGAGCCAACGCGGGTGCGGAGGCTTGCACAAAGAAGTGTATCGGAGCTGGTGCCAGCCCGGTCGTGGTTAGCGACACTGACCAGAAGGTCCTGACGGTGGACAATCCCGATGCCCTCAAGGGTCACGAAGGACATCATGTTGCCGTGACCGGGCACGTCGACGGCGACAAGATCCACGTTGACAGCGTCAAAATGCTCTAGGGCAACGAGTCCAACAGAAGCAAATAGGGCGACCCTGGCGGTCGCCCAATGTTTTTGGTGGAGCGCGGGGGGCTCGCCCGTCCACCCGAACTCTTGCACGTCTACCGCACTACGCCTTCCAGCGGCGAGCTGGCCGTCGCATAAAGCTTTCGCGGCATTCTTCCCGCCAGATATGCCTGCCGTCCTGCCAATACAGCGTGCTTCATCGCTTCCGCCATCAACACGGGTTCCTGGGCGCCGGCGATGCCGGTGTTCATCAGCACCGCGTCGTAGCCTAGTTCCATGGCAATGGCGGCGTCGGAAGCTGTGCCCACGCCCGCGTCCACAATCAACGGGACTCCGGTAATCAACTCGCGCAGGATTCTCAGGTTGGCGGCGTTCTGAATGCCCAGCCCGCTTCCGATGGGCGCGCCCAGCGGCATCACCGCCGAAGCGCCCGCGTCCACTAGCCGTTTCGCGAATACGATGTCGTCCGAGGTGTAGGCCAACACGGTGAATCCTTCTTTCGCCAGCACGCTTGTGGCTTCGAGTGTCGCTTGCACATCTGGATACAGAGTCGCCTGGTCGCCAATCACTTCCAGCTTGATCCAGTCCGAGAGGCCAACCTCTCGCGCCAGCCGGGCGGTGCGGATGGTGTCGTCGGCCGTATAGCAGCCGGCGGTGTTCGGCAGAAGGAAATATTTATTGGGATCGATGTAATCGAGCAGAGACTCCTTGCTGCGGTCAAGATTCACCCGGCGCACGGCCACCGTCACCATGTCTGCGCCGCTGGCCTCGAGCGCGCGGGCGGTTTCCTGAAACGATTTGTATTTGCCGGTCCCGACAATCAAGCGGGAATGGAACTGCCTGCCAGCGATAATGAATGGGTCCGTCATGACCTTATTGTAATTGTACGGCTCGAGCCGGGTCGGAGCCAGATAGTGGAGCGACGGGCGCCTCGCCCGTCCTTGGGCACTGGGGACTGTGCAGCAACGTGGCCGGGCGGGGACGCCCGGCAGTCCACTGGTTCATCCTCCGGCCGTCTCTGCTTTCGCGTACATCTGATCAATCTGGGTCCGGTACCGCTCCTCAATCCCGCGTCGCCTTACCTTGAACGTGTGCGTCAGGGTTCCATCCGCCGCCGAGAGTTCTTCGGGTACTACCAGCACGCGTTTCAGTTTTTCGAAGCGCGCCAGGTTCTGGTTCAGGTCTTCGATGATGCCTTCATACAGCGCCTGAACCTTGGCATTCGCGACGAGTTCTTCTCGCGAGGCAAAGTCAACATCGTTCTCGCGTGCCCAATCTTCCAGCGCAGGGAAGTGCGGCGCGATCAGCACGGCGGGAAATTTCCGACGGTCGCCGAATACTACCGCCGTTCCAATGAACGCGTTCACTTTCAGCGAATTCTCAATCGGTTGCGGCGCGATGAACTTCCCGCCGGAAGTCTTGATCAGATCCTTTTTGCGATCCGTGATCGAAAGGAATCCGGCGCTGTCGATGTACCCGATGTCGCCCGTCTTGAACCAGCCGTCCACAAACGCGTCGCGCGTTTCCTCGGGACGATTCCAATATCCATTGAATATCGAGGGCCCGCGCACCAGCACTTCGCCGTCGTCGGCAATGCGCACTTCGACATTCGCCAGCGGCTTGCCGACAGTGCCCAGTTTGTGAGCGGCGGGCGTGTTTACCGCGATCACCGGTGAAGTCTCGGTCAGCCCGTACCCCTCGTGGATGGGAATGCCGATATCGGCAAACCACTCCGCCAATTCCAGGCCCAGCGGCGCGCCTCCGGAAATGAACTCTTCCGCCTTTCCACCCATCCCGTCGCGCACTTTGGAGAAGAGCAAACGGTCCGCGATTTTCCAGGCGAGCGTTGCGGGCTGGATTCCGGCGAGAGTCTCGGCGCGGTGAGCGCGGCCCACCGAGAGTGCCCAGCGATAGACCGCGCTTTTCGGAAAGCCCGCAGTCTTGACGATAAGCTGCCGACGAATCTTCTCGTACACGCGCGGCACACCAATAAAGATGGCGGGTTGCACTTCCGTCAAAGCCTTTGCCAGTTGCACAATGTCAGGACAATAGGCCAGCACCACCCCGCGGTAGAGCAGCGCGAAGTCCACGTGCCGCGCCGTCACATGGGAAAGCGGCAGAAACGATACGCTCACCTCATCGTGTTTTCCGAAGTCGAATGCCTCCATCGAACACGCGATGTTCGACGCCATGTTCCCATGGGTGAGCATCGCTCCCTTGGGAGTTCCGGTCGTGCCGGAGGTGTAAATGATTGTCGCCAGGTCGTCAGGCGCAATCGACTGCGCGCGGGCATCGAACTCAGGATCGAATTCGGTCGGCCCTTGCAGCATGAGTTCCTGCATCTGGACTGCATGCGCAGTTTCGACCGCGTCCATCACCAGGATCCGCTCCACAGGAGTCTGTTGCTGAATAGCCAACAGCTTTTCCAACTGGTTCTTCGTGGACACAGCGATGACACGCGCCCCGGAATTGTTGAGGATGAACGCAGTCTGCTCCGCCGTCTGCGTGGCATAAATCGGAACCGTGACCGCGCCCAGGGCAAGCACGGCAAAATCGGTGATGGTCCACTCCGGTCGATTTTCGCTGAGGATGGCGACGCGATCGCCCTTGCGAACTCCCCACGCTTCAAGCCTGCGAGCGATACCCACGACGCCGCGGTAAATCTCGATGGAAGAGATCGGCGTCCAGCCCAGGGCTCCTCGTTGCAGCATGACCCGATTGCGGCGGTTGTTGCAGACCGCAAACAAAATATCGTTTAGAGTCTGGAGGCTCATCCGATCCGATCGAGGTCCCGCAATCGTTGTTCAGCAATCATTGTATAGAGTCATTGTACGCAGGCATGGTGCAGAGTCGATCATTACTAACGGAATCATTCTGACGCTTTGACCGCATTCCCATCCGCGAGGTACGCTTGGGATGCGCTTCTTGAGGTACGCTTGAAGATAAGAATCTGTCGAAAAGGAGTTTCATGAGACGCAAGAGTACTTGGACAATGTTAGGGGTCTGGCTGCTGACGGCGGCGATTGTCTGCCCGCAGATCAAAGCTCAAGGCAATAAGCCTGAGCCGCCGCCTAAATTAAAAGTCGGCGACGTCGCTCCCGAATTCAAACTTCCTTACTTCGATGGCAGCGACGAAAAGGAAGTTTCCCTAAGCCAGTATCGCGGTAAAAGCAACGTCGTTCTGGCGTTCTATATCTTTGCCTTCACCGGTGGTTGAACTGCGCAAATGAAGGCGTTCCAGCAGAATCTCAAGACGCTGGAAGCCGCCGACACCCAGGTTCTGGGTGTGAGCATGGACAGCCCCTTCGCCAATAAAGCCTTTGCCGACCAGATTGGCGTCACTTTCCCGCTTCTGAGTGACTGGGGTGGAGATGTCACCCGCCAGTACGGCGTGTATGTTGACAAATACAAAGCCGCGCGCCGCATCAACTTCCTGATCGGCAAAGACGGGAAAATTCTGGAAGAGCAGCTTGACAAAGATGCCATTGATCCGAAGAAGATCGTAGATGCCTGCGAGCGCAAGAAAGTGAGCCGCTGAATCACGCGTGCAATCCAGGCAGAGAAGCGCCAGGAGCGGGTCCGCTTCGATTCAAGACGAGCATGAGACCTCAAGAATTCAAGCGACTCGCCAAGGAAAGCGCGGATAGAACGCGAAACTACTGGAGTCTGCTCTACTAGTTTGCTCTTATCAGAGCGACGGTAGTGCCCTTAAGAACAGTGCCAAGAGACTCCCGGAGCGCCCGGCAGTTTGACCCCGCTTCACCACACTGTTATGATTTTTCTGCGGGGTGGAGCAGTCTGGTAGCTCGTTGGGCTCATAACCCAAAGGTCGGTGGTTCAAATCCACCCCCCGCAACCAACGCAATCATACGGTTACGAGGAATTTGGATTTTCGATTGTGGTCTGAAATGGTCCATTAAGTTTTGAAGCGCATAAGAGAGGCCGTCCACCTGACGGCCTTTTGCTATTTGGTGAGGTGTTGAAGCAGCACCCGCTGCACCACCGATGTACTGGCTTTGCGCTTCGCTTCCATGAAGGCTCCGCCGTAGACGTTCATCGTGGTCGAGATGTTGGCGTGACGCATGAGTTTCTGTTGTACGCTTAGAGGGCCGCCAGTCTCGCCGAGCCAAGCGCGGTAGCTGTGACGCAGCGTGTGCCAGCCGATCGGTCCCTGAATCTTGGCCCGCGAGCCGCAGTCTGTAGCACTTTCTTCCGGAGCGAACCAGAATCGTAGGGTTTGTTTGTCCGCGCGGCTTCTTTCCCGGTGTTGAAGGTGTGATCTTGCATTCAATTTCGAGGTGGTGCCGGCACGGTGCCTCGCACCGGAAGAATGTTGGCACTCCACCCCTTCGAGGGTGCTGCAGAGCGCCCCCGGTGTACTTGTCGAAAAGAGGTAGTTATGGCCGAAGAACTCACGTCTGCAAGGAAGAACGGATCACAGAATTTCCGCATTCACACCGCCAGCACGAAGGTGACTCAATCGGAGTTGGCCGAGCTCGAACGCGCGGCGGCCGAGCGCGGCTCCCGGCTTAGCGAATGGATCCGCGAGGTGCTCTTTCGAGCGCCTCGCGATAGTGACCAGATGAACTCCGGTGACCACATCAACTACGGAAAGCGATTGCTGACAGAGATCGTTGGTCTGCAAGTTTTCCTGACCAACGTACTTTCTCCTATGTCACGGGGCGAGTGGCTGGACGCCGAACAATACGAGGGAATCATGCGGCAGGTGAAGGCAAAGAAACATCGTTGGGCTCAAGAGATTTTGGGGGAGCCACCACCAGATACACACGAATAAAACTAATCGCGACCATTCCCTGGATGGCGCGAGTGTAGCCGAGGCGGGGTCTGTGTCAAGGCTCTGCGACCGCTCCGCGGCGGACGTTGTCCGGCCTTGACACAGACCGCTGTGACCTCGGCTTTCTGTCTCCGACTATCCGGGAATGGCAGCACGAGTTGAGGCGGTCGCATCGGATGGTAAAACAGCGGCAAGGCGGTCACGCGTTTTTATGGAAAAGCTACCGTGACAACATCCCGACCGCGGGATTTGGATTCATAGAGGCATTTGTCCGCGGTCTTGAGCAGTTCGCCGGATGTTGATCCGTGCTCCGGAAACGCGGCTACACCCGCCGAGAGAGTAAGCTGTCCAAGAGTCTGCTTCTTATACTTCAAGCGTACGCCTTTTACTTCGGAGCGCAGCGCGTCCGCGCGTTTGACCGCGTCTTGTGCAGACGACTCAGGCAGGATAATGGCGAACTCCTCCCCACCGTAGCGGCAGCAAATATCGGTGGAGCGGAAGAATGTTCGAAACAGATCGGCCAGGGACTGTAGCACTAAGTCTCCCGCATCATGTCCGAAGGTGTCGTTGAATCTCTTGAAGTGGTCGAGATCGAGAAAAAGAACAGCTACAGATTGCCTTTTACGGCCAGCCAGTTCCAATTCCCTTTCGAGCGACTCCTCCAGAAAGCGACGGTTGAATAGGCGAGTCAGCGGATCGCGAATCGACTGCTCACGAAGGGTTTCACGCAGCTGCAGACTAGCCAGCAAAAGGGCGATCTGCGAGGCCGCACTGACGGCCAGGCGCTGCTGAGAGTCCCTAAAACCTTCCTTTTCAGAATCATGTCGGAGATTCGCTGAGCTCTCGAATTCCAGATGCAAGACGCCAACCGTGTTCCCCTGAGCGACCATCGGCAGGCATAGAGACTCGGCAGTTGAACTCCTGGTCAAATGTCGGCAGGCAATGCCATCTCCCGGATGCCCACTCCAATGTGGCTGGCCATGGCGCAGAGACCAGCATGCGTCGGGAGGAAATGTCGGCGCTAATGCGTCCTTCCGCCCCCACCGAACCGCTGCCTCGATGAGGTCTCGCGACGACCTGAACAAATAAAGTGCTCCGGAAGGAGTGTGAGGGAAAAGCTTCTGCAGCGAGTCAGCGACGACGGCGCAGGCTTCCTTAACAGTCCCGCTACACGCCAGCAGCGCCCCCATTTCATTCAATGCGGTCGTCTGTTTTGTACGTAGTTCCAGCTCCTTTACTAGCTGATCCAAAGACTCCGCATGTTGCCGGTGTGCTTCTGCGGCCCTGATCTGCCCCGAAATATCCTGGTAGATCAGATACGCTCCCCGCACCTCATTGTCTTGGAGCAGAGGGACGCCATGCAGTGCCAGGTCAAGAATCTGGCCGTCTTTGCGCCACTGTCTCACTGTCCTCTGCAACGTGTTTCCCGCGAAGATCTGCAAAATCAGTTGCCCGGAGTCCCGAGCCTTGTCGTCAGATATCCGCATATCTCGAATATCGAAAGAGGCGAGTTCGTGTCGGTCATACTGGAAGAGTTTCTCGAAAGCGGGATTTGCCAGCTCGACGTGGCCTTGCCGATCGAGAACCACAATCCCTAGCGGGCTATTTTGTATCAGCGAGTCCAAGTAAGTGGTTTGTTTGTTCAGATCAATTGCCAGGCGGTGTCGCTCGCTGACCTCGGACCCGACGATCAGTCCGACGGCGGACACAACCAGCATGAAAAGGGCGACTTTTGCGAACAGGGCCGTCGTGGGAGGGAACAAATGCATCGCGACCACGATTCCAAAGTTTAGCGCAAGGATTGCAGTGACAACTCGCCGGACTCCCTGGCGCATGGCGATCCAGATGACCGGAATGAAACCCAAATAGAAATGATCATAACGCCCGTCCTTGCTCCCGAACATCACCCACAGGACGGCCAATATTGTCGCACCTTGGCCGCAGGTTTCTGCTAGCGCGGCAAGATTGAGTTTCTTCCCGGGGGATCGTGCCCTGGTTGGGTCGAGCGAGCCGGATCTCGGCATGAGCCAATTGCGAATGTGCGGAAGCACATGGACGAGAAGAAACGGGGCTATGCCCGCTAAGCCGATGGCATCGCCCAAAAACCATCCGAGCGTAGAAGCCTTGTATTCACTCCAGGTAATACTGTGATCCGCTATCAGACATGCCACACCAACGATGGTCGCCGCTGTGGCGGCGGTCGCACTAACCAAAACGTAGCGAACGACGTCTCGTCGACGACGCAGGCCGAGATCGATCTGGAGAGGACCGCGCAAGACGTATGTCGCCGCACCATAACAAACAGCAACTCCCAGGGCCCCGACCGTGTTGCCGAAGGACATGAATGACTGTGCGTAGATAATCTTGCCTGCAACGGCATCCGCCAAACAAACCACAAGCGCGTACCAGGGACTTACGCCCAGCAGGAGCGCCATAACCAGGCCGATTGCCGGATACCAGGCAACGAATCCAATGCGAGAAAAGAAAATGACTTCAGGCCGGTTCAGCAGAAGGTATAGCAGTACGAACGAGAGCGAAACCAGAGCATGACGAATGATCAGGCGTCGCGAATGCATGAAGAGAAATCTCAGTGCCCGATTGGCTCCTTGGTAAGCGAAGGGGATAGCTCAGGTGGAATGCTGCCCGGTGGTCTCTTCCTGGAAGTCCTGTCGGCTCATACCACCTACAAGATGAACACGCCCAAGGTGATCTGTGTGACAATTAGCCCTTATCAGAGGTACTTAAGTAATGCCATTTGGTGCATCCTTCATACCCTGCGCCGACTTAAGTCGACTCACTTTTAGTTAGTGGTGAGTTATGGTAATTGTCACATTCTTTTCCAGCTTGCTGTTCATTCAATAATTCTCCTAAACATGCTTGAAGCTTGGCTCCGCATGTCGCTCGCATGCATCGACTGGAGTGGTCGAGGTCCACGGGCTTGTAGATCATGAAGTTAGCTCCCACGAGAAGAGCGTGCGCCTCCGAGCCCACGTCGACCATCGCGACGATCGTCGAGTTGGTATTGGGGGAAGACTGGCGCACTGCGCGCGACGCGAGCGGGATCGTTTGCGCGTTTTGAGTGATCGCTCGGGCAAATAGTGTCTCCTCTGCACGCGGGAGACGCGGCAAGCCGCGCCTCTACGAGTGATCAAACGCCCCTCCTGCAAAAAAGAGCGGGATGGAAGCGCTAACCTGACCCACCCGCTTACCCTGCCAGTCTAGCCGTCTGAGAGTTCAGAGCCATCGGCGGGACGTAGCTGATCATTGCTTGCTTCAATTGTGAATCGACTTCATCCGCGATAGTAACAACGTCCAGCAAGAGTCTACTAAAGTCCACGCCGCACAAATTCCTTTGCAAAGTGCTAAAGATGCTCACTTGCAAGATACGAGATTCTTCTACCACCATGGTAGCGGTGTATCCCTGTTTGAGCCGCATCGCTCCATGGTCGCGAGCTGCCATGGAGATTGGGGCTGCCAATCCCGAGTCCAGGCGCAGGCGAACAACAAGGTCTAGAAGCAGTTTAGGGAGGTGTCCAGTGCGTTCAATGCGGCTTAGGGGAATAACTGTCAGTTCCGCATCCTGGTCCACAATATCCAGCCAATTCTGAATCGTGGTCTCGACCTCGCGCTCCAATATGGAGGCGACGGATTCCGGTTTTACCCGTTTAATAGTATGAGGGCGGGCTAGTCTTGTGCGAATGAGTTCCTTGAGTTCGCCGATTCGAATCGGTTTCGCAAAGATTTCATCGGCTTGAGCGAGAATCGCAGACATGGCCTCGTCCAGCGCCGGGTACCCGCTGAGAACCACGGTCAACGCGTCCGGATGAGTATGCCGCATTGCGCTGACCAGGGTGAAGCCGTCTCCTGCGCGAGGCATGTGCAGGTCTGAGAGAAGGACATCAAAGGTTTCCGTCGCGATAAGCCTAAGCGCATCGCGCACGTTCGAAGCAACGACCACTTCAAACCCGTCGCGTTGCAATCCTTCGTGCAGCATCATACGAACCGCCTCGTCATCCTCGACGACCAGGACTCTGTGTGTTGCCATGACGGACCTCCATTAACTTAGAAACCGGCTTCCGAGCCCACGTGACCATCGAACTCTTGTCGGATAGCAGGTGAGGACTTGGGATGTCCTTGGGTCTGTATCTGGCTGGGCCGACACTCCAACAACATCCGTTGCCGGGCCATCAGCGCACCTTATTACTTGACATGTTACGCTGCCAGACGACGCTACCGTAAGTGCCAAACCGAATACTGTACAATATTGACCACTGCCCCGCCGGACTTTACCTCTACCCGCGTTGTGGCCGTTGAGCCAGTCTATTGTTAATGCTAGAGGCAAAGCACTTCTTTCTATCTCTGTCAGATCGTTGCTTCAGATACATGTTAAGCGGCCCCTAGATCCCGGTTATGATCGTCAAGACTATGGGAGTGGCGCGTCTCCGAGCGAGAGCCCTCGCGACCGCTGAGAAGAGCACTTGCCAGTTGCAATTTCCAACATCCATGCAGATGTGCGGACTCAGCCCGACCCATGTCGCTTAGCAGCAGGAGCGCGTCTTTAATGGTTCGCGGCGTCTCTCTGAAGCGGCGTGCCAATTCCGGGACCTCGACGATCACGTACGGCGCGGAGTACCCGCAGTAGGTCTGGATCATTCGCCCGTAATCAATGATTGCTTCTGAAAGCTGGAGTAGTTGATAAAACTCCTCAAGAGATGACCGATGTTCCATCCGCAGGGCACGTTTTAGATGATCAATCATCCGTCGGACGTACTCCCGATACATACCCTTGCGCCAAAGCATGCAACCGTTAAAACCGTCCAGGTAGATGGCCAGAGTTAGAATGTTGCGTAGTTCCGACCCCTAACCTGCTATGATTCGTTAACTCAGTTGGACGCAGCATATGGCCGAGGGAGTTGCTTCTACCTCATAAAACGACAACGCCCACCAATCCCCTTCGCAGTTTGAGAAAATTACGTTTTTTCGTCCAAATATTGCGGGAGATTACTACTTACTACATAACAACGCCGGAGTGCTGACCGATTACTGTGCAATATTGACTATTAGAACACGCTTCTGGCACTTGCTGGCACGTTTGAGGCCAATCCATAATTAGTGAAACGTCTGGACATCCGCCATCATGAGCGGATGGCCCTGCCGGAATGCCGGCACTGCTGCCAAGATGTCGGCACTCTGGACGACTTCTTGTTTCACTTTCGTTCGTGGGCTGCTTTACCTGCTGCTGAACTAGCACTGCAGAAACGCCGCTCGTCGATTCCATACGTCGACGGATGCCCTCAAGTTATCGACGTCTTCGATGTGGCGTGCCTTCACGTCGCGATACTGCAGCACACTTCCCGCCGCAGGTTCTCTGTGAAACCTCGCCAAACGGTCCATCGTGTTTAGTTCAAGCTGACGACTTGCAATTTGACAAAGCAGTAGTGCCCGGCAAGACAGGGCGCACGGCCCGACACTTGTGGTGCCAAAGTGCCGAAGTAAAAGTTGTGGGTATTGGAACCAAGCGCACTGCCGCTCCAATCGCCCGTGAAAGGACTGATTCCACCCGGATTGTTAACAACTGCTTGCTGCCACTTCACCGTGTTGGGCGTAATAGGGCTGATGTCGGTTGAGACATTCTGTATCCTCCAACGGCTCACCCGACTAGGATCACTTGCAACGCCGTCTCCCACACCAATAATGATGTCAATAGTCGGCTTCGGAGTGGTGGATGTGTCCTCAAAATAATTGGCGAGCAACGAAGCACATGTTGATCCAGCCACCGCTGAGGCCGGTTGAATGTTGGTGTCACCCGTCATAGTTGGCGTGGAGTTCATATGCCAAGAAGTATCAAATTGCACGTCACTCAGATTCGGTAATCCTGCTGCGCCGGCGGGATATGCGCAGTAGTAAAAAGTGGCGTTGGTATTGACGTTGTTCTGATAGTGATGATCCCATGCACCCATGTTCAGGTTCTGACTGCTGGCAGGACCAACAGTAACGGACCCAACCAAGGTTCCAGCGTAGCTGTATTGCTGAAGCTGGGCATTGGTGCCAGTGGAGTCGTGGTTAGTCATCAGGTAGATGAAGTTGAGGTCTCCGTCTGACAGGGTGAAGTCAGTGATGCCATTGTTAACGGAAGAAACGACGGTAGACCAGCGACTCGTGAACGCCGTGGAGCCAGAGGTCGCAGAGTAGGATTTGAGGGTGTTGCCTAGAGTCACTATATTGGCATAATTCGTGCCAGCGGGCTGGCCAGTAACATTTTCGTCAACGTTAACATCGGTGATCGGGTCGCTACCCGTGCTGATGCAGTAGGCAACAGCTGGGGCCGTGAAAGCGTTGGTGATCTTGTAAATGCGTCCGTTGTCGTCGCCCGTGTACAGATTGTCAGATGCGTACCAGATGGCCACATCCTTGAGGCTTGGAGCACCAGACAAACTGGAAGCACAGGTGCCGCCCCCCTCTGTGTAACTGAGAACAGTCTCGGTTGGAGGAGCAATGGGAGCGGCGACTGTGCCGCCGCCTGCACCAATCGTAATCACATGCAGCTTGGCTGGACTTCCGCTTCCTGTCAGTCCCTTTTCTAGAACCAAAATCTCGGTGCCATCAGCCGAAGGCCATGGGTCGCCGAGGTAGTTTCCAACGGCCGAAGTGCCGACATTGTAAGCAGCGACAACCTTCGGTTTTGTTCCGGAGCAGAATCCAGTGCCGCCGCCATCGACGTACAGGTTGTTCAGGATCACGAGGTTGGCTTGCGTTAAGGTTCCTTGCGCGTGGATTGCGAAAGAAATATGGTCGTTTACGCAGTCCGGGGTTACGCCCGCAGTGTAAGTTGTAGGCCAGCCGCTGGCTGGGCCATGGGCACCCACGTCGAACGCCCAATCGTTGTCAGCGACCGATGACATCGGAGAGTGATTGACTTGTTTGAGCAGGCGTTGTGCTTGTATGCGAGCAGCGAGCAGTTGACCTTGAAGGGTCTTTTCTTTTCCAGTGTGTTCGAGGAACCGACGATTACCACTGGTCTGAATGGTTGGGAAGGAGACTTGGGCTGAACTGACAGAAGCAAACAAAGTAAGCATCAACCCGGCTTCGAGCGCTTTCTTGAATCTGAATTTCACGGAGAACCCCCTCTTATAAAATAAGAATGCTCGCCAATCCCCTGACTCCAGGAAGAAGCATGAGTCTCGGCGACAATTTGTTCGATTTGCCTTAGCATTTCTTGTCCAACGGCGTCTCTCGGGATCCCTTTCGCTCGTAAGTTCGTCCTTGCTTCGGCAACTGGGAGCCGTGACAGCTGTGGCCGCACGTACGGCGATTTAGATGGCTTAGTGTTGCTGCAGGTCTTCCTGACCGACCTCGATACGAGATAGGCCGCTGCCTACCGTTTCTCTCCCAATTTGACCGTACTCCTGCTCGGGCAAGCACCATAGTTACGAGAGGCCAGTCCGCGAATCCGAGGGCGCTTCGTTTTTCTGCTTTGTATCCCCAACCTAACCTTGAAGTGCTTGCCGAAGAAAGCGACTGACTTGCAGAGTGACTTCCGTGCGAACTCGCGCCCAAGTTTTTGTCTACAATCGAAGCATGCAACTCGTAGCAGAACTCGACTCCGAATCAATGAAACGTCTTGGGGAGGAGAATCAATCCGCAGTTGCCCTCCCTCTGACAATTGCCGACGCTCGTCGCCAGCCCCGATTCAAAATGGAAACTGACGTCAGAGTCTATTCACGATCTTGCGGCCTGCTAGAGGGCCGCACCGTCGATATTAGCGAATCTGGGATTGCAGCGATGCTGACACTCGAAGCTCCGGTGGGTGAGATGGTGGAGCTGGAGTTCACGCTTCCATCCGGCCCCGTGGCGATTCATGCGATAGTTCGGCAAAAGAATGCTTTTCGCTACGGCTTCGAGTTCGTTGGCTCAGACTCCGTGCACGGAGTTATTCGTCGTACCTGCCGCGACCTTGCGTTGACCAAGCTCTGCTCGGCAGGTGTTGAAACGCCACGGAGGGAGGCCTCGCTTTCTTGTCTTTACGACCGGTGAAGGCCAACTTTGGCTAGCGCTTGAGGCGCCATCCGGCGTGTGATCTTAGCCTTCGGTTCTCCCGTCGAGCACATCATACTTAAAGACGCGAGACCTGTAAGGTAGAATTATGGGCTGGTTATGGTTCCCGGCTAATCGCATCGAATGTACCTTTAGAAGGCTCTGTTCGACTAAGAAACATACGGACTCTCCACATCACATCGTCGCAATAGTACTTGGAGATAAAAGAGAGTAGGCTTGAACCATGTACACGATCAGCAAGGTATTGGAAGGCATCATTCTGACATGCCAGGACTGCACTCACATCGAGCGCGTCAGTCAGTTCAACCTGAGCCTCGGCAGTCAGCGCACTCAGGCCGCGCAAGCGATGCAGGCACACTCACGCCACGAGCACCATACGGGTCCGCTACTCGAACTTCTCCCGAACAAATATGAAGTGCTGGCGTCGGCTGCGGTAAGCAGGCATGCTTGGAGTTGCGATAGGTAGCGGTTTCGATTCTTAAGAGTCTCGGTGCGGCGCGGGACTAGCGCGAGTCGGTATGTCTAATTGTCTTGCGTTCTTGCTACGAGGGGTGGAATAGGCGGACTAGATGGCTTACCGCATAGCGAATACGATCCGGTTGGATGGCCCGATATGACTCCAAAAGAGCTACCAATTAAAGGTCAAAACGTACAATGCTGATCCCAAAATGATTGCAGATAGCGGAACCCTTATCACAAAGGCGGTTATCGCAAGTGCAACCCGAATACTGTGTAGTATTGACCAGTGTCTACCAACCTGACCCCACTAGGGCCCGTCAGAGTAAGCACAGGATGCGTTGTTGAAGCGCCGAAATACCGTCCACAGCGCCGAGATACTGGCAGCCGCAAGGTTTTAGATCTGGCACGAAACTCCGGTCCGCTGCGTGAAATGTTCAACATACAATGTTCTGGTCGTTTGGGTCCTTTGTTTGCGACTGCGTTCTGTTAGGAGTGATTCGGTGGAGACCGACTTGCAGAATCTCATTTCTGAGTATTGTGCCATTGAAAAAATGGATCGACTCCTTCTCTCGACTGACCGAGCAGATGAGACTGAGTTGATAGGATTGAGTGTCCGCGAAATGAGGCGCCGGGAGATTCTTTTCGAACTCACTACATGGCTTACGGCCGCCGAAGATTTTGGTAAAAACACCAGTCTCGCGGTACGGTGAATGGGACACACTCGAACGCTATGGATTTGACTTAGTCGAAACAAGAAAGGTTCAGCACTAAAATTGGCGATAGCCGGCCCGGCCCTCCCCCCTGAAACTGTTTTGAGTACGTCCTACGCTCTTAGCGATCCACGCAAGAGCGGAAGGAGGATTCTTTGATGGAGGCCCGTTTAAAGTATGATCTGGTATTGGAACGCAAGCAGGCGGAGGAGGCCCTGGGTGCTTCCGAGGTCCGATACCGACGCCTTTTTGAAACAGCCCAGGATGGAATACTAATTCTCGATGGGCAGTCCGGACTAATTACCGAGGTCAACCCTTTCTTAGTAAATTTATTGGATTATTCCCGAGAAGAATTTATCGGCAAAACACTTTGGGACATTGGCCCATTCAGAAATATTGAAGCGTCGAAAGCAGCTTTTCAAGAGTTGCAGGACAAGGAATATATCCGATACGAAAACCTGCCTCTCGAAGCGAGAGGTGGGCGCCGCGTCAATGTCGAGTTTGTCAGCAACGTGTACGGGGTGAATGGCAACAGGGTAATCCAGTGCAATATTCGTGACATTACGGCACGCAAGCTCGCCGAAAAACAAGTAAGCGAACGAGTCCAGCAATCACAAAGGATGGAGGCGGTAGGTCAATTGGCAGGGGGCCTTGCCCATGATTTTAACAACCTTCTCGGCGTGATCCTGGGATACTGCGAACTTCTGGAACAGAGGCTCACTCCGGACGGATCGAATCGAAAGATGGTCGAGCAGATTCATAGTGCGGGCACCCGTGCTGCGAGTCTAACTCGGCAGCTTCTGGCGTTCAGTCGTCGCCAGGTTTTGCGCCCGCTGGTGCTGGATCTAAACAGACTGGTGAGCGGGATGGAAACGATGTTGCGGCGGCTTATCGGTGAGAACATCGAAATCGCTACAAGACTGCTACCCGATCTGAGATGTGTCAAAGCTGACCCCAGTCAGATTGAGCAGATACTGATGAATCTTGTAGTCAACGCGCGGGATGCAATGCCTAGTGGCGGCACGATCACAATCGAAACCGCCAATGTTGAGTTAGACGGCAGTCGTGAGCACCCCGAGGTCAAACCCGGCTCTTACGTGATGCTGGCCGTAAGTGACACAGGTGTCGGTATGAATAGTGAAATCCAGGCTCGCATCTTTGAGCCTTTTTTCACAACCAAACAACCGGACAAAGGCACCGGCTTAGGATTGTCAACTGTCTACGGCATCGTGAAACAGAGTGCGGGCTACATATATGCCTACAGCGAACCAAACCGGGGAACGACGTTCAAGGCATATCTGCCTTATGTCGAAGGCGAGCCGGAACTCCCCAAGAGGGAGGAGACATTATCCATACGCGGAGGACGTGAGACGATCCTATTGGTTGAGGATGACGCTCTTTTACGAGAGCTGACACGAGAAATGCTGGAGGGGTTTGGGTATGCCGTGCTGGATTCAGGGCATCCACACGAAGCAATTCGCACCGCGGAGCAGTATCAGGGACCGATTGCCTTGCTGATCACCGATGTGATATTGCCTGAAATCAATGGTCGCGTTCTTGCAGAGACACTAACGAACGCAAGGCCTGAGATGAAGGTGCTCTATACGTCTGGATACACGGGCGATGCCTGTGTCGAGCAAGGCGAACTGGAACCGGGATGCCCACTTCTCGACAAACCGTTCACGCGAGATGCCCTGGCGAAAAGAATACGCGCGATCCTCGATTCACCGAGGTCCTGAAATGCCGGGCTCTTTCATCTCCAGGGCCAAGGAAGCGTCGTCCGTTCAGCTGAGCAATAGTGAACAGACTCCGATTCTGGACGCTTAGTACGGTATACGCGGAGGACCAAGTGGAGAAATCAAAGTTCGATGGAAAGGCCATCGAAAATCTTCGTGAACTGGTCGAGCACCATGACCAGGAGGAACGCTCCCAGCAACCTTCCTCCGATGTTGCCAAGGGGCACGGAAGTTCGAAACCCGGCGAAGAAGAAAAGAGGGTGCCATGAGCAGTGTCCCGCTAGCTCCGATCCAACGCCTGATCCAGGATGTCACGGGAGACCTGTACGTCGTCGTTGCCGCCAGCAAGGAGGGCTACCGCGAAACCGCTTTGGAAGCCTGCCTGTTGGCCAAAGAAAAGCTGCAAGCGATCCGCGAGGAGTTGCTCCGGCCAGAGCCTGGAATCGCAGACCCACGGTACGATTACGACAGCTAGTCTCGAGTGAAAGCCTCTGCGTCCATTCCCAAGCCAGATGGCCCCGAGCAGCAGCGAAGGAGTAGCCACATGAAACAAGCTGAGCAGGCGAATGAATAGAGGTACGTTGGGATCGACCATGTATTCTCCGACGATGTGCGAGCCAGTGCTGTAAGTCCCGGCCAGGTCAACGGCGTAGAGAGTCTGCAACAGCAGCAGTCTGCCTGCCAGCAGAAATCAGAGTGCTCTCCAACCACAGGGCGAACATGAGGAAGGTTTCTCAGATCGCAAAAGGACAGGAAGTTTTGAAGGCGCACCTGTGGCTGTCGAAAAACTCGGGATTTCGGAAATAAGGGCAAATTTGGGGGATAGAAAATGTCGAGGTGACCCGAGAAGATCGTTTTGTATATTCGGTCCGCCAGATTGCCTTTGAACAATTGATATCGCGTGATAGCAAGTGGTCTGCAATCGACCTACGCTGGACTTAACCAACCCCAACATCCCTGCAGGATGAACTCTCTAGTTCGCTCCCGGCCCCGAGGCTATCTGTGTTTTGGTGTCTTCGCTGATCTCCCTCACACCAAGGTGCGCGCGTAGCTTCGCAAGGGCAGCACAGTGAATCTGTGAAATTCTTGAATTCTGCACGTCCAAAGTAGAGGCGATCTCTTGCATCGTTAGTTGTTCAAAGTAATACATAGAAAGGATCTGCCTTTCTCTTGGTGAGAGACCGGACATTGCTTGTGCTAGTTGTTGCTTCATCTCCGTCCGCAGACACTGGGCAAGGGGACTCTCTTTAGAATCAGCGGGTGCAGACTCGATCAGATCACGAGTCTCCGAGCGATCTTCTCCTGACTTGACTTGCCGGTCCACCGATTCAAGGCCCCGGAGAGTGGTGGCGAGTTTCCTTAGAGCAGCCAGGTCCAGTCCCACTTCGTGCGCGATTTCTTCTTCCGTTGGTTGGCGACCCAGCTTCATCGAGAGTTGTTCAGAAGCGGTGTTTAGCCTTCGACTTTTGGTGCGAAGCCGTCGCGATGCGCGGTCGAGCTCTCGCAGACTATCGAGGATTGCACCCCGAATGCGGAACTGTGCGAAGGTCTTGAATTGGACGTTCTTGGTGGAATCGTAGTTCTCGGTTGCTTGCAGGAGTCCCAGGACACCAGAATGGACAAGATCCTCGAGGGCCACAAACACGGGGAGGCGTCCGTGGATTCGGCGGGCAATGAAATGGACCTCCGGCAACTGACTCATAACAAGCTCATCGCGCTCTTCAACGTTTAGGAAAGCGTGAGCAGTTAAAAGTTCTGGCGCTGTCATCTTCTAGTCCCGGCTGTTAAGGTCCCAGCAAACAGCAGGGGATCTGGAAGGGTGTACTACCCTCAAAAGATTCAACCAGAATATGCTGCTCTCTTAAATTGTTAGTGTTGTGAATCCCGCGGAAGGGTTACAGCAGTTAGTGCGCCCTAGTGAGTCAGTCTGTTTATCTCTATCAACAGTAAGCACTTATCCACTTGAAACTATGACGATACGTCACGTTATTACTGAACAATTACTGGAAATACGTATGAAATCCAGACATGGTGGCTTAGACTATCGTTCCCAGGACGGAACAATGACCCAAAAAGGATCGGAGCTGGATCGGATCCGTAAGTGTTTTGGGGGAAACTTATGTTTAGCCGTCCCGTCTTATGTCACGGCGACGATGAGGGAGATCGGATTGTAGACGTTGCCGCTGCTCGTCAAGCGGATAGTTCGTTCCTTTGAACGACTTGACGTAGACGCCGGGCCAGCATGCCGTATATCGTCGCCCGACTGACGCCGAGGACTTCAGCCGCCCGGGCTTTGTTGCCATTGACCAGTTTCAGAACATATTCCAAGTGGCGTGACTGAACTTCTTCGAGGGTCATGAAGCCGCCGCTATTGTCTGGTCTGGTCGTCTGCACGCGTATGGCCTCGGGCAAGTCAATATCACGGATAATCTTGCCCTCAGCCATCATGCAAGCGTTCCCGATCACGTTTTCGAGTTCCCGCACATTTCCCGGCCATGCGTGTCGAGTCAGGAGTATCTGGGCACGACGCGAAATCCCGTAGAGTCTCTTGCCGTATTTGGTTGAGAAATGCTGCAAGAAGTGCCGCTGTAACAACGGCAAGTCTTCCTTTCTGTCGGCGAGGGGTGGGAGTTCGATTTCAATCATGGATAGTCTGTAGAACAAGTCTTCACGGAACTTCCCTTCAGAGGCAAGTTCTCGCACATTGCGGTTAGTGGCGGCAATCACATGAACATCAACTGTTGTGTTGACGGGGGATCCAACCCTCTGCAACTCTTGACTTTGAAGGATACGGAGCAACTTGGCCTGGGCCGGCAACGATAATTCACCGATCTCGTCCAGAAATAGGGTACCGCCGTTGGAATGTTCAAAGAGGCCTGCTCGATCATGGGTTGCACCCGTGAAAGCTCCCTTCACATGCCCAAAGAGTTGACTTTCCAGCAGGGTTTCCGTCAAGGCCGAACAGTTGCAAACCACGAATTTCTTGCCAGAACGAGGGCTGAGGTAATGGAGCGCTCTGGCAATCAGTTCTTTCCCGGTCCCGGTGGGACCGGTTATCAATGCTGTCTGAAAAAAAGGGGCCACACGACGGACCCTCGAAAACACTTCCAGGATTCTCGGACTTCGACCCACTATCCCCTGAAACTGATAGGCTTGCAGGAGTTCGTTGTCGAGTTCCTGGGTATGTCGTCGCGTTTCAGCCTGCGCAATCAGGCCTGAAACCAATTCGCGCACTTTGGAGGGTTCTAACGGCTTAGCGAGCAAGTCACTGGCCCCTCTTGCAACAGCGGCCAGAGCCCCGGTGTGAGTCCAGCGACCCGTCATGAGAACCACTTCGAGTTCGGAATCGCCCGCAAATAGTTCGTGCAACGGTACTTCCTCATCATCCAACTTTGAATCCAAGAGGACCGTTTGGGGTAGAAACTCGCGATAGAAGCTCATCCCTTCGGCCCAGTCGCCTGCCCTCAGCACCGCCACGGGCAAACCCAAAAGGGCGCGGCTAAAGTCCTCCGATACTCCAACATCAGGATCAATCACTAAAACGGAATAGACGAGATTGGGCATGGGCGAAATGGAGAGGCGATACTCTTTCAAAACACCGGCGGTCCTACGAGAAATACTACCATCGCGCGCAGGGGAAACCCATTATGCCTTCGTATAAGAAACCTAGGCGTAGGTGAGGGGAGATAGAGCATTTCAGGGGGAACTCTTCCCTTGGGCCTTACGGTAGTGTCGTAAGACCGCGTATCTGTCGACGAAAGGTGTCGCGCCGTGAGGGGTTTTGGCAAAGGAGATTCTATTGCCCACATTGAAGGGGAACACCGCGAGGACTGAGTGCCTTGACACGGTTATCATCTGTTCTCTTCCGAGGCGATATTGCAAGGGAATGGGTCCGTTAGGCTTCCAACACATAACATAAAACGAGAACGCCCGCCAACTCCCTTTGCCCGGGAAACACAAACAGTGTTTTCAAACCGCTGGCATCTCCGGAATTCTGGAGATTTAAGGAAATATGATCGCGCTGTGGCGATGTATATCTCAGTGATTTCTACGGAATGCTGGCAACAAGCTGCTGGCAATCCAGTAACCAAATGACCAGAACGCAGTATGTCGATCATTTCATATAGTGGGCAGGGTGCTCCCGTGAGGACTTGGAGTTCTACAAGTGCCGACATTTCGGCAGCGCTGACGGTAATTTGGCAGCTCTAAGGAACGCGACCGAGCTAGTCGCGGCTGTCATCCCGGCTCGGAAGCTGCGGCTGCGAGTGTTTCAGTTTGAAGCGTATTTCTCTCGAGATGATTTGCAGGCGTCCACTACTGTGACTTCGACCGGGACTTCTCACTCGCGTTAATACGGCAAACGGAAGCACATCACAGAGCAGCACTAAAGTAACTGCCACCACCCTAATCCTGCCTGAAGAAGTGTCGATAAAGGTAACCCGATACGGAAACACCCGGTCGGCTCGGACGTACGTGTCAGGAGGACACATGATACCCGTAACGCTGCCCCGGTTTTGGCTGTCCCTGTTGTTAGGTATTCTGACATTGGCGCTTACGGGTTGTTGGCCTATTCTTACCCCTAACGACGCTACGCTAACGCCGGGGAATTGGTCGGTAACGGCAACGTCCTCGAACCCAGCTATCGGTACATTTCACGTTGGTGGCAACCTCGCCCAGAGCGGGAGCACTCTCTCGGGCATGATGTACGTCGTCGGTTCGCTTTGTTTCGATGATTCTCGGCCAATATCTCTTACGGGAACCGTAAACGGTCAACAAGTCACGTTCGCTTCGACGGATATTAATGGTCAAGTATTCTCGGTTGCAGCAGTAGCGACAACAAACTCTGTGTTGGATGGAACGTACACGATTACGGGGGGTTGCGGGAGTGGGGATTCCGGCACCGCAGCCGCCAGCGCGGTTCCCTCCATTAGCGGCACATGGGGTGGATCTCTGGTGGGGTCCGGGGGATCGAATGTTGCTCTCAACATCAACTTGGTTCAGAGTGCAATTGCCTCGGCAGACGGTTCATTCGCGTTAACCGGTGATCTCGGCTACGCTGGCTCCAGTTGCTCGGATAGTGGAACTATCACCAGCGCATTCATTGCCGGTTCCTACATTCTGTTGAACGCGGATACAGTGGAAGCCGATAGTTCTGTTGGGAACGTCACTTACAATAACGTGCTGCTAGACGACAGTCAGAATCCCATGAACATGTTGGGAACCTACGAGGTAGCCTTCGGTCTTTGCGCTAACGACATGCAGGCCCTTACACTTAGTAAGGTAGTGAAATCAGTGCATTACTTCAACTCGAGGGCGAACAATGCCTCGTAAGGCCAGTGTGCATAGGGCAAGCACTAGTCCAGAATTCATACAGCACCCCTGTTCTGCACGGATGAACCGATCTTTGGCAAGTGAGACGCAGTCAGAGAGTTGGGCCTCCTGACCGAGTATGGTCTACGAGATGCAATGAGATCAAGGAGGTCTTAATGAAAGAACAGGTTCGACTCGACGGTCTGCTGTTTAGCAATGACGCACAGGTTCTGCGTGTCATGAATCAGGTTCTGGACAGCTTTGCCATTCAAACCGAAGTTTGCTCCGAGGTTGGATCCGCGCTTGAGGCGGTAACTCACCGAAGACTGGACGCAGTGATTGTGGATTGGAACGCCGCAAACGATCCCGCTCGCATCGTGCGCAGTGCCCGCAAGTCCTCCCCCAATAGCAACTCTACAATCGTCGCGATGGTCGATGTGGGCTCGGAGGCGCACGCTCTTCTGGTTGGAACTAATTTCATGATCTACAAGCCCGTGGACCTCGACCGCGCCGGTCGATGCATGCGGGCGGCATACGGAACCATGCTTCAAGAACGTCGACGGGCTGCTCGAGTCTCGGTCGACATCCCAGTGACGGCAAGAGTCTCAGAACTCGGGGTTCTTGAAGCCCGAGTCAGCGATCTCAGCATAGGTGGGTTGGCTCTGCAGTGTGAACAGCCACTGCAGATCGATCGTGAGGTTTCACTGCTGTTCTCGCTCCCAGGCACCAACGGCGTGATGCGCATAAACGGCAAGGTGGTAAATGGCAACACAGCCGGACGAGCCGGGGTTCGTTTTTCTTTTATTCCCGAGGAAGATCTCGACTTGCTTGAGAGCTGGCTAGCGATGGAGTTCGCCAAATTGGAAAACGCGGAGATGCCGCTCGGCGAAAGCGAGAGTTGCGTCGTATGACGACGATGCAGGCGTTCCTGCATCTTCAGGCAACATAACCCGACTATGAAAATCGGTATAAGAATCAGGCGGATAACTGAGATGAGAACCGGCAAGACGCGAGCAGCGACGAGTATGGTGCGCGAATCGTCATCCTCGGCAATCGTTCTTGGCTTAAGCCGGGCCGGAGAAACATCAAGGACACATGCACAAAATGGTCTCTCCCTCGTTTGCGGACACCGTAATTTACTTTGGCAGTGCGTCACTGATGAATTGGACCACCAGTGCGCCGCCGCTGCAATAACAATGTGTCAAACCAGACTCGAGAGGAGGCTCTGGAATGCGAATTCTCTTGATCGAAGATAGCCGCTTCTTACGGACTGTTATCGAAAGGATCCTGGTCGGGACACTCTGTGACGGGTGCCGCGGATGGACGCGAGGGCTTGCACGCAGCCCGTACCATCTCCCCTGCACTCATTCTTCTGGACATGATGCTCCCAGGACTGGACGGCACGGGTGTGTTAAAGGCGTTGAAAGAAGACGCATCCACCGCGCAAATTCCCGTTATCGTGTTGTACAGGGCTGTCGCAGAAGAATGAAACGACACTGAAGAATGCAGGCGCCGCTGCCTATATTCAGAAATCATCGTTAGACTTGGGGGAAAATGCGAACGCCCTGATTCAAAGTGTCGAAAGCGTGCTCCGGACATCAATTGCAGCAGCCAGCGGGTCGAGCCCCAGCTGACCTCCTAAGCCGCTCGTCCTTCCTTGGGACTGCCGAACGACTGTCCGCGCGGTGCCGAAATACCGAAGCTGTGGTCTCCACCGGGAGATCCAGACCTCTGCATTACGCCTCACCTATCGCGTCCAAAAGATTCTATTGGAGCGCGCCCGGCCAGTTCAAAATGGAACCCATTACTGACGTAATGGTTCCGATCGATGACAAGACTCAAACAATGCAATAAGTGCCGAAAAGGAGCACGGAGAATATTGCCCATGCAAATCCTCGTGGTGGAGGACTCGCCAGTTTATCGGCAGCTTTTGACATCTCATCTGGGGGAGTCTCTTGGGGGGTGAGCGCATAGTCGATCTGAACGAAAACCTTGTTTCTGCAAGGCCCCAGAAGCCCGGAACTCAGGATTCAGAAAATCCGAAGAAAGAGAATAAGGAGCAGCAATGAAATCTGCAACACGATCCCTGTTCGGCCTCATCGAGACGATTACGTTAATGAGCAGCTTTTTATGCACCGCACAAACCGCTCCACCCAACAGGATTGCGTCACAGAGTCCTAACCTCACCCATCAAGTGCAGTCGAACTATGGACACCTTCCTTTAGCCTTCGAGGCAAATAAGGGTCAGACAGATCCAACCGTAAAGTTCCTCTCCCGTAGCACCGGATATACTGTGTTTCTCACCACCGGCGGGATGGTCCTCGCCTTGCGTCCCGAGGAATCCGTCATTGCACCAACTGCTTCGGGTATTGCTCAAAAAGTTCCACCGACAAGCAAAACGGCCGCCAATGGATCTGCAGACACAATCATGACTTTCAATCTGGTGGGTGCTGCTTCCAATCCAACAGCGGTGGGCGAAGATCCACTGCCGACGAAGGTGAACTATTTCATTGGGAATGACCCTAAGAAATGGCAGACCAACGTCCAGACCTACGCCAAGGTTCGGTACCAGAATGTCTATCCTGGAATTGACCTTGTGTATTACGGCAACAACCGGCAAGTCGAATACGACTTTGTGGTCGCGCCTGGCGCCGACGCCAACCGGATCCAGTTCTCGGTGAAGGGCGCTGATGCGCTGAGCGTGGACGCACAAGGTAATCTCGTACTTGCTAAAGGGGCCAACCAACTGCGGTTTCAATCACCCGGTATTTATCAGCAAATTAATGGCTCACGCGCAAAGGTCCCCGGAAGCTATTCTCTGAAAGATAGCACACACGTCGGATTCACGGTGGCCCCTCACGATAACTCGCAGACACTCCTGATCGACCCAGTTCTTATGTATTCGAGCTTTCTCGGCGGCCGTGGCTACGATCAAGGCAACGCCATTGCTGTGGATGCAATTGGCAACACTTACGTGACCGGGCGTACGAATTCTCCTGACTTTCCTTTGGCGCCTATGGGTAACTTCGATCCCAATCAACAGCGCATGTTTATCGCCAAGCTGGACGTGAGCGGCTCGACGCTGTTGTATGCCGACTACTTTGGAGGCACGAGTGGGAACGATGATCCTTACGCAATAGCTGTCGACTCCAACGGCAGCGCATATGTTACCGGACAAGCCGCCTCGTCCGACTTCTCGGTCTTAAATGCTTACCAGCCGGCGTTGGCTGGTTCTGCGAATGCATTCCTGACTAAGTTCTCCGCCGATGGTTCATCCCTCGTGTACTCGACTTATCTGGGTGGAAGCGGCGATGACTATGCGCGGGCTATCGGGGTTGACAGCGCAGGAGAAGCAACCATTGGCGGGGTCACACAATCTCCGAACTTTCCGATGGCCAATGCGTTCCAGTCGTCCATCTCCCCCAATCAGAACGGCAATTGGGGTAATTATGGCTTCTTCTCGCGGTTCTCGGCAGATGGATCTTCTCTTATCTACTCCTCGTACCTTGCCGGCAACCTGAGCTGCGACGATCGCCCCTACTCAAGCGTCAATGGTCTCGCTTTGGACAACTCCGGGAATCTTTATCTTGCCGGTACTACTGATACCAATAACTTTCCTACGACACCAGGCGCTTACGGGACGACCAATCCTGGGGGCGCCTGCTCCTATGCTTCCTTCATTTCCAAGTTCGATACCTCCGGGGCAATCATATATTCCAGTTATTTTGGCGGGACCGCATTCACGACGACTGTCGCCATCGCCGTGGATACAAGCGGCTTTGCTTATGTCACTGGATACGACCAAGGGAACGACAATTTTCCGATCACGGCAACCAGCATCTGTGATCCAGCCACACAAAGCTGCAGTGGGATGTTCATCACCAAGTTCGATACTGCTGGCGCAACGCTCGTCTATTCCACTTACTTAGGCCAAAATAAAAGTAACGGGGCGGGAGGAGCCATTCAGGTGGATGCAAACGGCGATGCTTATGTGGTCGCGGCTGACTATTCTTCAGGGCAATTCATGCCGATAAATCCGATCGAGGGCCACGTCGGCGGGACCGACATGCTGATTACAGAAATCGATCCCACCGCCAGCGCGCGGCTATTTGCAACTTTTATAGGGGGTGGAGAATCCGACTACGCTACCGGGATGGTGCTCGATAGCAGCGGAGCCATTTACGTTACTGGTGGCACAGACTCTCAGTACTTCCCTGTAACCGAGTCAGCCTTCCAGAGTTCGTGGGGAGGGCAGATCGACGCTTTCATCCTAAAAATCGGTCCCGCAGCCGCCCCAGGCGTCACTATCGGGCCTTCGTTGCTGCAGTTCGGCACGGTCGATGTTGGAGTTGCTAGCGCGCCGCAGTCGACGGTGATGCGCAACATGGGAACGGCGCCTCTGAACATCGCGACCAAAACCATAACCGGTGATTTCGCCGAAACCGACGACTGCGGCACCAGCGTCGCGGCCGGTTCGTTCTGCACCTTCACCGTGATATTCACGCCTACCGCTCCTGGTTCTCGCTTTGGAACCATTTTGCTTGGCGATGACGCCTCTGGTTCCCCGCACTTCATCAACATGGTCGGCGACGGTTCGTCACCCATCGTCACATTCAATCCCCAAAGCCTGACGTTTTCCGGTTTGCCGGTCGGCCAAACCAGCGCAGCGCAAACTGTAACTCTCTCGAACACCGGAAACGCCACGCTGAACATCAGCAGCGTCACGGCGACTATGAACTTTGCCGAAGCCAGCAACTGCCCTCTGGCTCTAGCCTTTGGATCGAGTTGCCAGATCCAGGTCACCGTTACGCCAACCGTTGGCGGCGCCCTGACTGGAAGCTTGACCATGACTGATGACGCTCCAGGTAGCCCACAAATTGTTGCTCTGTCTGGAAGCGGCTATGTCACAACCGGGATTTTCACCCCCTCTGGCCTAACCTTCGCCAACACCGCTGTGGGATCGACGAGCAGCCCTCAAGCGGTGACGGTGAGGAATACTGGCAGTGTGGCTATGACAGTGAGCGGGTTGACGGTCACGAGTGGTTTTACTCAGACCAACACGTGCTCGGGCGTCCCCGTGAGTGGTACCTGCACCATCTCGGTGACGTTTGCGCCAACCACGTCGGGATCTCAGAACGGAACTCTGACTATTAATGACAACGCGCAGGGTAACCCACACGCTGTCAGCCTCAGTGGCACCGGCCTGGCCGGTACCGCCCAGCTCAGTGTTTCCAGCCTCAACTTCACAGCACTTACGGTCGGCACTACAAGCGATGCCCAAACTATCATCGTAATCAATTCGGGCAACGGCCCTCTGACCATCTCCAGTATTCAGGCGGCCGGTGATTTCGCGCAAACTAGTAACTGCACCACGATCGCCGCGAATGGCGGAACCTGTGCCATCCAGGTGATCTTCACGCCCACTTCATCGGGAACTCGCTCCGGCACCATTACCCTCACCGATTCAGCTGCTAATAGTCCGCAGTTGATCTCAGTGACCGGCTCGGGCATTGATTTCAGCATGCCATCCTCCGGCGGTTCGGACACTATCAAGGCCGGCAACACCGCAACCTACACCATGTCGATCACTCCGGTCGGAGGAACTTTCTCCACTGCAGTAAGTCTCGTTTGCGAGGGTGTTCCTGCGTTCTCGACATGCACCATCAACCCAACTTCGGTGACTCCTGGCGCCGAACCTGCCGCAATCACAGTGAGCGTCAAGACGACCGGGACCGGCGCGCAGCTCTCCGTTCCAGGAACTGCGCCACGGACGGTGTTTGCCGTGTGGACGCTTACCACGGGCTTCGGATTGTTCGGCATGTTCCTGTTCGGCGTCAGGCCCAGACGAAACCGCGCGACCATTCTCTTCTTGATCATTTTGATTGGTGGAATGATGTTATGGGTCGGATGCGGCCTCAGCAACACAACCCAGCCCGTTCAGACAGGAAACTTCACTCCCACAGGCACCTATACCGTCCTTGTAATCGGCACCTCCGGCAGTGTGCAACACTTCAGCTCACTCACACTGACCGTGCAATAAGCAAGCGTGTGGCAATTGTGCCCAGACTCTCTGATGTGCCATCGGTAAACCGCTGAAAAATGGAGCCCAAACAATGAAAAATGGAGCCCAAACAAGAAGACTCAAGATTCCGATTGTTGCTGAGTGGAGGCAGCATTCGAGGACAGAAGTCAGCCAGAGCATCGACGTAGCCATCGGAGTTGCTGTTTCAACCGACCATCCCGATGGCGACATTAGTTCGCTGCTAAACCAAGCCGACCGGGGGCCTATACTCGGCGAAGAAAAATGGCCGGAATCGTGTGGAGCACAAAACACTCGTTATACGCACTCTGAAAAGGCTGCGCTCAACTGTTGCAGAAGGCTCGCCGGAGTGTGGTCCGACTGTGGTCCGATAGCGGTGCTCTGAAGTCTTTCCAATGACTTTGTGTCGTTCCCGGCGGCGTCAAGTCGTTGAAATGCCTTGCTGTCGTTTAATCTGCTGGGCTCATAACCCAAAGGTCGGCGGTTCAAATCCACCCCCCGCAACCAAACCCGAGCTCTACGCTATCAGTTGTTTGAATCGGGTTGGAGCGAGCTGCAAACCAGGTGCAACTCGCTCCCATTAGCTTCCATTCATCTCAGGTGCCGTTACGCTGCTTTATCCGCCGCTCGACCAGCGCCGGGTGAACTTGAAAGTATCATCTCCACAACCTTGCTGTTCGCAGCATGTTTTTGCGCTGAAATGGCCTGGGTATAGACGTTCATTGTGCTTTGGATGGTCGAGTGCCGCAGTAGTTCCTGCTGCACCTTGATATCGGTGCCAAGGCTGCGCAACATGGTTGAGTAGGTATGCCGGAAGGTGTGCCAGCCGATCCTTCCAACGCCCGCTCGCACAGCTGCTGGCTTCAATTGACGCCCGCCGCCCTGGCGTACCAACTCGATGGGATTGGTGTCAGTCAGTTCCCATCGCCGTGCGCATTGATAGAGAAAGTGAAGCAGGCTTCGAATATGGACCTTGCTTTTCGGAGCCAGCTGAAGCGACCGTAGCCACTATTCGACCGGCCCTGGCTTGAGTTCTTCCAATAGACAATCGCCCCAGTGAGGTAGAATCCACTGATTCAGCGTTGACAAATACGATTTTTGCGTTGAGTACCGCAGCCCAGGCAGTTCCTGTTCAACGTAGAGGTCCGCAAGTGCGCGGATTTATGTAGGCCTTGCAAATCGGTGTTTCAAGTTAAGTCGGTGCCGAAATGGCTCGATAGCGCGTAGAGCATCTGCTCTAGTGGGGTACTCTGCAATCGTACCAATCATCCTTGCGCGCCGCTGGCGTTGCCCTCTTTGATAGTTTCATAAAAGCGAACCTGCCAGACGTCTTCGACCCGGGTACGTTTCATTCTTGTAAGGCATCCGTACTGATATCTTCGTCGCAAATTCATGGTTTTCCTCCAGAAGGTACTTGAGTCGAAGTACCAATAGGAGTTCTCTCACAGGACTGGCCATGTCCCCAATAGGTGCACTGGCCACAGTCACCGGGCGGTAACGACCAGAAAACCTGACGTTTGATGATCGGGTTTCAAGGGGAGTGCAGTTGGCCAATTTGGCAGAAGACACTCATGGGGAACGCGGCCCGAGGCAAAGCATTGACTGCGAATGCCTTGTGACGAGGATCGTTGGGCCTACTACAGAACGACGCGCGCTCGGATCCCTAGTCCGCCTGTTGCGAGAAGGTCTCGATGGCTTCGTTGAAGTGTTCCCGCCGACCTGAATTGCGGCGAGGGAATACACTTTTACTGCTCAAGCTGTGCTGTGCCGTTGGCAATCGTCTCATCGAGAAGCTGCTTCATTTGTCGGGAAGCCTGCTGCGCAAGGTC
>Ga0210406_10001331_pt1 | contig 30512 bp, 26 predicted proteins | sample IncBWC30MmetaG_FD_155454 | JGI IMG/M metagenome (GOLD analysis project Ga0210406, IMG submission 155454) | Forest soil microbial communities from Barre Woods Harvard Forest LTER site, Petersham, Massachusetts, United States - Inc-BW-C-30-M | ecosystem: Environmental > Terrestrial > Soil >... | reverse complement strand
CTTCGCCCTGGGTGACGTGCGAATCAATAGTCGGGACGTGGCTCAGCCTGGTAGAGCGCACCCTTGGGGTGGGTGAGGTCGCTAGTTCGAATCTAGTCGTCCCGACCATTTACTTTCAATCAGTTAGTGTTGGGAAAAAGGTCCAATAAGCGAGAGCGTGGGTCCAAAAAGGTCCATCTGCTTCATGCCGCCGATTTGTCATCGTTTTTGACAAACAAAGCAGCGATCGCGTCTTGGGCTTGACGCTTTTCCGCCGTGACAGCCTTTGCATAAGTTCCCATCGTCATTAGAGGCGAAGAATGCCGCAGGAGATCTTGCGTAGTCTTCACTGATGCCCCTTGAGATTGCAAAAGTGTTGCCAACGTCCGCCTGAAACTGTGCCAACCGATTTTCTTAGTAATACCTGCTCGTCCAGCTGCCGGCAGTACATGCCGCTTGAGTACGGCATCCGGCCAGTAAGGTCTTTCGCCCAAGGCCGATGGACTGGCAAATATCCAATTTTTCGAACCGGCATAGCTGGTTTCCTTGCGCCAGGACAAAAGAGAGGAAGCAAGAGCTACTGACATCGGAAGAGGACGACGTGAAGCCAGGGTCTTGGGTGGTCCTTCGACCTGGTCAACGACTGAGCGGACGACACGTATCTCTGCCGCTTTGAAATCCACGTCTTCCCATTTCAAGCCAAACAACTCGCCACGCCTGAGACCGGTGACGGAGACAAGCAGTATCAGCGAGTAAAAGGGATCGCGCAACTCGGAAAGAAGTGCTGCTATCTCTACCGGATCAAGCGTGATTTCTTCTTGTAGTGGCAGAGCACTTTGACGAACAAGCCTAATTGGATTCTTTTCCGCCAAACCGTAACGCAAACCGTGCTGAAAGAGAATGCTCAACACTCCTTTTGTCTTGGCCCTGGTTCCCGGAGCTACCTGCATATCATTGAGCCAGGTCTCAACCGGAATAGGTTTGATATCGACCAGACGTTGACAACCCCATCGGGGTGAGATCACGTTAACAAGTTGATGGGTATAGACCTGCTTCGTACGAGCAGTTTTGCGGTTCGCTTCATTCAACTCGGTTCGCCGGTAATGCTCGATGAGTTGATCAACTGTTAGCGGCTCAGGGTTCACCGAAACCGCCTCGATGTTGATTTCGAGGTTTAGTCCGTCAACTGCTCTCTTAGCCGTCGCTTTTGTCGGATACTGTGCCTTGGTCCCCACAACATGCTTGCGTCGTTTCGATTGGCCATTTGGTCCTAGTTCTCGCCAACGGTACACCCATACCGAAGGGCCGTTTTTCCTGCGTTCGATTGTCAAAGAACCGTGCTGATAGCGTGCTCGTCGTAAGTTCATGTGCCTTCTCCTTGAGGTCGGGCGACACGAACGGCGCTTTCAGTGTAGAGCGTCTCTTGCCACTTATCGAGTTCTGATTTTCGGAATTTTATCTTCCGTCCCAATCGTCGGTGGGGGACACGGCCTTCTCTCGCCCACCGAAGAACAGTCACCGGATGGATGCCGAGAAGCTCTCCAGCTTCGACTGCGGAAATAAACGGTTCGAAAGTAAAGGCAGGTTGATTAATGGTAGACACCACATTACTGCTTTGGACAATTTGACGGGTCGACGTCAAATAACCGAACCGCCAGCCCAGCCCCTTCATAATGACTTTAGTGGCGGGCAGATTCGCGGAAAGTTGTTCCCCAACGTGGAAAATTAGTGGAAGTCTACGCATAATTTTCGAATGCAGGATGTGAGGTTGAAAAACAGACGGTCTTGAAAATTTAAAACAGAGAGTCTTTCCTAACACACTGATTCGGAGACGGGAAACCTGCAACCTGCAGATTTTCAATCGTTTGCCCTGATGTACGCTCTTCGATTGAGATGTACCCAGAGTGACAACAAAAGAGGAGTGGTACCGCTCTAGGTGTTTACGTGCGTGCGTCTTCCGCGACGAGGTCGGTGGTGAGCCTGAGGTGGCCGCGTCAAAACAGGAATCGTCGTTGATGATGAACTTTTTTCGATCACACTATAACCCAAGATAGAAGTCGTTCAGAGTGTCCCGCATTAAAAACTGACGACTGAAGAACCCGACAGTCCCTTTCAGACGGATTTCCTCCTCATTGGTTGGAATTCCCTTCCTCGCTCTAGCCCATGTGGCTGGAGCTTGGCTCGTGACAGGGAACCTCAAGCATTTCCCAAAAGCTGTTCGAACGCAGCCCTCAGCGTCGATCTCGAGCATCCCGATATTCTGTTCTACTGGCGAGTAACATAAGTAGAACACGCTTACTAAGCGTCTTAAGTGGTATTGCGGCCCAATGACTCAATCTGTAACTCTAACTCCTCTCTAGAATGCCACAAAGTATTCTCGTACGAATATGATCGACAAAGCAGATTTTTATCATGGCGCTGCGTTAGCGAAGGCGCTCGACGATCCCCGATGCAGAGACATAGCCAGATGCCCGCCGGGTTATTTGGTAAACGATACCGTTCTCGTAATAATCAAGTACACGACGAAGAGTCATTCCCCCTGGCAGTTCACTTTTACCACGGAAGACGTTGCGCGGCTGCAGCATTGCCCGGATGGCGTCGAGCGGGTGGTGTTGGCGCTCGTATGCGCCGGTGACGGCATCTGCACAATTTCGGCCGACGCGGCGTGTGCTCTCCTGGAAGACGCGGCTGCATGGATAGGTGTCAGGCGGAAGTTTCGAGGCTGGTATGGTGTAAGTGGGCCAGCCGGGCGACTAGAAACGAAAGTTGCGATAAAGCGATGGCCGGAAATTCTGTTCCAAGATGAGGAAGGTTCGGATGAGTAAGACGCCACGCCCCATTAGGATAGACGCGCCTCACGCGCAGGAAGTTCTGAATGTACTGGCTCAGGACATTGGCAACGACGGAACGAAAAAGGCCTTAGTTAAGGCGAAGCGCATTCTGGAACTGGCGGTGGACCCGACGATGGGGAAACCTGCTCAAGCTTCAGACGGATTGCTCTACGGCCTCATCCAAAGTGGCAAAACCAGCATTCTGACGTTGACCGCCGGGTTAGCCGTTGACAACGACTTCGATTGCATCTTGGTCCTCACGACCGACAATGATCCGCTTTATGACCAGACGAAGGACCGAATCAGGGCTGCATTGGGTGGTCTCACTGTCTTGGGTAAAAAAGACTGGAAGGACCCTGCGCGGTTCGCGAACCAGATCAAAGCGAAACCCTTTGCGATCGTGTGCTCCAAGAACGGCTCGATGCTGACCAGCTTGGTCAATGCGTTCAAGGCCGCTAAGGCCAAAGCTCTGTCTTTGTTGATTGTGGATGATGAAGCCGATCAGGCGAGCTTGGATACTAAAACGAGCAAGCCTACAGGCCAAGTCAGCCCCATCAATCGGGAGATTTCTGCGATCCGCTCGTATTTTCCGGTCAACACTTACCTACAGGTGACAGCAACTCCCCAGGCTCTGTTTTTGCAGAGGCCCAACCACCTATATCGCCCTAGCTTCACTGTGCTGACCGAACCGGGCACGGATTACGTCGGCGGAGACGCTTTCTTCTCGACGGGATCTAAACTCCTCGAACTTGTGGACATAAACGAAACTACGCAGCTGACCGCTTCGAATCAACCATCGCCGACTGGCGGCCTGCCAGCGGGTTTGAAAAAGGCTGTGTGTACGTTTTTCGTAGGCGCTGCATCGAAGATTATTAAGAATCCGTCCCAGGGGTATGCATTCCTACTGCACGTCAGCATGGGGACCAAAGATCACGAATACACGCGACAGCTTCTGGACGATTTTAAACAAGCATCGGCCGCTGCGCTTAAGAAGAAAACGGGCTCAGCCTATACAGCTCTGATCAAGAATCTCCAGGCCGCACACGCCGATCTGAAGACTACCGATCCGTCCTTACAGCCCTTCGACGCGATCTTACCGAAGATCGAGTTCTATCTGAACGGCGCGAATATTAAGCTCATTAATGCCATCTCAAGCGACGAAATCAAACTCGATTCAAAATTCAACCTTTTCGTCGGCGGCAACAAGCTTGGCCGCGGTGTGACAATCAAGAACCTCCTGGTCAGCTACTATGGCCGAAACCCGAAAAGGCCGAATGCCGATACAGTTCTTCAGCATGCCCGGATGTACGGCTACAGGAAAAAAGATCTCGGCGTTACCAGACTGTTCCTGCCCCAACGCCTGGCGGATCATTTTCGAACGATTCACGAGATGGAAAGTTCGCTTCGGAATTTACTGCAAACCTTTCCCGACGGCGCTTTCGAGGGACTTTATATATCGGGTAGCTGGAACCCTACACGTAGAAACGTCCTCGACCCCAGCTCGCTCGGTCAGTTTTTGGCGGGCGGCAGCGTAAACCCCAGCTATCCGCTGAGAACGCCGGAATCGGCAACGGACACGCAGTGGTTGGACGCCAAGCTAAAGGGAATCGGGGATACACCCGCGTATACAACGATCAGCTGCGACCAGGCAATGGAACTTCTGAAACATGCGCATGCCGACACCAATGGTCAGATCCAACTGTGGGACATGTCTGCCCTGAAATCAGCGCTGGATGTATTGAAAGTTAAACAGGGTCCAGATGGAAAGCCTGTGTACGGCGATAAGGTCTACCTCGTCGTGAAGCGCGGCCGAGACTTGAAGACAGTTCGTTCCGAGCGTGACGGCATCATCTCCGGCGGAGAGGACAAGCTTGCCCCGACGGATGCCCCGACCCTGTTCCTTTATCGAATGAACAAGAATGGTGAGGAAGAGGAAGTATGGTGGCCTCAGCTGCGCTTTCCGAAAGGTAACTTCGTGCTTTCATTCGCATTCGATTGGTAAGCCCGCGGCTTCGGCCCCGAGTTGAACCTACCGAATGGTTTTTATGCGGACTGCATCAAAAAGAAGCCCGCCAAGTATCAGGGCGAAGATAAACAGCGTCCTCTAACGGGGGAGCGATGGCAAAGATTCGGGGCGTATTGGCAAACAAGTGGACGCGATAGATACACCAGTCCTTGGGACGCTCCGTAGCCATATCGCGCTCATTGCGGCTTAAGAAAAACGGCGTCCGGGCTGACCCATTGGTGGTTTTAATCTCCAATAGACGTTGGCGGCCGGTCAGGTCGAAGGACAGAACATCATATCCGGCCCCATCTCCATCCATGTCGGCAACCCATCGAACCTTTCGGGCCAGATCTGAACGACCAGCACCCGCGAGCTGACGACGCTCAAGATTGACAACAAATTCTTCCCCCGCCTTACCAAGTGCATAGTTGCGATGGTCTCGTTCCATTGGATCGAACTTTCTGACAAGACGCTTAAGACGCTCCGGCATCTGGTCATTGGTCGTTACGAGGACTGGAGGGGAAACAAAAATTTCGGCAGGTGACGGCAGTATCGTTGGAGGAGCCGGAACAAGCTCACAAATGGCCGGATGTTCGGTGAGATAACGGTCAATCGCACTAGGGAGAGCGCTCTTTTGGTAGTTGCTTCGAGGCTTATAGCCTGGAATCCACGGGAGGCCCAATTCATCCAGAACAGCGGAAATGTTCTGGTGTTTGAACTCGATAGAGCCATTGTTTCTGTCGATCCGGTCCATCAACACCATTCGATGGTGAGATTTTACGTAATGCTCTTTCGATAGATCGGCGGCCAGCATGGCAAAGTAGTCGGCGACGATCAAATCGAGTTCATCGTCTCTCCAATCGTCATTAGCCATTTACCCGCTCTAGTTAGACTTCATTCTACGGTGCAGCGCATCGTGGTCGACATTGCATAGAGTTTCAAGATTCTCGACGGTATTTGCACCTTTGTTTTTGTGGTGCGTCTTGTGATGCAGCTCCAGAAACTTTCGCGGATCGTCGGGTGAAAGCATCGCCCGGTTCCAGCCGCATTGAACGCAACTGAAATTGTCCCGCTTGAGGACGGCTACCCGCACGTCGTCCGGAATTCGTCGATCGTGCTCTTCGGCCTGCCGATCCTCTTCAAGAACATAGACACCGACAGCAAGATCTTCCCTACCGCTGTTCCTCGTGATAATCGGCCACCCCGCCTCGGTGCGAAGCTCGCGGACCCGACGCGCCCATTCCTTGGCATCGCCGGCAAGATATTTCAATTCCTCGCCCGTGATCTGTTTGCCGACGTTCCGACGGAAATATTCAAGGATCTTATCGGTGACCGACACCTTCTTCCCGCGAATCTCATTCAGCACGTTCCATCGATACGCAGCGTCCCGGTCTTCTTCAGTCCGCATGAGAATGTACTGATCCGGCCTGATATGTATTGCTTCGACACCGGCTAATTCTGCCGCGTCCCCTGCATCATCAGCCGCGGCAGCTATGTCAGCAAACGTATATCCGGAATAAATCCACCACCCGAATTCGACCCTTAGCTCCCGGACACGTCTAGCCCACTCACTGATGCCCGAAATCACTCCCAGTTCGTCTCCGTCGATAATCTGGTGCGGATATTTTAGGAGGTATGCCAGTATGCGTGCGCGCGCAGAGTTAGCATCGCTTGTGGGAATGAGCGAACTACCGAGATCGCGGAGCTTTTGAAAGGCCGGGACCAAAGCGACGACCTTTGCTCGCAGATCACCGCGATGCAGCTTCTCCGCAAAATTCGTAAGGAGATCGACCAGCTCGCGCCTGAGTTCCTCGGGCCGATCGTTAGGCTGAGACCGTCTCGCCAATCGAAGCCTCCAACCTCCACAGAATCTTCGCCGATTTCGTGGAGAGCTCCCCTCTGAGAGATGCTTTCACCATGCCTGCGATCGCTCCGGCCAGGTTCGGCGGAACGGCGTTCCCGATCTGCTTGGCGATGTCCGTTTTCCCGCCCTTGAAAATGAAATCATCAGGAAAACCCATGAGACGAGCCGCTTCGCGGTGAGTAATCGGCCGATGCTTCACGGGATGTAAGTAGCGTCCCTTCTCAGGTTTAAAAAACTCGGTTCGTATAGTAACCGAGGGACGGTCCCACCATAGACGCCCGAACAGGTCAGTGCCTCCGGAAGTCTTCCTAATCCAACATGCTGGTGTGATGTGCCGTGCATTTCTCATCAAATCAAAGCGGTTTCCGCCGGGTGGAACGGCTCTATACCGCTCGAGACTTTTTTCAGTCGGATTTCGTCCGAAATGCAGGTCGAGGGGCGCTCCCATGCCGATCTCAGTTCCTTTGGGTTCTCTCAAATCTCCGATTGCTTCCTTAACCGTTCTCCAACACGGAAGATTTGTCTTCAGATCCGGATCTGCATGTGTCCGAGGGGGCGGGAATACAGGCGCCTCGACAGCTTTATTTCTCCATCCGACGACAACCGTACGTTTGCGAGTCTGAGGAGCGCCATAATCGGCCGCATTTAGAATGGTAGCTTCGGTTCTGAAACCCATGCGCTCGGCCTGCTGCCTAATCTGGACTAACTCGTGCGAGCGGTAGAGTTCACTCACATTCTCCATCACGAACATCTTTGCTTCCGAAAGCTCGACGATATCGAGATATGGTTCCCAAAGAGCACGGCGAAGATCTCCGGTCCTCTTCTTGTTAAGAAGACTGAATCCCTGACAAGGTGGACCGCCGATGACCACATCGGCTTTAGGAACGCTAGGACTATCGGCAAGCCAATGTTCAATATTTCCCAACACCGTTTTTCCGCCGAAGTTTGCGGCATGTGTCTCGATCGCAGCCTTATCGTTGTCGACCGCAAGAATGCACTTGAAGCCGCCGCAGAACCGCGGATCGACGAAACCCAGGCTCATGCCGCCCGCACCGCTAAATAGATCGATCAGCTTATAGGTCATTCAGAGGTGTCCTTCTCATTGTGGTTCGTCGTCAGGAACCGGACTATGGTCTGCCTAAGTTCGGAAGCATCCTTAAGCCTGCATTGCCAGATGGTCAAAACAGTCCAACCTTGGGCTTCAAGCTGATCTCGCACTCGACTATCGCGCTCCTTGTTTTTCCCGATCTTTTGTTTCCAAAAGTCGAGGTTGGTAGACGGCAATCGACCCCGAATGCAATCATGCCCGTGCCAAAAACATCCGTGAACGAAAATAGCCTTGCGCTTTCCAGGGAAAACCAAGTCCGGTTTGCCGGGTAGTTTTTTCCAATGGAGCCGGTAGCGGTACCCCAGGCCATAGACGACCTTCCGAACGACCAGCTCAGGCTCGGTGTGTTTGGAACGAACCGCCGCCATATTGAGCGAACGTTTCGCCGGGTCGATGTGATCGACCACTTCACCGCCGGCCTCCTGGCGCCGGGAGTCTATACGCGATCATGGCCTGTGGAAAACCTGCACCATTCATGGTGAAACTCTTACCTCAATTTTCCACGTTACACCATAGTGACCAGCTTGAGACGTAGCAAACCAATTACCCCCTACAAGTTAGATTTTTCTTGTGAAAAACCCGGTACGAAACCCGCATCGGGAAAGAAGGGCGATCTCCATGAATCGCATTGGCAACGTGTGAGCTTCAAGTGCGGAGGCGTGGGTGAGTCGGATCGTATTACACAGGAAAGATCGGCCAGGTAAGCAGGACATCGTTCTATCAAAAACTTCGTGTGGCGATCTTCGTACATGGTTGTTTTGGCGTTCTCATAGTTGCCGGTGGGGCCGTGTAGCCCCAAAAACGCAAACGGAGTTCTGGGCCGACAAGAGGAAGAGGACAACAGAGCGGACGAAAGGAATGAGAGGGGATCTAAGCGCTCTGAGTGGAGAGTCGTGGTGATCTGGGGGTGTCAATCAAAATCGCATGATGAGTTGCTCAGATTCATAATATCGAATGCTGCGGTCGCGCCGATAATCGGAACCTCAAGAAGCCGTCTACGATTTTCCTTTCAGCCTCAACCATTCAAACTCATCTATGCCGACTCTGTGCACACTAACAGCGAGTTCGCTGGCATCTCTTTGAGCCTTTAGGTCTTTAATATCGCCAACCCAAGCGAAGGATATCCCGGCCTTATCAGTGAATAGGAATTGGCCTGCCGAGTTCTTGGTTGCTTGTACTGTTTCTGATGACGGGTCAGGAACAAATTTTCTCATAACGACATCGCGTGGCTTGTAAGTTACACGGAGCGTTCGCTGGCCGGCCAACTCCTCGCTTACGACGAGATTGAATGTTGTCTCATTGAAAGTTGCTATTTGAAAAGGAAAAGAGGTTACATCCTTCAACCGAACGCTGTCACATCGGGGTTGCACGCAGACCAAATATTGAAAGGGAAACTCTTCCTCCATCTCTTTCGTCTGCGGATGCGCCGACACCACTCGAACAACAGCCCCAAGAGTAAGCGTAGGAACCCAAGTGTGTGCCGAGCGGTTCCCGCGAAGTATTTCTCTCTTGAACGTGCTCAAACGCGAAAATTCTGCATTTCGCGCGAAAGCCTCTGCCGGTGAGTCATAAAATACCTCAGCCAAGTTGCCTACTCCGATAGCCTTCTTCTTGCTTGGATTAGTCCCCGCATTGTTGGGAACCGTTTGTCTTGTTGATGAATCCTCTACTAAAGAAGCGCCACCCGAAACGAATTCTTTCATGAGCTGAGGGGACGCCTCGGCGTCGGCGTTAGAAAACCTTCTTCCGCCGGCAGCGATGTGATCAATCCAGGATTGGATAATGGGCGCACTTGTGCATTTGTCGGAGGCCTGATCCATGCTGATGAGATTAGAGATCTCCGATATCACAAGCTCCCTGGCAAAATCACTGGCGTCTTCGGGATGGGGAAGGCTACAACGATGTGCAACATATACTCCATCCAATCCTTTGCTGAATGTGGCAATCAAGCTGTGAATTGCCCTTCTGACAGCAGCGATGGAAGTGACCGCATAGGTAGAGAGGACGCCTTCAGTGAGCATGGCAAACTCTTCCAAGAGTTGACCAGGGAGGTCCTCAACGGCAACGATGTGCTCTTTGGGAACTCCAAGACTATCAACTTTGTTAAAGAAGCAGATTCGTGTACTCCGGCCAGTCAAGACTCTATCGTTCGCTGCGAGTGCCAGGCTTTCGACGGGAGAAGGGCTGTTACGAATTGCGTCAAGCAACTCCTGGGCAAGACGTGGTAAGTCAGGCTGCGATGTGTAGACGGCAATAAGCCTTAACCTGCCGCTTTCCTCTGCATCATTAGTCAAAACCCGCAACACAATATCTTTCGCTGCCAGGCTGCTTCCCGTTTCGAGAAACCAATCCACTATTACGATGTCAGCGTGTTGCGCAGCGTCGGTAAATGGCTCGACAAGGGTAGACCCTTTCTCAGGCTTGTAGATTCCGCAGATGACAGACAACTTACTGAATGCATCGGTCAGCGCCTTAGCATCGAAATCGGTCCCGCCCGTCGCTGGGGATTCATCAACCGGCGTCGCGGGCGAAACTGTGATTGCCTCCATAGCAGGCTGCGTAGCGATGCTCTCTGATTGAGGAGCGTGCGCTTTGTCGGAAGTAGTTCCCAACTCGATTTCTTCACCATGAGGACCGAGGAGATTTCCGGAGAGGATGCTGGCGCTGGTTCGCACCGCCACTTTCGGCGTAGCCGTTTCTGGTTGTTCAGTATTGCCGAGTGTCGCTTCGTTATCGATAACGATGGCAGTCTGTACGAATGTGCGCGCTGCTTCTACACAGTGGGTTTGAAATGGATTCATCTCAACGATCAATCAACCCCCTCATTATTCAACTCATCATTCGACCCGCCGACCGTTGGCCCAATACGAAATACTGGATGTGAATTCTTCCCAACGACTTCCAACGTGAGGTCCAGTCCTTCGCGGCGTAGTGATTGACGAGATAGATACAGTCCAATTCCACGTCCTCCCACTTTGGTGGTTTCACCAAACTCAAAAATTCTGTCTGCGACCCTGGAGTCAATTCCGGGGCCGCCGTTCCAGATAGAAAACCCAGAAGCGTCTGCATCCAGTCGTATGAGTTTCTGACTATCAGAGTCCGAGGAAATCCAGTAGATCGCGTTATCGACGACGTTTACGAAACTCGCCAATAAAGTTGAGGGAAACGCACGAATTCGGAACCCGTCGAAGCTCGACGTGGCCTCGATTGCAATGTGATGTCTTCGTAGACGTTCATCAAAGACTTCTAACAGATACCGGCGAACTTCTTCGCCTGACAGATCCACCGCCTCCCGATTCAACCTGCGACTCAGGGGCGTAAATAGCTTGAGGTATCCATCGAGATGGTCGAATCCCACCCGCAGATTGTCGTAAAGTGTCCGCAACTCCGGTGTGCCTTCTGCCCACGGTTTAAGCTTGCGTATTGCATTGCGGATACCCTTTATGGTGTTGACGAATTCATGTTGCACGACTCCCAGAGCCATTCCTACTTGGGCCAGTTCGACGTATGTATCAAGCTGCTCCCTATACGACTCCGTAGTCGTTTCAAGAGCCGCCGTGGTGGCGTCAAGAGTATCTCCTTCCTTGATCGAGGCTGTTAGGGAGGCAAGCTGATCCCGCAGCCCTTCAAGAGTCTCTACCCCCCGGTTTGAAGCTGAAGTGATCTCGTCTTCCCATCGACGTTGCATCTCGCGAAGCTCCGTTTCGCTCGAAGAACTCGTATCGGTTTTTTCGAAGGCAATAAATGTGCGTTCGATAGCCGATGAAAACTCCGAGATGCAGCTTTTCATAGTCTCATCGACGGTGGCAGCCAATCCTCTCGCCTCTTCCTGCAACTCACGTCTTGCCTTACTCGACCGCGACTGCGAAGCTCTGCGGCTATCCTCCAGAGCTGCAGATACTCGTTTACGACGATCGATTTGTAGCTTTCCGGATGAAACCATGGTCTCTATCATCGTCGCCACATCGCGTTGCAACGGCACGATGACGTCATGTTGAAGTTTCTCCGTGTTACGCAAATATGCGTTCCAGTCGGATCTCTGAGATTTTGTGAGGCCAACGCTTCTGGGACGAAGAACGGTTGCAGATTGTTCTAACGCTGTGATCGACGCTCGGGCATCAGACTCGATGGAGAGAATTGCCTGAACGGCTTGCTCCCCGTCGGGCAGTTCCTTGATTGCGTCGAGTCGCTGCGCTGTTTGAGCAAGAATCGCCGCAGCTTGGGTACTTGGAACTCCTCTTTCGATGTCCGCAAAGAATGCCTGAAGCCGGTCACCAAATTCCTTTCGACGCACCCGGGTCATTTTTTCACGTTTTTTCAGCAAATCAGCATCGCGCTGTAGTTGCTGCTTCGTTGTGTTGAAAGCATCCCCATACTGGGATGTGGGGCGAAAGAAGTCTAAGGCCAGCCGCTTAAAGAAATTCTCTAGAATGCTGACAAGTTCTCGATAGGCTGCATTAGCTCGAAACCCCTCTCTACCAGCCTTTTCGACTAGATTCTTATTCTCCGCCGCAGAGATTTCGATTGCACCAAAGAGTCGGCGGTATGAGAAAAACCAGTCCTGCGCGCTCTTAGTTCGGCGCCGCTCAATATTAAGGAAGTCATAGTCCGAATTACCGTAGGGCAAAATTCGGATTCCGTCTCGATAGACGTACAGCCCTCCAATTTTATTGAGCTTGGCGCTCAATTCTGCCCAAATATCCGGAGGCAACTTGGAGTCTCTCATCTCGCCCTGTAGATAGGCGAACTTGATCCGAAACTGGCCACATTCCGTCTTGCTCCCGCTGGCTCCGGGCCAATGAATAACGTGCTCAACGGATTGTTCACGATAGACGGAGATCGACCCGACAAACTGACCGTGGTCATCGAAGATCCCATCGATGTGGTGGTCTGCTGACTCGAATTCCGCGGGTGTAAAGAAGCTATTGCCACCGATTAGCTCATCCACAACACCATCTTCGCGATGGTCTCTAAACTCTGCGAGGATGACCGGATTCTCCCGTTCAGGCATCATCGTGTTACTGAATCCCAAAAGCATCTTTTCCAAAGGGGAAGCAGTATCTTCGTCGGTTCCGTCGATATCAGCTGAAAGAATTTCGTAGGTGGGCCTGATATAGAAATGAGTTCCACAACCACGGTTTCCTAGACGTGGGCCAAGCAAGGCTCCGTCGATTTGTGCCAAATCAAGCCTAAACAGGTCGAGGTCCTGATTGATACGATCTGCGACGTTCCACGGAACTGCTGAGCCGAGCTCAGTGATATTCTTCCGAATTCGTCCCATTAGGTCGTCAAGGACGTCTTGGCTAGGGAAGTCCGTGTCGGTAACCTCCTCAACTGGGATGTCGATGCTATCAAGGTTTACTCCTGGCAATTCGAAGAGGCCCCAATGGACAATACTGACGACTAAAGGTTTTATCCCATCCCTCCGTTTTGCTCGGGTAAGAACCAAAACCTGCGGTCCGACCGCTGCTATAGCCAAACGGCCAATCCCTTTCTCGCCCATAATGGGTCGCCGCGGCTCGAGGTCAGGCTGTTTCCAAACGTCTTTATCTGGTTGGTCATCTCCTATCTTGCTTTCCGTGCCAAGTGTGAGCCATCTACTCTCAAAATCTTCTTTGGTCATCCCATAGCCGTCATCACGGATTATCAGGAGCTTGTCGGATCGGAAGAAATCCACTTCAACACGGTGTGCATAGGCATCATGGGCATTCTTAAATAGTTCATGGATGGCTGTTGGGATACCCGCGATTTGCTGGCGACCCAACATGTCAACGGCTCTTGCTCTGACACTTATCTTTGACATATCGTTCTGGGGCTCCGGTGGGGGACGTGACGGCTAAAGTCTAATGCGGGCATCACGTAGACTTGCAAAGAGCCATTGACCTAAGGATTGGAGCCAGGGATTCGAACATTCTCACGGGTACAGCATTGCCGATTTGACGAGCGACCTGCCGCCTGTTGCCAAAAAATTGATATTGATGAGGAAATGTCTGCAACAACGCAGCTTCCCTGAGAGTGATTGCACGATCTTGTTCCGGGTGCGCAAAGCGACCGCGTGTGATGTCATCACATCCTGTAGTCAAGGTCGGTGCAACTTTATCCCACCACATCCGGCCATAGACATCCGGAAATGAGTTGGCATCTTTATCTTGATGGCATTTCAAGACAAGGTTTTCGGGCAGGGATAGTCGGCTACCGCCATCCTTTGGAATGACTGCGAGTCGTGAAAGTGCGATCGGACGATGCACCCTTGCACAATGCAGGATGTCATCCGGAGCCGATTGACCGCTTTCGAGATAGGGTAACTGTCCGATGGCGTCACGAACTGTGGCGGACTTAACTTTGAGCGTAGCGTCAGCGAACAGTTTCAACGCAGAGGGACTACGAGATGCAACAATGACACATCTGATGCGCCTTTGAGGGACGCCCAGATCTGCGGCATCAACCTGGCGAGGATCGCTGAGAATGTATCCAATCTTCAACAGGGCTCGCCTAAGACGATCTAGGATCTTTCGATGCGAAGGGGACGCGATGCCGGGAACATTTTCAATAACGATGCACCGTGGCAAGAGTTCTTTTGCAAATCTCACACATTGAAGAATGAGGAGTGACCGGGGATCAGAACCTCGTTTTCTATTTTGGCTACTAAACGGCTGACACGGGGCGCAAACCACCATCACATCAGGCCTGCAGTTGGGCCGCTGAAGTTTTGAAATTTCGGACGGATCGAGTTTAGTGATGTCCTTTTCGAAGAGCTTTACGTTTGGGTGGTTTAGCCGATACGTTTTGCAGGCAATCGGATCGTTGTCCACTGCAGCAACAACACGGAATTGTGATCGTCGTAACGCAGCCGTGACGGCTCCAGACCCAGAGAATAAATCGACAGCGATCTGCACTTGCTCAAGCGCTCGCGAGTTTGAGGACAACTTTCGTGGCATTTCCGGCAGACCCTGGTTCTCTATGATCAAATGGGCAGCCCATCGTAACCCCAATTATTGTAACGGGAAGGATGACGTAACCGCCAGTTGAATTCATGGCCTTGAAGTGGCGTTTAGCCCTAAAAAGAAAAAACTTGAAAAGCTAGAGAGAATCTCAGCGGGGAAGGCCCATTTTCACCGCAACGTCATTCCTGAAAAGCAAGAGCTAGGCGGCGCGTAACCGCGCGACTTGGCCTCACTTCGGTTCGCAAGGCTGGACGGCCCATAGAGCGGGCCTTGTGGAGTCCGTTCGGATAAGCGTTGGCCTCGCGCCAAACGATAGTGCGTATTTGGCACTTGCCACGCCCACCACTCCGGCCTCCCCACCCTCACTGCCTCGTTATGCTCTGTCTGCCAGTGGATCGTTTTTTGTCTCGCTGCGCTGGTGAGAAACAAAAAACGCCCACCGGGCAGACAGAGGTAAAAACAATGGAATATCAAAGCAACATCAACAGCAACAGCGCATCCACCGCCAGCAATGGCTCAACCAGCAGCAACGCCAACAACACGGCTCCCGGCAGTGAAAACCGGAAGCCTGCATCCGCACAGCAACTCATCCGCGAGAACGTGCAGTTTCTTATCCAGGAGTTGGAGGCGGGTAAAAGCGAAGCACTGACGGCATTTCTCGACGCGATGGTGCATTTTCATAACTATTCCTTCGGAAACGTCCTCGCCATCGCCAGACAAAGGCCACAGGCTACGAACGTAGCGGGTATGTGGACATGGAACCAGCTAGGCCGCCGGGTCAAGCGTGGTGAAAAAGGCATCGCCATCCTTGCTCCGTTAGTCGCAAAACGCCGCAGGGACGACACCAACAAAGACGAGAGCAACAGACCGGCCTTGCTTGGATTCCGCAAAGTGTATGTGTGGGACGAGTCGCAGACCGAAGGCGCACCACTACCGAAGATCGGGAAGGTGACGGGTGAGGCTGGCGTGTATCTTGACCGTCTGCGCGAATATGTCATCGCTCAGGGCATCACCCTTGAATACAACGAGAGCATAGCACCCGCACTGGGCGCGGCTTTCGGCTCCACCATCCACATCCTGCCGGGGCAGACGAAGGCCGAGGAGTTCTCCACGCTCGTACACGAACTCGCTCACCCGATGTTGAAGCACTGCGAACGCCACACGGAGATCACCAAGACCGTGCGTGAGACGGAGGCCGAAGCAATTGCCTTTGTGGTGGGCAAGTCGATTGGACTGACGACCTCCACGGCAAGCGCGGATTACATCAGCCTCTATCACGGCAACGCTGCATTGCTGACCGAGAGCCTTGAGCTTGTGCAGCAGACCTCAGCCGTCATCCTCGCAGCGATCCAGACGGAGGAGGTTGTTTCGCAAGAAGTACTGGAAGCAGCAGAGAAGACAGCGGAGGCGCATCCCGAAGCAAAGCGGGCGCGGCGCTCCCGCAACCAGACAGCCACCACCGATGCACTCGCGGAGGTGGCGTAATGCAGACCATTCTTCGCATCCTTGAGCGGGCCGGAGGCTATCGGCCCTCGCTCTACCTCAAGATCGAGAACCCGCCTTATATGGCTCTCGTGATCGAAGCCCCAGAGCGGGGGCCGCTGGGATTACCCGGTATCTCTGTCGCGCATTACGGACAACAGAACGGCGACTCCATGCGCGACCCGGAGATGTGCTTCGAGTTGGGGAAGCCCATCGCAAGCAAGCTCACTCTTGACCCGTATTACTTCCGTAGCGACTACATCGGGATAGAGCAGTGGTCACGCGACATCGTGCGCGGTCACTATGTCGCCCTTCCCGACCTGCACAAGCAGCACGAACGCTTCGCCGCTGTGTGGGACCGAAACCTCAGATTGCAAGGCTTCGAGGAAGCCTTCACGGACGCTGCCATTCGTGGCTAGTCCGCTCCCTGTGGGGCGGATACAGCCAATGCGTCCCCGCTCCGCTTTTTTCACTCTCAACCGCTCGAAAGGAGCAAAAGCCATGTCGAAAGCCGTTGATATCACCAGCGAATACCGTAATCTGCCACTCTCGCAGTTGCAGGAGTCTCCCACCAACCCGCGCCACCGCTTCGATCAACGCGCGCTGGAAGAGCTTGCCGCCAGCTTCACCACGCAGGGCGTCTTGCAGCCGTTGCTTGTGCGTCCTGTCGATGACGGTAAGTATGAAGTCGTCTTCGGATCGCGCAGGTTCCGCGCCGCCCAGCTTGCCGCTCTCAAGGAAGTTCCCACCCGTATTGTGGAACTCTCGGACGCTGCTGTACGGGAGAGCCAGCTAACGGAAAACCTTCTCAGAGAGGACGTACACCCCTATGAAGAAGCATTGGCGTTGTCCGGTCTTTTGCACCTTGAGGGAACCCACTACGATGTTGCCAGCATCGCATCACGCCTGGGCAAATCTCCGTCATACATCACAACCCGTATTCGGTTGACCGACCTTGCGCCTTCCATCGCGGAGGCTTTTCTCGCAGACCAGATCGGAGTAGGTCACGCGCTCGAAATCGCCAAGCTCTCGCCTTCACAGCAGGAGAAGGCATACAAGGCTGTCTTTCGCGCGGTCTGGGACGGCGGCAAACAGGCGCGCGTGGTGTTGCCCGTGCGCGACTTCGCCGCATGGATCGAACAGAACATCTTACTCTCGCTCGATTCCGTTCCTTTCGACAAAGGTGATGCAGCGCTTGTTCCGGAGGCCGGGAGTTGCGCGGAATGCCCGAAACGCACAGGATTCAACACGCTACTTTTTGGCGAGATGAGCCAGCGTGACCAGTGCTCAGACGCGAGTTGCTTCAGTAACAAGCTCAACCGATTCGTAGAGAAGCAGATTGAGGCAAAACCCAAGCTGGTACAGATCACCACCGCCCACGGAACACGCGGCGAGGGTGCGGTTCTCCCACGCAATCGCTACGTCGCATTGCAACTCACCAATCCCGCGAAGGTGAAGGAGCCGCTCTCGCCATACCAGAAGCCGTGCAAGCACATGGCCGAGGCTATCGTGGTGGACGGCACGGAACGCGGCCATACCGCGAAGGTCTGCGCGGAGCCGAGTTGCACGGTTCACTTCGCAGACCGCATCAAAACGACGCCCGACCCGGCGCAACTGGCGAAGGAACGAGAACAACGCCGCAGGGAGCTTGAGAAGCGCAAGCTCGAGATCACCGTGCGGCATCGTGCCTTGGCCGAAGTGCTCAGGAAGGTAGGCGCACCGCTCGACCGTGCCGACCTTGTACTGGTAGCGAATGCCGTGCTCGAACAAACCGAACCGTTGCGCCGCGAAGCACTGGCGCGGCGGCACAAGATGGTCGATGGCTCTGCCAGCGAAGTAACTTACCCGCAGGTGCAGAAGGGGCTACAGCGGCTCTTGCGGCAACTGGACGAGAGCGGCCTTTCCAAGCTCATCGTCGAAATCATCTTGCTTGGCAGCGTCGAATCGGCCTCGCAGGATGAAACCGACGTACTCATGTCCGCAGCGAGGCAGCATCGCGTGGATGTGCCGAAAGTACGCAAGACCGTGGAAGCGGAGTTCGCCGCCAAGCAAGCAAAGGCAGCAGCAAAGCAGAAACAGCCCGTCAAGAAAACCACTACGAAGATCAGCAAAGCAGCGTAGAAACACTATGCTTCATTCAGGCATCCGGCCTCGGTCGGATGCCTTTTTGTTTTTCCGGACCCCTCGTAAGGGTCCTTTCGGAAAACGTCGTTGCCTTGGAATTCCTTTCCAACGCCCGGAAAAGGTTTCCGTTTTTGGCCCTCGTTTCCGCCTTACCTTCGCTCCATACATTGCAACCGGGGAGTGCCACTCACCGAAACGCAAATGAAAGGAGTCTATGCAAAACACCCTTCGCATCAAACGCCGCCCTCACTTCCGGTGGATGCGCACGCATTCTCGGAGATGGGGGATACCCGCCCTGATCTTTCTTGCGGCACTGCCCGTGTATGCCCAGGCGACCGGCAATGACCCGTGGGACAACGCAGTCAACGTCCTGAAAACCGCCTTTACCGGCACGATTGCGACCGGCCTCAGCCTTGTCGCAATCGTGGTCGGCGGCCTGATGTTCGCCTACGGCGAGGGTCAGTCCAAGAAGACCCTCGCCGGGATCGTCTTCGGCGTGGGTATGGCAATTGGCGCAGTCAACTTCATGGCCTGGCTGTTTCCGGGCTAGGCTGCGAAAGAAAGGAGGTGATCCATGTCTAAGTCGGCGGTTGGCAGAGTGAGTCCGGTATTCAAGGCCATGAATCGGCCGCTGACTGTCCTGGGAGCAGAGCGACGGTTGTTCTTCGTCGCTCTTATCTCCGGGGGCGCGATCTTCTCTCTGTTGCATTCGCTCTTCGGTGGAATCGCGGTGTTTGTTGTGGGTGTCGTGATTGCCAGACGCGCCACGAAGTACGACGTGGAGATTCTGCGTGTGCTCTTCAACTCCAGCAAGTTCCGTAGACGGTACGACCCCATGAAACGGGAAGCAACAGAGATATGCATAGCGAGGCGAGATGTTCAAGGTTGAAAACATTACGAAGGACTGGAAGGAAGCAGGTTCCTTGCAGGCACACATCAACCTGTACGGGCTTTGGGACGAGCATTCCTTTCTAACGAAATCGGGCGACCTCGGCAGCGTGCTCAGGATCGGCGGTATCGACTACGAAAGCCTCGACCATGTGGCCAGAGACTACGCCGTCAAGCGTCTCGAAGCGGCCTTCCGCATCTTGGACGATAAGACGCGCCTCTATCAGATTCTCTTCAAACATAACCGGCCAGTGATTCCTTACACCGAGTACGACAGTCCCTTGGTCCGCGCCGCGGTGGAGCAACGCAACGCCTTCCTTCAATCCAAAGCCGACCGCCTGTACAGCATCGAGATGTATTGGGTGGTGATGGTCGATGGCAACTATGCCAAGACGGGCCTATTTCACGCGCTGTCCCGGCTTGCGAAGTCGCCCGGAGCTGGCATCAAGGAATTAAAAGCGCTCTTCGCCGGCAAGCGGCAACGGACGCTCCTGTACGAGCAGATCGAGCGGGACCGGCTGTTGTTGCAACAAAAAGTACAGAGTTTGAGTGGGCAGCTAAGCGACCTCACCACGGTCGAGCTGCTAGGGGCGGAAGGGACTTTCCGGCATCTCCGGCGTCTCGTAAACTTCCGCCCCTCCAAAATTAATGACGCGCCCCTGTGCGGGGCGCGTCATCTGGACTGGCAGGTATGCGACTCGGAGCTTGAGGCCCATCGCGGCTATCTCCGGATGGAGGACGACTATGTTCGCGTTCTGACTCTGAAAGAGCTTCCCGGCGAGACGCGACCCTTGTTGTTGCAGGGCCTCTTCGATATCCCGGCGAACTTCCATGTCGTCACCGAATGGCATTCCGTCGATAACGCGAAGGCCCGGAAGGAGATTGCTTCGCGCCGTCGCCATCACCATAACTCGAAGACCAGCTTTGTATCGAACCTGCAGGACCGGGAAAACACCGGCAATCAGGACAATTTAGTCGACGACTCGAAGGCCGCTGCTGTCGCGGAGTTGGGTAATGCACTCACCGCGATTGGTATGGAGGGCAAGTCCTTCGGCGAGTTTACGCTCTCCGTCGTGATCTACGACGAGAGCCGCGCGAAGGTCGAGCAGGCAGTGGCCGAGTTTCAAAAGCTCTTCACCCAGCATGACGGCCTGCTGTACGAGGAACGCTACAACCTGCTCAATGCCTTTTTTTCGACCGTTCCGGGAAACAAACGGTTCAATCTTCGCGAGCAGTGGGCGCTCAACTCCAACTATGCGGACCTGTCGTTTCTCTTCACGGTCGATAGCGGCAGCCAATGGAATCCGCATCTGGAGCGCGAATATCTCGCTGTTCTTGAATCAACCCACGGCACACCTTATTACATGAATCAGCACAGTGGCGACGTGGCCCACGCGCTCATGCTCGGAGCCACTGGATCCGGCAAAAGTTTCTCGATCAGTTTTCTCATCCAGTCCGTGCAGAAGTACGACCCGCTCACCTATGTCTTCGACCTGGGCGGCAGCTATGAGACGCTGACGCGGGCCTTCGGCGGCACGTACCTGAATGTCGGCCTCAAAAACCCCGGCTTTACGATCAATCCATTTTCACTTGAAGCCACCCACGAGAACATGAACTTTCTGTACCTGTTTCTCCGGGTGCTCATCGAGGCCGGAGGACGGTACGAGCCGACGCCGGAGGATGAAAAGGCGCTTTTCGCCGCAATCGAGCGCGCGTACAAGCTCCCCGTCGAGATACGGACGCTTACAAACTTTGCGTCCATCCTCGGACCATTGGGCGAACGGTTGCACCGCTGGACACAGCCGGGACAGTTCGGCCATCTCTTCGACAACTCTCAGGACACCCTGACGTTCGCCCGCTTCCAGACCTTCAATTTCGATGCCTGGTCGGATTACCCGGACATATTGGAGCCGCTGCTGTTTTACGTGTTGCAGCGCGCATCGTCCGAGATTGAAAAACCTGCGAATACCGCGACGTTCAAGATGTTCATCATCGACGAGGCATGGATCTTTCTTAAGAACCGTACAGTCCGCGATTGGATCACCCGAGCGGAGAAAACCTGGCGCAAGAAGAATGCGGCCATGCTTCTGGCGACACAATCGGTTGTCGAGCTGGCGTCGTCGGAGATGCTGCACATCGTCAACGAGTCCTGCCCTACCAAGATATTCCTGTCGAACCCCAACATCGACCGCAAGCTGTACGCCGAAACCTTCCAGTTGAACGATACCCAGCTTGAGTTGCTGGAGTCGTTGGTGCCCAAGCGTGAGCTGCTGCTTATTCAGCCGCGCGGCACGAAAAAACTGGTGCTCGAAGTTGACGCCCTCGGCTATTGGATGGCGACCAACAATGCCCGTGACAACGTCCGCAAACAGGATTACTTTGCTCGATTCGGGCCGGAACAAGGCTTGATCCGGCTCGCCCAGGACTACCCCAACCCACTCAATTCATAACCCCACTCAACACTCAAAGGAGATTTTCATGCGCCCTGCTGCACCCATTATCCCTCTTCTACTTGGCCTTGCGACCACCGTAGCTCACGGTCAACAGACCGCCCGCGTGGTGAAATACCACACCAACGATATTGTGAATGTCCGCGCGAAGATGCGCTACACCACGCTTATCCAGCTCCCCACCACCGAGAAGATCATGGAGGTCGCCACCGGGGATAAGGACTTCTGGATCATCGACACTGTTGGCAACTACTGCTTTCTGCATTCCGCTAAAGAAGGCACCCACTCCAACCTCAATCTGATTACCGACAAGGGCAACGTTTACTCGTTCATGCTGGATGATGTCGGGTCCGCCGATCCCGACCTAAAGGTCGTTATCGAGCCGTCCGACGCCTCCGCTCTTGCCGCCGCTAGCGGCGTCGGCAAGCTGGTGTCGGCTAATGAAGTTGCGACCGCGCAAGCGCAGATGCAACTTGCCCAGACCCACGCCGCCGCAGCGGTCGAGCAGTTCCGGGCGAACTATCCAACGCTGGCGTTGAAGTTCGACTACGCCTTCCACGATGAAAAGCCCTTCGACGTGTCGGCGATCTATCACGACGACAAGTTCACCTATATTCGCTCTTCAGCATCCGAGAAGTTCAGCATCTACGAGCTGAAGGACGGCAAGCCCGACCTCATCACCTTTCAGTTGAAGGACAGCACCTACGTCATCCCCACCGTTGTCGATCATGGCTACCTCAAAATCGGCAAGCACCGGCTCGACTTTCAACGGAAGGTGCAGTAGGAGGGGTGATGGGAGAAGACAAACAGATCAGTGCAGGACCGCAGCCGCAGGCTGCGCCTCCGTCTCTCGAAAACGCCTCTGGCCTCCGCGACAAGCGCGTTCGGCCAGAGGGCGTTGTGCCAAAACAGGCACAAGGCTACGTCGTCGCCGGACTTGCGGTACTCATCCTTATGGCGGTGATGTTCTCGAAAAACCACGCCAAACCTGCGTCGAAGGATACTCCGCTTCCTCCACTCGTTATGTCTACCGACATGAACCAGCGGAAGATTCAGGAGTTGGAGCAGGACTTGAGCGCCGACCAGCGCCAGAGCCAACAACAGGCATTGACGCAGAGAACGGGTGCGGGCACATCGCCGGTGGGCAATGCTGCCCCGGCAACCAATTCGACGTCGGTTGCCGCCGCGCCGGTATCGCAGCCGACCGAGCCGCCCCGCGATCCGGTTGCGGATGCGGAGCGAGCTATGACTTTCAAAGCACGCTTTGCGTCGAACCTTGTCTCCGCCAATGATGGCGCTTCGCGCTCATTGGCAGAGTCAGCCGACCGCCCCGAGAGCATGGCCGCTCCCACGGCTGCTCGTCCTTTGGACCTGCCGCCGCAGGCGCAGGTCGCTGCGAACAAGCGTGCGCCGGAGGTGAACGTCAACTCCGCGCACGGTCAGCCTTATGTGGTCTTCGAGGGGACTACCATTGACACTGCCCTTGTGAATCGCCTAGACGGCGAGTTCGCTGGGCCGGTGAAAGCGCTGGTTACGAATTCGGTCTATAGCCAGGACCGCCAGCATGTGTTGATACCCGAGGGAACGTTCATTTTGGGCGATACACAGAAGGTCTCCGGTTTCGGCCAGAAGCGCCTCGCCGTCACCTTCCACCGGCTCATTATGCCCGATGGATACTCCGTCGATCTCGACCAGTTTCACGGCCTCGATCAAATCGGGGACACCGGCCTGAAAGATAAGGTCAACAACCATTACCTGCAAATCTTCGGCGCATCGATTGCGCTGGGGATCATCTCCGGCGCGGCGCAGGCCACAACCAACAGCGGCTATTCCGCGAGCGGTTCAGATATGTACCGGCAAGGACTGGCCTCCAGCCTCGCCGCCTCCGGCACGAACGTACTCGATAAGTTCATCAATATCCCGCCGACCATCGCCATCAGCGAAGGTCATCGGATCAAGGTCTATCTCACCCAGGATATGTTGTTGCCTGCTTACGAGGCCCATACGGTTCCGGGTGACATCTAGTGCGCCGCGTATTGGTTTGCCTCTTTGGTTGTTTGCTACTGGCCGGCTGCGATGCGCCAGCGCCGCCAGCCAAGCCCTCTCCCGCCAAACCCAGACCTAACGGGGAGCAGCAACTCCGCGACGCTCTGGCCCACACGAAACCACAACTTCGCCGCTAGAAAGCGGCAGACAGGAATACCCCATGAAGTCAGCAAGGATTCTTTGCGTCTTTTTCTCTCTCGCAACAGCACTCGGAACGCAGGCCGCCCGTGCGCAGTTCGGTTCGGGCATCGTCTACGACCCGACACAAAGCGCACACGCTATTCAGGAGATTCAACAGGGCGAGCAGCAGCTCCAGAAATGGGCGACCGAACTCAACAACTGGCAACAGCACCTCTTGAAAGAGGCCCAGATTTATACGACTGCAGAACAGACCCGGACTCAGATCGTCACCATGTACAACCTCGCCTACCAGATGGCAACGATGCCTCAGAACCTTGAGGCTCGGTATAAGACCGACTGGGCGCAGTGGTCGCGGCTGGCTGCTCCGCCGAACATGTATGGGAACACCTCGCCTTTGGTGAATGCCTTGAACTTCGGCGGTGTACCCCAGGCCCAGCAGGGTTACAGGAGTGCCTTCGTGCAGGTTCAGAGCTATCCCTCGGGGAGCTACTCGTCGCTCGATTCGAGTACCCAGACCACGGTAGCGAACCAGTACGCCACTTCGGAGCTGGCGCAGACCACGACGACGGGCACGTTGGCCACGCTCGGAACCATCCGTTCCGACGCGCAGGCATTTGCAACCAAGCTCGCAAACCTCGAATCGGATACGTTCTCGACCGACCCGACTCAGCAGACCCAGAACGCCCTGCTGGGCAAGATCAACTCGGCCACCCTGCTCCAGATCCACTCTCAACAAGATACAAACCAGATTCTCGCGGCCTCCGTGCAACAACAGCTCGTCGCGCAGAAAGAGCAGATCGACGCGCAGAACCGCGCCATCAACAACGCCATCTACTTCCAGCAGAACTTCTCCAACACCATGCAGAAGGTAACGACGGGCGTGAGCGACGCCATGCGCAGCATCTCGCTCAGCACGAGCGGGAGGTAGGCGGTGGAACAGAATCCGTTTACCTTCCTTGCTCAAGCGATCTCGCAGCTCCTAGGCACCAACAACGCGTCCATCGAGTCAACGGGATTGGATATGTTCCGCGGACTCGCCTTGATCCTGATTGTTTGGTTCGGTGTGAAGTCCGCCTTGTCCGCCTCCCAGGGAGGAGGCGGATTTCACTTCGCCAAGTTTGCCGATCTGATCCTGATGATTGCGTTTGGGCTGGGGATGCTCACGTATTACTCCGCGCCGATTCCCGGCGTCGGCTTGAGCTTCAGCGACCTCATCACTCAGGAGGCGCTGCATCTGTCGGGGCAAATCGAATCGAACCAGACCCAGACTATCGCCGATGCCGTCACCACCGCCGAGCAGCAGCTCGGCTCGCCTCCGGGCGTCTTCAGCTTCCATGAGGAGTTGATCTTTCTCATCATCGCCCTTGCGCTTGCCGCGATGGAGGCTGTCGCCTTCGCGGTCGTTGCCTACGGTTATGTCGCAGCGGCGGTATGCGTTTTGTTAGGCCCGATCTTCATTCCATTCTTCATCGTGCCCAAGCTCGATTTTCTATTTTTTGGCTGGCTCAAGGCATTCATCGGTTTCAGCTTCTACCAGGTCGTAGCCAGCGCGTTCATCTTCGTCTTCGCCAAGGTGTTGCTGGCGATGCTCGGGGTGATCGGGCCGATCACTCTCGCCAACGCCTTTACGATCCTGCCGGCATTGTTCGTGACCCTCATGGTCTGCATCTTCGGTCTCGTCAAGATACCCGAGCTCACGGCTTCGATCCTCAGCGGACGCGCCGGAACCTGGGTCAACCCGATGGGGAATTAGCCATGACAGAGAAAGACACCTTCCCAATCACCGATGCCGGACATAACTTCCTGGAACTGTATGCGGAGCCGGTCGTCACCAACTCTTACCTCAAGGTTGCCATCCTTGTTCTCTCGCTTGTCTCCGTTGCGCTGGTTCTGCTGCTCTATCGAGCGCAGACCGCAGCGCTGCGGTTGAAACCGCTGGTCATCTCCATCACCGACGCCGGACGCGGACAGGTAGCGAACTATGCCGACTTCTCCAAGGTGCCAGTCGAGCGTGTCGGCAAATACTATCTGGCGCGTTGGGCGCAGCTCTACTACGGTCGCAATCACGCTACGTTGCAGCGTGATTTCTCCGAGTCGCTGAACTTCTTCTCGAACGAATTGCAGGGTGCGACGCTGGCGCGAGTAGCGAAGGCTAAGACACTTGAGACCTTCCTGCTTGATCCCAGCGCCCCGAACGTGGACATCGAGATTAGGGCTGTCGTGTTGGACGATACACGACAGGCTCCCTACCGCGCCCATATCGAGTTCGTGAAAGTGTCTTACTCGCTTGGCGACCAGCAAGAGCAAAAGCGCGAACGCTGGACCGCGAATGTTGTGTATGGCTTTCACGATGAAGTACCCAATCAAATGCTGCTGACGAACCCCCTCGGTCTTGTCATCAGCTACGTTCACGAAGACCAGGCATTCGGAGACTAACGCGGATGCTTGCCAACGCTGTCTTCGTCGCTACGCTAATCTTCCTCGCACTTGGGTTCTGGCTTACGCACTCTCTGCACTTTCTCACTCCGTGGCGTGACCTGATAGTTCATCGCTACCTCCAGAGCATCGCGCGTTACTGCGCGCTGCTCTTCGCCAACATCCTCGGCCTCACCATCTGGATCGAGCGCAAGTTTTTCCTGCGCGACACCGGACGCAAACTGAAACACCTCGATCGGGAGATACACAGTGGACACTCAGAACTCTCAGAAGAAATCACGGCACAGTTCGGCGAAGAGTGAAAAAAACCGAGTCGGTGTCGGCCAGCAGGAGCAGCCGCAACGCCCCGCAGCAAACTTCGACCAGGAAGAATATATGGATCGCTCCAACGATCACGTTGCGCGAGTGCGGGCGGCGAAGGAGGCGGCGCAACGTGAGATGGAATCCTTTGGGGATGTCTCGGAGTATGACATCACGACGATTCAGGGACAGTTGAAAGAATCAGCCGTCGCGCCCTCGCAGACGCCACTCGACTTCAAGGACAGCACTCTGACTGAGCCGCGAGGGATAGAGTAATGCGGCTTGACCTTCCGTATGAACAGCCTCGGGAGCGCCCGGACACGCCGGCCGCCCCGCCTCTCGAGCCGTCGCCGGTCGAGAGGCGGAGGGAACATCTCGCCGAACGTGCAGGAGAACATCGCGGACCCAAGGTGGCCACCAAGCGTCGGGCGAAAAATGCCTCTGCGCAAAGTCCCCGTGTAGCCAAACGTCGTTCGGTGGCGGATGAGCGTTCTGTCGAACGGCGTCCCCGGCGCGACGACATCCCGAACCAAATGGTCGGCGTCTCCTTGCGAGATGAGGAACGGAAAATACTCGCGGACGTTGGCCGCTTTCGGGTCGTAAGCACACGTGATATTGCCGAGACGATCTATGGCAAGCAAAATCCTCAGATGGAACGCGACCTTGGCTTCCTTCGGCAAAAGGGGCTGGTGGAGGTCGATGCGGTGAACGCCCGCCGCGACGGGCGTGGCGGGAAAGTCGAGCGCATCGAGGTTGTGACGCTCACCAGAGCGGGCCGCAATGCAGCCCGTCAGGTCTCCGAGTTGCCGCAGGGCCAAAGACTCTATGCAGGTCTGGTGAAGCCACGCGAGGTCGAACACGACGCGCAGATTTACCGTGCTTACGGCAAAGAAGCCGAGCACATTGAGCAGAAGGGCGGTACGAACCTTCGCGTCCAGTTGGACTTTGAATTGAAATCTCAGGTCCAGAAGGCTATCTATGCCGAGCGCAAAGCCGATCCCGAACGGGAGATGGCGGAGATCAAGCAACAGGTGGCCCAGCAATTCGAATTGCCTTACGTGAACGGCGGCATTCAGATCCCCGACGCCCGCATTCAATACGACTTGGATCAAGGCTCGCGCACCGGCCACGAAGACATCGAAGTTCTCACTGCCGCCTACAGCCCCGGCCACCTACGCGCCAAAGCGCAGGCGGGTTTCCGCACCTATGCTTCGTCCTCCGACCGAGCCTCGATCACCGCAAAGATCGAGGACGACCACCGCATGATGGCGAATATTTTGGAGCTTTGACCATGACCGTCGATCTTATCGCAGCTCTCGAATCTCTCGACTACACGGAACGCGAGGCCGCGTTCCTGTACCTTGTGGCGGCTCACTCCGGCTACTTCCTGCGTCGTCAGTTCAACTACTACATCGACCGGCACAAGGGTTTTCTGGCGCATAGATTTCTGGAGAAGGCCCATGCAGCCGGACACATTGAAACCCTCAACTACGGGCAGGGCTTCTACATCTATCACCTCTTTGCCAAGCCAATCTATCGGCTGCTCGGCAATGCCGACTCGCAGAACCGCAGGCGTAAAGGCGATGCGATGATTCGTGCGCGCTTGATGGCACTGGACTATGTTCTCGAAAACGATGCCGATCACTACTTGGCATCCGCAGAAGAACGACTGCATTTCTTCACCGAAGCGCGTGGAATCCACTCGGAGAACCTTTCTGACGGACTTCCATTCTCCAACACATTTCCAATTGCGATCACTGACAGAACTCAACCAGCGACATCCCTGGTGCGATTCGCTTTTGTCGATGAAGGTATGTTGTCCACGCGTCGGTATTGCCGCTTTCTGACTGAAATGGCACCGCTACTGCATGAGCTTGGGACGTTCGAGCTGGTCTATGTAGCTTGCTCTAACTACAACTTTCCGACAGCTGAGCGTGAGTTCCGCCGTCAGTTCCAGCCCCTTGTCTCCCCGCAGCAAAGAGCACTCCTGCCTGGTTTGGAGCGGACTGTACAGAGTCGTCGTGCGCCGCGCAATGCGCAGTTCACTACGTTGCTCTTTCACTACAGTTATCCGCGTATCCAGCGCAGCGAACCTCGGGGGTCTGTGCATGAGTCTGAGACCGGGTCTGAGCCATCTCGGGGAAGAGATGGAATTGCCTGAAGATACGCGAAATACAGGGTTACTACGGGGGTAAAACGTGGGCGGGAGCGACCCCGCCCTGCCGGGCTGCCGCCGCGCTGGTCGCTCCCGCCCACGTTTTACCAGAGACTCAAGCCAGTACCGTGCTGGTACTGACGGAGGACCACAGCAGACCAAAAGTGCAGCCCAAAGGAGAACAACCGTGAGCAGACTGAAGATCGAAAAAGGCGCCAGCAGAGTTCGGCGCGCACCTCTGAAGGCAACTATCGACGGAGCTGTAGCGGACGACTTGGAGCTGATGTGCGAATGGTCGGAGAACGACACTAGCTATCTCGTGAATCTGCTCATCGGCTTCGCCATCGCACAGAGCGAAGAGTTTCAGAAGTACAAAGCGGAGCTTGCAACTCCGTTGCCTGCTCGCGCCGAGGCAAAACCTGCCTCAGATCCCACTCGCAAAGTTCTGCCGTCAACCAGTACTGCCTCTCCACAACTGGAGAAAGGGGTCAGCGCATGAGTCTTGCTCCGCATCTTCGCAATCTCTCGCGGCCATTGGTCGAGTACCGCGTGATCCTGTCCTTCGGATTGAGCGCGGCTTGTGGCATCATCTTTCAGAGACTCTATCCAGTCCATGATGCCGACCCGCTACTACGGCTGCTGGAGTTGCAGAGGCCAACAATTTTTCATGGATTAGTATGGAGCTACAGCATTTTTCTGTACAGTACGCCGTTCCTGCTTTTCTCCATTCTGTTCTCACTGGCGTACATCCACTTTTATGAGCCGAAGCCAGATGAGGTCGCGGGCCGGATGCCGCCATATCCCGATCCTCTACTGCGTGCGGACTTGTATCTAGTGGCCGGGGAACTCCATCAGCCATTGAAACCGCTGCCTTCCCCTGACCCGAGCTGGCTCTGCATCTCGGAGCGCGGTCTGTATACGGGCGTCTGTGTGGTTGGGGCAATCGGTTCAGGTAAGACGCAGGCTGTCATCCTGCCGGCCATGCGTCAGCTTTTTGCTTACCGTGCCAATGACCCGGAGCAGAGATTGTCCGGCGTGGTGCTGGAGGTAAAGGGTGATCTGTGTCGTCAGGTGCGAAAAATACTGACAACCTGCGGCCGTGCAGAGGACTACGTCGAAGTCTCACTTACTGGAAACGTCCGGTATAACCCCCTCAACAACGATTCTGATGCTTATGCGCAGGCATTCAATATCGCGTCGGTCATAACCGCCATCTGGGGCAAGGGCAAGGAACCGTTCTGGCAGCAGTCCTATACCGACCTTGTACGGTACGTCATCATGCTCCATCGTGTTCGTGATGGGTACTTGACCATGCTCGACATCTTCCGCACCGTCATCAGCTCCGGGACGCTGGAAGAAATGTTGACCATGACGGGACGGCGCTTTACGGCCGTGTCCTTTGTTGGCCTGAGCGAAACCGACTATCTGAAGCATGAATCCACCCTAGCCGCGTTCAGGTTTGCATGGAGCGAAAGGCTCAGTCAGTACATCGCCACCTGGACGGACGAGTTGCAAACCGTTATCACCCAGAAGACAACCAGCGCCGCATCCTTGTATAGACGGAAGCTCGGCGATCCAGAGACACAAGATTCCTGGCAGAGCATCCACTACTGGTATTGGGAGCACTGGAAGTTCTTTCGCTCCGAGGTCAAAACCTCGATCATTCAAGGCATCGCGGTCTTCCTGTCGCTCTTCGAGACCAATACGCAAGTGCGCCGCGTCTTCTGCCCACCAAAAGAGCTCTATGAAGGTAAGTTCT
>Ga0210406_10001330_pt1 | contig 30618 bp, 20 predicted proteins | sample IncBWC30MmetaG_FD_155454 | JGI IMG/M metagenome (GOLD analysis project Ga0210406, IMG submission 155454) | Forest soil microbial communities from Barre Woods Harvard Forest LTER site, Petersham, Massachusetts, United States - Inc-BW-C-30-M | ecosystem: Environmental > Terrestrial > Soil >... | reverse complement strand
ACTGGAGAAAGTCGGCAACGCGGGCGGAGCCTTTTGTTCTGGACGATCCGCGCTACAAACAAGCGAGCATCCTGCTGGCCGGCAAGAACTTCGGCTGCGGATCGTCGCGCGAGCACGCTGTGTGGGCACTTGCCAATTTCGGTTTTCGCGCGGTCATCGGAACCTCGTTCGCCGACATTTTCGCGAACAACAGCACGAAGAACGGATTCCTGAACGTAGTGTTGAAGGACGACGAAGTCGCTGAACTGATGCGGCGGGCCAGCGAACGTTCCGATTATCAAGTGACCGTCGATCTGGAGCAGCGCAAAGTGTATGACGACCACGGCTTCTCAGCTGAATTTCAGATTGACGATTTCGTGCGACACTGCCTGCTCGAAGGTCTCGACGACATCGGGCTGACATTGCAGCAGGAGAGTGAGATCGCGGCTTACGAGGCGTGGCATCCCGTGCCATGGGGTCAGCAGAGCTAAACCAGGGCCATTTCGCCAACGATCCGCATTGACCTAAAACCGATTCATGCCCTGCCCGCAAACTCCCGGGTCTCCGTGGACACTTTCACCTTCTCCCCCTCTTTGATGAAGAGGGGAACGCGGATTTCCAGACCTGTCTCCAGGCGGGCGGGTTTGGTCGCACCACCCGACGAATCACCACGAACCCCGGGCTCCGTGGAGGAAACACTCAGTTCGACGAATATCGGTAGCTCTATCCCAATCGGATTGCCGTTGAATTTGCGCAACTCAATCAAGGCGCCTTCGATCAAGAGCTCCAGTGCATCCCCGACCATCTCACTGTCAAGGGTGACGGTCTCGTAGCTTTCCTGGTCCAGAAAGTGGGAACCATCTCCATCGCTGTACAGGTAGGAAGCCTGCACCGACTGCAGGTCGGGCTCCTTGAATTTGTCGCTGGCCTTGAATGTCTTCTCAAAGACCGCGTTGGTGAGGAGGTTGCGCATCTTCAGGCGCACCAGGGTCTGGCCGCCACGAGCAGTCGGCGTATTCACTTCTGCTTCCAGGCAGCAGAAAGGAGTGTTTTCAAACTCAAAGAACGTCTTCCGTTTGACAGTAATTGCATCAATTAGAGCGGCCATGAATTCCTCGAAGGAGGTCGGTACACAAGCGTGCATCCCTGATCTCGGTCTTTTTCCAGTATAGGGTGAAGGACTACTCGGAGGAGAGGGCTTTGGCAGGTGTCCGGTGGCACCAATGGTTGAAATTTATCGTCTCTTCAGATATTCCTCAATCAATCTGCGCTCTTCAGCAATATCCGCAGCGAGGCTTTGCCGGTCGTCCTCGTTCGAAATGGCCTTCAGCAATTCCTCCGCTTCGCGGAGGGTGGCCAAATCATTTTCAACATCGCCCAAGTAGCCGCGAGGCAGCTCGTGAGCATTGAAATCAACTCGGCTCAATATCGCGATGATTAGCTTTTTTCGCGCCAGCTGGTCGTCTGGATCCAGTTCGAAGGCGCGCTTTACGTGGTCGTATCCCCCGAGCCATAGATGAGGTTCAGAACAAAGAGGTTCAACGAGTGTCCATTCAAGAAGGGTCGGTTCGACTAGGCGGACATGAAGTGGGTGAGGAATAAGCATGTGCCGCCCTTCCCGCCCATCAGCCTGTTGCGATAACCAGCTGACGAACCGCCGCCTCTCCGCGAAGGAAGCACGTTCCATCGAAGTAATGAAACGCTCAAGGATCGTGAATGCCTCAGCTCTCAGCCCGCGCTCATACTCAATGCAAAAGTTAGCATACTCGGACCACAACGGCACTGTGCGCGCATTGGCCGCGACGTCCTTCAGTGTCTCAAAACAATCGCCGCGTCAGAAAAACATCGGCATTGGCTCAGAATAACAAACGGTTGATGTAAACCGGCACGTCCACTCAAAACTCCGCTTCATTCAGGGTAAAGGAGCGTTTCACGGGTCCTAGGCTGGCTTTGCGAGGGATGCCAGTTAGTCTTGCAGTCGCCAGTGCGAAAGAGATTGATGACTACCACTGACCGGCGCAGAAAATTGGGTTCCCACAATGGTCGCAGTGTGGATGCTTTGCAGCCACTAAGCCTTCGCGGTGGCTTCCATCGCTTCCGCCATCTCGAGCAGCTTCGTCACGGTATTCCAGTTTCTGGCGGTCCCAGTCTTCTCGAGCACCCGGTCGAGCGCGGGGACTAGCTTCGACTTGCCCATGCCGTCGGGATAGTAGATGTAGAGCTCGCGCTTCCCTAATTTCACTTCTTCGCGGCCGGCCTTGATGCTGAGGACCCCGTCGCATTTGTCTTTTGCCAGATCGCACGCGAGAAACGTCACGATAAGTTTGCCGGGATCGAGGCCGTTGTGCGACGCGAAGGGGCTACGGGCAATGGCGTCTTTGAGATCGCGGGTTGTTCGCACTACAACATCTGCGTGAAAGCCGAACTTGCGTTCGATCGCTTCTTCCATGCGCTTCGCGAGACGAGCTGCGTCTTTCTCCTCGGTCCTGAACACTATGTTGCCGCTCTGCACGTAGGTCTGTGGATTGCGGAGTTTTAAGGACTCACAGACTTTGCGGAGTTCGTCCATTTTGATTTTGTGATGACCACCGACGTTAATCCCGCGCAGTAACGCAATCATGATCGGCATAGGCTTGGAATAGTAGCGCCGGAATTTTATCGCGGAAAAAGCGTTTCCCCGCAAAGTCCGCCAAGAAAAACTAACGAAGGTCGCAAAGAAAGGCTCCCTTTGCGTTCTTGGCGGTCTCTTTGCGCGCTTTTGCGATTAAGGGCTCTTGGATTCCAGCCGATCCTTCCGCAGGGGTCGCGCACAACAACAAAATGCAGAGCGCACCAAAGGATAGGGCGTGCTGCTTAGGCACGCCCATTCTGCAAGAGCCGATCTGCTACCGATTCTGCTTGTGATCGGATTTTTCTTCGTGCTTGCTCTCACCTTTACTTTCGTGGCGAGTGTTCTCGTGCCGATTATTGTTCTCGCGCGGGGCCGTGACTACGGTGCGTGCGTGGCTGGGAGCTGGCGATGGTTGATTGTTGCGCGGCATCGACACTGCCTGCGGCGTGCGCGGCGCGCTCGGCTGGGCGGTCTCAACGCTGCGGCGAATGCTCCCCGTCGAGGCGCCCGGACGAGCCGTTGCCGGTGGCACGTTGCGCGGACTCTCTGTGTTGGTCGCCGCTCCCGTATTTTCGATCGTACGCGGAGTGGGCCGTGGTGCCGTCGCAGGCTCGCTCTGGGCTGGTGGAGGCGTCTGCGAACCCGGCCGTGGAACGTAGCGTCCCGGAGGCGCGGGCTGACTGGTTGGCGCGTTCGTCTGAACCGCAGGTTCCGGCTTCCAGGCATCGGTGTTTCCGGAAGACCGTTGTTGGTCGACCGGGCGCGGAATCGGCCGCGGCTGAACGTTCACGGGATTGCCCGCTGCCGGCAATTCGGTGTGGACTGGCTGCGCGGGTTGTGTCTGTGCAGCAGGCGGCGTATTCGTGACGGCTTTCGGGTCGTCGGCGCCAAGATTGCCGGGCGACATCGGCCGGCTTGGTCTCGGTACCGGTCGCGGCTGAACGCTCTCAGGACTGGTCGCCGTTGGCGATCCGGGCCGTCCAGCGGGCGTGACTTGCTGCGAGGGCTGAGCTGGAGTTGTCGCGGCATGTGTGTCGGTAGTCGGGTTACCTGCAGGCATCCCGGGCCGAGGAACCGGCCGGGGCTGGATCCCGCCGGGACTGGCCATCATCGGCGATCCCGGACGGACGGGTTGCATCGGCTGTTGAGGATTCTGCGCAGTGGGCGCCGCCGGACGCGCCAGGTTCGATCGCAGTCTCGACTCAGTTTCAGCATCGAGCGGGCGTCCCGGGGTTTTCGCCAGCACTTCCTGACGTGCTTCAAACGGAACCGGACGAGCCGGCGGGGGTGCGTGCGAGACGACCGGACGGGCTTCAGCGACGCGTGCTGGCGGCAGCGCAGTAGGCGCACCGGCTCTCGCTCCCAACACGCTGGTTCTCGCCGGGGCAACCTCCGCCACATTCGCGACCGAAGCAGTCCTCAGTTCGTTCGCAGGCACCACGACGGCAGCTCGCGCGACCGACTCAGAGTTAGTCATCGCCCGCGTTGGCACAGCGGTGACGGCTCCCGACACGTTCTGGTTGGCATAACGAATGTTGTGGATATTGTTATTCACGACCGTCGTGTTGTTGTTCGTGACGTAATAGTTGTTGGTGACGGTGGTGATGTTAGTGATGCGCGTGTTCGTGACGTTCACTTGCTGGAAGTAGTTGCGGCTCACGTGGTACGAAGGCACATAGGGTTCTCCCCATCCCAGCGGGAACCATCCCACGCCTCCGCCTCCACCGAACGACAGACTCACTCCGAAGTTCGTACCGCCCACCCACGCGACCAGCGCGGGAGCATACACGGGGCGCGCCACGAAGACGGGACCGGGCGCCCATGCCCAATATCCGCCCGCGCGTACCCAGCGGCCATAATGGGAGGGAGCGAAACCCCAGGGCGCTTCGTCAACCCAGGTCCAGCCCCACGGTTCGACCCACACCCAATGTCCATTGTGATACGGAGCCCACCCAGGCGCTACGGCGGGGACCCATACCGCTCCGTATTCAGGCTCCACGCGCCAGGTGCCATATTCATCGAGATCATCGGCACCGACCACGTCGGCAGAAACGTACTGATAGGACTTGGAGTGATCTTCGCGATCATCGCGCACGCGGCACCAGTCGTCGAAGCCATCGAGTCCGGGGGCGCTGGCGACCTGATGCTCCAGTGAAGTACCGCCGGTGAAGGTGGCTTGATGGCCGGACTTCAACTTGACGCCCGTGCCCTGGCCGTTGGCCTCGCCTTCGCCTTTCCAAACGGTAACGGAAGTGGCGTCGGCGTTGGGATCGACGTCAAAGCGGTAGTCACCGGCTTTCAGAATGGTGAACGCCTGGTTGGGCGTGTCGATCTCGTAGGTCTCCCCGCCGAACAGATGACGGATGTGAACATTCAGCGTGCCCTGATCTAGTTCGACCTGCACGATGTCATCGTTGACGTTGGTAAAGGTAAGGCTCGTCTCTGCGTTCATGCGCAAGGCGGCGCTGCCCAGGTGCAGTTCGGCACGGGCTTCCTTATCGGTCCAGACGCGATCAGAAGTGGTGAGCGGACGGTTGACGACGGCCTCGACCCAATCGTTGACGCCTCCCGGCTGCATGGAGACAGCGCCAGAGATGTACTTGATGCGCACGGCGCGTCCCGGGGGATCGGCTAGCGCCAAGAGTGCGAACGAGGAAACAAACAACACCAGAAGCAGAGGCTTCAGAAATCGTCGGAGACTGGTCGTCATAAGTCGGCCCTCCTGCAGAGCTTGGAAGCGGAAGCCGAACTCACAGAAAAACACTTTCGGCGCGCCCCAAGTGCTCACTGCTCTAAACCCGTATCTCAAGACACAGTTGCGTGAGTTCTGGTTAGTATGGAAGAGCCGGTAATGCTTGGATAGTGACGGTGGTAACGTGCGTCAGGTGGCTGGGTTTGCCGGTGTTGCGGCCGGCAGGCTGAGATAGACTTCTTCCGCTGCGTATGCCTAATCTGATTGTTCTGGCGATTCCGGGGTTTGTGCTGCTGATGACGCTGGAGGCGATTGCCGACGCCGTCATGCGGCGCGATCTGTACGAAGTCAAGGACTCCGCGGCCAGCATCACGATGGGCCTGGGCAACGTGGCGGTGAACCTGCTTGCCAAGACCATGCAGTTAGCCATCTTCGGTCTGATTTACCGTTTTCGCATTTTCGACCTGGGCTATCAGCCGTGGGTATGGGTACTGCTCTTCTTCTGCGACGAGTTCAGCTACTACTGGTTTCATCGCGCCAGCCACGAATGCAGGTTATTCTGGGCGTCCCACGTGGTGCATCATTCCTCGCAGCGCTACAACTTGTCGACTGCCCTGCGCCAGAGTTGGACAGGGACTTTTATGAGTTGGATCTTCTGGGCGTGGCTGCCGCTGGTCGGCTTCCGCCCAATAATGGTATTGACCATGCAGGCCGTCAGCCTGTTGTACCAGTTCTGGATCCACACCGAGCTTGTACGGTCCCTGGGCCCGCTGGAATGGGCGCTGAACACGCCTTCGCACCACCGGGTTCATCACGGATCCAACGCTCGCTACATCGACAGAAATCACGGAGGAACCTTGATCGTCTGGGACCGCCTCTTTGGAACGTTTGAACCCGAGCGTGCGGCTCCCATGTTCGGACTGACAAAGAACATCCAGACATACAATCCTTTGCGAATTGCCTTCCACGAGTGGGCAGACATGTGGAGGGACGTCAGGCAGACTCCCCTTTTCCGAGACAAGCTCGGCTACATCTTCCGCCACCCGGGGTGGAAGCCCGAAAGCGCCCAAGCGCCGGCGCCCCAACGGGACTTAAGCGTATTTCCCGGACGCATTCCCTGACCCCCGTGTCTGCGATTTCGTAATCAGAAAGTTTTTCCTTGACACGCTAAGGCTTCTCGCCTGACCTTATATTCTCGATTAAATCGATTCAATACTAATAATTCCAAGAGATCGGGAGAAAGCGCAACAGGCCACACACCTTGACTGAACATAGCCAACCACCGGGTGCCGCCACGTACGGAGTGGCGGTTGACATGGGCGCGAGTCAATTGCGTTTTGTCGTCGCCACGCCCGACGGAGATCTCCGAGCGGAAGCTCGCGAACGTGTGAATGCCGAAGCGGGACCCGCGGGCGTAATCGCCCAATTACGGAACGGCATCAGCCACGTCATTGAAGAATCGAACCTGCGGCCGGGCGGCCTGCAGGGAATCGCGATCGGCGTACCCGGCGGCGTGGATCCGCAAACGGGCAAGGTGATCGAAGCCAACAATGTTCCGGGATGGCGCGAAGTGGACATGGGCCGCGAATTGGAGGAAGCCTTTCGGACACCCGTGTATCTCGACAATGACGCCAACATGGCGGCCATCGGCGAGCATTGGCGAGGGGTGGCCCAGGGAGTCGACAATTTTGTCTTTATTGCGCTCGGCACCGGGATAGGATCCGGGATTTTCGTGGATGGCAGAATCTGCCGTGGCCGGAGCGGATTTGCCGGTGAACTGTTTCGCATGAATCTGGACTGGACCCGCTGGGACGATGACTTTCCGGACACCGGCTACCTGGAAGCACATGTTTCCGGAATGGCGCTTGCGACGGAAGGAAGGAAGATATTCACACAGGGCAACGGAGCCGCCGCGCCGACATTGGCGCAAACCCGGGATGCCCGCTACGTTTTTGAGGCGTTGCACCAAGGCAATCAACCGGCCCGCGCCCTGGTCGAGAAAAGCTTCTGCATTCTGGGCGTCGGCGTGTCCAATGTCATCAGTATTCTGGATCCGGAACTAATCGTCTTCAACGGCGGAATCGTGAAAGGCGCTCCTGAATTATTGCTCGACACCGTGGAGCGGGTTGTTCGGAGAATTCACCCCAAGCCCCCCAGGATCCAACTCAGCACGCTGGGAGATAAAGCCCAGATTTGGGGCGCACTGCATACCTTGCTAGCTCCTGCCCGACAAGGCGCAATGCGCGCCAGCAGCGTACGGAAACAATAAGACAAAAAAATAGCGGGGAATATTCATTCCCCGCTACATGGTGATTTGCTGTTCCGCAGCCATCAATCCTGATGGCGATAACGAACCGACCGTGTCTAATTAACGGCTAGCTTACGCCGCACCAATCCACCCAGACTCAAGAGACCCGTGCCCAGCAGGGTCAAAGTGCCCGGCTCGGGAACCGCCGTCGAGGACTCATGGATGCACGTCCGGCCATGAACTTCGTCGAACGACAGGTGGCCGTCTTCATTTTCGAGCTCGAAGAACTGCGTGGTGTAACCGGTGACGTGAAGGCCATCCGCCACACCGCTGAAGGTTCCAACCAGCTTATAGAGGTCTTCGCCTATATGAGTGATGGTTCCTGAGAACGTGTTGGAGAACAGGACTGTGCCCGCTCCGTCCACTGACGCTTGGAAGCTTCCGCCGGTGAAAGATCCGCCAAAGATAGAACCCGTGCTGTAGCTGATGGAGCCGAAAGATCCAGAGAGGACCTGAGCGCCGTTCAGACTAAATCCCGTCAACACCGAAGTCAGGCTGATACCACCACCACTGAACGAACCTCCTATCAGACCTTCGTTCTTCATGCCGACGGAATCCGCCAGAGCCGGTACTGTGCAAAGCGTAAGGAATAGCCCCACAACTGCCAGCCGCAACTTCATATGCGATTTCTCCTATGGGTTCGGGCGCGGCAATCAAGCTCTACGACCGGGAAGACCCGTAATGATCGGTTAGCCGACTGCGTCGGAGGGGAGTAAACCGTCGCTGCTCTATGGGCAGTTGGCAGACCAAGGAGACCTACAGCTAACTCATTGATTAATCAGAGTTTGATGGCACAAAAGTGGGGGTTAAAACGGTAACGTTACCGCAAAACAATGCGACAGTATGCGAGAGGAAAGAAATGGACTTCCACGTCTGTAAAGATGTGCTTACAACGTCAGTAAACACAAGGGATTAGCCGGAGTCAGGGGAGACTACTTCTGCGCTGGCTGGGGCTGCAGGGACTGCTGATGGTTCTTCATCCACTGATCAACGTACGTGTCAGAGGAATTCCCGTTCTGCGCTGCGTGGTTCAAAGGATCGTACTTCTGCTTCTGTTCGTCATTGAGCAAAGCGCGGATTCGCGAGGCAGTGTCTTCCTGCAGGGCTCGGAATTTGCCGATGCGTTCCGCACCGTCGAGCGACGGGTCGAATTGAATCTTCCTCGCCTGGAGTTGCTGACGTTCGAGGACAGTCTTCACACCCGCCTGTTGCTTCTCATCAAGGTTGAGAGCCTTGGCTAAGGATTTGACGCGATCGTCCATGGTGCGTCTGCGATACGCACTGTGCGGACTCCGGGCCGCGGCAGCGGTTGCGGGTGCTTGCGCCAGTGGAGTTGCAGGTTGAGGAGCGGCAGAGTCCGGCGCCTGGGCAACAGCGCAGGGAGCAAGGCAGAGTGCGCTTGCCAGAAAAATGCCGGCTAAAGGGAGACTCGCACGGGACTCTCTCGAGAGCACGGAGTACAGGATCCGGATTCGCATTGTGTGTCCAAACGGGGGAGACGTTGTGCGGAGCCGTGAGTCGGAGTTTGACAGAGTGCTCAATTCACGACCAGCCCTTGAGCTCGAAACGTGCCGATCACCACATCGACGCGATGTCCCTTTTTAACGTAGCGACCCTTGTTGGAAAAAGCCATCCAGTAACTCTTGCCCGCCTCGGGCGTGGAACTCTGGCGCAACTGGCCCACCTTTTCCAGCGAAGGCACGACCAACTTCACGCCGGCTTCCGGGTCGATGAGAGAGGGCTCGAATTTCTTGTCATTCAGAATAGCTGCTTTGACAGGATCCAGAACACGGTACGTGAAACGAATGACCTCACCCGATTCAGTCCACTTCACGTCCAGAGAATCGACGCCCCACACCATGCTGTAGTACTGAATGGCACGCTTCGGGACGCTGGGATGGTAGCGGGTAGGCCCGGGAGCACCAGCAGGAGTCGACTGACCGCTGGGTGCCGGAGCCGGGTCCGAGGGCTTCGTGGACTGCGCCATCGCGGAGCATACGAGAGCGGTGGCCACCCCTATCGGCAGCCATGTACGGAGGGACGGTGCGAGCTTTCGTGCGTTCTTAACTAGACTTGTACGCATTCTTTGATTCTGCTACGGGGGAGTGGGGGGAGCAATGTCACTAACGTGCGATGCCCCCTCCGGGTTAGTCCATTCTTCTACTTGCCGGCTAGAGCGGCGGCGCAGCTCTTTTTGGCTTCATCCTTAGGCTGCTTGGACATTTCATCCGTGGACGACTGGTAGCCATCCTTGTATTCCTGGCTGTCGCGCGCTTCCGCCAGTTCCTCATCCGTGGCGCCTTGCGTGAACTCCTTTTTCTTTGCCTGGTACTTGTCGGCTGACTGAGGATCGGCCTGGGCACAGAAGTCCAAGGCACCTTCTACCTTACCTAACACTACGCTGGGGACCGAAAGTTTGGCCAGGGCCAGCGATCCAAGCAATAGCATTGACGCGACACCAGTGATATGGAAAATCTTCATGACCCATCCTTTCCTTACCGTTTGCACCTTGGAGGCTTCTACAAGAACGAAGCTGCCCGCAATTTCTTGCGAGCAGCTTCGAGGTTCAAGTTCACAGGTTCTCCATCGGTTACGGATTTGCGTGCCCGATGAGGTTACCAGTTTGCGGACTTCCGGTGGCGTCGTCGGTGAAGACGATCGTTCCAGGACGGTCCACGCCAACGCCAGCGAAGACGTTCGTGAAGTTCACCGTCACAGTGCAGAACTGTTGTGGCTGCAAGGTGACTCCTGTGCAGTTATCAGCAGTTTTGAGGAAGAACCACGCCAGGGGCCCCGCGCCTGCTCCCGAATTCACGGCAACGCTGCCGATTGTTACCGTCGAACCCGAAGCTACAGACGAGGTATTGGTGAAGGTGACAACCCCGTTTCCACTACCGAAGTTAAGGACTGGCGTTGGGAACGTGATCGTCAACGGATTCGGCGAGATGGACACGGACGCGGGGGTACCGCCGCCGCCACCTGCACCAAACTCGATTGCACCAGCGTCCACGTGTCCGTCCTTCCTCAAGTGCCCGAAGAAGTCGAATTGTGGAGCGAGCGTGTAGGCACCATTCGTACCCGTGTTGGTTGCGTTGTTCGGAATGAAGTTCACCGTCGGCGCTCCGCTCGTCGGAGCGTAGTTTCCGAGGAACACATCCGGAGTCGTCGTCCCCGAGCCCATGTGGGTCGGACCCATCAGGGCAAGCGGACCCCAACTGATGTTAACCCAGTTGTTGCCCTCGTCGACCGTGGCGGTCGGCGTGAGGGCGAAGACCGGGTTGGGCACCGTGGCGTCGGCAATGCCAGGAGGCACCTGCCAGCCCGTTCCACCAAACTCCGGAGGAATCCGCGAGCCGTTGCAGTATGCCGCAGACACTGCGGGGTTCGAGGCGCTGTTGGTGGCGACCGCCGGGGTTCCCTGGTTTCCAGGGTATCCGGTAATGCTCGTCAGGAACGAGTAGATCGGACTGAGCGTAAGCCCTCCGCTATGGTTCGTCGGACTGGTGTCGCCACGCACACCGATATCCCAGTAGCTGGCCGCCGGGCAAGCTCCGGTTGAGGCTTGAGTCGGGGCTGCCGTGTTGGTGAACGCGTTGAACAGAGTCACGAGTTTCTGCTGGTTCAGCGTGCCCGCGCCCAGAGCGCCGACTCCTACGTAGTACGAGCGGTTCTGGAAGATCACGTCATTGTCCAGCAACGGAACCGAGAAGCGCTTACAAGTCGCGTTCCCTCCGCTGGATCCGTGACCGGTCGGGCAGGTCACGCTTCCCGTGAGGTTAGCCTGCAACACAGCGCTGTTTGGAATAGTAACCAAGCCAGCGGGCTGCGGACAGGACGCGGTGTTACCGGCCTGCCTGCAGTTCGTGCCCCGCGTGCTGGCCAGAGGCGCGCCGATGGTGTCGAACAACACGCCGGAAGAAGCCGTGCTGTCGTTGTGCATGATGGTGTTGTTGACGATGTTGACCGCCAGCGCATCCAGCAGCGAGACACCGCCACCGTCCCAGCCAGACACGTTGTTGACGATGATGTTGTTGGTGAGCTGCACCGAGTTCCACCGGCAGTTCGGATACGCGAGGTTCGAACCGCAGTTGGAGTTCTTGAACGCAACCGATTCAGAGCCGTTCACGGCCTGCAGGGCGATACCGCCGCCGCTGCCGCTTTCCGCCTGGTTGCCGATGACCATGTTGGCATTGATCACCAGGCCAGGACCGGTTCCGTCGCCCGGCCCGATGGAAGCAGGGGTCGGCACGCAATCGGTGTCGGTGGTTGCGCCGCAGGTCGGATCGACGTCGGGCGCACCCATGATGATCATCGCGCCACCGTTGGTAGCAATGGTCGGGTTGGTGCTTTGGTTGAACAGGAACATGTTGTGTTCGACGTCCCCGTTGTAGCTGAAGCCGAGGTGGCCGAAACCGCCGCCGTCACCGCTGCTCAGGTTTCCGCAAATCCAGTTGTAGTTGAATTTGTAGAAGTCGGAGCCAGTGCAGAAGCTGATACCGCCTGCACCCGCCGGCGTCGCCGAGAACAGTTCATCACCGGTGGAGGAGTTATCAGTGATGTAGTTGTGGTGCACATTCACGTTCACGTCGTGGCAGTAGGGCAGCTGCGAGTTCGTTTGATTGTCGAAGCTCGAGGTCCTGCACGATCCAGGAGCCGCATTAGTAGCGCCGCCCTGGATGTAGGAGGGAGGAAATTCGCCCTGACCAACGTTGATGCCGCCCGAGAGCGTACCCGCATTGTTCTGGACGCGGTTGTTGGCGATCTGGATGTTGTGACCCCAGCCGTGCACGAAGATCGCGCCACCACCCTGCGAGCTGTCGGTGATCGTCAGACCATCGATGCTCGACGGGTTGCACATGAAGTTGCTGGGGAACGGATTCGTGGTGTCGCTGCAATGATTGCTCGAGGGTGGGAAGGTACCCAGAACATTCTGCAGCAGCGTCGTGGTCGGTGGGAATCCGCCCGGCTCCGAACCGTCCGTCCAGGGGTCGGCCCCATGGAAGTCCAGGCCCTTGGACAGCACCGTGATGCCGGCGCCTTCCAAAGCACCCATGAGCGAGGGCTCCTGCAATAGTTCGGCGAGGTTGCCGTTGAGGCTGGCGGTCCAACCCACAGCGGCTTCCAGCGGCAAGCGATCGTCTTGCGGAACGTTAGGCTGAGCTGTGAAGAAGTTCCAACCTGCGCCGCAGGACGCATTCCAGGTCGTCGATGCGCCATCCGGACCCAGGCCCATCAGACAGTCGACACGCGTACGCCAGTCGTTGATTTTACCGGCGGGGTGAGTGTTGGCGTTGATGACGCTGGAGGCAGCACCGACACCCTGCAGACGAACGGGCTTCCACATGATGACCAATTCGTTGTGGGCACCCGGGTTGACGATGAGCAGATCACCCGGACTTGCTTTATCGATTGCAGTCTGGATGAAGTCAGTGGCAGCGATGTGATTCGGAGCTTTACCACCGACCGTCACCGTCACGGTGTCGACCGAGGCCTGTCCGCCCGCAGCAGTAATGACCAACTGTCCGCACTGTGTAGCCGAGCCGCCGTATTGCGCCTGCTGCTGTACGGGGCAGGCAGCCAAGGTACCCGGGACCGTGCCGGTGATCGTCGTGTCGTTCCAGCTCACGCTTCCCAAGGGGTACGAAGCACCGGTCGAGTCGACCAAGACCACTTTCCCTGCCGTCGAACCGAAGCCGTAGTGACGGGTAATGGTCTTCTGGTTATAAGGCGGGGCGCTGGCCGCGGGTCCCGAGTAGGCATTGTTCGGAACCGGCAGGTCGCCCAGAGCCGTGATGGTGATGGTGTGTCCAGCTGCGCTCACCCACGGACCAATTCCATCGCCATCGACTTCCTTGATGGCCGGAGTGAGGTTCGGATAAGCGCAATCGGGGTTGTTGTAGCCCGCGCCCGCGAAGGCGGAGGTTGGAACAACCGGCGTATCCATGTACTGGGTCTGACCCGGCATGAACGGAATCTCGTAGCAGAACTGGCTGTATTCCGGATTGAACAGCGGATCCGTAATCATCGTTCCGCCCGGTCCAGGGATCGGACCCGGATCGTTCATGCAGGTGACCATCATGGTTGGCGCGTAGCCGGTCGGGTTCGGCGGATTGACTTCCCAGGTCGAGTAGTTCAACCCGTCGTACGTTCCCCAATGATCGGCGTAGGTACGGGCGATCTCGGTGCCGGACCAATCCTTGATGGAGATCGGCAGATCCGGGGGCGAGAACTTCTCGCCGAACTGCGGCGAGAACGGATCGAATTCCGAGGTGTAGTCGTCGGTGATGACACCCGTGAAATGTGCTGCGACGTGCGTCGAAGAGAAGACCCAGAACTTGGCGAGCACGGACTGCTGCTCGGTGAGCAGGACTTCTTTACGATCGCAGAGGGGGCGCATGGCACCGGCGAACGGAGCCACTTCACCTGACTGCGGGAACAGGCTGATGAAATCCGGTACCTGGCGCATGGCACCGACGCATGGCCAGAAGATCTCCACGCTACCCGTGTCACCCTCGCCGTTGGGAAGGGTGGTGCGGCCCATCGTATTGGTCGGATTCTGCGGGTTGTTGGCGTTGTAGAGAGAGGCGACTTCGGCCTGGTCAGGCATGATGAAGATGTTGCCCAAGCCAGCGAACTGGGCGGTAGCCGGCGCAATGTAGTTGTCGCCGATCAGGATGTTCTTGTCTTCTTCTTTCACCAGCTCGTAGCCCGGCGGGACCACAATCTCGACCACGTACTTGCCCGGAAGCAACATCGGCGTACCCGAGCGGTAGGGATCGCTGGTGTCGGGGTTCGTGGTGCAACCTGTGCAGTTGGTGCCATTGGGCTTGCCGTTGGCGTCAAAGCTGGTCACGCTGGGGAACGAGTACATGCCGTCATATGGCGCAGGCTGCACTTGGTTCCAGTTGTGCATACCGTCGTAGCACTTGTACTGCGAGCTATAGGGGATGGTGTGGGCCGGTGTTCCCCCGTTGTTATATGCATCCAGCCACATGGGCTGGTTGAACAGCGAGAAGTAGAACAGGTCCGCACGCGTGCCCGAGTTAGTTCCCTGGCCCGGGCAGTTCATGTTGGGCACACCGTTGGAACGGAAGCCCTGCGCCCAATCGTCCCAGCTGCTGGTCTTGGTAGTGTCGACCAGGGTGTAGGACTCGGTGCCGTCGGGAGCTGTGCCTACCTTGTAAAGATTGACGGGCACATTCGGAACGTCGGGCGTCCAGCTGGTGTGAATCAGCAGCGTCGGATCGTCAAACGGCCGGGTGGAAGCGTAAATGACTTCGCCGTGGATGGTACCGGTTTCGCCCGGGGCAAAAGGCTTCTTGCCGAAATCAAGGAAGGTGTTTTGACCCGAGAAGCCCTGCCAGCCTTCAGTTCCGAACCAGAGGGGTGGATCGATGCGGCCTGTGGATGTGGTCGTTTGTGTGTGGCTCTTGGCTCCCGTGCAATCCGCGGTGGCGCAATACAGGGCTCCGGGGACTCGCACATCGGTGGGGCTCACGGGAAGTGGAACCGGGTCAACCGTATTGGACATGAAGTGCCCGACGGTCGAGCTACCACCACCAGCGGTTCCATCGGCCGGACCGCCCGCATCGTAGACAACGTGGACGCCCGTGCTCTTGTAACGGGTGGTGTCGGTTTCGACCACGTACCAGGAGAACAGCGGGAAGATCTCGTTGAAGCCCGCGCTGCCGAACAGGTCCGTGTTGTTGAAGTTGGAGTAGCTGCCATCCCGGAAACGGATGTTGGTCGCAACCAGCCCCAGACCGGGCTCGCTGCCATCCTGAATGCCGTTGCCGTTCTGGTCGAAGAAGGTCGAGGTGTAGAGGTTGGCCTGCCACTGGTTGGTGGCAATCTGACCCATATTGACTGTTCGCCCGCCGGATAGGCCAACCGGAGTAGAAAGACCGTCGACCAGCATATCGTTCCACTGGTCGAACACCGTCACGCGCCATTCGCCATTGGGCAAGCCGCTCAGGGTGAAGGACCCGTCAGCGTTGCACTTGGTGAAGGCGAAGTCCTCGCCGTCGGGGTCGCCGAAGCTGACATAGCACTGCGAGAAGCTGAAGCTGCTGTTGTCGCCGCTGCTGAACAAGCGCTCATCAGGCGTGCGGCTCATGCGCTCGGTGGTGACCGTGCCCGTCACAGTGTTATTGCACTGCAAGGCTTGACCAGGGTTCGGGGCGTTCGCGTCCCTGCCGTTGCAGACATAAAGTCTACGGGCGTTGATGATGGCCGGGTTGGCAAAGCCAATGGACACGTGGAAGCCAGAAGGACCGTACTCCTGGAAGAAGCTCGGCTCACCGATGCGCAGGAACGAGTCGTGTGCTTTCTGACCGTCGAGCGTATTGGTCTGGAGCCACTCTTCTCCGCGGGCGATGCGGTCGGCAGCGGGCGTCGCGACGACACCGTAGCGTCCGGGCATCAGGTTGGCCACCACAGCCTGTCCAGCCAGTGGCGAGAGAGTGAGACCGTCCGCTTCATACTTCGGGCAAGTCACGATTTCGCCCGTGATTCCAGCCTGGCTGCCATCACCGCCGTTGGATGGCATGTTCGCCGTGATTTGCGCCGAGAGCGGACAAGCGTCAATGCCCGTCGACGGGTCAAGTGTTCCAGCCAGACTGTTAGACAACGGCATGTTGAACATGTCGTAGGACATCTGTCCGGTCGCATCGCCGGTTCCGCCCGCGTCGTCGAACAGTTTGATGTTGAACCCGCCTAAGCCGGGCTCGTTGGGCGAGAGCACGTCGATGCCTCCGCCACCATCCTGCTCACCGTTGAGCGGGAAGTCGTCCTCGAAGACGAAGACGGAAAGCTTCGCCGGTGGGAATGGATTCGGCTGTACCAGCACGTTGACGTTCGCGAAGCTATCCGTGGTCGAACACGCGACTTCGGTTCCAGTCAGTGAACATGCGATGGGAGCGCCGCCCATGCCGTGACCGCAGTCGGCAGTCGTATCGTCCAAACAGCTATTTACGTTCTCGAAGGAATTAGCGGCATCACCCGGCAGAACCGAGATGTAGTACCGCTTGGTCGGATCGAGGTGGACTTCCGCAGGGGCATGAACTACTTGCTGCGACGCGCCCGTGCGGCAAACGCCGTTGCCGCCATCGCAAACGGCGGGCGTGCCCAGCAGCGTCTGACCTGATTCGCAAGACAACTGGCCAGTACAACCCGCCGCAATGAGCGGCATGTAGCTGGTGTGGAAATTCGTCCCGAAGGTTGGAACGATTCCAGCTGCGCCCGGACAACCCGCGGCCGGCGGATTCGTAGTACAGAGTGGGTTGATGTAGAAGGTGCGGTCTTCTTCAATGATCCAGCGATAGTCGGTGACCGATTTCCCGTCGCCGCCCGTCACTTTAACCACCAGGTTGCTGGCGGGGAGGAAATTCACAGTAACCGGGCCGATAACTGTGCTCGCGCTCGCTCCAAACGCGCTCTGCACGGTGAAGGAGAACGTTGCGGTTCCTCCTGCCGGAGACGCAGTCGCACTGAACCCGCCAGTGGGATCTGGAGTGACCGCGATGCCGGTTTGCGCGCTGACTCCTGTGACTTTCAAAGCGTAGCCCAGCGCGTCCTTACACCCGGCCAGCAGTCCCGGCGGGGCGACGCTGATCGTCGTAGACAAGTTGGAGGTGAAGGGCCCAGGCACGGAACACGTGATGTTAGAGGCGGAGTCGGTCGCCGCAGCGCCGATGGTCACCGTCGCGCAAATGGGCGTCAGCGATGCCGACGTTGTGCCGTTGCCGCAGTATGTGAAAGAAGTGCCCGCGCCGGTGTAGGTGAACGTGCCGTCGGGATTGAAAGTAGTCAGACCCGCAATCGGGCCGCCCTGGACCTGCGCACCATACACACTGACGTCGTTGCCGAGCACACCTTTTGCCGGATCCGATATGACAAGCGAACCGCCAGGAATCACGGCATAGTTGTCGTTATTGGCCTTGGCCGCAGGGGCAGCGGAGGCAGCGGCAACCGGGGCCAGAGCACCGTTCACCCCGATGTAAGCCAGCATGCCGCCGTCACGACCGATGGAGTTGCTGGACAAGCTCAACTCGCGGTCGAAGATGGGAAGGGCCGTCCCGACAGCTGTGGGAACATCGATCATGACGTCGTAGGTCTTGCCCGCAGCCATGAAGACTTCGCTTTGCACGCGCGAAACACCTGGCAACGGGTTGCCGTCTTCAGCCACGAGACTGAAGCCCGGAGCGGCAACGGTACCTTTGGCACCGCCGCCCGCAACTGCGGGTGTAGACACCGAGCCCACGATCGAGGGCACGTGCATGCGGAGGCCGGCGTTGACGAGGCGCACCAGCACGTTGCCGAAGATGCCTGTGGTAACCGGGACAGGAGGCGTCGCGGTGTTAAGTCCTGCCGTCGCCGCATACAACGAAGCCGTGAGGTTCGTTCTGTCAAAAGCCCGTCCGTTAATCAGGTAGTAGAGAGGCTTGTAGTTGACCGCCGGTGGGTAGCAGTTGGGAAGCGCTTGCGTACCGCAGCCTCCCGGCTGTCCAGACCATACCGTTGACTCGCTGAAACCAGGCTGCGCGACTGCAAGCGCTACGGCCGCGTTTTGAATCGGATCGATTTCGCTGAACAGCAGCGGGAGTTCCGAGTTGTAGCTAACCGCGCAAGCCCCCGCAGTGGCGCCGGGATAGGCGCATCCGGCAGTGGCTCCAGCAGGAGCAGCGGTCACCACAACGATGCCGTACAAGCCCATCGGCCCCTGGATTGAGGGGTGCGTACCAGACTCGAGCAAGTAGGTGCCGGGACGGAGGCCGACCCACTGGACCGAGCCCGACGATGTTGCCCCAACTTCCGTGGAGAACGACCGGACCCGACTGCCTTGAGGCGGCGGATTAAAGCCGGTACCGCCAGCGATTGGCCAACTCACCGACGAGTCGGTGTGAGGTGTCACTCCTGCCATACCCGGCGATGTGCCAAGGCCAGTGTCGGCCTGGCCGACAATCACCAGCGAGGTTGGGACAGGGAGACTGTTCGTGAGGTTGACCGTGAGGCCCTGACCGGTGGGGACTGTGATGACAACCGGCGACCAGCCTCCCAGCGGGGTGGTGTTCAACGCCGCGCAGTTGGTTGAGCCGGCGGCGCACGTGTAGCCCCACATCTGCACCGTATTTCCATCGGGCAGAATGGCGGTGGTCGGCGCAGCCGTCAATCCGACCGTGACCTGAGCAAAGGAGACGCTCGCTCCGAGGAGGAGAACAGATATCGCAAGTACCGCTGTCTTCAGAGTTTTAAACATGTTGGATCGCATTTGTGCTCTTCTCCTCAGTTAGTTCGTCTCGTCGATAACGAATTCCCGGGAATCGACCAGCATCATCATCATCATTCCGCCCGGGAAGATATTGTTGGTTGTGATCTCGCGCTCGTTGTGCGAGTGCCACATGAAAGCGAATCCGGCTTCCTGGCTGGGGGAGTTGGCGATGGTGCCCGACGGAGGAGTGGAGCCGGTCGCGCCGCAATTCTGATTCGACGTGCTGCCCGCACCGGCCGAGTAAGAAGTCCCCGGCGCACATCCCGTGGAGCGCGTCGTCGCGTCTGGGCCGAGGTAGGGGCTACCACCATACCAGGCGCCATTGGTCAGGATATTGGCATCGGGCAGAGTGGCGGGGCCGTTGGCGGCAACGTCGCCGAAAGGGTTAGACTGCAACGGCTTGTTGTGGTCCTGGCACCACTCGAAATAATTGATCGCAGTTGGCGCGCTCGTGTTGTAGCCGTTGGCGTCGGGCGTGCACGAAAGTTTGGCGGAAGGATCCGCAGAAGTCGGGGTGTGCCCGTACGCATCCCAGTTCAGGCCTCGGCCGGTCCAGTAGAAGATTCCGTCCATCGCGAGTCCGGGTGTAGTGGTCGTGGTAAAGAGCAGCGGTCCTGCGAGGCTGTTCGCGTCCGTAGCGCTCTGAATCAGGTTGCCGTCGCGCCCCAGAATGCGGACGTGATTGCCGTGCTCGTGGAACGGGTGCTGCCAACGTCCCTGGCCGACGATGCGGAGCAGCACCAGTTCGCCCGGATGCATATGCGGGTCGCCGTTATAGGGCTGGTGCGGATACTGCGGCGCGTAGTTGGGGTCCATGTCGTCGGGCATCGAGCGGCCGTTAACCATGAAATAGGCCGGGTGGTAGGGCTCGGTCGGGACTTGCAATGTCGGGCAGACCGTCGCTGTGCAAGCGGAAATTGCGTTCACTTGTAGCAACGCCTGCATGTGGATGTTGGGATCCATCTCGGAGAACTGGAACAAGTACTCGCGGTCATAGCAGGTGTTCGGGTTGTCGTATGCCGATGTGGAGAGGGTGAAATTGTTCTCAGTCCAGTGGCCCTGTGCGATTGCATTGTTGGCTTGGAGGTCGCCGTTGGTGCAAGCAGCACCGGCCACAGGCGTCTGTGGCAGCACGATGATCACGCCGTACATGCCCATCTCGACCTGGAGGTCGCTCTGCGTGCCACTGTAATAGCTGCGGGTCCCAGGCGTGGAGGCCGTGAACTTATAGGTGACGGTGCCACCGTGTATCGCTTCCTGCGTCAGGAGACCCTGCACGCCACCACTGGGCGTCACAGTGAACCCGGGAAACAAGATGGACGTGTTGCCTGCGGGTGCCGGCAGGTTATTGGTCAGATTGACCGTGACCGCTTGCCCCTCAGTGACGATCAAGGTGGGTCCGGGAACCTGCATGGATCCGCAGGAAGCCCCCGCGATGGCGCTTGGGAGAAAACCGGGTGCCGCACCGTTGCAACCGTATCCCCAGGAATAGATCATCTGTCCATCGGGCTGGTTGATGTACGCGGGTGCAGCCTGCAGGTTAAAAGTTGTGCCGGTGATGCCGGGAGCCGCAGCAAAGGCCGGGACAGTCAGCAGCATGGCGGCCACTACCGCAGCCAGGAGTCGTGTTTTCAAGATCGAGTTTTTCATGTTGGTTGCCCTCATGGCTGCGCTCCTATTGACACATACCGTTCGTGACGCTGTTGCAGATATGAACTTCGGTCATCAGTCCGCCGAAGTTCTCCGCATCGTTCGAAAGGTGATCCAGATTCGGGGTGTAGAGGTAATAGACTTGACGGGGTGCGTAAGGGGTCCCATCGGGCCGGGGAACACTGGTGTCGAGGATGACGTCCAGAGACTCTCCGCCCGCTAGCGTGATGGAATTGGTCGTGTAATACAGGTTGTTGCCGGCCTGATCTCGCAGCAACTTGGCGTTGTAACCGACGACCTTCATCGGAATGCCGAGAGAGGCGAGCGTCTGGTATTCGGTGACATCCAGATCGGAGATGCGCAGCAGGGCTTTCTTCCCGACGGGGATATTAATGATCGCCGAGAGTGGCTGCGAGTAGTGCATCGAACCGTCGACCGACTGTGTGGCCATGGGCCCCGGTGTAACGGTGTCGGGATAGCTGCGGCCGTTCAGCAGGAAGTACTTGTCCTTCATGTCGGTGAAACCTTCCGGGTTGAAGGTCATGCCGACAAAGTGGAAGTTGGGATCGAAGCCGTGGATCTGCAGCGGATACTCGACGTCGTAGGCAGTGCTGCCATCACCGTCGTTGTAAGCGTACATACCGCCGCCTGAGACACTGTTTGTTGTCGCGGGTACAGGGTTGCTGCACAGAATGTCAGCAGCAGCAGCAGCGGCGGGAGTAACGCCGTCACCCGACCGTCTGCATGCCGTCCGCGCATCGCCCTGCTGGGCCTGCAAGGCCGCATAGAGCGTCGTCGTGCTTGGCACACGATTTTGCCGCGGACGCACATAGATCTGTCCCACCATGCCCATCTGCAAGTGCTCGGGCGGGGTGATGTGGCAGTGCCAGAAGTAAGTACCGGCATCGGGCGCCAGGTAGTAGTACGTGAAGCTGCCACCGATGTTGATGGCCACCGAAGCGTCAGGCACGCCATCATAGAAAGCAGAAGCGTTCGGGTATCCGTGGAAGTGAACCGTGTGCTGCTCGAACAGGTCGGGCCGCATGATCATGCCCACGTTGCTCAGGGTGAGGAAGAACTCGTCGTCTTCATCAATCGCCATCAGCGGGGCGGGGATGTTGCCGTTCATCACGCCGACATCGAGCATCGGGCGAGTCTCAACGTGGCCGTCGACTCCGGGCACACTGGATGCAGTGGCGGTTGCTGATTCGTTCACATCGGCCAAGCCGGTGTTCGGATGAGTGAATCGAAAAGCGAAGTTCGGAGTGAGGTAGGGGTTGTTGATGTTGACGGCCGTTACTGTCCACGTCCCGTCGTAGGGACCAGAGCAGGGAAGCGTCCCTGTTCCGCAGATCCGAACCGAGTCTCCCACGCCAAAGGGCGTCTGCGTGTTCAGCACAACCGTGACGGTATGTCCGGTTTCGCTGATGTCGTAGATGGTGGCGAGATACGGGATGTTCTTGGCCAAGCCTACGGCGCCGTCGAAGGTGAAGGTGCTTGTATCGTTGCCGGTTGAATTGAACCCGACATTTCCGACGGAGTATGAAGCGTCGCCTGCTCCGTTCGAGGTCGCAGGATCGCCAGGCTGCAGGTAGGGGTTCGGCTGCGCACTGTCGCTGTAGAGCTTGTTGAATTCGCTCGGCGAGTCGGTGCCAGGCTGTCCGTTGGCGATCTTGTGCAGTCCGGACAATGGGCCGAAGGAGAACATGTAGGTCTGTGTCCCGTCGCCCATGGTCGCGTAGCCGTCACCACCTGAGATCTGCTGGCACTTGATGGCACCGTTCACGTTCGCAGTCGGCGCCAGAAAGTGGCCAGTGGGATCTGCTGCCTGCGGCGTCGGGGCGGTGTAGGCAGGCTCTAAATCGTTGTTGTGGAGCTTCGACGGGTGGGTGATGGTGCTCGTCGGGCACTGAATACGGAACGACTGAGCGCTGGCGGCGACCGTCGCAAAACAAACAAGTAGTATGGGCAACCAAACCTGGAGTTGCTTTCTCATGACCTTGCGGCCTCCTTCTGGACCTGCCGGCGCGGGCAGCGCCTTTGTTGCGATGGGGGAGAGCTGAAGTGAAGGAGCTGTGGGTTGGCTGTCCGCGGGCCGCCGACGTCCGGAAGCACGAATTCCACCGCGCGGTGTAGCGCTCTCGATCGAGAGCATTGCGCGGCCGAAGAAATCCTGTCCGTCAGGCAAACTGGCGCAGTTCACGACCAAAGGGAATCCTCCACAGAACCCCACATCAAAAAATGTGAAATGTGCTTTCGTGCACTAGGCGAGGGAGATATAACGCCCGTGCGTGCCATCCAAATTTGGGGGAGAGGCTTACCGCCAGGAGGGAGTCTGGCGCTTCAAGAACTTGCGGAAGATTAGGCGACTCCTCAGGGTCTGTCTACGTCCACATGGATGAGACGAAGCCAAAATTCGAGCAAGCGGGCAGATCCCGCGACAGGAAAGCCGGTTCTCGTAGTTGGCGACGGCAAGAACGAACGCTGAGTTACCGGGTTGTCGGGACTTCCCGCGCGGGACGCGGCATCTGGCAGAATCAACGCAGAGGATTTGGTAAACCGCAGAGCGCCGAGAGCCCTGTTCTCAGCCAGGTTCTGCGCCGAAATATCGGCCAGGACCATGCCCCTCGGTAACACCCGGCTCAGATCGAATCGGCTGAACACCGCTGCATCTTCTTAGTAGTGTTCAAACCGATGAAATCGGGATCGCGGAAGGTGCTTATTTCAGTCGAGGTCCGAGACCAATGCTCTTGAGCAACAGCGAAACCAGTTCTCCCTGTCGCCGCACGCCGGTCTTCGCGAAAATGTTTCGCAGGTGCATGCGGGCCGTGGTGCGCCGAATGCCCATCGCGCGGCAACAATCTTCCAGCGACAGACCCTCCATCAGGTGATTGGCGAGGCGCGCCTCGGTCATGGTGAAGCCGTAGAGTTGGCGCAACTCTGCTTCGGCGGTCTCGACCGGTTGGGTCGCATCCAGGATCATCACCAGAACGGCCGCCTCATTAGGCGCGGGCGCATCACTCTTCGTGTTCACCGCCCGCAAGAACAGCGTTAGTGGTCTCTTCCCGGCTGCGCGCGGAACCGCGAAGGCGGTGTCGCGGTGAACGCCGTCTGGTGTGCGGGGAGTTTTCCCCACCGATCTAACCATGTCTATCAAGGATGTATTTTCGTCGTGCGTCGTCGACAGCGCCCCCTCCGCATCAAGTTCCAGCCCGTCGTGCGCCTGCAGGATTTGTTCCGCTGTTTGATTCGCTACGAGCACTTCTGCGGACGCACTGCAGACCATGAGTCCGATGTTCAGCAGGTCGAGAGCTTCGAGTCCAGCCGAAAGCAGATCCCGAACCGTGTTGCCGTTGTGCAGGGGAAGCAAAGGAAGGGTCGGTGCCACGCGCGTTTGCTCGGACGACGATGCGTCTTGAGCAGGGGAACTTCCTTTGGGAGAGGGCGAGGACTCGGAGCGCGACTTCGATCTGAGATTGCTCGCCAAGTTTAGACCCCAGCAATACTGAGCAGCGACGGGCAAAGCGGGAGGGAGTACGCAACGCTTTCGAAATCCACCGGACTCAAGCAGCATAGCATGAGGCAAACACCTGCCGTTTTCGAGAGTGCCATTGTAGTTGAGGCGAAGGGACCCATGCGTTCCGGCGATAACGGAGCAACGTCACGGCTGGATTTCAAAAGCTCACTTATTCACGAACCGGGCGAGTCCACTCACAAGGTATCTCTCCTTTGTTATCATCGAACCGTCTTATGCATTTCGAAGAAGAAGAAGACATTCCACTTATTTCCGGGACAGGGGAGGCATTCATGGACGTGCCAGGCACGCCGGCAGCGGGGTCGCGCCGCGACGAAGACATTGCGCTCGATCTCATGAAGTTTATTGCCATGACCACCGGTTATGGCAAAACCACCGCAGGAACCGGCGGGGTGGGCTTTGAAAAGGGCAGCGGCAGCGCCGCCAAGCCGGAGGATTACGCCGCTCACCTGCTGGAACTGTACGGAAAATGCCTTACGCGGGTGAGCAAGAAGTAATCGCCTGCAAACGGGCCCTGATGAGTTGTCCGGCCGCTGCCTGGCGGCCAGTCCCACAGGTTGGCCAGTGTCTCGTTTCGAGATTCCTGTTTCGCCTTGCCCTACTTTCGCTCTCTGGCTCTTGCACTTAGAGGGCTGGTCTGCCACAATGCGCCGCACAAAGGTCAACTGTTTTCCAGGCTGACGGTACGATCAGCGAGCTGTGGAAAGGACATCTATGGCAACGACTGCTCCGACTGCGCTGGCATTGGTGAAACAGGGTTCCAAGTGGGGCATCATCTGGGGCGTGCTGTTGGTCATTCTCGGGATGCTGGCGATTGGGGAACCTTTTCTGGCGGCCATCGCGCTGGCCACGTTTATTGCATGGCTGCTCGTCTTCGTGGGCGTCGTGCATATGGCGGTCGCGTTCCACGCGCATTCGGGAACCAGCATGGGATGGAAGTTCCTGGTCGGGCTCGCCTACATCTTCATCGGGGGGTACCTGTTGTTTCGCCCTGTGGTGGGCGTAGCCACGCTAACCCTGATGCTTGCTTTCCTGTTCCTCGTAGAAGGAGTGCTCGACTTCATGCTGTGGTGGAAGTCGCGGTCCGCGCGGGGCGCGATCTGGATTCTGTTCGATTCCATCGTCACGCTCGTGCTGGGCGGCATGATTTATGTGCACTGGCCTACGAGTTCCGTGTGGGCGATTGGAACGCTGGTAGGGATCAGCATGATCATGAGCGGAGTCACGCGGTTGATGCTGTCAATGGCAGTCAGGAAAATCGCGACCCAGATGGCCTGACAGAGTTTCTCAGGCTGGGACCCATGTGGCGGTTTGCGCCGCTTGCCGTTCCTCCATTTCCTGTTTCCACTCGAGCCATGAGCGACGCACTGTGTCGCGCTGGATGGGATCGCGAAATTCGTCGACAAGCCGAAGTCCCTTGGACCATTCGGCGTATGCGCAGTCAAATTCTCCGAGAACAAAATGGCAGTCGCGAACCGTTGATCCCAGGTTAGCGTCCGCAGAGCGAACGCGAACCTGAGGCACCCACTTGAATGGAACGATCAGATCTCGAAGGAAAATTGCAAAAGCCGCGACCATCGCGGCTTTTGTCTTCAGTATCAAAAATGTTCCGGCAGCTGCATTGCGTTAGCGGCGCTTTTTCTTCTTCGCGCTCTTTTTCTTCGCAGCTTTTTTGGCTGGCTTCTTCTTGGCCGCTTTCTTTGCGGGCTTTTTCGTCGCCGGCTTTTTCTTCGCGGCTTTTTTCTTGGCTGCTTTCTTTGGAGCTTTCTTCTTTGCGGCTTTCTTTTTGGCTGGGGGTTTCCGGGCTCCGCCGCCGCCCGCTGGCTTGGGAGGAACCGGGACAACTTCCTCCACCTCGATGACCGATTCGCCCACTACGGGCATGCCGGATTCTTCTTCCTCTTCCTCTTCTTCTTCCTCCAGGATCTCTTCCGGAGATTCGCCGTACGCTCCGGTGTCTCCGTATTCATCCATCTCGTCATCGAGTCCGTAGAGGGTTTCGTCGTGAAAGCTCATTGCTCCTCCTGGTGTTGCGGAATGGTTAGCGCGGGCACGAGGCCGAGTCCGGCACCGCGCACGGAAAAATGAAGACAACTGGAAAAACTGCTTCGCGGCTGAACGGGGCGCGATTATAGCAGAGAAAATGCGGTTGGGCGCTAGGGGTTAGACCACACTCCAATGTGATTTTTGTACCAGGTACCAGCATGTACGAATTCAATCGAGAACTGCCGCTTACGGGCGGATGACCAAGACCATTCCCGGCCGCAAGACGGCGACGTTTCGGTTATCGCGCTTGAGGGCGTCGACGGTCGTTTTGTAAGTGGACGCGATCGAGAAAAGCGTCTCCCCCTGCCGGACCTTGTGATGAACCACTGGGTCGGCGGGGCGCTGGGACGCTGTAATTGTCTTTTTATGCTTGGACTTAGAACTACCGGCGACGACCTCACCCTGGCCGGCCCCGGGACTCACCGGCAGGTGGACATAGACGACCGTTCGGCCTCGCAGGCTGTCGCCCTTGAGGTGATTCCAACGCCGGATCATGGCGGGCGGGACGCCGAAGTTGTCGGCCACCTTCTGGACAGTGTCGCCTTTGCGCAAGCGGTAGCGGGTCGCATGGCGCGCGTAGGTCGCTTCCTCCGTGATCGCGCGCTTGCCGGGAGCGATGGGAATGGTCAGCTTGCTGTCGGGCACGAGAACTACGTCTTCCTCGAGATTGTTCGCTTCGGCAATCGCCTTGGGCGTACTGCGATATGTGCGCGCGATCGAGGCCAGCGTCTCTCCAGGCTGAACCTTGTGATACCGCCACCAGACGCGCATGTTCGTCGGAATGGCGGCGATCGCTGTCTGGAATTTTTCTTTCGTTCCGGCCGGAAGGTGAAGCTCAAATTCGTGATCCTTCGGCGTCGTCATTCGCAGCAGGCTGGGGTTCAGGTCCTCCAGATCGGTCAAGGACGCGTCCACGCACTCGGCCACCAGCCTGAGGTCCACGGGGTAGTCGATCTTTACGACGTCAGAGGCGAGGGGTTGCGTCTTCTCGAGATGATCGAGACCGTACTGGCCGGGATTCTTGGCCATGATGGTGACGGCCACGATGATGGGAACGTAGTTGCGGGTCTCGCGGGGCAGAACATTGCGGCGGTAGAGTTCCCAGAAGTCGGCATAGCCGGTTCGCTTCACGGCGCTTTGCACAGTCCCCGGGCCGGAGTTGTACGCAGCCATCGCGAGATACCAGTCGCCGAACTGCTGGTAGAGATCCTTCAGGTGGCGCGCCGCTGCTCGCGTAGCCTTCTCGGGGTCCTGGCGGTCGTCGATCCACCAGTCGCGCTGCAATCCGTAGCCCCTGCCGCGGCTCGCCATGAATTGCCAGATGCCGCGTGCCCCGACGCGCGAGAGGGCTAATGGATGAAAACCCGATTCCGCCTGCGCCAGGTAAATCAGATCCTGTGGCACCCCCTCCTGTTTCAGGATGCGGCGAATCATGTCCTCATACCGGCCCGACCGCACCAGCGCGTTTTCCAACGTTCCGCGCCCACGGCCGGAGAAGTACGTGATGTATCCGGCGACCTGGTCGGTCATCATCAGCGGCAGATCGGAGCGAGTGGACTTGATTTCCGCTTCCGCCTTCGCTTTCACGTTTGCATCTACGGGGACCGCAGCTTCGTTCGCTTCGTCGATAGGGGCGGGCTCTGATTTCTGTTCGGTGAATCCATCTCCCTGCTGCAGCGCCTGCATGTCAAAGCTATTGACGCCTTCGACGATGCGATCAAATTCGTTTTCCAGACGAGGATCGGAGTTGATTTCCAGATTGCTGCCCAGTAGCAGATCGAAGGCGCGGTCAAAGTTCTGCCGGGCCGCATCGAGGTGACCGGCTTTGTAATTGTCTTGGCCCGCCGCATATTCCTTTTCAACTTTTGCTAACAGGTCGGCAACGGGATCGGCGGAGGGTGATGTTGCTGAGGGACTCGCCGGCTCGGGCGCGGACTTGGGAGCGGTCGCTTGCTTGTCGACCGCCGAGGGCGGCAACGCGACAGCGATCGCGGGCGGCGCGGACTGCTTCGCGGACAACAGGGGCGCTGTATGCTGCGAGGAGTGGCACCCGCAACTTGCCAACGCGGCCGCCAAAGGCGCAATCACGAAATAGAGTCTCTGGACTCTCATATTTCTCTATGAGTTACGCCCCAACGACCTCCCTCGGTCTTGGATGCCGAAAACCTGCGAAATGGTAACCTTGGACGTTTTCCCCGGTCAATTCACAAAAGACCCATGCCTTCATTACTTTGGGCACGATACCCGGGTGCTTCGGTGCTTTCGGGAGAGCACCACTGGAAGAAATGGCAGGGCACCCAGTCCACAGCTCCGCGAATGAGCCGGGATCTGGACCGGGCAGACGCTCGCCGGAACTCGTAACTAGAGAGTTATCTTGGGAGCACTTCCTTCAGGGCGCCCTCGATGCGGTCGAGTTCCTCGCGGATGACGCGGATGGATTGCTGGTTGCGAGACGTGTGCGGGTGCGGCGACAGGGCGTCGAGGGCCGCGCGGATCTGGTGGTTCCGGTCCCAGATCAGGTGAAGTTTCGCGAGGGTGCGGCGTCGGTGCTGAAACATGTTCCGCACAAATGACGTCGCAAGCCAGGCGAAAATCAGGCCGAAAAGCGCTTCGATGGGAAGCCGGTCTGTGGCGCCATCGTAGTCGGAGAACAGCAGCCGGTAGACTGCTTCACCCATTCCCAGCGAAGCGAAAACCACCGCTACGCCCACAAAGAAGACGGGAAGCAATTCGAAGGCCTCACTGATCGATGGATAGTTCTTGAGCCGCGTCCTCACTAACTCCAATGCCATGCCACACCCGATGTCCTCGTATTGACGCGTTCGCCAGCGGCCTCCGCGACGCGGACATGGTAAACCAGTTGTGCCCTGTGCGAAAGGCCTGTCGCGCGGAAAAGTGGCGCTGGTGTAGTCTCTTCAAGCCGGCCTCGTGCATGGCCGTAGGGTGACGACGGGTGGGCGGTTTGTCATCTAGAACATGATGAACCTTCTGACAATTATCGGCGTGGGCTTCCTGCTCGGGATGCGGCACGCGACTGATCCAGATCACGTCATCGCCGTCACAACCATTGTGAGCCGGCAACAGAGCATTCGCCACGCCGGGGTGATCGGCATCCTCTGGGGATTGGGGCACACCATCACCATCGTGCTGGTCGGCACGGGGATCATTGTGTTCAATCTCGTGATACCTCCACGGGTTGGGCTCGCTATGGAACTCGCAGTGGGCATCATGCTGATCGTGCTGGGTGTATTCAATCTCACCGGGGTGACCGGCTGGATCACGCAACGCTTTACGCCCGAGCATGCGGCAGGCGTGGTGCATTCGCATGTGCACCAGCATGGTGGCGAGCCTCACGTGCACACTCATACCCACGATGCCGATGCCCATTTGGGGCTCGACGAAAGGCCGCAAGGTCCATGGCAACAATTTCTGCAGAAAGTTGGGCTGTATCAACTGCTCAGGCCGCTGGCCGTTGGCGTCGTTCACGGACTTGCCGGATCGGCGGCGGTAGCCCTGCTTGTACTGACCACCATTCGCGAGCCGAGATGGGCGGTAACTTACCTGCTCGTGTTCGGTCTGGGCACCATCGCGGGCATGATGGTGATCACGATGCTCATGGGCGTTCCGATCGCCTACACCGGACACCGCTTCGCAAATTTCAACCGCGGCCTGGGCATTGCGTCCGGCCTGATCAGTCTCGCCTTCGGCCTGTTCATAACATTCCAGATTGGTTTGGTTGATGGCCTCTTCACGTCCCACCCCTCCTGGACGCCCCATTGAGCGAAGACGTGCTCTCCTGCACTCTCGTGGGATGGTGTTTTCTTACTCACGCAGGATAGGATTGGGGAAGCTCACAAAATTCTGCGGGGAACGGAAAGTTAAGGAGCACTTTTATGCGAAGTTGGCGGGCTCTGTTGTTTGCGATCACGATAGCCGGCAGTTGGATTTGGGCGCACGGACAAGGGCCGGGCGTGGCACCGCCTCCGCCACCGGGCGCACCGCAGCGGCGAAGCATGGAGGCCCTCAGCGAATTACGCATGCTTACGCAAAGCCTGAACCTGACGAATGACCAACGCGAGAAGCTTCGGCCGATCGTTACCGACGAAGGCGAACAGCTACACGTTGTGCACATCGACGAGCGCATGACACCCGACCAGAAGCGCGCCAAGGTCATCGAGATTCGCGAGGCATTCGCGCCCAAAATTGGTGCGGAGCTCACGTCCGAGCAGCAGGAGAAATGGAAAAAGTTGCAGGAGAGCTTGCAAGGCAAAAAGCCGGAAGCTGGCAAAGATCAGGCTACCCCGGCTCCGCCTCCTAAATAGAATCGCCTGTGCGGATGATTACACTGGCAGCCTTCGGGCTGCCGTTTTCTTTTAGCAAACGAGTCCTATGAGCAATGGCCTCGTCCGAGCGCGGCAGGCGGACGTCACGCTATGATGAAGTCAGAAAATTCCATGAAGGCCATCCAGGTAAAGCGCACCGGCGGTCCCGAGGTCCTGGACCTCGTGGATCTTGCTGTTCCAGAAGC
>Ga0210406_10001328_pt1 | contig 30629 bp, 27 predicted proteins | sample IncBWC30MmetaG_FD_155454 | JGI IMG/M metagenome (GOLD analysis project Ga0210406, IMG submission 155454) | Forest soil microbial communities from Barre Woods Harvard Forest LTER site, Petersham, Massachusetts, United States - Inc-BW-C-30-M | ecosystem: Environmental > Terrestrial > Soil >... | reverse complement strand
AAAGCGTATGGCTTCCACTCGCCAAGGTCAAGAGTTTTGATGCACCGTCACCACCATTGGTAGCTACCTAAGCGGTTGCTGTCGAAGTTTCCAATCGATGCGTTCGCGTGCGACCCTAACGGCACGACGCGAAACCCCAGTCTCTGCCACGAGCTTCAGCGTTCGAATTCTCCGGCTGTAAGAAGTTACAGTTGCCCCCATCGTGTTCCCCGTCCAACCTGCTGCCGTAGGAAGTGCACGCCAACTTCCAGCTCAGCGCCAAGTAAAGCTTCGCGAAGTGGACGCAGACCGATAGCAGATTCCGTCGTCTCCGAGCCTGAAACGACGAGGTTCGCACGCCGAGACAACGTCAATGACAGAGAACATGATCCCGCGCAAAAGCTCCTGGGCAGCATTTGGTGCGAGAGCGGCTCCGGGGCTCACGAAGATTCTGAGCTATCGGAAGAGCGACTTGCCGCATGACCTGCTGGCGGGATTGTCTGTAGCCGCGGTGGCGTTACCTGTGGGTGTAGCCTATGCGCAACTCGCTGGATTCAATCCTGCCGTAGGACTGTACTCAAGCATTCTGCCGCTGGTTGCTTACGCAATATTCGGAACCTCGCGGCAGCTAATCATCGGCCCGGACGCCGCCACTTGCGCGCTTGTTGCCGCAGCCGTGGCTCCGTTGGCTTCGGGCGACCAAAAACTCTATGAATCGCTATCGGTGACATTGGCCTTGCTTGCTGGGGTGCTGTGCATCGCGGCCAGCTTTTTGAGATTGGGTGCACTTGCGGATTTTCTCTCGAAACCCATACTGGTCGGTTTTCTGAACGGGATCGCACTAAGTATCATGCTCGGGCAAATCGGCAAGATTTTCGGATTCCCGATCACCGCCGGTGGCATTGTCCCTCGACTTCTCGAATTCGCCCGGAAAGTTGGCCTCACGCATTGGCCGACGCTCGCCGTTGGATTGGGCACCTTTCTAGTCCTGCTCGTGGTCCCAAAGCTGCTTCGAACAGTGCCTGCCGCGCTCGTTGCCATGATCCTTAGCTCGATCGCCGTTCGACTCCTGGGATTAGAAAGCTATGGAGTCGCGGTTGTAGGTGACGTACCGGCTGGGCTTCCAAGTGTGAGTATTCCGGATTTCCCAATATCGTTGGTGCCGAGCCTTTTGGGAGACGCGACGGGACTGGCTCTGGTCACCTTCTCAAGCATGATGTTGACGTCGCGCAGTTTTGCTTCGAAGAACCGTTATGACATAGACGCAGACCGAGAGTTCGCGGCGTTGGGCACAGCCAATATCGCGTCCGCACTTTCTCACGGCTTCGCGGTAAGCGGCGCCGATTCTCGAACGGCTATGAGCGATGCAACGGGCGGTCGCACCCAGGTCACTGGGCTCGTTGCCGCTGGAACGATCGCCTTGGTGCTCTTGTTCTTTACCGGATCTTTGCGGTATGTCCCCATTGCCGCTCTGGGTGCCGTACTGGTGAAGGCGGCATTTTCCTTGGTGGACCTCAAAGGGCTGCAGATGATCTACAAGATTGACAGGCGAGAATTCGCTTTGTCGGTCCTGTCCACATTGGGGGTAGTTGCGGTCGGCGCCATCCACGCGATCCTGATTGCTGTTGCCCTGGCAATCTTGCGATTTGTGAAGCTCGTATCCCGCCCAAAGATCGAGGTCCTTGGGAAAGTGGATGGCTTCCCAGGCTTTCATTCCATCGAAAGACATTCCAAGGCAACAACGATACCCGGCTTAATGCTGTTTCGTTTCAATTCCCCCATTGTGTTTTTTAATGCACCTTATTTCAAGCGTGAGATTATTGCGGCCGCACAAGCCGCAGGGCCCACCTTGCAGTGGCTCGTGATCGACATGCTCCCGATCACGATGATCGATGCAACCGGACTCTACACGGTGGATGAAGTTGCGGACACACTACAAGAGCGGGGCGTGGTTCTGGCAGCAGCCGGCCGACAGACAGAATGGCTTCTTTGGGCCGAATCACGGCGGCGTACACCAAAGGAACGCAAGATTCAACTGTATCCGACAATGCGCGAGGCGATAAACACGTTTCGCAAATTGGAGGTCGGGCCGCATTCTGCGCCGACCTAGCCCTTGCAGCTAAAGAACAACTCAAAGATAAGCACCAAGTAATGGCGACTTCGGACGCGGAAATCGAGAAACGGGTTCATCCCCGATGCGTCTGTGTCTTGAGCCTGAAAGTTCTGACAGTATCCTGTTTTTGTCGAGAAATTCAGAGTTGTGAGGATGGATTACTGGGTAAATGTGTTGCTTTCGAGGAATCGAGCCTGCCGCATTGGCTTGGTGTTTTTGGTCATGCTAACTGCATCGCTTTTGCCCAGAAAACGTCCACAACATACAAAGAGCTAACCGGCATCCGGCTAGTAACCCTCGGCCTCGTGGTGTCCGCTGTGCTCCCGTTACCAAGCCGAGCACAGGCTCCTGTTTTTCGAGATTGCACCGGTAGAAAGCACAACTCACACACCAGTTGATTGCAAATTCCACGCCGAGTATCGGGATGCGCCGTAGGTACAGGGCGCAGGCCTCCAACTCTAATCGAACGAAGACTGCGGCTCTGGATTGAGCGCATTCCCGGACAGTACCTAAGTGTTACTCCGCCTTCAGAGGAGGTTCGGTAAGCGGAATGTCAACGGTGATCGGAAAATGGTCTGACAATGAATCGTCGGGAGCATTATTCACTTCCTGGAGAGTTCGACCAAAATGTGGAGCGAACTTGTACTCTCCTCCCGGCTTGGAAGAGTCGGTGCCGTAGCCCCTCACAAAAAACCAGTCAAGTTTGTATTCGCCCACGAGACCGCCGTAGGTTTTGGCTAGAGCAAACGTGTACCGAAAGCCCTTGGCGGCGCGCTGATTCGAATTACTGAGCGTTCCGACTTTGTCTCCCGCACTTCGAGCGGCTTCGCCGCGAAAGTCAAATGTATGGCCATCGTCGAAGTGGAAGTCATTCAGGTCACCAAAAAGTTTTGCCTCTTTTTTGCGGGAAATCAAAGGGACATCGAATCCGGTGGGGTCGTTCTTGTTCCGCATCATGTTTACAGGCATGAGCAGAATGGTTGGAGCCCCTGTGGACCACTTGATCGCGCTGGTCGCCCATTTATCGGGATCTTTCAGGCGGTTCATGACCACTTTGGATACGGAAGTGGGCGAAGTATCTGAGCCGGATGTATTCAAGTCGCCGGCCAGGATCACGGGATTTGTCTCAGATTTAATCCATCCGAGGATTTCAGCCATTTGTTTTCTACGGCATTCCGGTTTGCACTTCGTCTCGAGGTGTGGTGCTACCACTGTTACTGCTCCCGTCGGTGATTCTGGCACCGAAAGTTCCACGATAAGTGTCATGCGTCCGCCCCGGCGAACCTCCCGCGTAATTCTCTGCATGAATGCGAGGTTTGCACCTGTTCGCTTGGAAGATTCGAGCTTGGAGATTTCCTTCTTCTCGCCAACGAACCAGTCATAGCAAACCGGGAGAGAGCGAATGGTCGCCTTGCGTATGGGATAGCGGCTGAGAACAGCGCTGCCGTGCAGGCCGAGGTAGCGACTCTTATCGGGATCGAAGGACTTCTGTATGTCCGCTTGCGCTGTCTTGTCTTCCAATTCCACCTTTTCGAGGCCCAAATTCAGCGGATCAACTTCAAGGAACTCCACCGCATAGGCGTAGTTCATTTTGAGCGCTTGAGCGAGTTCGCGCGCGACGTTTCGATAATCCGTCCTTGTGACACCGTAGTCCACTTCGTTTAGGATGAATAGGTCTGTAGGTTTAAGGATGTCCAATTGCTTCTTTACTACTCCGAGCTGTTCCCCTGTGAGAGGTTTGGATTTCGTGTCTTTCTTTTCTTTGATGTACTTTTCAAACTTATCCGGCTCCGTCAGACTGATGCGGATCCCGTCAAACTCAATTCCTCGTTCGATGTTCCACATCGTCGCGCGGAGGAAGGGCCCTAGAGCCTCCGAAGAAGGGCGATTCGGTTTTGCGCCGCTATAGAACGCTTCATTACTCAGAAATGGGCTGTGAAGAAGCTTATCCAATCGAGCGGTGAGTTGCGGATTCGGTTTGTCCGTCTCTTCTAATTGGGTCAATTCGTCGAATGTCAGCAGCTTGGGCGATGACACGCGGACGTACTTATCTTTGCCAGCGGGCGCCTGGCCCATGGTGCCCACAGATAGTAAAAGAAGCAGAAAGCCGGCGGTCCATTTAAGCTGATCGGCAAGACTGGAGAGGGGAAGTTTTCTGACTAACCGCGTGGCTTCCGCTTCCCCTGAGCAATTCATGAGACGGCTTGTACTCACGTGCCACTCCCTTCTTAAGGATCACATTCCGGCTGTTTGTCGACTCGAACCAAGGGGTCCCTGCATTGGGAGTCATTCGACGGAGGAAGTTACGTCAGATATACAGCAGCCAGAACTGTCAAAACTAACAGGTAGATATGCGAGGTCATGCCGTTCAACAGTGTTGCTTGCCGAGGCCGACGACAACTTCCACGTTGCTGAGAATCCCAGAGTTAGCGCGTAGTGTCTCAAATTGAGATGCCGAGTGTGCCACTTCTATCGGCAGCCCGTTACACGTCCAGCTAGCATGCTCGGAAGCCGACGTCAGATTTTTTTGTGCCGACATATTCCAGAAACTGAGTTGCGCCTACTTGGGAAAGCCGCTACAGGATTTGGGGCCACAAGATTCCAGGCACTGGCGGGAAGAGTTGACCTATCAGAATCTGTCACCAGATTGCCGTTCAGTATTAGTGAAATCGAATCCCTTGAGTGTGCTGCTGACGAACCGCCTGCTCTGAAGAACGGCTTCTACCGCCATTAGTAATTCGCTTGCGCCGTCCGATTTGACCACGTAGCCATACCCACCTGCGCTTAAGGCTGCGGCGGCGATCTCCGAGGAACGGTTTTCGCTTAAGAAGAGGATTTTCGACTCTGGAGCAACGTTGCGGATTGACGAAGCGGCTTCAATTCCATTCAACTTTGGAAGGCCGATGTCCAGCACGATCAAGTCCGGCTGAAATTCCCTTGCTTTTTGGATCGCTTCCAGTCCGTCTGATACTTCGCAGATGATCTGCCATTCAGGGTTCTTTTGTAGTAGAGAGGCGACAAAACTACGCCAAGGCTCGAAATCATCTACGAGGAGGATCCTGAAGGTGGGTGTCATTTACCTCCTCTCCTGATAGGGCGCGAGAGGCGGAGGTTTGAAATCTGCTCCATGCATACCCGTTCCGATTTTGTGGTCTGTTGTTTTATGCATGGTGCATTAAATTTCTAGGTTGACTCCCCTTTTGTCAACCGTCAGTTTTGACAGTTGCCTTTCGAGACATTTCCCAATACAAATAACCCCCTAAGGAGCCCACCTGTCCCAGCGTGGCGCCGAGTGCACGATCTGTTGGCAAAATCTGAATCCCCATCTGCCCCGTCCATGCATGATACTCAGCCTCCAAGTTTTGCCGAGTTGAAGCTCTTAAGTGACGGCGAACTAATGGCGCATTTGCAGACTGGTTGCAACGACGCCCTTGCGATTTTGTTCGACCGCTACCACCGCCTTGTCCTGAGTATTGCCCTCAAAATCGTTCGCGATTCGGGCGAAGCAGAAGACGTCATGCAGAGCGTGTTCCTGGAAATTTTCCGGTCGGTGGCACAATTCGGATGGGAGCGGCCTCTTCGGCGGGCAGAGCGCACTGTACGCGGTTGGCGGCCCACGGTCGGCACAGTTCACGGCCAAGCTGCATTTTTGAGGGATGAATCACTTTGCAGATGCGCAGCCGGGTCCATGAAGCAATGGTTCGGGATCTCGGCAGTCTCCCTGGCAAGCTGCAGTCCCTGTTTCTTTTGACAGTACCTTCACTTCTAGGGAGGCAAGGAGAATGAAAGATCTGGGCTCGTCTTGGCCCGGCATGTATGCCCGCACAAACCAATTAATTCTGAGGAGATTCAGGGATGAAGACTCAACATTTCCGCATCGCTCTTCTTCTTCCCTGTCTGATATGCCTGCCGCTTGTCGCTTTCGCACAGGACAAAACTCCTCCGGAAGCTTACTCCGGCGTAGCCATGGGCACTGGTGGAAGTCTTGTCTTGTGCCGATTCGCGCGTACCCATTGAGTTGGTTTTCGACCAAAGTATCGGTCATATTTTCGTTACGCGTATCGCCGGGAATATCGCTACTTCGGAGATCATCGCCAGCCTTGAATATCGCGCTGGCGTCTTGGGGATAAAGGTGATTGTAGTGATGGGTCATGGTGGTTGCGGCGCGGTTAAGGCCACAATTCAAGCCAAAGAAGTGCCTGGGCAGATCAGCGCGCTCTATCCTTATATACAGCCTGCGGTGGATCAAGCTGGGCCAAATCTCGAAGCAGCAACCAAGGCAAATGCCAAGATCCAGGCAGCTCTTTTGCGCCAATCTTCGACCGTCATTTCTGGTCTGGTAAAGGGAAACAAGCTTAAGGTTGTCCCTGCGCATTACGACATCGGTACCGGGGCTGTGTCATTGCTTGAATAGCCCGGCCTGAGCGCTCAGAAAACTGTCAATTTTACCTGTGGGGACGGACCTCTGACCGGCTCGTAACCGACGAACGCGCGACCGAACCGCGCCACGATGAAGAACGTTTCTGAGTATCAGGAAGAAACAAGACGACTGGACTATGGTGCGGCTTCTTGATTGAAGAGAGAACTGCGGCATAGCGAGGAGCCCCATCATGCTTGGAAGACGACTGGCAGTCACGTTTCTACTTTGTGTTAGCGTGCTGCATCTACCGGACAAAGCCGACGCACAAAAAGTAAAGTTTGATTTTGACAAATCAGCGGACTTCAAGAAATACAAGAAATACACATGGGGATCAAACTACCTGCTGACTCGCCAGACTAAAGAAGATCAAGAACGCATCAACATGGCCATCATTGATTCCATTAACCGGAATCTGCAAGCAGGAGGGTTTGTTGAAGATGATAAGAATCCAGACTTCAGGATTACCTATGAAGCGGGAGGGCTTCCGAAAACCGACGTGGGTGCGCAGAGGGAATTGTACGCTACGGACATGATTAACTACACTTGGGGTAACTTCGGAGGAATTTCCTCGGACGCATGGGTTTATAGCCTGGCGAAATTGCAAATCACCGTGACGGATGCTGCGACAAAGAGCAATCTTTGGCAGGCGATGGCGTCACAGAAGATTCGAGACCCCGTAAAATTCGGTGACAAGCTCAAAGAGAATGTGGACAAATTCATTCAAAAGACGATGAAGAGCTTTCCCCCGAAAAAGTGATTCCGAAATCGTGCGTTACCTCTAGTCCAGACAACCGATCGCGGCGGACAGGACGGTCGACCACTATCACGCGCCGGAAATGACGAAAGCGAAGCCGTTGCTGAGTTGAAGTTGGATCCCAACTGGTGTAGCTCGACTCCAGCAGATTTGGTGATCTTCTTTCGCTGAAACACTACCTGGCAGCGGACATCTCGTCGAAAGCGAACTTCGTTCGCCTAGGCCTGCGCCTGCATAACCACAAGAGTGATGTCATCTCTTTGTGAGCGGCCTCGAGAATAGACCGACAATTCACCCAAAATATGCTGCAGAATCTTCCGCGGATCTCGGCCAGTGCAACGACAGAGAATCCTTTCCAGGCTTTCTTGTCCAAAGGGATCGCCGAGGGGAGCTGGTGTTCTGCGAATCTCCTTGTTGTTCCTTGACATTTAATAACAATGGTGTTATAAAAAAGAGGTCATGAGACCTCACGAATTTCGCTCTTCACGGCTCGCTAAAGGCTGGACTCAAAGCCAGGCAGCAACTCGTCTAGCCATGACCCAGGCATATTTGAACTACTTGGAGAACGGAAAAAGACGATTGACCCCTGAACTCGTTCGTAGGGCCACGTCCGTTTACGGACTATCACCTCGGAGCCTGCCAGTTACGGATGTCTTTGTGCCCCTCGAAACAAGCGATCAACACTTGGCTGAAGCTCTGTCCAGTCTTGGCTATCCAGGGTTCCGCTATCTCCGCTCACGTACAGCAAAAAAGCACCCTAACGAATTCTTGCTGACTGCCTTGGCCCAAAAAAGTCTTGATGGACGCGTTGCCGAAGCCTTGCCATGGGTAGCCGCGAATTCCGCGGAACCCAATTCCTGGCTTGTCGAGAATGCGCGCAAATTTAATCTCCAGAATCGTCTTGGCTTTGTTGTCTCGCTAGCCCGACGCGCAGCCGACAAATTGAATGTCATGGTGAAAGCGACAGCACTGGACCACTTTCAATTGCTGCTCGACGATAGTCGCCTTGCAAAGGAAGATTACTTCTACCGCCCTCCGCGCACGGAGAGCGAAAGCCAGTGGCTACGAAAGAATCGCACCGATGATGCGGTCCACTGGAATTTGCTCACTGACATGAAGCCAGAACACCTCCAATATGCCGGCTAATCGTAAGACTGGAAAATTTCCTTCCCCATGGAAGGAATTCCTCGCTGAATTGGACGGGATGCTCGCGGAGCCACTCGAACTTCATTGCATCGGCGGATTTGTCCTAACCTTCTTCTACGGCTTGCCCCGCACTACCGGAGATATCGACTACTTCACTGCGGTTCCCGCAAATCTGAACCTTGACGAAATCGCAGGACAAGATTCGCCACTACATAAGAAACACAAGGTGTGGCTTCATCGCGTCGTCGTAGCAAATTTACCGGAAGACTACGCAGTTCGGCTCGAGGATATGGCTCCCGGACAATCCAAGCACCTGAAATTGCTTGTCCCCGATCCTTATGATTGCATTCTGTCCAAACTAGAACGAGCCAGCCCAAAAGACAGAGATGACGCGGACTATTTGTTCCGTTCACAAAAACTTGACCTTCGCGTTTTGCGCGAACGATACAAAAACCAACTGCGCCACAATCTGATCGGGAACATCGAATGGCATGATCAGACGCTCGAGCTCTGGATCGAAATCTTCGAAGCTCCGCACTAACTCTCGCGCAGTTTGCTCCCGGCACACTTCACATCTCGCATCTTCCTTCGAAGGCGGCACAGAACCGAATGCTCGACTGCTGCGCCTCCCTGAACAACGGTCTCCTTTCGCCTCTCACTAACTCTATAAAAGTCGTAACACCGTTGAGTCCCACGGACTGGAAACGGATATTTGACGGGAAATCCATCTCGTTGGACTCGTCGGTTGGAAACTGGATCTTTCCGATTTGTGCTATCCCGTCAAAGCTAGTTCTTTTTTTGTTTCGGCTTCTCGACGGCGGGATGCTCCTTGAAAAGCGGCACAATCCGGAGTTGCTCGTCGATCTTGCGGCGGCCGAGATCGTCGATCGGCAATCCCGCCTTGTACTGTGACCATTCTCGAGTGAACGCGCGCGCGGTTTCATGCGCTACATCCTTCACCAAGCGCGGCCTCGCGTGCTTCGTTCAAGCTGCATAGAAACGTCCGTCGAAATCTTAGGCTGTGGTTTGCGTGCCCCGACCGCGTCCCCCAGCCAATTTCTGCGCCATCGCCAGTAGCAGTTTCCGGTCCGCTTCGTCCGCCTTGCTGAGGCACCTTACGAGTTTGTGAAGATACACCGCTTGCTTGCCAGAACTTCCCCACGCGATGGCCTCCGCCGTCTTCCGTTTTAGGAAGTGCGGCAGCTTCGGCGGTTCGGAACCTTCATAGAACAACTGGTAGAGCGGTACTTCGAGAGCCCGCGCCAATTTCTCCAAGGTCTCGATGGCAGGAACCGTGTGGCCATTCTCGACGCGCGAAATGTAGCACCGCAGCAGCCCGGTTCGTTTTTCGATGTCCCCCTGAGAGAGTTTCTTTTCTTCCCGCATCTCTCGCAAACGATCTCCGATAATCATCGTCGCCTCTTTCCGTCTTTATGACGCGAAATCTCCGGGGACATGAGCACAGAATATATCCATCAACCGCCTTCGCCAAGAGGGGCCTGCAACTACCTTCGGAGCCGGCGTCCGCCGTTCCAAGTTGGAACACTCGCTCTACCCCGTGTCCGCAAGCCGCATCGTTACGCCGACGACCCGGCCCACAATTTCAGCCTCACGCGGATAGGAAAATCGACGCACCTCGCATCGGGAATTCGGATGGGGAATTGCGGACAGGTAGCCGCCCTTCATCTCGCACCAGCTGCAAATGTATTCGCCCCGGAGTTCGATGAAAAAGATCGGCCTTTCGTGTTCATTCTCCCATTTGACGGGCGCGATCTTACGCTGATTCTGATCAATCTGGACAATCGATCCTGGCCGAATGATCGGGTACATGGTATGGTCCAGCATTCCCACAAAACCGTAGACGCCGTTGCGCAGGTCGAGGTGTTGCAGGAGGCGCACCGGAATTTCTCCCCATATTTCTCCGAGCTTCGACAAAAGATTGGTCCGATCGAGCTGAACCGTCTCCTTGGGCCGTAGCGGGACCACGATCGTGTCATCGGCTTCCGGCGCATCAGACGCAAGTTGCGTTTTGGGAGGCGCAAACATCGCCTGGTCCCGTCCAAAATCGCTGAGATGCAATCCGAAGAACGCGAAAATGTTCGACCAGTGCGTGTTGTAGATCGCGCCGAGCGAATACAATTTATAGATTCCCGGCGTGTAGGTGCCGTTTTCGACGTTATTTAACCATCCGCGCGAAATGACAAAGTCGGGATTCTCTTTTTTGATAGCGAGTTGTTTGCTAAGGGCCTCCACTTCTCGTAACGTCAAGTCGAGGCGCTCCCGTAACTGTTTCAGTCTGGCTCCCGCCCGGTCGTTTGGCCCGGTTGCTCTCATTTTGGTTACAGTTATAACTTTTCCCGTTACTACCCACGTGTATAGGAGACGACCTTAGCATATCGGCTGTTTTCTCTTTGTGACTATTTGGCTTTGTCTCGGATACCGGACACAGGCCTTGTCCGCAAACACAGTCAATTCTTCCTTTTCTCCCGCGCGCGGCATTTTTCGCCTTGCACTAAGCGGACCATGCCTTCTCCAAAGCCCGACTCTCTCGGCGCGATTCGCACAATCCTTGCGGGGCGCGGCCTCACCCTCGCCGAGATATCCCGGCAGTCGCGCATCCGTTTTTCCGGTAACCCGCTTTTCCGAATCCCTCCCAATTTCTACGACGCATTGCGTCACGCCTCGTTTAGTCCCAGCCTTCATCAGCTGTTCGCGTTGAGCGTCTTGACCGGCTATCGTCTTGCCGACTGGCTCTCTGTCTTTGGCTTTTCGTTCGACGATGCAGCCGGATTTCAAGCGGCTTGGCCCCGATACCAGACGGCGGAATTGGACGCGCGGGTGTATGACCCGAGCGCCGAAGTGTCCTGGTTTCACGAGACACAATCTGTTCAGTTGGGAAAGAGCATGACACCGCTGAGCCGCTGGCTTTCCGGAAGTAAAACCTGTCCGCTGAGTTCGCTGCTCAAGACATTCGGGCACTCCTTCCGTTACCTGAAAATTGGTTCTCGCGACGTGTACGCCTTTCCGGACCTGCTGCCGGGCAGCATCGCTCGCATCGACGGCCGCCCTCCTGCCGAGGAACTCCTCTCCGACGAAAAAGGGGCGCGTATTCTGGCGATCGAGCACAGTCGCGGCATTGTGTGCAGCCGACTCCGGCCCGCCGGGCGCGGCCGCGTTGTCCTGTGCTCGGGACAACTCCCTTATGCGCCGGTCGAGTTGCAGCTAGGCACGGAAGCGCGAATCCTGGGAGCGGTCGATTTCGAGATTCGTCCGCTCGCCTCGTTGCATGCGCCCGAAGTCTCAAGCAGCGCAGCTCGTGTGTGGACTCCCGCCATCCTCAAATCGCCGAAACCGTCCGGCGGCGTGGGTGACTACATCCGTCGAACGCGCGCTCGGTCAGGTCTTTCGTTCCGCGAAGCATCCGAACGAACCAGGGATATCGCCACGATCCTCGGCCATCCGAACTATTTCTGCGCGCCGAGCGCGCTTTCCGATATTGAGGCCCGCGACCTGTTCCCGCGGCATATCCATAAGTTGATTTCGCTGAGCGCCGTCTATTGCCTCGCCATTGCGGATTTGGCGCGCCTCGGGGGACTCAATTTGGAAGACGCCGGCAAAGAGGCATTGCCGGGAAATTGGAAACAGGTGCCGCGTCGTCAGGGACATGGTGATGCCTTCAAACCCTCCCGGTTCTTGGGGGCAGTTCGAGACACTCTTGAAGAAGTCCCTCCTTTCCTTCGTGAAGCGCTGCCTCGCCTGTTTGGTCTGCCCAACCTGTCCGTCCGCGATCTCTTTTGGGCTGGAGCGAGCGGCGATCTCCTCCACCCGTATCTAAGAGACTCCACATTTCTCGCGGTGAACCGCAGGAGCAAAACTCCAGCCACCTGCCTGTCCTCTCCAATCTGGGCTCAACCGTTGTACGTCCTCGAAACACGAGAAGGGAATCGAATGTGCGGCGCTTGCAGCTTGCAAAATGGAACGCTTCTTGTCCGCCCTTGGACTGCCACGTCGGGAACGCTTTTGAAACTGCGCAACCGGGTCGACGCCGACATTCTGGGAAGAGTCGTGGCCATTGCGCGCCGCGTTGCCCACTCCAGTCGGGCCTTCCCTATCTCTCGGCCGACAGTTCCAGAGGCATGAAGAGCAAGAGCAGCATCGCCCATCTGGCGTTTGATCATCGTCGTCCTCCGGTGCGCGTCAAAAAGTGACATCCCAAATCGCCGAGACGAGTTCAAGGTTAGAACGGCCACACCGTTCCCTCGATCGAGACACTGGAAAAAATGGCTCGCGGACTTGACGTACCTATCTATCAGCTTTTTTACGATGGAGATGAACCGCCCAAGATTCCAGTCACCTTTAGAGGAAGAGTTGACGAGGAAAGAGACGATTGGGCTTCACGCGGAAAGGGTTTGCGTCTGTTCCTCACTCGGTTAGCAGCCGAGAAACACAAGTGGCCTAATCACTTTGCATGGTGACCAAAGTCACTGCGCCCGTCGGCAAAACGCAATACAAGTTGAGTCGACAGGAGGTGCAAAATGAAAGCAGCACCTGCACGGACTCAAATTCAACTCAAGAACATTGTTTTCGCCACGGATTTTTCTCCCGCGGCAGAAATCGCATTGCCTTTTGCGACGTCCCTCGCTCAACGCTTCGGTGCCAAGCTATTTGTTGTGCACGCGAAAACACCGGAAAATTACGCCCTGCCGGCAATGGAAATTTGGCCTATTGCCAACGCCCAGTTGGAAAAGGAAGTCGGCGAACTGAGGCACATTTTGCGCGAGCGCTTCCTAGGGCTCGATAGCGAAGTTCTCATCGAGGAAGGCGGTGTTTTGGCGGTGATCGAAGCGATCGCTGACCAAAAGAACGCCGACTTGATCGTGCTCGGCACGAACGGCCGTCGGGGAATCGGCAAATTTATTCTCGGCTCGGTCGCGGAGGAAATTCTCCGTCGCGCCAAGTGCGCGGTTCTCACCGTGGGGCCACACTCTCCAGCAGATCGGCCGCGGCAAACACAGTTTCGTAAGATTCTTTTCGCCACGGACTTTGGGGATGCGTCGCCCTCTGCTTTGGCGTATGCCGTAGCGCTGGCGCAGGAGCATCGCGCGCACCTCAGCTTGCTTCACGTAATCGAACATCCCAAAGCGGGTGACCTCGTTCGCCCGCATCAATTGGAAGCAGCGGCTCAGCACCGCCTCGGCGACTTCGCTAGGGAAGACACTGAACTCTGGCATGAACCGAAGGCCATCGTGGCCCATGGTGTTCCAGCGGAGAAAATTCTCGAGGCAGCCCAGAAAGAGCAAGCCGATCTGATCGTCCTTGGTGTCCGGAACGCCAAAGGCGCAGTGCGCGCCACGCACCTGCCCACGTCCGTGGTCCACCAGGTCATTTCACAAGCGACCTGTCCGGTGTTAACGGTTCGTGCCTGACGTTGTCTCGCAACGTCACCACGTGCCTCGCAGTGGCAAGGGGCGGCCAGTACAAAGCTGGCCGCCCCTTCTTGCGTTTGCATTGTTTTCGAAACCCGATTCGGTCCAGTTACCGCCGCCGTTTCCTTGCCTGTGCGGCGACAAGCGATGATTCGGCGGCATCCGGCTTCGCGGCATGCCCGCTCATTTCGCGAATCAACATCGCTCACCTCTATGGCCCTTCGGCTCATTCCTTCCTTAATTCCGGACAATTGCGTGACCCTTGTCACAAAATCGCGTGACACCCGTCACTGCACGAGCCCCGCCCTTCGCAACACAATGGCGAATATGAGGTGGTTCCAATGAGTACCATCAGCGCTGGCGCCCGCCTTACTCTCAAAAACATTCTCTATCTAACCGATTTTTCCGAGTCATCCGAAGATGCGATTCCATTCGCAATCGCCATTGCTCGCGAATACGGCGCCAAACTGCACGCCTTGCATGTGTTGGCGCCGGGTCCACTCGCCTACGTCGGTCCCGAATCTGCGGAGGTCGCCATCGAAGGCATTGAAGAGGGCGCCCTCTCGGAAATGCAGCGCATTGATTCGCTGCTCGTCGGCCTTGCGCACGAAACCATTCTCGTTCGCAATGAATCAGTTTGGAGCGCCGTCGAGAAGATGCTCGCCGAACGTGAAATAGATCTCATCGTTTTGGGCACGCATGGACGCACCGGCATGATGAAACTCCTGCTCGGCTCCGTTGCGGAAGAAATTTTTCGCAGGGCGAGTGTTCCCGTGCTCACGATTGGCCCTTCCGTCCGAAGCACGACACACAACGGCGGCCGCTTTCATCGGGTGCTTTACGCCACGGACTTTACACACGAAGCGCAAGCGGCCGCGCCCTACGCGGTCTCCATGGCCGAAGAAAACCAGGCCAGACTCGTCTTGCTCCACGTGCTGCGCAATCCTGGAGAGGAAAAAACCGGCCGCGCCACACAAGATTCCGCGGCCAACGTAATGCATCAACTCTATGAGCTTGTTCCGCAAAGTGAGGAGATTTGGTGCCGTCCCGAAGCAACCGTGCGCTATGGAACGCCCTCGGTCCGCATTCTCGAAGCCGCCCAGGAACTCGATGCAGATCTAATTGTTCTTGGAGTCCGCGATGCTGGCCGCAAAATCGGAGCCGCCACCCATCTTGAGCGCACAACCGCGCACAAAGTCGTCGCACATGCTCCGTGCCCTGTTCTAACCATTCGTGGCTGAAACCATTCCCACGCCGACACATTCCAATTGTTCCTTCTGATTCTCTGGACTAAGTGCTTCTCTCGTAACAAGATAGGCCCAGGATGTGACGCGCGTCACACCTCTCCGTGAGTTGTGTCACTACGCTTCCACGAACATCCGGCTATGAATAGTATCGGGAGCCAGCAACGACGGCTTTCAGAGAGAGGTAAGCTCATGGCCTACCGCGTTCGAGTTATCCCCAAGAGAAAGCGGCGTATAATGCAGCCGGGCGCGAACATGAAAGCTCCGTACGGCTTGCAGATCATCGAAAGTTGTCTGACGTGCCCTCTCGTCGAGGATCGGATTTTTTGCGACCTTCCGCGCCCGGTTCTTGCCGCGCTGGATGCGATCTCTTCGTCCGCCACCTATCCTAAAGATGCAATCCTGTTTGTCGAAGGCCAGGATTCCCGCGGCGTTTTCGTTCTCTGTCATGGCCGAGTGAAACTTTCCACCACTTCCGCCGACGGCCAGTCCATCATTGTGCGCATCGCGGAGCCCGGCGAAATCGTTGGCCTGGCCGGTACGCTTTCCGGCAAAGCCTACGAACTCACGGCCGAAACTCTGGAGCCGCTGCAGGCCAATTTCATTCCGCGCGAAGCGTTCTTGCAATTCCTGAAACAACACGGTGAAGCTGCCGTTCGCGTTGCCGAAATCTTGAGCAAGATTTACCATGCCACCCTTCTCGAAGTCCGCTATCTCGGATTCTCAAGCTCCACGGCCGAAAAGCTCGCGCGCTTCCTTTTGGATCTGCCTTTGATTCCCGGCCAAAACGGTGGGCATGTTCGAGCCACGCTTACTCTCACCCACAAGGAAATTAGCGAGATGATTGGCGCGTCACGAGAAACCGTCACGCGCCTCTTTGCAGACTTCAAACGGGAAGGTCTCATCGAAGTGCACGGCGCGACGTTAGTCATCTCAGACAAGGCAAAGCTCGAGAAGATGCTGGAGAATTAGAGGGATTTCCGTTGTAGAGTCCCGCACTATCCGAGGATGTGACGGACGTCACATGGTTTCTCTGAGTTGAACTTCATTTTGACCGTGCTTTAGAAATTCGCGCTACTGCACTCTGGAGTTCGTCGCATTCGGAGAGTCCTTATGGAACAGGCACTAGAAGCGCATCGCTTGCACTTCGCCTTTACGATCACATTCCACTACATCTTTCCTCAGCTCACCATGGGATTGGCACTGCTCATCGTTTACCTCAAAACGAAGGCACTGCGAACCGGCGATGAGCACTACAACCGCGCGGCTCGATTCTGGGCCCGCATTTTCGGAATCAACTTTGCCCTCGGGGTTGTCACCGGAATTCCCATGGAATTTCAATTTGGGACAAACTGGGCCGAATTCTCGAAGACGGCCGGCGGCGTCATCGGACAGACTCTCGCCATGGAAGGCCTCTTTTCGTTTTTCCTGGAATCCAGTTTCCTTGGCCTCTTCTTGTTCGGAGAAAAAAAGCTCGGCCGCATCGGCCACTGGTGCGCCGCATTTCTCGTCTTCCTCGGTTCCTGGCTCTCCGGTTACTTCATTGTCGCCACGGACGCTTGGATGCAACATCCAGTCGGCTATTCGATTGGCCCGCGTGGCGAAATCTTTTTGTCCAGTTTTTGGGGACTGCTTCTAAATCCCTGGGCCCTCGCGCAATACGCGCATACCATGCTCGGCGCGGTACAGACCGGCTGCTTCGTGATGGCAGGCATCGGTGCATTTTATCTTTTGACGAAACGCGACGAAGCTTACGGCCGTACATTTGTTCGAGCTGGTGTCATCGTCGGTGCGATCGCCGCCTGCCTCCAGCTTTTTCCCACCGGCGACATACAAGGAAAGCAAATCTCGCAGAATCAGCCTGCGACGCTCGCCGCGATGGAAGGTCTGTTCGAAACGCAGGAAGGCGCTCCGCTCGTCATTCTCGGTCAACCGGACGTCCAACATCGTCGGCTGGATAATCCTCTCGAAGTTCCCAAAATGCTCAGCTTCCTCACCTACAAAAATTGGGCCGCAAACGTGAAAGGTCTCGACAATTTCCCGCAAGATCAATGGCCCGACCAAATCGCCCTGCTCTATTACAGCTATCACGTGATGGTTGGCCTCGGAACAATCTTCATCGCGGTGATGGTTCTGGCGGTATTCCTCTTGTGGCGCAGAAAACTCTATGAATCTCGCTGGATGCTCTGGTTACTCATGATTTCCATCCCCCTGCCATATATTGCAAACACTGCGGGATGGATGACCGCCGAACTCGGCCGCCAGCCTTGGTTGATTTACGGGCTCATGCGCACAGCGCACGGCGTTTCCCCCCGCGTTGGCGCGGGAAATGCAATGTTCACGCTCATCGGATTCATGGGAATGTACACCGTGCTCGCGATCTTGTTTCTGTTCCTGGTCTGGCGGGAAATCGAAATCGGCCCGGAACCGCGCTCGGGCAAATCGCGCGTGCTCCCTGAAGACGCAATCGAACCATCGACTGCGGATTGAGAGGCTCCATGGAAACGATCTGGTTTTGTCTCGTAGCGCTCATGATCGCGCTGTATGTGCTTCTGGATGGTTTTGATCTCGGCGCGGGCGCGATCCATCTGCTCGTAGCAAAAACCGATCAGGAGCGCCGTCAGGTCTTGGCAAGCATCGGTCCCGTATGGGACGGCAACGAAGTTTGGCTCCTCGCTGCCGGAGGCACTCTCTATTTCGCCTTTCCCGTCTTGTACGCAAGTGGTTTCAGCGGCTTTTACCTTCCCCTGATGATGGTGCTCTGGCTCCTCATTCTTCGCGGCACTTCCATTGAATTCCGCAATCACATCAAGAGCGCGGTCTGGGATCCCCTTTGGGATTTTCTTTTTTGCTCCTCAAGCCTCTTGCTCGCCGTTTTTTTCGGCGCCGCTCTCGGCAACATCGTCCGCGGCGTCCCGCTCGACGCCACCGGATATTTTTTTGAACCACTCTGGACTAATTTCCGCTTGGGTGACGAAACAGGAATTCTGGACTGGTACACGATCCTCGTCGGCGTGCTTGCGCTTGCCGCACTCGTCATGCACGGCTCGCTTTGGGTGCAATGGAAAACTGCCGGCCCTGTTTCTGAACGCTCCGCTCGCCTCGCCGGGCACTCGTGGTGGGCCATCGTCGCAGGTACCGCCGTGGTTAGCGCCGCAACATTTCAGATTCAGCCGCAAATCAAAGCCAATTTCAAAGCCTGGCCCTGGGGTTTCATCTTTCCCGCTCTTGCAGTCGCTGGATTGGCAGGTGTGAAGTATGCATTGGCAAAGCGAGATCAACGAAAGGCATTTCTCGCCTCTTGTGCTTACCTTACGGGAATGTTAGCCAGCGTGGTCTTCGGCGTCTATCCAATGGTCTTGCCCGCGCGGAATCCCGAATATTCTTTGACGGTCTTGAGCGCAAAGGCAGGCCTCTACGGCTTGCAAATCGGACTAATCTGGTGGGCTATCGGAATGGTTCTTGCTGCCGGATATTTCACCTATTTGTACCGCTCATTCGCAGGCAAAGTCGCCGTGGACACCAATTCGCACGAACCTTCCGAATAGCGTGGCACCCTGCTCGTTATCGGTGTTGCCGCGTACTTGCTGGCCCTCGTTCGCATGGGAGCGCACGAAAAATAGTCGTGCGCGGATGTTGGAAGTTTCGTCAAACTAGAAATTCAAGCACGCTTCGAAGCGGATCCATCGCCGATCTTTCCTTCGACAGATCTGCATATTCCTAATGTTTGACGTCCATGGATTTCAGATAAGCCACTACGGCCTCGGCATCGGTGCGGGTCATGTAAAATCGAGGCATCGGCCAGCGAGGGGGCTTGCCAGTTCGCGAGACCGATGTGGTCAACAGTTTGATAAGCTCTGCGTCGCTCCCCGGTGGCAAGCCAGCAAGTCGTGGAACGGTGTTCGCCCATCCTACGAGCGGCCGGGCGGGTTCATAGAACACAGGTCCACCTTCGAGCCATCGTGAGTGGTCTGGATTGCCCTCCTGATCACGAGGCGTGTGACAGTATCCACAACCTGCCACACCTTCTACGATGTATTTGCCTCGTGCAATGACCGTTGCTTGGTCGCTCGTTTTCGCTGCGGTTTGCGGGCGCCGCGCTTGCTGCGCGGCGAGAACGTACGGCCTTCCGAGAATCGCTAGTAGGAAAGCGGTACTCAACAAAGCAGCAATCAAGCAGGGAGTCGTGGCAGCGATATTCACAGATCGAAATGGCATGGCGTTAACCTCCGGGACTTCATCACTCGTTGGTTCAGGCTGCGGCCGGCATGACCTCAAGGGCGAATTGCAACCTTTATGACGCCACCGCTTCGCTGCCCAAAGAGTTCATAGGCGTCGGTGATTCGATCAAGAGGAAAGGAATGCGTCAGCAGTGGTCGCAGATCCAACCGACCGTGGCGGACTAGTTCCATCATCCTTCGCATGCGTTCCTTGCCGCCCGGGCACAGCGTCGTAACGATTTTGTGGTCACCGAGGCCCGCCGCGAAGGGCTCCAGTGGCACCGACAATTTTCCCGAATACACGCCGAGGCTGGAAAGTGTACCACCCGCGCGAAGCACGCGCAGCGCGCTTTCAAACGTGGCTTGTGTGCCCAGCGCTTCAATGGCGACATCCACCCCCTTGCCTTCGGTCATGCGCCTGATTTCCTCGACCGCGTCTGTCGTAGTGTGGTCCACAACTACGTCAGCACCCATACGCTTGGCCATGGCGGCGCGCACAGGATCCGATTCCACAGCGATGATGAATCCGGCGCCCCGTAACTTGGCGCCTGCCGTCGCGCACAAACCGATCGGCCCTTGCGCGAATATCGCTACGGTATCTCCGAGTTTTACTTCGCCGCTTTCCGCTGCCGAGATTCCAGTCGACGCGATGTCGGACAGCAGGACAACCTGCTCGTCAGTCAGATCGTCGGGAATCTTCGCCATGTTGGCTTGCGCGTTCGGGACCAGAACATATTCCGCCTGTGCGCCATCGATGGTGTTCCCGAACTTCCATCCGCCGATGGGTCCGCCGCACTGGGACCAATCACCGCTCAAACAGTAGTTGCACTGCCCGCATGGAGTGATGGCGCCGACGAGCACGCGATCGCCCACGGCGTAGCCCGACAAACCGACGCCCATTTCGTGAATCTCTCCAACGGTTTCGTGGCCAAGGACGAGACCGGGCTTCACCGGATATTCGCCCTTCAAGATGTGCAGGTCCGTTCCGCAAATGGTCGTCAGCGTCACCCGAATGACCGCCTCGCCGGGGCCGGGCCGAGGGGTCGAAACCTGCTCTACACCAATCTGACCCGGCCCGCGAAATACGAGAGCGCGCATAGTACCGAGAGCCAACTGCTTTTGAGGAGCCGCCGCTTGGAATGTTGCATACATAGTTGCCTCCGTCTGATTCATTTTCATTTAATGCAAGAAGCAGCCAGAAATAGCGATGACGACCATCACCGCCACTTGTGACGCCCGTCACACCTGGGGAAGTCCGCGGAAGTCGTGCGTCTGCGCGCTAGTGAGCAAAAGCTGCCCGCCTATGTATACGCGAGGCTGCAAATCACAAGAGCGAACACTGAGAACGGGGGCACTTCCGAACGACAGTCTGGCAGAAGCAATCGCATGGTGTTTTCCGCAAAACACTTCGGGTTTGCGAATATTTTGTGAACCTTCTGGAAACTCGCCCCACCCTCTGGCAGCTTCGAGGGCAGCGACACGGCAAACATCAGGAGAACTCGATGCCTTCCATCCGCGAGCGAATCTGCAGCACGCAATCGCCTGACGGCGGAATCGTTCTGGACATCGACAAAGGCAAAATGTTCTCTCTCAACTCAACCGGGTCCGTCATCTTTCGACTGCTGGAAAAGCAGTACTCCGAGGAACGGATTGTGGAAGAAATGGTTCGCCTTTTTGAGATTCCTGCGGACATCGTGAAACGAGATCTCCGGGACTTCTACGATTCCCTGAAACACCACGTGCTGGTTGCCGACAATGGAATTTCCGCCGGGGAGTGATCCGTGTTCAATCGCGTCCATGAGAAGACGGAAGCCTGGCGGCTCATCGTTCTCGGCCGGAATGCGTCGGAGCTGCTTGTATTTCAAAGTGACGGGCAATTCCGTCTTCCCCGCGTCGAGATTCCGGCGCATGGCAGAGTCGCGCTCGCCCTCAACGCCCAGATCAAGGCTCTCTGGAGCCTTGCAGTGTATTCCCTGTATCCGCTTCCGGACACGGCGCCGGGCCACGCGACAGACCGCCATCATGTACTCGAGGCGCTGCAATATGAAGCGGTAGCTCCTCAGACGGCGCAGTGGCTTCCGGTTCGCAGCGCGACCGCGGATCACTTCATCGAGCATCAGGACTTCACCGCTATCGAGACGTCGACCAGAAACCTTGGCCGCAGTAACACAAACGGCCGTCGCTCCCCTTTTGAAAAGCCGGGATGGTTCTTCGAACTCACGGACTGGGTGCAAGAAGCCATCCGTCCATTTCGGCTGAAGCTTACCGGAAACTTTCAGCAGTTCAATGCCGATTCGTCTTTCAGCTTGATTCGCTTTGAGACCAATGCCGTCGCAGTCTGGTTTAAAGCCGTGGGTGAACCAAACAGCCGGGAATTTTCGCTCGCCGTCGCGCTTTCCACTTATCTCTCTTCCTTCTCGCCGCGAGTGCTCACAACTCTTCCACAGTGGAATGGATGGCTTGCGGTAGAGGCCCAAGGCAGCACGCTTTCACAGAGCCCGGACTTTCACGCATGGGAAAAGGCAGCGGCTTCCCTCGGTGAGTTGCAAGCCAAATCTATTCCTGCGACCGCCGAAATCATGGCTGCGGGCGCCCCTGGCATTCAGACCGATTGGCTGCTGGACCAATGCGACCCGTTTTTCTCCCTCATGGAATCCCTGATGCAACAACAATGCAAACCCTTGCCACCGCCGCTCGCGCCGACTCAATTGCTTGAACTAAGGCACCAGATAAATCAAATGCTACGCCGTCTCGCCAACATGAATATTCCTGACACCCTTTGCCATTTGGATTGCAACCCCGGGAACGTCGTCGTCTCCTCCGCCAAATGCACCTTCCTCGACTGGTGTGAAGCCGCCGTCGGCAACCCAATTCTGAATTTCCAGTTGTTTCTCGATTATTTCCGGTTCTGCTTCGCATCCGGCGCCCAGGCGGAATCCGCGCTGATCTCAGCCTACGTTCGCTCCTGGGAAGGTCTGCTCGAACCTCACGTGGTCCGCAATGCGTTACAACTGGCTCCCGCACTTGCTGTGTTTACGACAGCAGTGTCGTTCGTCGTGCGGAGGGACATGAAGGACATGGCGTCACCCCAAACGTCTGCTTGGCTGCGCAGCCTCGCGAGACGAATACACCGCGAGGTAGAAGCGGCGAGCGCATTACAGTTTGTCGCGTGACGTGCCGCCGTTCGAGGGAAACAGGAGGGCAGGCTCAAGTGTTCCGACTACTTATTCTCGCGTACTTGGGACTGTTCCGCTTGGAGATTCCCATGTCCCGCGGCAAATTCGAGCGCGTGCACGCGACCGTGCGCAAATGTCCTACCACGCGATTCGTGAAAACCCACCTGGGTGAAGCTGACATTCTGCGAGCGATGGAACTCGCCTGTGTCTTCTACTTCAAGGAAGTGCGATGCCTGCAACGCTCGGCGGCTACCACTTGTCTCCTGCGCAGATATGGTATTGCCGCGGAGATGGTGATTGGTGTTCAGCATCTCCCGTTTCGCGCCCACGCTTGGGTGGAATTCGACGGCACGTGTCTGAACGACAAGCCGTACGTTCCCGAGATGTATTGCGTCCTAGACCGCTGTTGACAAGCCAGTTTTTCCGGGAAGGTCCGTATGAGTGTGCAATTTGGAAGATGGAACTTCGACGCAGCGGCCATGAGCCCCGAGGACATCTTGAAGGTGAAGGAGTTGCTCCTGCCTTATGCCCCCGACGCGATTACCACGCTGGCCGCAGATTCTTTTACGGCAATCTTCGGAGCGTTCCACACCACCGGTGAATCGAACTCCGAACGCCAACCCTATGTGTCTCAGCGTGGGGATTCGATCATGTGGGACGGCCGTCTCGACAATCGAGGCGATTGCCTCGCCTGCCTCGGAATCGAAGATATTGCGGCGACCGACATTGAGATCGCGACTCGGGCGTACCTCCGGTGGGGCACGGATTCATTTTCTCGTCTGCTTGGCGATTGGGCGATCAGTATCTGGGATTCTGCCGCGCAGTGCTTGGTGCTTGCGAAAGACTTTTTGGGTGCGCGGCATCTCTACTACTCGATCGAAGGGCAGCATGTAACGTGGTCGACGATTCTCGATCCATTGCTAGTCCTGAAAAAACGGCCTCTTGCCATTTCTGAAGAGTACGCCGCCGGCTGGCTCGGGTCTTTCCCCAAATCCGCGCTGACGCCTTACGAAGGAATCCTCGCGGTCCCTCCATCCGCTTTCGTGGCCATACGGCAGAATACCGTCACTGTTCACGAGTATTGGAAATTTGATCCAGGGAACACACTTCGCCTTCGCTCCGATGCGGAGTACGAGGAATGTTTCCGCGACCGAATCCGGCATTCCGTAAGGCGCCGTCTGCGCTCGAAGAGCCCGGTACTTGCGGAACTAAGCGGAGGCATGGATTCCTCTTCGATCGTCTGCATTGCCGATCAACTGCTGGCCCAAGCGCCATCAACCGCTCCTCGCCTCGATACCATTTCCTACTATGACGACAGCGAGCCGAACTGGAACGAACGTCCTTATTTCACGCGAGTAGAAGAACAGCGCGGCCGCAAAGGTTGCCACATTGATGTCACACCGTCGGAGACAACAGCGAACGGCGACTTCGAGGATAAATCCTTTTTGGCCATGCCTTCCTCCTTGCGTACCGACTCCGGCCTTTCTCAGCGCTTCGCCGAGTGTCTCGCCGCCGGCCCCAACCGCGTGCTGCTTTCCGGCGTCGGGGGCGATGAAGTTACAGGCGGAGTCCCCACTCCACTTCCCGAACTCGCGGATTTACTTGTGCATTTCAAGTGGCTTCGGTTTGGCAGGCAGATGGTCAGATGGTCCCTCGCGAAGAAAAAACCGATTCATCACCTCATGCTGTATGTGGCTGGCGCATTCCTTCCGTCCTTCCGCGGCAAAGCGGATTTACCAGTCTGGGTGCAACCTCGATTTGCCCGGCGCTACCGCGACGCCCTTTGCGGCTATCCGCAACGGTTGAAACTTCTTGGAGCTCGGCCGAGTTTTCAGGCCAACATGTTTGCTCTCGAAGCGCTGCGCCGCCAATTCAGCTGCACTCCTACGCCCTCATGTCCCACGTTTGAGAAGCGATATCCCTTTCTCGATCAGGAATTTCTTGCCTTTTGTTACGCGGTTCCACGCGAACAGTTCGTCCGGCCGCACCAACGGCGCTCGCTCCTCCGACGAGCCATGACTGGTATCGTCCCGGATGAAATTCTAAATCGCAGGAGGAAAGCCTTCGTCCTGCGCCGCCTGACAACGACAATATCGGCGGCGATTCAAGGAGTGGCGGAGAGCAGCAGCGACCTTCTCTCGGCAGAGCTGGGAATCATCGAGCCGGCGCTGCTTCTCAACACAATGCGCGCGGCAGCGCGCGGAGAAAACGTCGCCCTTGTCCCCCTCGCGCGAATCCTTGATCTGGAGCGGTGGCTTCGCAACCTTGCGCGGCCCGAGACCTTTGCGGACCAGCCGCCCCTTCGACCCACCAGATGCCAGCCGATTTCACGATCCACGAATTCTTGGCCGAGAACAACTCACTCGGAAAGGAGGTGATTAGGATGAAATACAGCAAGCCTGAAATCAGCGAACTGCCCAACGCAGTGACTGCCATCGAAGCAGGTGAATCCCTCGCGAAGCAAACCAGTGCTACCGATGGAATTGACCCTCAAAAGATGACGGTTGCCGCCTATCCGGCAGATGAATGACCGAACGCCGGGGTGTTCCCTAAAGGAGCGCCCCGGCCTTCCCCCTGTTTCGAAGTTTATTGTCCCGCCGGAACGTTCAGACTCTGTGTCCGCTTGTCTTGCTCCCGCATTTTCTTCCAGCGGTTCACTTGCTCCGCCTTCTCCGGCGAAACATCCTCGTCCCCATTGAGCCAAAAGCGAAACCAATCCAGGCTTCTCACATAGATCTCATGCTTGTGCTTGGGCTGATTTCGTACATGACGTTCGCCGGGGTAGATTCTCAGTTCCACGGGTTTGCCGAGTTCGCGCAGCGCGATAACTCTCGGCAGATAGCTGATATACTCCGAATCAGAAGCGTTCTCGAGTATCGGAACGGTGACTCGATCCGCTCGCAGGGACAGGCTGATTTCCTGCCACCGTTCCTTTGCGGCTCCTTCCGGCCAGCCACCAAGCCCCCAGCGTTCAAACATTTTCTGCCAGAGGTTGCCGCCGATGTAGAAGAAGGACGGATCGTACCCTGCCGCTCCCACCGCCGCGTGAAATACAAGCGAATGGGTGACAGCGTAGCCCACAATTTCTTCACCGTGACTGAATCCCGTGATCCCCACTCGTTCCGGATCGACCAGGCCGGATTGGATCAGCTGGCGGACTGCCATTTCAATGCTGGCGGTTGGGGAAGACCAGTCCAGGAGCTTCGTGCGGAAATCTCCGGGCGTTACACCTTTCGTTCTTCCGACATCGAAACACAGCGCCGCAAATCCTTGAGCGGCGTAACCCTGTATCGGACTCTCGTCTCCGGATGCTCCGCGGAGAAAATAGTCACCACAGCGGTACGTTGTGACGATCAACGGATACTTCTTGCCGGGCGTGTAATCAACGGGCTTTACCAAGTAGGCGAACCACGCGTCCCCGAACGAATTGATTCCTTCCATCCGACTTGCCGGACTGAGCGTGAACCCGCCAAATTCGGGATTCAAGTTGACCAGCACGCGCATGCACTCGCTGGCTCGATCGATGAGCACAATCTCGGGGGGAGAGGTATTCCGCTCGCGAAGGCACACGATGTGTTCCGAACTTCGATCCATCGAGAATTCACTGAAATAGTCAGAGCTCGGGCTCACGAAGATTGCACGCGAAGAGCCATCCGCGCTGGAACCCGCCATCAGCCGGAGCGAGTGACCATCACCGTTCGACTCGCTGTAGTAGACCGTTTTCCCGTCCTGTCCCCACCAGTATTGGTCGATAAAGAAGGCCCCGGGCGTAAGGTCCACTCGTTCACCCGTTTTTCCATACTCTAGGAAGAGCCGGCGTGCCCAGCCGTTTTGATTCCTGATCGAATAGAGAAATAGCGCATACTTTCCGTCCGGGGATGTTTTTCCCTCTTCGACACTACGGTCATCGTTTGTTCCTTTTGTACTCGGACTCTTTCTTTCGACTAAGCCCGGCACAGGTTCGAACCTCGCGATTTCCGTGAGACTCGCTTTTCGCTCCGATCCTTTCCTTAAATCGCAAATCCAGTATTCCTTCGGAGTGATTCTGGCGCGAAGAATTGCCTCAGCGATGGGAACGCTCTCCCACGGCCGAAAATTGCCGTCATACAAAATGCTGGCTTCCGTTAATTCCTTCGTTTCCGAAGGGTCCGTTCGCTTGCTTACTGAGAAGAAGATCTGCTCTTTCCCGGGAATCCATTCGTAACTCTCGACATCCTCGTGGACATGAGTCAACTGCTCTGGCATCCGCGACTTGAGACGCCACATCCACACTTGCCACGTCCGCTCTTCGCCCCTTCGCATTCTGTACGTGATGGACCGACTGTCGGGCGACCACTGCGGTGGCTCAGGAATCCATTGATGGATCTCATCCCAATGCGGCATGCCCGCACTCCCAAGATTCTTGGGGACCGCGCCCGGTCTTGTAGCCACAACGTACATTGCGGTTTTGTAAGCATTCTTCTCGTAGCTGGCCTGCCCAACGACAAACGCCACGTATTTTCCGTCCGGAGAAATGCTTAGGCCTTTGGGGTCGCGCAGTGTTAGCAAATCCATGGGAGTGACAGCGCGTTGTGGAACCTTGACCGACGCCGGAATGCTCAACGGAGTTCGATCGAATCGAGGCCCCGGCAGCGACTGAGCCGAGGCGTGTGTCGCGGTCAGAACGGTCACGCCGATCACCATTTGAAATGTCCAGCGGCACTGCCTCAAGACAGACCTGCTCCTTCCGGTATGTACACACACTTGACCCTAGAGAATCAGGAACGCTTGCGATTGGGCGCTAGTCAGAACGAGAGTTTCAGCGAAAGTTGCAGCGAACGCGGGCCACCGGCTTGGAAGAGCGGCGTCAGCCCTCCCAATCCTTGGTTCAGCATCCTCGTGGCCCGAAACTGAGAAGGCCCGAACTGAATCAGGCCCGATGGGTTTGTGAAATTCGGATGATTCAGGACATTGAACGCGTCGGTGCGAAACATCAGACTGCAGCGCTCGCCCAGAGCGAACTTGCGCGCTATCGAAAGATCAACCTGCGTCAGGCCGAACCCCGGAATGTCATTTCTCCCCTCGGTTCCTTGCCTCGCGGTTCCGGGAATGCTGAAAGCTCCGGAGTTCAAGATCTTTCCGCCCGGCGCTAGGTTCTTGGTGATCCATACCGGTTGTCCTGCGACGCGATCCGGACGAGTGAATTGCTGCGCCAGCGTGGTGCCAGGCAGGCGAACGCGCGCGTTGAACGGAAATCCAGTCCTGACATCGACCAATCCGCTGAGCGACCAGTTGTTTATAACAAACGACAGCGGCGCAAATTTCTTTGTCGAAGGCAGGAGATACGTGACGGCGCCCGTGAAATTGTGCCGCGTGTCGAAATCCGAGGAAGCGTAGTCATTCTCCGCGGAGATGACCGTGTTCGACAAACCTGCGACCGAATCGCTGGAGTTGTTGTCGAGTGAATGGGAATACGTGTAGCTCAACAGGGCCTGCACGCTGCCGGACAAGGGGCGCCTGTACTGAACCTGCAAGGCGTTGTAATTGGACCGCGCTTCGTTCGCCGTCGGGAAAAACAGACTCGTGAAGTTCGCGTTTGGCCTGAAGAGCGCGGACCTCCGGAGCAGGTCCCGCCCGGCTTGTCCAACATAAGTCACACTTACGGCCTGTTTGCCGAGGAAAGACTTTTCGAGAGCCACATTCCACTGATACGAGCGAGGCAAAACCAGATCGGGAGAAAACGCGAAAATCAGTCCAGTGTAGGGAGGATTGAGCGTCAGGGTCGGCAGAAACGCCGATGCATTGCTCGGTGGCAGCGACACCCCCGAAACCGCGTTGAACCCGGTATTCGGGAAAGAGGAAGGCACCGAAGACGCAGTTCCTAAACCCAGGTCATAGAAAATGCCAGCTCCTGCGCGGAAGACGAAGTCGCCTGCATCGTCGAGCCGGTAAGCCACACCAAAGCGTGGAGCGAAGTTATGGTATTTCGTCGTCCAGAGCGGCGTTCCCGTAGGTGCAAGGGTGATTTGCGCCGGATCGTTCAGATTCTCCCAAGCGGCAAGAATCGTGTTTCCTCGCGCCGAAGGTGCCGGACTCAATTCCCATCGCAACCCATAGGATAGCGTCAACCGGGGCGTTACATTCCACGTGTCCTGCGCGTAGAGAGACAATGTCTCGGCTAGGAGATCCGCTGGGCGTGTCGTCGTCGCACCAAGGTCCGCCTGTCCGGTCGATAGAAAATCCTGAACACTGCTCGCATCGTAGCTGAGTATTCCTGCGGAAGGCTTGATGCTGAGAAAAAGCTCACGATTGTCTGCGCCGAAGCGCATCTTGTGGTTTCCTCTTATCCAAGACAGATCGTCTGTGAAGCTGAGTTGTTTAGTCTGGTTTCGACCGATGGCTCCGGCGGCAAAGAAGTAGGTGTCGTCGGTCTGGAAGGCGAATTCGTTCGTTGCAGGTGGAAGATCGCCGAGAAACAGCGCCGGATCAGGCAGCGTTGCTCCGCCGAGTGCATGCAACGCGGCATTGAGCTTGGATGTTTGTTGCGAGAAATTTCCACGCAAAGAGTTAGCGAGATTGCTGTTGAACGCCATGTTCAGTCCCACGGTCACCGTCCGTGTATTCACCGAAGCCGTGTTTAGCTCTCCCGGACTGAAGATTGTTGTCGTTTTGGATGGCGCGTCGTTGTATCGCCCGAATATTGAAAAGCGTTGATTAAACGAGTGATCGATCCTGGCGCTCACGGCATTCAACGTACCTGCATTTGAGAAGCCGCCGGTGAATTCTGCTGTAAAGCCGTCCGGCGAAATCGGCCCGTTCGGAATCGGGTAGGCGTTCAGATAGGGGGCAATCGGGGGCGACGCGCTTTGGCGGGCAGAAACGGACGGCACTTGTTCGTCCAATGTCGTCGGCAATCGCAACCGCGCTCCTTCGTACGACAAAAAGAAAAACGTCTTCTCCTTGCGTATTGGCCCACCCAAGAAACCGCCGAAGTCATTGTGATTCTCCGCTGACCGTGGCAATCGGGCGCTGTTTGCAAACCAGTCGTTCGCATCCATGACTGTGTTCCGAAAATACTCGAACAGTCCGCCATGCCAATCATTCGTTCCAGATCGAGTCGTCAGAAGGACCTGCCCTCCGGGCTGGCGGCCGAATTCCGCGGAGAACGATGACGTCTCGATGCGAAATTCCTGCAAGTCCTCCACGGAAACCAAACTGCTTGTGCCTCCCAAAGCGCTGAATGCTTGCGCCTGTCCGAGCCCGGAACTTCCGCCAACGCCTACGCCCGGCTGAACTCCGAAGTTCGCCGAGACGCCGTCGACGGTGAAGTTGTTGGAGTTGGTTCTCTGTCCCCCGATGCTGAATTGCCCCGGGGTATTGAAGGAAGCCGGAGCGATGGTCACTCCTGGCGTTAGTTGCAGAAGGGTATTGAAGCTGCGCCCGTTGAGCGGCAGATTCTCGACGAACTGGCGATCGATGACCGTGCTCACCGCCGCCGATTCCGTATTGACGAGCGGCGCGCCACCTTCGATCGTAACGATTTCCGAAACCGCGCCCAGCGGGAGCGCGAAATTGATCGCTACAGCGTCTTGAACGTTGATGACAATGTCCGGCTTGATGATCGTCTTGAAACCGACCTTGGACACCTGCACCCGGTAGTTGCCGGGTGGAAGATTCGGGACGACGTAGATTCCCTCGGAGTTGGAGACGCCGGGATACTGCACGCGCGTCGCGTCGTTCACTACGAGCACTTCAGCGCCGGCGATCGTCGCTCCCGTCGGATCGGTCACAATTCCACTGATCGTTCCCGTGGGTGACTGCGCAGCGGATGAATGGACAAATAAGAAAAGAAGAAATGAAAGAGAACAGAAGCTGCGCAGTCGCAAAGAACCCTCCCGGAAGTGAGGGACTTCTCCTCACTAACAAGGTCTATGCGAATGAACTGCCTTTTTGTCTCAATCTTTCTTTGTCTGGAATTCAGGACAGTTCGAAAGAGATACCAACGTCAAGGATGGTTCGGACCTACGCGCAGGTAAGCGAACAAAAGCTGCTTGCCGCTCGGATGTTGACTTCCGCCATTCGGTTCGACAGTCACAAAGACGGCATCGATGTCTTCGAGCGTCTTCGCATCGTTTGCTTTCAAAACCCAGCGTTTCTTGCTCGCGTTGTCTT
>Ga0210406_10001327_pt1 | contig 30630 bp, 31 predicted proteins | sample IncBWC30MmetaG_FD_155454 | JGI IMG/M metagenome (GOLD analysis project Ga0210406, IMG submission 155454) | Forest soil microbial communities from Barre Woods Harvard Forest LTER site, Petersham, Massachusetts, United States - Inc-BW-C-30-M | ecosystem: Environmental > Terrestrial > Soil >... | reverse complement strand
CGCCGTGAAAACCCCCGCCACCGCCGCCGTGGAAGCCACCGCCCCCGCCGTGGAAACCACCGCCCCCGCCGTGGAAACCTCCACCACCGCCTCCGTGGCCGCCCGCCGCGAATGAAGACTCAGGCATGCAGATCAGGACAAACGATGTCACCAGAACACAAAGAACTCTCGATAGCTCGGATTTTTTCATACCAACTCCTTCGCGCCGCCCCACCTTTAGTTTGATGATACTCGGGTTTCGCCGGTAGCCTAGAAATTCAAGTGGTCCAGTTTCCCCGGCGAGTCTAGGCGACCGCATTGCAGCTGCAACGGAACGTTGCTGAAACCACGGCTCGTCTGAGCGTTTCGGATATAGGCCAAAGGCGGCGCGCAAGACACATCGCTCCCGTTGTTTGGCCAGGGGCGGAGTGGCGGGGCGAACTCCCGGATCAATTCATCTGCGAGAGTTGCTGATAGAGAGCCACGCCGCCGATGATGAGCAGCAGGCCTCCGGAGGCGGCTCCCAGCCATTTCACGATGGGAGTGACCTTATTCAGCTTCTGCATGAGTTCGATCTGGTCCTTTTGCATTTGCGATTCGGATTCGCTCAGGAAAAGTTGTTCGTCCTCATGCATGGCCAGAGTGCTGCGATAGATCAGGAGGACGACGAGGACAGCGGTGACTGCTCCCCACAGAATTAGCGGCCAAAGCAACATGCCCATATGCCACCTCGATGCGGATCGAGTCCGATCCCGATGTGCTGCCGGTACAAAAGGTTGCCAAGCACCGGCGAATCGGGCAATTATATCCCCGAAAGGCAAATGATGCCGCTTTTGTTTTACGGCCGAGACCGGCCAGGGGTGGGGGGCATCTAAAGGGTTGAGGGCTTTAGGGTTTTTTTGGGCAGAATGCAGCCCTGGCTGTGCTATATAATTGAGGAAGCACTTTCAAGGAGATACGAGAATGTCTACGACAATGACCCCGACTACGCCGACCGCACCTGAGATGAAGCCAAAGACAGCGCCGATTACTTTGACTTCCAGTGCCGTCGCCAAAGTCAAAGAGATCATGGCGCAACAGACCCCAGTCCCGGCAGGGCTGCGGGTGGGAGTGCAGGGCGGAGGCTGCTCTGGCTTCTCTTATGCGATGTCGTTTGAGAACTCCGCTGGGATGATGGACAAGACTTTTGATATGGACGGCCTGAAAGTGTACGTAGATGCCACGTCGGTCATGTACCTGAACGGCTGCATTGTGGATTACGTCGAGACGCTCGAAGGCGCCGGATTCAAGTTTGAGAATCCGAACGTGAAGAGCACCTGCGGCTGCGGATCGTCGTTCAGCGTGTAAGATTTCATCTCTGTAAGAAGCCCCACCGCTGAGCGGTGGGGCTTTTTGTTTTGGGCTACTGGCTGCTCTTCCGCTGCTTCCACACAATTTGCCGCAGGATGCCGTGCCACACGATGGCATCGCGAGCCGGAAGCTTGAGGCGGCGGACTAGGCGGCGCATTCTCTCCTCTACGTCGGCGATGGGGCGGCGTGCCAGGTAATCGCTGCCGCGCATGGCTTCGAGTAGCTTGAGCGTGATGCGCTCCAGTTCTTCGGCGGAGGCTAGCGGAGATTTCTCCTGAGTTCTTGCGGCTTTGGCATCGCGAACTACTTCATAGAGGCATACTGCGACGGCCTGTCCCAGGTTCATCGAAATATTCTTCTCGGCGGTGGGAATACGCATCAAGAAGTGGGCATGGCTCATCTGGTTCGCGGTCAAGCCGATCTTCTCGGAACCAAAGAGGATTGCCACCCGGCCGGAACGCAAATGTTTGCGAATGCGGCGGGCGCCTTGCTCCAGGCGTTCGAGTGGATGCTCGACTTTGCGCCTTCCCACGGCGGAGGTTGCTACTACGAGCGTGCAGTCGGCGACGGCTTCGGCGACGTTCTTGAATTGTTCGGCGGAGGCGAGAATATCCGCTGCGCCGACTGCGGAAACCGCATCGCGAAATGCCGGGCCGTAGGGATTGACTACGCGCAGGTGCGTGATCCCGAAGTTGCTCATGGCACGGGCAGCCGCGCCAATATTCAGAGGATTGCGCGATGAAACCAGTACAACGCGGAGGCGGTCGAGTTCGGCGGAAAGCGGCAAGGAGGTATTTTATGACAGGGGGTCGGATTGAGATAATCTTTGCGTTCTTGGCGAATCCTTCGTGTACTTTGCGGTAAAGCTTTTGACCGCAAAGGACGCAAAGTTCTCGCCAAGATCGCAAAGGAAATCTGCGCTTGCAAAGATTAGGCGCTGGCTTTATCTAGGAGTGGCAGCGGTTCTTCGGTCTCGGTTTTTGCGGTGGCTGCGGTGTCGAGTTCCAATTGCTCCTGGCCGCTGAGCACCGTGACCCGGCCACGATAGGTCTTCAGGTGACGCTGTGCCGTCTCGAAGGCTTCTTGCGCTTTGTTGAGACTCTTGCCCACGTTGTCGAACTGGTTCTGGAAGAAGTCGAACGACTTTTGCGCCTTCGCCAGTTCCACGCGGCTCTTTTCGAAGCGGCCCGCCATTTCATACCACTTGTGCACCAGCGCGATTGTCTTGAGCGTCATCAGCAAGGTGTTCGGAGAAACCGGAAAAACATGTTGCTGGTTCAGCCAGTCGGCGAGATCGCGATTGCGGATGGCTTCCATATACAGCGTCTCGCTGGGCAGATAGAGGAGGGCAATGTCCGTGGTGCCGTTTTCGGGTTGAATATAGGCTTTGACGCGCTTGGCTTCGGACTTCATCACGCGAACGAATTCGTGGCGGGCTTCTTCGATCTCGGCTTCAACCGTGCTTTCAAATAGCGCCAGCACCTGTTCGCGGGGAAACTTGGCGTCAATCGGCAGGCGGCGGTCGGGGAAGTTGATGACGGCATCGGGGCGCCCGCCGCCGTCAGGCAAGGATTTCTGGATCTCGAACATGTGGTCGGGAAGAAAGTCGGCCAGCAGGCGCTCGAGGCTGGCCTCGCCAAAAGTACCACGAAGATGCGGCAGCTTGAGCAGATTGTTCAGGTCGGTTATCGAATGGCCGAGTGCGCCGACTTCACGGAGCTGCTCTTCGGCGGCCTTCAAGTGTTGTTGCACTTTCTCGAAGTGGGCGAAACCTTCTTTGATGTTCTGATCGAGTTTCTGCTGCACCTGGTCGGTGATCGCCATAAGTTTGGCGTCAACGCGGTCGCGGATCGAGTCCAGATTCTGAGCAGTCTTCTGATTGAGATTGTCGAACTCGGTTTTGAGTTGAGAAGTGGTGAGCGCGAGCGACGAAGTCAGTTCGGCGCGGGCTGCGGTGAGCCTCTCAGATTGCTCGCGACGTCCGGCCAGCATCTGTTCTTCGACGGCGTTGCGCATCAGTGAGAAGCCTTCACCGAGCCGGTCCGCCACCTGCTGGCGAAGATCACCTTTGGTCTGCTCCAGCCGCTGGGCCATGTCCCCGATCGTAGCTGAAAACTGTCCGGAGAGCGCTTCGGTCTGAGATGTAAGACGTGTCAATGCTTCAAGTTGTGATGAACCCCCGAACCTCCGCTGGAAGAGCAGCGCGAGCAGGAGGAGGATCGCCACGTCGAGGACGATCAGGAGAACAATGGGTAAAGAGAAAGCCAAATTCGTGGTCGCTCCGCTGTTAGTGTCTAGCCGGATTCTAGTGGGTATTGGACAAGAAGCAAAGTGGCAAGTTGACGGCGGTCCGCCAGCAGTTGTGGGATCCGATTCCTTCGCAAAAAAAGCGAAATGATGGGGACACTAGCACGTTGGAAAATCGGCCATGGATTTGGACGGATGAGCACGGGCAACCCAACTCTCAGGCGAACAAGATCAAAAACAAGAGCCCGGCAACGCCCGTCACTCGGCTCAGCATCACGAGAAAACCTGGTGGCGGTTCATCGAATTGATTCGGGTTGAAGTGCGGATCCTGTGAGGCCAGATGAATCAGTTCGGGATCGCCGTAGGAGCGGCCGTTGCGATCATAGACTACGGTGTGTCCGGCGCGCAGGGCATCGACGATTGCCGAGGGCGAATTATCGCGAGCGAAGACATAGGTGCGGCACATGCCCAGAGGACCGAGCCCGTGATAGTCGGAGTCTCCGATGGCAGTGAGCCGCCCCCGGGCATAAAACTCCTGGAACTGGACATAGGCCGGGAACCGAACGTAGGCGAGGGGATGCAAGACCTCGGCACCGTCAAGTTTGCTCATAGCGGTCGCATCGAACGCAGCCCAGTATTCGAACAAAGGATGAGCCGCGATGGCGACGCCTCCCTGGCGATGAATTTCGTCGATGGCTGCGGCGGCTGGTTGCCTCCAGGCGATGGTGTGATCGATGCCGATGGCGAGCAGGTGATAAGTCGGCGCAACGATTTCCTCGCCCACCAGAACGGTCGGACCTCCAATCAGGTATGAGAACCAACTGCCTACTTTCGCTACCCAAACATGGTTGTGGCCGGTGATCGCAATCGCATCCAGGCGGTGCCGTTGCGCTTCGAGTACGGTGTCCCAGGGGGCGAGTGTCGCCCAACTCAGGGGAAAACTGTGAACGTGGAAATCAGCTGACAAAACGCGGTAGCCGCCCAACATCAGGGTTGGATTCTTGCGGACGGTGTCAGAGAAGGTTCCTGCAATCAAGGACACCGCGATCAGACCGGCTGCAACCCAGCGGGTTGAATTCATATGCCGAGACTCCTGACGATCTCCGACCGGAGCGGGCCACCGCCGAAGATGATCACAGCCAGAGTCCAGGAAATCGCGCGCTGCATGAGAAGGCATCGGGCGGCTCTCTGGGGAGTCGTCTGAAAGACGTAGCGAAAAAAACAGAAGTCGATATAGCCCGACCAGAGTGCCAGCGCGCCGACGACGTACAGATCCCAATGTGGCCCGGCCCAGCGAAAGGCGTTAACCGGGGCGGCAAACGTCCAGACGGCGGCGAAGCTGAGCAGCCACAGCAGCCACGGGCCGAAGCCGCTAAAGAACAGGTCAACAGAGCGGCAAAACGATTGCGACGTTGCTTTCGAAAGGGTCCTCGGGCGCACGGCCATCAAGGCCACGACTTCGATGATCGCTACGAAGGCCGCATAGATGGTCGCGGGAACCACGAGGCGTAAAGTCAGGCGCCCGGACGCGGCAAACGAAACGGTGCAGCCGAGGACGAAGGCGAACAGCAACGGCCGCCGCACCGCCAGCCATTTGCTGGAGACTACCGGCAGCCGGGACAGCTCCTGATAAGAGGCCGCGGGTCGCAGCATGACCCGCAGGGTGGGCAGCGACGCAGGCGTCGAGGTAGTGGAGGTCATGAGGTCATGAGGTCATGGGGGAAACGTCTTCGGCCTTGCCGCTTTTGAGGCTGCGATACGCAGCGTCCAGAACTTGCTGATTGCGCCAGCCTTCTTCGCCCGGTACGGGAAATTTGGCTTTGCCCTCAACTGCGGCGGCGAAGGCATCCACTTGTCGAGTGTAGGCGGCGTGGTTGCTCACGGTCTCAGTTTCAGCGATCACACCGCGGCGTCGCAGTTCCAACTGAATGGGCCGCTCCACGTTGAAGGCATCGTCGGCGCGCAGGACTCCGGCCTCGCCGACGAGTTCGAAGGGGGTGCGGTACTCGGCGCGAAACGAGACGGCAACGGTCGCCAGAGTTCCACGGGAAAACTCGAGAATCATCGCGGCTACCGCCTCGACTTCACCGGACTGGGAGTCGGCGAATCCGCGGGCGCTGACGCGGACCACTTCGTCTTGCAGAACAAAGCGCAGGGCGTCGACGCAGTGAACACCTACATCGGCAATCGGCCCGCCGCCGGAGATAGCAAAGTTCCCGATCCAGGTGCGGGGATGGCCGCTTCCCCCGGGAAAGGAGAACTCAGAGCGCGCAAAAACCGGTTTACCGATTTGTCCCGCTGCCAGCCGATCACGCAGCCGCGCCGTACTTTCTTCGAAGCGGAAAACTTGCGCGACGCCGAGCAGCACACCGGCCCTGGAGGCCGCTTCGACCATCTCGCGGCATTGGCCGGCATTGACCCCCATGGGCTTCTCACAGAGCACGGGCTTGCCATGCCGGACGGCTAAGAGAACGTCTTGCACGTGACAGGCATTTGGAGTGGCGACGAAAACTGCGTCCACCTCGGGGGAGCAGCACAGAGCTTCGGCGGAATCGAAAGCGAGAGGAATTTCGTACTGCCGGGCGGATTCCTGGGCTTGGACGAGAGTGCGTCGCGAGAGGGCGGTGACGCGGCAGTTCTTCGCCGATTGGAACCCGGGCATCAGGCGCTTGACTGCGTGTAAGCCGAAACCGATGATTCCGAAGTTAACCATGAAGTTGGCGATCGGGACTCTCGACGTCACCGCGGGCCGCCAACGGGCTACCTGCCGACTGCGAACCCAACCGGAACCGTGACTACAGAGGGCGACTCAGGGCCGAGGGTAAGCACGCCGGTACTGGAGGCGAGGGAGAATTCGTTGATGAAAACCGACCTTTGCGTGAGCACATACACAAAATTTCCGTTGGGATCACTCTGGAGCAACACCGGTGAATTAATGTTGAAAGGCGATCCCGTAATCGTCGTCGGAAGCCCAGTGGTTGAATCGATGGAATAGGCCGTGATGTCGTTGGTACCCTGGTCAGCGACGTAGACATACTTGCCGGAGGTGGACACCGCGATGGAAACTGGTCCGGTGCCGGTGGCGAACGGCGATCCCGTGACCTCGGCGAGCGCGCCGCTGCTGGAGTTGATAGAAAGAATGGAGAGTGTGTCCGCCTGCGTGTTGGCGACGTAGAGGAATTTTTCGCCGGGATCGACAGCAACGGCGAAAGGCCCTGCGCCGACCGGAGTGGGAGCGCCAGCTTGCGTCAGAACTCCGCTCCCGGACACGGTGTAAGCCAAGACCAGAGCCAGGTTGCTGTTCACCACATAGAGAAACTTTCCTGAAGGCGCAATCGCCAAGGCCACCGGCTCAGGAGCGGTGACGAACGGCGATCCCGTGACCTGTGTGAGCGCGCCAGTCCCGGAACTGACTGAATAGACAGAGATGCTGCCGGAGAGCTGATTGAGCACGAACAGCGTATTTCCGCTGCTCGTCATGGTCATGGCGATCGGGGTCACGCCGGTGGGAGTCCGGGGTAGAACCTCGGTGAGGGAACCCACAGCTTGGTCGATCTTAAAAAGAGAGATCGTGTTCTCGATGCGATTCAGTACATACAGGAACTGATTGGAGGGATGAAGCAGCATTGCCCCGGGAGAATTGCCCGCCGGGAACGGAGATCCTACGATACTGGTGAAATTGCCGGAACCGTCGATTCGGAACCCCGCGATCAAGTTACCCGAGGGAACGCTGGCATAAGCTAAGTGGCTTGAGCCGGAGGGGGCGCTGGGAGTAGACGTGGAACTGGAACCGCCGCAGCCGGCCAACGCGGCCAGCAGCAAGACCAACAACCCCGGCGGTATTCCTTTACGCAGCATCAATGAGGACCTTCGAGAAATGTTGCAATCTTTTCCGTTCACAGCCTGGGGTGATGACCAATTTGTCCGAAATGGAAAATCACGCCGGTAGAAACCCGAATATTATTTTGCGTTCTGCCGAAAGAATTGCCGTTTATGTAGTCCGCCTGCACCACCCGAAAAGTGAAGCGCGGGCTCCAGTCCCAATCGTAGCCGCCTCCACCGGCAAAAGCACGGCCCACGCCCTGGAAGCCACTCTTGGTTCCAACTGTGATGTCCACCCGGTCTTGCGCTTTTCCGATCAAACCGTGCACGAAAAACCTCGACTTGTCGCGGCGCCAGGTGTACTGCGGGCCGATCATGTAGTTGAAGGTCTTCAGCTGCGAGCCGTAGTGTCCGCTGAGGTCAAGGGTCGCACTCCATTTCAAGGTTATGTTGAAGGTGCCGGAGGCATTCCAGCCGTTCAGGTTGGCATTGTTCGCGAGGCCAAATGACGTACTGTCAAGCCGGAGGTAAGAATAACCGCCAAAGACTTCCCAGCGGGGAGCCACGCCGGTCTGTGCGGCTGCGAATGCCGGCGCCAGGACAAGCAATAAGAAGAGTGCTGTTTTGCGGATCAGTGCGAGTTCGATAGTCATTCGTATGAAAGCGCGGTTTCTGCCGGGATTCTATTGGTTTGAAGACATGTAACTATAGCAGGTTGCCAAGGTGCTTGGCTTTATTGGCTTGGATCAAAACCTTATCGCGGAAAATATCCGCAGAGTACGCGGAGACAGGCAATGAGGTGGATGTCGGCGGCTACTTCTCGGCCATGGCCCCAACCAGCGATTCGAAGATCTTGAAGCCGTCAGTGCCGCCGAGTTCGGCTTCGCTGAACCGTTCGGGATGCGGCATCATTCCCAGCACATTCCGGCCGGGGCTGCAGATACCGGCAATGTTGTCGAGCGATCCGTTGGGATTCGCTTCGGGGGTGATCTGGCCGTTGAGGTCGGTGTAGCGAAAAACGATTCGGCGGTCGCGGCGCAGTTCGGCTAGCGTGGCTTCGTCGCAAAAGTAGTTGCCTTCCATATGGCCGATGGGAATGGTGAGCACTTCACCCTCGCGGCATGCGCTGGTAAATGGCGTGTCGGTGCTCTCGACGCGCACGTGCACCGGCTTGCAAACATATTTCAAACCCACGTTGCGGATCAGCGCTCCGGGCAGTAATCCTGCCTCGCAGAGAATCTGGAAGCCGTTGCAGATGCCGAGCACCAGGCCGCCGCCGTCGGCGAACTTACGTACCGATTCCATGACCGGCGAAAACTTGGCGATAGCGCCGGTGCGAAGATAATCGCCATAGGCGAACCCTCCGGGTACGATGATGACGTCGCAACCCTGCAAGTCGTGGGAGTCGTGCCACAGAAATGTGACCGGCTGGTGGGCGACGTGGCCGATGGTCCAGTGAGCGTCGTGATCGCAGTTCGACCCGGGGAAGATGATGACCCCAAATTTCATCTGGTTTTCCTCGCTGCGGGGATGACTTGAGTTTAGCATGGGGAGGAATGAGGCTGCTGCCTCGGCGGTAAACTGCTTCGCGTACAATTTCATTAGGATTCACCGGACGCTACGAACCAGCCCGACAATGGCGGCTGGCGTCATAGTTCGGCTGTGGAGCGTAGAAGACCTCGCGGTCCTCCGGTAAGCCTAGGAACAGCGGAGGCAGAAAGGGCGGCGTGAACGCTGGAATCGTGATTTAGGTGGCGCGTGAACTCCTCATACTCTTTTTTTGCGCGACGATGGCCTTCCTCCTTGGAAACGGTTATTACAAATCCTTTCGCACGGGTGTCCTTACAACAATCAGAGGCCGCCGCACCTGTCGCCGGGACGAGGAACCGATCAGCTACTGGCTTGGCATGGCTATAGGGACTTTCGCATTTCTCGTCATGGTGTCCGGGGCTGTATTGATGGCGTTCCTGATATGCGTGAACTTATTCGGGACTTCAAAGTAGCCCACTACCCCGGAGTTCGAACCCTCACCGAATTGCACTGTCCCCGTGCTATAATTTCAGTTCGCCTGCATAAGATTCGAGGCAATCCATGATGTATTCTACGGGCGAATCCAGCGCACTGCTTTCGGTCGCAAACAACGTCATTAGGGTGAGGTAAAGCCATGTCCGGCCATTCAAAATGGGCCACAATCAAGCATAAAAAGGGCGCGCTCGATGCCAAGCGCGGCAAGATTTTCACTCGTCTCATCAAGGAAATCGGTATCGCTGCCAAGAATGGCGGCGGAGATCCCGACACCAATCCGCGACTGCGCACCGCTATCCTCGCGGCCAAGGCCGAGAACATGCCGGCCGACAACATCAAACGCGCCATTCAGCGCGGCACCGGAGAATTGCCGGGCGCGGTTTATGAGGAATTTTCTCTAGAGGGCTACGGCCCGGGCGGAGTAGCGATTCTGCTCGACATCAACACCGACAATCGCAATCGCACGGTCAGCGAGATCCGCCATGCCTTCGGCAAGAACGGCGGCAACATGGCGGAAGCCGGAGCGGTTTCGTGGATGTTCCACAAGAAGGGCGACATCGTGATCCCGAAGACGGCGGCCAAGGAAGATGATCTGATGACGATCGTGCTCGACGCCGGCGCCGAGGACCTGAAAGACGAGGGCGAAAACTGGGAAGTGTTATGCGAGCCGTCCGCTTACGAGGCGGTCCTGGAGGCGGTGAAGAAGGCGGGCATTCAGCCAACTTCTTCGAGCGTCACCATGGTTCCACAGAATTACATCAAGCTGGAGGGCCAGGCTGCCGGGACCATGATTCGGTTGCTGGAGGCGCTGGAAGACAGCGACGATGTGCAGAACGTGCATGCTAATTTTGATATTGATGAGAAACTGCTGGAGGAAGTGGCGGGATAGCGGGTGCAGGGAATCGCAGGTTAAGATCAAGCCGCCTACGGGCGGCTTTTATTTTGCGGCCGAGACCGCCTAATCATGAAAACTAGACTCGACAAGCTCATCTTCGAGCGCGGGCTGACGGCTTCGCGGGAACGGGCGCAGGCGCTGATTCTTGCCGGTAAAATCCTGGTGGACGGACAAAAAATCGAGAAGGCTGGGGCGGCGGTCGAACCCGACGCAGAAATCCGGTTGCTAGGCGAAGATCTGAAGTACGTCAGCCGCGGTGGGTTAAAGCTGGAGAAAGCGCTGGAGCACTGGGAGATCGATGTCACCGGGAAGACCTGTCTCGACGTCGGCACTTCTACTGGAGGCTTTACGGATTGCCTGTTGCAACACGGGGCGGCGCGTGTGCTTGCCGTGGATACCGGCCACGGGCAGATCGACTTTCGTTTGCGGCAGGATGTGCGAGTGCGTTTGCTGGAAAAGACCAATGCCCGTTACCTGACCCGCGAGCAACTGGGCGAAGTCGTGGATTTTATTGCGATGGATGTGTCATTCATATCCGCAACCCTGGTGCTTCCGGCGGTGATTGCGGCGGCGTTCCCGACACCGGCGGTCGGGAGACAAATAGTTGCTCTGGTGAAGCCGCAATTTGAAGCCGGGCGTGAGCTAGTGGGTAAGGGCGGCATTGTGCGGGACGAAGCGGCGCAATTGGCGACGGTGGAAAAAGTGCGACGGACGCTGGTGGCTTTGGGCTGTGCGCGGACTGAGATGATTGACTCGCCCATCCTTGGAGCGGAAGGGAATCGGGAATTTCTGCTGTACGGGGCGTTTTGAGGCGCACAGAGCCAAGCCTTTAATCGCAGAGTTCGCAGAGGAAACCCGCAGGGAACGCGGAGAAGACATCGAACCAGTTCTCTGAGCGCAGTCTTTGGTTCTCAGTTTTCGGTACAATGCAGCTTCATGGTCAGCAGTAACTCATCAGTGGGGAAAGCCGCAGCTATTGTCTCCAAGCCGGGAAAGCCGGAGTTGGTAAAGGTCGTTCCCGAACTCCTGGACTGGTTTCGGGAGCACAACTACCACGTGGTTGTTGATGACGAAACCAAGCCACATGCGCCGGGGATTGAAGTTGTCCGCCGGGAAGACCTGGCTTCACGGCAGCTGAACTTTGTGGTGGTGCTGGGCGGCGACGGCACCTTGCTCTCCGCAGCCCGCGCCGTTGCCGAGGCGGGGATTCCGGTGCTGGGAGTGAACCTGGGCTCGCTGGGATTTCTGACTGAAGTGCCATTGGACCAGCTTTATCCCTCGTTGCAGGGCATCGAAGACCGTTGCTGCAATGTCGAGGCCCGCGCCATGGTCCACGGTGAAGTGGTGCGCAAAGACAAAGTGGTCGCCAACTACGAGGCCCTGAACGACATAGTCGTGGGCAAGGGCACGGTTTCGCGTCTGAATAGCTGCGACGTTTACGTGGACGGAGAATTTGTATCCGAGTACAAGGCGGACAGCTTGATTGTCTCAACGCCTACGGGTTCCACTGCCTACTCGCTTTCCGCCGGCGGCCCCATCGTCATGCCGACGGTCAACGCATTCGTGGTCACTCCGGTGGCGGCGCACTCGTTGACCAATCGGCCGTTGGTGGTTCCCGGCACTTCGAGTATCGAACTGGTGGTGAATACCGGCGACGACGAAGCTTATCTCAGCGTTGACGGCCAGGTCGGCATGCCCATGTACGATGGTGACCGTGTGCGTTGCCGCAAATCGGAACATGAAGTAAAGCTGCTGCGGGTGCAGGGTACATTCTTCGACGTGCTGCGCGCCAAGCTGAAGTGGGGACAACGATAGCTCCAGGAATACCCATCGCCATGAAAATCATTCGAGCGTCACTTACCCGGCTGGCTTGTTTTGTGTTGACGATTGCGGCGGGAGCACAGTCCAGGCCGGTTGCCGACTTGATCATCATTCACGCGAACATCTGGACCGTGGACGACGCCCGCCCGCGCGCCCAGGCGGTCGCAGTGTTCGGGGACCGGATTATTGCGGTAGGCTCCGACGCTGACCTGCAAGGGTTGCGTGGCGCCAACACGCGGGTGATTGACGCTGGCGGGAGACTGCTGTTGCCCGGGTTCAACGATGCCCACGTGCACTTTGTCAGCGGGGGCGAGCAACTCGACAGCGTGCAGCTTAACGATGTTACGAGCACGGCGGAATTTATCCGGCGAATCGCAGAGCGGGCAAAAAAAACTCCGAAGGGCGAATGGATTCAGGGCGGCGATTGGGATGAGACCAAGTGGCCCGGATCAGTCCTGCCTACGAGGGACCTGATTGATCCGGTCACGCCGGACAATCCGGTGTTCCTGAGCCGCTATGACGGGCACTCCTACCTGGCGAATTCTGCCGCGCTGAAATTGGCCGGGGTTTCGGCGCAGACCTCCGATCCGCCGGGCGGCAGCATTGTGCGCGATGCGCAAGGCAATCCGACGGGGGACATGAAGGACGCTGCGTTTGACCTGGTGCTCAAGGTGATCCCACCTCCGTCGCACGACCAGTTGCTCCGCGCGGTGAAGCGTGCCCTGGAGCACGCGGCTTCGCTGGGCGTAACCAGCGTGCAGAACATGGATCCTGACTACGCAGACATCGCTGCCTATGCGGAACTCTTGCAGGCGGACGAACTCACCACGCGCATCTACGCCGCGCCTCTGATCACCCAGGTGGACGACCAGGTGAAGATTGGAATTCGACACGCCTTTGGCGGGCCCTATCTGAGAATCGGAGCGGTCAAGGCTTTCGCCGACGGGTCGCTCGGATCACGCACCGCCTATTTTTTCGAGCCGTTCGGGGACGAACCGGGAAATCACGGGTTACTGTCGGATGAAATGCAGCCCCTTTCGCTGATGCGCGATCGCATGATGAAAGCCGATGCGGCCGGGATCCAGATTTGCACGCATGCCATTGGCGACCAGGCAATTTCGATGATCCTGGATCTGTACACTGACGCGGCAAAGGCTCACGGACCGGTGGATCGGCGTTTCCGCATTGAGCATGCCCAGCACATGGCCGCCAAGGACTTCGACCGTTTTGCGCAGTTGAATGTGATTGCTTCGGTGCAGCCTTATCATGCGATTGATGACGGACGCTGGGCAGAGGCGCGGATTGGCCACGATCGCGCCAGCCGAACTTATGCGTTTCGAACGTTCCTGGATCATGGAGTTCATCTGGCGTTTGGAACGGATTGGGATGTGGCGCCACTGAATCCGATGCTGGGCCTGTATGCCGCCGTGACCCGCGCCACGCTCGATGGCAAGAACCCCAATGGATGGTTCCCGGAGCAGAAGCTCACGGTAGAGGAATCAGTTCGCGCTTATACCCTGGGCTCGGCGTATGCGGAATTTCAGGAGAAGGAAAAGGGATCGATCACGCCGGGCAAGTTAGCCGACATGGTCATTTTGAGTGACGACATTTTTTCTGGTGATCCGACGAAGATTCGAGATGTGAAAGTGCTGAAGACCATCGTGGGCGGAAAAGTGGTTTGGGACGCGTCGCGCAAGCCGGAGTACGCAGCCGGACCATAGCCGCTACTTGGTCTTGCGTTCAAGGCGAAGCAGATCAGCAATTGACTCCCGCCGTCTGACGAGTCTGACCGTTTTCCCTTTGATCAACACTTCCGCCGGCCGTGGGCGGCTATTGTAGTTCGAAGCCAAGGCCATGCCGTAAGCGCCGGCGTCAAGAACCGCCAGCAGTCCACCTTCGTTCATCGTAGGGAGTTCGCGGTCCCGCGCCAGGAAGTCTCCGGTTTCACATACCGGCCCGACGACATCGACAGTTTCGCAAGAGCTATCGCCGGCTGCTTCGACCGGGACGATCTGGTGGTACGCGCCATAGAGAGAGGGGCGGAGCAGGTCGTTCATGGCGGCATCTGCAACCAGAAACGTCTTCCCGTGGTTCGTCTTTTTATACAGAATCTTGGTCAGCAGGATGCCGGCAGACCCGACGATGGAGCGGCCAGGCTCGAGCAGTAGATGGACATCCAGGTTGGCGAGAGGTACCGATAGGGCTTGAGCATACGCCGCCAGACGTTCGGTGAAATCGGATCTCTTGTCGTCGTAGTCGATGCCCAGGCCCCCACCGGCGTCAACGTAGGTAATAGTATGACCGTTGCTTCGCAGCTGGCGAACCAGGTCCGCCACCCGCTCCATGGTCTGGGCAAACGGCTTGACATCCAGAATCTGCGAGCCGATGTGGACACTCACGCCGGCGACGCTCACGTAGCGGGCTGCGGCAGCCAATGCGTATAAACGAGCGGCATCGGCGATAGGAACTCCGAATTTATGCTCGCGCAAGCCAGTCGAAATGTAGGGATGAGTTTCGGCGGAGACATCAGGATTCACGCGAAACGCGACGTGTGCAGTCTTCTTGAGGCGGCGGGCGCAGTCGGCGAGCGTGGACAGTTCGGATTCGCTCTCCAGGTTGAACAGCAAGATCTTGGCGGCAATCGCGGCTTCCATTTCCTCCCGCGTTTTGCCGACGCCGGAGAAGACCGTCTTCCTGGCGGCGGCGCGGCTCACTTGCAATACGCGTGCCAGCTCGCCGCCAGAGACAACGTCAAAACCGCAACGTGATTTTGCCAAAAGGCTCAGGATACTGAGATTCGAGTTTGCCTTTACCGAGTAACAGAGAGTGTGAGGAACCTTGCAGAAGGCTTGCTCAAAGGCCTCCACACGGCCCCGAATCGCAGAGGCTGAATAGACATACAGGGGCGTGCCGAAGCGGTCCGCCAGATCGCCGAGCGAAACCTGCTCACAATGAAGGACCGCAACGGGCGAGCGCGCCGCTTTTGCTTGACGATAGACGAATTCCGGAAAACGCGCGCCTGGACGCTGCTCGATTCGGCTCACTTGCGTCTTCCGGCAGGCCCTTTAACACGAATCACCACTACAGTTTGATCGTCAAAGGCTTCCTCTCCGGCTGCATGGTCGGCGACCGCTTTGAAGATGGCCTTGACCAAGGCATCGGGCGTTGCTTCGAGATTGTGGCTCACGACCTGGTCCAGGCGGCCGCGACCAAACATATCGCCACGGCGATTGCGCGCGTCGAGAATGCCGTCGCTGAAAAACACGAACATATCGCCGGGCTTGGCCCGGAAACTCAGCTCGTCGTAATCTGCATCGTCGAACAATCCCGAGGGCAATCCCGCGATCTCGATGGGTTGAATGGTGCCGTCGTGGCAGTAGAGCGGCCGGGGTAAACCCGAGTTGGCCACCCGCAAGGTGCGGGTTTGATCGTCCCACAGGGCATAGATCAGAGAGACAAACTGGGCTTCGATGCGGCGCTCTCCCAGCGAGAAGTTCAGTGCTGCCAGCATCTCGGATGGCGCCGGTTCGATGGGGGCATGGGAGCGCAGAATTCCGCTGACCAGCGCAGCGTAGATGGCAGCCGGTGCGCCCTTTCCGCTGACATCGCCGACGATGATGGCAGTGCGGGACAGCGAATAGCTGACGAAGTCGTAAAGGTCTCCGCCAATGGCGCGTGCGGGCATGGATTTTGCCGCAATGTCCAGGTGCGCAGGCTTCGGCAAGGTCTGCGGAAGCAGACGGAATTGCAACTCGCGGGCCAGCGCCAGATCCAGCTCCAGGCGCTTCTCCTGACGCGCAATTTGTTCGTACAGGCGCGCGTTTTCCAGCGCAATGGCGACCTGTGCGGCCAGAGTTGTGACGGTGCGTCGATGATCGTCGGTAAAAAAGCCGCGCCGGGTGTGTTCAAGATCGAGCACGCCGATGACTTTGTCTTTGTAGATCAGAGGCACCGCCAGCTCTGACCGGGTTTCAGGATTGAGCTCGATATAGCGTGGATCTTTCGAGACATCCGGCACCAGAACGGCTTCTTTGTGCTCGGCGGCGTAACCCACTACGCCGCGACCCTGTGGAATTTCATGCTTGAGGTGGATGTTTTCCTGAAAGCGCTGCGAAAAGCGGTGTTGCAGCTTTTCTCCCGTCGCATCGAGCAGCAGGATGCTGAACATCTGATAGTCGATCAGGCGGCTCAGCAGTTCCGCGATGCGCTTGAGCAGTTCGTCCACTTTCAGAATCGATGTCAGCTCACGCGCAATCTCGTTCAGCAAAACCAGGGTACGCGCCTGGCGAGTCGTGCGGGTATAGAGGCGCGCATTTTCGATGCCCACCGCCATTCGCGAAGCGATCAGCGTCAGCAACCGTTTGTGCTCTTCCGTGAAGTGGTTGGGCAGCGGCGACTCGATGTCAATCACGCCGATCAAACGGTTCTTCACAATGAGCGGGACGGCCAGTTCCGAACGCACGTTGGGGACGGCAGAAATGTAACGCGGATCCATGGAGACATCGTGCACCAGGATGGCCTCACGACGCTGGGCGGCGATGCCGGTGACGCCCTCGCCTACCTTGATTTTCAGCCGTTCTGCGACCTCGCGCGAGTACCCCACCTGGAACCGAAAACGCAATTCCTGGGTCTTCTCATTCAGCAGCAGAATGGCAAAGATCCTGTAATCAATGACTTTACGCACCAATTCCGCGACCCGCCGCAGGGTCGTGTCCAGGTCGAGGGTGGTGTTGACCACGTCTGCTACTTCAAGCAGCAGAGGCTCGACTTTGCTTTGAAGCTCGGTGTCTGCGACAACTGTTTCCACCTGTCTATGATATCAGTCAGTGCTGTGGAATCGCTCTCCGGCGATGTTTCGCGGGCGAAAGCTCTTGACCGCAAAGCACGCAAAGGGCATCGCAAAAGCTCGCGCATAAAAACAACGATTGCATAGCCCTGGTCTCAGAGTTAAGTCAGACTGGTCTGGGCACGACACAGATATCGGGCAGGTTACGGTATTTTTCCGCATAGTCGAGGCCGTAGCCCACTACAAATTCGTCGGGAATGGAAAATCCTACGTAATCCGCCTGCATGGGTTGCTTCCTGCGGGAGGGTTTATCGAGCAGGGCGGCAATGCGCAAGGATTTGGGCTGGTGTCCCAGCAGGACTCGCTTGAGAAAATTGAGCGTGAGGCCAGTGTCGAGGATATCTTCGACCAGGATCACATTGCGGTCGCGCATGGACTGGTCGACGTCTTTGGTCAGGCGGACTTCTCCGGTCGAGTCCCAGCCGTGTTGCAGTTCCTGCGCCGGGCTGGGCCGGTTTCCATAGCTGGAAACGCCGATGAAGTCAAAAGTGGCCTCAAGCTGCACTTGGCGCGCCAGATCGGCAAGAAAAATCGCGGCACCCTTGAGTACGCCCACAAAAATCACCGGCTGGCCAGAGAGATCGCGAGTGATTTCGGCGCCGATCTCGGCTACACGAGAGCCAATCTGCTCGCGCGAAATGAGGACCCTTAGCTCCGGCATGGGGGTTCATATTAAACTAGCAGTTGGCAATTGGCACTTAGCATTTACCCATTTCGAGTACTTTGCGAAACTGCACGCATATTCCGACGGACCAGATGCTGAGTGCCAATTGCTAAATGCAAGAATGCCAGGAGCTACTTGCGACACTCATGAAACTCAACGGCATCAAAATCACCTGGTTAGGTCACGCCACGTTTCGCATTGAGACTCCTCAGGGCAAGACGGTGCTGATCGATCCTTGGGTCGCGGGAAATCCCAAGTGTCCGGAAAAAGAGAAGAACCTTGCGAGAGTTGACGTGATGCTCTGCACTCATGGGCACGGAGATCACATCGGCGATGCGATCGGGATCGCCATGAAGTACGACCCGATGGTGGTCGGGATGCCGGAGCTTTGCGGCTGGCTGGAAAGTAAAGGCGTCAAACGGGTATCAGGTATGAACAAAGGCGGAACGCAAGCGGTCGGGGACATCAGAGTCACCATGGTGCACGCGGTGCACTCCAGCGGGATCGAGGATGGCGACCGGAGGATTTACGGCGGAGAGGCGTGCGGTTACGTCGTTGAATTTTCCAATGGGGTGAAGATCTACCACGCCGGCGACACATGCGTGTTCGGCGATATGGCGATCATTCGCGAAATCTACTCGCCGGAGATTTGTATGTTGCCGATTGGCGACCATTACACCATGGGACCGCGTGAAGCTGCATACGCGTGCAAGCTGTTGAAGCCGATCACTGTCATCCCCATGCATTATGGGACTTTTCCGGTGCTGACCGGCACACCCGCCGAGCTGCGAAAGCTGGTGCCTGATGTCGAAGTGCGGGAAATGAAACCAGGGGAAACGATTTCGTAACTCATTTGGGACGGCGGCCTCAGCTGTCGAAAGCCGGGCCAAGCTCGGCGAATTCAGGAGCGAAACTTGCCACCATCAAAACAGAAAACTCCGGGCTGGCGCATGGGCGGGATCACAGCCGGTCCGGTCGAAGACTATCTGTACTCCATGCTTCCGCCGCGGGACGAAGTCTTGTCCGAGATCGAGAAGGAAGCAGCGCAGCGGGACATTCCCATTGTCGGGCCGGTGGTGGGCCGCATTCTTCAGCAGTTGGCCATCATGATCGGCGCCAAGACCGTCTTCGAGATGGGGTCGGCAGTGGGTTACTCGACGATCTGGTGGGCCAGGGCGGTGGGCAAGGATGGCCGCGTGTTCTATACCGACGGCGATCGCAAGAACGCCGCTGAAGCCCGTAGATATTTCGAGCGAGCGGGAGTGGGGGACCGGATCACAGTAGGAGTCGGCGATGCGCTGGAGCTGCTGTCGGAGCAAAAGCAGGAATTCGACGTCATCTTTTGTGATGTCGATAAAGAAGACTACCCGCGGGTCTTGGGGCTGGCGGTGCCTCGCCTCCGCAAAGGCGGACTGTTTGTGACCGACAACGTTCTATGGAGCGGAAAGGTCGCCGACAAGAAGAACACTGAACCTTCGACCAAGGCGATTCGGGAGTTCAATCGGCTGCTGTACGGCTCGCCGGATTTGTTAACGACGATCCTTCCGGTGAGGGATGGAGTGGCGGTGGCGGTGAAAAAATAGTCTTCTCAATCGCTGCTTTTCTTTGCGCGCTTCGCGAATTCGTTTGCGAACTTTGCGGTCGAAAGCTCTAACCGCGAAGTACGCGGTCCGCAAAGCGCGATGGATGAAGCCTGTGCCAGCAATTCAGATCGACTTCACTGGAATCAACGTCAGGTCTTCCACCAGCCCCACTTCCTTCTGCAAGAATGGCTCGGCATAAGTGACGCCGCCCAGCATCCCGTAAAACCTCGCCATGGCCTCGATGCGGGAGCGAATCTCAGCCTGGGCGGGGAAGAGATCTTTGCCCGCGTCCTGATCGCTGAACTGGGTTTTGTAGGCCATGAGTGATTGGAAGCGAGTTTCGAACTGCTCGGTGATGTCCACGACGAAGGTGGGGCGAACGTCGTAGTAGAGAGTCGCGTAGATGATTTTGAAAGGGCGGTGCGGCGGAAGTTCCGCAACCCCGGCATTTGATTGGCTGAATGCTGAAGGCTGAGTGCTGACGGCTTGGCTCGTATCCAGCTTCGCCAGTCCCGCCAGAAAGCACGCTTCGTATCCCAGGACTGACGCAGTGTAGTGGTCGGGATGGCGGCCCAGCCAGTAGGGAAGGATGACCACTCGCGGACGCTGCTGACGGATCACTTGTGCGACTTTCAGACGGTTTTCCCAAGTGTTTTCTACCCGGCCGTCGGGGATATCGAGCGCATCCCTCCACGAAACTTGCAGGATGCGGGCAGCTTCTTCCGCTTCCTGTCGGCGGTCTTCGGCGGTGCCACGGGTTCCCATCTCGCCGCGTGTGAGGTCGAGGATGCCGGTGCGATGTCCGCGCAGGGCCATTTTTAGCAGCGTGCCGCCGCAGGTTTGTTCCACGTCGTCACGATGCGCGGCAATGGCCAGAATGTCGAGTGGCGGTGAGGGCATGTCAGTCCAGATTTCCCTGCTCGAGCACCACATTCTCCCGCACAATCAGCCGATGCGCCGCCATCTCCTTCAGAGTTGGCAGGACACGGCTGACGTGCTCATCGGTGTCCACAAAGATGATGATCACGGGCAGCTTTCCGCCGGCGTCCACCAAATGAGAAGTCTCTACCCGATGCCGGCCGAGAAAACCAGCGACGGCGTGAAGAGCCGTGGCGGCGTAGACGTTTTCTTTCCGCAGGTAGTTGAGAATCTCCATGTGCAGAGGCCGGCTGTGCCACTTGTCGGCTTGGTTGAGGTAGATAGTGACCTGCACAGCCATCGCGTCTGGCATTTTACAGCACCCGCGCCAGTGCCATCCCGGTCAGCGCTGCTAGAAGGCAGAGAACGTTGTTGGTGAGGATATTGGTCCACAGTAAGAGCCATTGTCCCTGCTCGAAGTAAGCCACGGTTTCAAAAGCGTAGCTGGAGAAGGTGGTGAACGCGCCGCAGAAGCCGACCACGATGAGCAACCTCCAGCGGGGATCGATAAGCACACGCTCGCTCGCCCAAACCATGAAGAATCCTACGATCAGGCTGCCACTCACATTGATGAAGAGCGTCCCGTAGGGAAACACTGGGCCGAGAGCCCGGGCGGCCAGGCGGGAAATCAGATAACGAGCATTGGCGCCGACGATCGCGCCCAGGGAGATTAGCAGGAAGTCGTTTTTAAAAAAATCAGTCTTCAGCCAGTTCAGCACGATGGAGCCTCCCCTACATAGTTTGTAGGAGTTATCAGCCGGGGCCGTTTACCAGGTCGATCCGGGCGGTTGTGGCGAACTCCATCGCCTGAGTATTTTTACCACAGAGGATGCTGAGGCGCACAGAGGATTCCCAGAGTGATGCTCCACGAAAGTAACGCCGACACTTTGAAATGGGGGACGCACGGGCGAGGACGCCGCGCCTTCATTCGCGCTACTTTTTTCGCTCCACCAGAAAGTGCGCCAGTGACATCAATGTCTCAGCACATTTTCCAAAGCTGACCAGCGAACCGAGCGCGGTGGCAACTAAGCCATCTGCTTTCCTGAGGGATTCGTCAATGCCGAACAACGCTGGATAAGTCGTCTTTTCTGCGGCCGTGTCCTTTCCCGCGGTCTTGCCCAGTTGTTCGGAAGTTTGGGTTACGTCGAGGACGTCGTCGACAATCTGGAACGCCAAGCCGATCGACTGGCCGAACTCGCGCAGTTTGCCGACAGCGTCTTCGCCGGCTCCGGCGTACTGGCCGCCGCTGACCACTGAGGCGGTGATCAGCGCAGCGGTCTTGGAACGGTGTATGTATTCCAGGGTCTCGATACTGGGCGTCTGGCGCTCGGCTTCCAGATCGACCACCTGGCCGCCGATCATCCCGTCAATGGTACCGGTGCCATGAGCAACATCCTCAATGATTCGTACCCGTGCCGTAGCCGGGCAGCGCAACCGGGCCAACACTTCGTAAGCTTGGGTCTGTAGCGCGTCACCCGCAAGAATCGCAATGGCTTCGCCGAAGACTTTGTGACAAGTCGGGCGGCCGCGCCGCAGATCGTCGTTGTCCAGGGCTGGAAGATCGTCGTGGATCAACGAATATGTGTGCAGCATTTCCAGCGCCGCGCCCAGTTCCTCGATTCCCTCGGGCAGGGAACCGGCGACCATGCGCCCGGCCTCCATGCACAAGATGGGACGCAGACGCTTGCCCCCGGCGAAAACACTGTGCCGCATTGCAGAATGAATGGACTTCGGATGAAGACCGGCGGCGGGCAGCAAGCGTTCCAGCGCCGCGTCTGTCAGCGTGCGCCCTGCCTCCAAAGTGTCTTTGAGCATGACGGTGAGTATAGCAAGGGGTTGGGATTCATCGAGACAAAGCAAGACCCCTTAATCGCAGAGATTGCGCAGGTGGCACCACAACGGCGACTATGCGGCAGCGGGACGTCGCCTGCCGATGTTGCCCAGCGCCGCATGCACAATACCCGTGATGTCATTTGAGGGGCACACGTCGGCCGCGCCTGCCTGCAAAGCCGCAGCCCACATCTCTTCATCTGCCACGCGGTGGGTACAGACAATATAGGCGCCCGGGAAATCCTGCGACAGGTGTTGAATTTCGGAGAGCGGGGCGGCCTCAATGTCAAGGATGGCAACTTCGGCGCGGTTTCTGGCAATGCGATTTCGCAGTTCACCCAATGATTGAACTTCTTGTACGGAAGAAAAAGTCCGCGTTAACGCGGAAACCAGAGATTGGGCAACCGTCACATCGCCCCCGAGGAGAACAACGGTACGTGAATGCATATTTCCTCCTGGCTCGTAATCATGCACGTGAGCGCACCGGGGCGGCGGCTATTTGCGGCCGGTCAGGGGCTCGGTCAAGGGCTCAAACGATTCTGCCTGGAGCTTCCCGTTTTGTTTCAGCAGTATTTCCACTTTACCTTCGGCTTGTTCCAACTCTTTGCGGCAAGTGGCGGATAGCTGCATCCCTTCTTCAAACAGTGTGAGAGATTTTTCCAAGGGCACCTCGCCCTTTTCCAACTCCTGAACAATTTTTTCCAGGCGCAGGATGGATTCCTCAAACTTGGCCACGGGAATTGCTCCTCCACACATTCTAATCCCCTTTGGGAGGAATTGTGTCCAGAGAAAAACGCGATCCCAAGGGTGGGCCGAAACCAAGAGCGAAACGTGATTACGTTCCCAGGGCTTCCAGTACGTCCACCGCGGAACTGTAACGTCCCTGGGGTGCGCTGATCTGCGCCCCCTGGGTCATTTCACGAATTGCGATCACCATTTCACGGGCAATGGCAATGCCTTCCTCACGCGCAGCTTCAGGCGTCGGAGCTCGAGACATCCGCTCCAGAATGGAATCTGGCACCGAAACCCGCAGCTCATTTTTCATGAACTCGGCATTGCGCACGCTTACCAGCGGCCAGATGCCGGCGACCACGGGGATCCGGCAGTGCTCGATGCGGCGCAAGAAGTTCTCCAGCAGGCTGAGATCAAACACAGGCTGGGTCACGGCATATTCGGCACCGGCCTCGACTTTATATTCGAAACGTCGAACTTCCTCGTCCAGGTTGGGAATCCCGGGATTCGCGCCCACTCCGATAACAAATGACGTGCCCTGGCCAAGCGGGTTGTTGCCAATGTCCACGCCGCGATTCAGATTGTGAACAATGTTCACCAGCCCAATGGCATCCACATCGAATACCGCAGTTGCGTCTGGATAGTTGCCCATCTTCGGAGGATCGCCCGTGATGCAGATCAGGTTCCGAAGGCCGGTCGCGGCGGCGCCCAGCAGATCGGATTGAATACACAACACATTGCGATCACGGCAGGTGTAGTGCAGGATCGCCTCAATGCCAACCTCCTGCTGAATAAGAAGCGAGAGCGCCTGATTGCTCATGCGTGCCGACGCGCGCGGGCTGTCGGGAATATTGATGGCGTCAACGCCCACCGATTTGAGGAAACACGCGCCTTCGACTTCCTTGCGGATGTCGGTGCCTTTGGGCGGCACGATCTCCACCATGGTGACGAAGTCACCCGCGGCCAGCTTTGCACCCAGCCGGGAACGCTCGGCAATGGGTACAGCCGGAGCTGCGGCCGGTCCTGCCGGGCTTTTTGTCGGTGAAGGATTAACCCTTGCCCGGGCCTCGCCAACCCGCAACGCCGACTTCATGACGCGAATGTGGTCAGGAGTGGTGCCGCAGCACCCCCCTACCAGGCGAACTCCGGCAGCGGCGAATTTGCGCGCATAGCTCGCCATGTATTCCGGCGAGCAGAGATAAATGTTGCGGCCTTCCACCGAACGCGGGATGCCGGCGTTGGGCTGTGCTGCCAGGGGCAGGGAAGTAAGCGCTCGAATGCGCTCGATGCTCTCCAGCATCGCCACCGGGCCCACGCTGCAATTGCATCCGATGACATCCGCTCCCCACTCCGCCAGCCGGGGAGTGAATGTTTCTGGAGTCGACCCGTCCAGGCAGTTGGCCTCTTCGTCAATCGTCACTTGCGCCACTACTGGAATCTTGGGATTAACATCGCGCACCGCCAGCATGGCCTGATGAAGCTCCTCAAGGTAGCCGAAAGTTTCTAGGATCAGCAAATCCACTCCGCCCTCTACCAGCGCCGCGATCTGATCGCGAAAAGCCGAGCGGGCTTCCTCGAAGGACGTCTTTCCCAGAGGCTCGATGCGAATTCCTAGAGGGCCTACCGAACCGGCAACCCAGACGTCGAAGCTCTTGGCAGCTTCACGCGCAATATGTGCGCCCGCCAGGTTAATGTCGCGGATGCGATCGGCAAGACTGTGCCGTCCCAAACGGAATGCGTTCGCACCAAAAGTGTTGGTCTCAATGACTTCCGCGCCGGCCTGTAAGTACTCGCGGTGGACTCCCCGAATCAACTCGGGTTGGGTCAGGTTGAGCTCGTCGTAGCAGCGATTAATAAAAATGCCCTTGGCGTAAAGCAGGGTTCCCATCGCCCCGTCGCATAGGACAGGCGACTGTTTCATTCTTGCCAATAGATCAGTAGCCATATTTAGAGTATGAATTGAGAATACAAGATGAATCCCGGTTTTGCATCTTCAGGCCGGTGCACCGCGCGATTCGCGGGCCCACGACCGGAGCGGCCCGGAATTCCCCGCATCAGGCCTCTGCTATAATCCCGTTTCTTGCATCTAAATTTCTGTCCCTCATATTTTCTTGGAGTTCCGGGTTTGAAGAAAACCTTGATTGGTTTGGCGGTTCTGGTGGCTGCCAGTGTGATCATTGTCGCCTGCGGAGGCTACAACAACCCAGCAGGCGGCCAGCACCAGAGCGGGCTCAAGTTCCGGGCCTTCGTTTCTGATCCTTTGTCCGGCAGTGGTTCGATAACTGTCCCGGCGATTAGCATCGTGGATGCAACCCTGGATGTACTTTCTCCCGCAAGCATCAGCCTAATAGGCGTGGTCGCCCAGCCGGGGCTGATGGTAGTTTCCCCTGACTTTCGATCCACTCTGGTGTTCAGTCCGCCTGGAAATATCCTGGTGATCAACAACGCTACTGAATCCCCTGCGAACGGCGTGCCCAGCATCAGCTTGCCGGGGTCAACCGAGAGCATCGCGGTTGGCAGTGGCAGCGCGATCGCCTTCGCCGCCGTGCCCGACGCCGCTGTGCCCGGACAGGCCCCCGGTGCGGTGCTCGCCATGGACTTGACGAAGGGAACGGTGACGGCAACCATCCCGGTACCGGCGGCTCACTACCTTGTGCTCAGCCCGGATGGAACTCGCCTGTTGGTCTTCAGCGACAATTCAAACAACGTCACTGTGATTGCTACAGGCTTGATCGGCACTACCAGCGACCCCCGCCAGCCGGTGGGAGGGATTTGTTGCTTTGATCGCCCGGTATGGGCTGTTTTCACCGACAGCGCCACCGCCTACATTTTTGACTGCGGCGCGGAATGCCCCGGAGGCGTTAGTGCCGGGATCACGACATTCAATATCGGCAGTTCCGCTCCGGGTTCGACCGTTGCCTTAAGCGGCGCAACCTACGGGATGCTGAATGATGGCACTCTTTATGTTGCCGGAACCCCGCCACGCACTGCCTGTGGGGCAGGCACGGCGGCCACATCTTGCGGCACGCTGAACATCGTCGATGCAAGCTCGATGAAAGTGACGAATGCCAAACCGATCATCATCACCGACGGTTATCACAACCGCATGGCCATGGGATCCAATGGCCAGTTGTTCATCGGAGCGCGAACTTGCACCAGCATCAACGATCTCGGAGGTGAGGTGCGCGGCTGCCTGTCGATTTATGACACGAGCACTTCGAAAGTAATAGTTCCGCCGCAGATCGGAGATGCCACGGGGATCGCGCCAATTCCCGGACGCAACGTCGTCTATGTTTGCGAGGGAGGGGTATTCCAGATCTTCGATACCACTACGGACAAACTCCTGGTCCAGTTACCACGCGCCATCGACATTGTCGGATTCTCCGTCGATGTCAAAGTTGTGGATCCCCCACCTTCGAAGTAGCGCATCCGGCTTAACTGCTGCGAACCACCCTACTTCGCCCCCTCAAGCACCAACTGGTGCGCGCTCGCCTTCTGCACTGCGGACGGGGAAAATGGCCAGAGCAAAGTCGAGTTCTGGTGCCACGCCTGCCACTGATCCAGGTAATAAGGGCTGAGAAAGTTGCCCGCCTCGCCCGTCACCAGATTCAGCGTGGAGTGATCGAGATCAGCCAAGTCTACGGTCATGCGCTCCGAAGGGCCGTGAACGCGCGATACGGCTTTTACCGTGAGTCCGCTGCCGGATTGTTCGCTTAATCCGGGGCCGGTCCAGTGCCGCAGAAGCGGAATTTTGCCAAGGATAGGATGCTGAATTTCCACCGGATTAGAGGCTCCCCACCTCCAGGAATTCAGATCGGAGGGAACGTCGGGCGCGGCGACGGCGCTTTCGACTGCGGCCGTCAGCAACTCGTCGTAGCTACGATAAGAGTCCGGCAGCCATCGCTTGGGTTGGTGTTGCACCACGTTCTCCAGCCAGACGGTTTCCATCATCCAGTGGTAGCTCTTCCAGCTAAGAGTGGATTTCGCCAGCTTTGGGTCCGCTGGCGCCGGGCCCAGCTTCGGCTCCAACAGCAATCGCACCAATTCTCTTCGTCCGTGGACTGCGATAGTCGGTGCCGCGGAATCCGCGCTCATGCGGCCGTCCCACTGCCGGAGGATTTCAGCCGCGGCCTTAACCCGGGATGAGGGTTCCTTCGAGTGATCGATTGCGTAGACAAACTTCTCGGCAAAAATGCGGTCGAGATCGGAGTAAATGTCCGTCTGCAAGGCCAGCATATCGGCAGCGGAAAATTTCTTGCCGGACTCCAATATTCTGTAGATGCGGGCGGAACGCCACGGAGCTTCCCACTGCGAGCTGATGGAATAGGGATATTTGTCGGGCGAGATCCGGCTATTGGCGGTGGCAATGATTCCCGATGGCGGATTGAAGACGCTGGGCAATTTGTCGAACGGAATGTAGCCAGTCCACTCGTGGGCGTTGTCGCTGCCGTTCTCCGGCAGGGAGCCATCACCGGACGCGCGAATGGGGATCTTACCCGTGGCGTGGTATCCGATGTTGCCGTCCACATCGGCATAGACAACGTTTTGACCGGGAGCGTCGAATTCTGAAAAACCGCGGAAAAACTGGTCCCAGTTTTGCGCCGAATTCACCGCGAAGAAGGGATTGCGGACGCCGTCGTACAAAGTCCATCGTAGAGCCAGCTTGCGAGTCTCTCCTGGAACCAGTTCGTTGATGATGGGGCCGTGCCGGGTGACGGCCACGTCCAGCGCCACGTCAGGCTGCCCCTTTACGTGGATGACTTCGTGGCGTAGTTCGGGCGATTTCCATCCGTCGGGAGTCAAGTATTGTCCACCGTCATTGAAAGTTTCAACGTAGACGTCTTCAATGGTTGGGCCAACGTTGGTGAACCCCCAGGCGATGCGCTGGTTGTGGCCGACGATTACGTAGGGATAACCGGGCAGCGTAACTCCGGCTACATCCAGATCTCTGCAAGCAGTACTCATGCAGCGAAGATGAGCCGCGTACCAGAGGTTGGGCATCTGGTGGCGGAGGTGCATGTCGTTGGACAAAAGCGGTCGGCCTGAAACCGTATGCGCTCCGGAAACCACCCAGTTGTTGGAACCGAGCACCAGTGGGCGATCCTCGAAGAAGTCAGTAGTCTCCTTCTGGAGCCAGTTTTCCGCAGTGTCGCTGAGGTCGGGCAGAATTCGATTGCGGACGGGATCAGGCCCGCTCTCCAAAGCGATTTTTGCGACGGAACTCTCCGCATCGTCATTGTCATCGAGATTCTGTTGAAGCGAGGGACGAGCGACCGTGGGACGCCGATCTCGCCAGGACGAGTTCACATAAAGGTCGGCGGTGAGGTCCGGCCCCAGCTTGGCGAGGACTTTCTCACGCACCAGAGCCTGTCGGGGGCTGGTGCTGAGCTCCTGCACCATGTAGGCGCCGATCAGCGCGGAGTCTTCCGGAACCCACGGTTTCGGTGAATAACGGAGAATGCGGAATTCAATCGGCAAGCGGCCGCGATGAGATTCGATGAACGCGTTTACTCCCTGGGCGTAGGCCGCGAGGTGCGCGCGATTGTCTGCTGAGATTGTTTCAATGGTTGTCCGGGCGGCGATTCTCATGCCCAGAATTCTCTGCTGGCGATCGTGTTCAAGGGCATCGGACCCGACTACTTCGGCCAATTCTCCGGCTGCATATCGGCGCATTCCGTCCATTTGGAACAAGCGGTCCTGCGCGGTCGCGTAGCCTTGCGCAAAGAAGAGGTCGCTCAAATTCGCGGCGTTAATAGTGGGGATGCCATGATCGTCACGCAAGACAGTTACAGCGCCGGTGAGTCCTGCTATTTGCAGTCTGCCATCCAACTGAGGCAGAGCGGAGCGCGCGACGGAATAGAGCCATCCCACAATGCACAGGGCGAGCAGCATCAGAATGCCCACCACTCGTGCGAAGATACGAGGAAGCCGAATAGAAGAACGGGATTCAACCAGGACGCCGGTAGCCATGAATTCTCGATTTTAACAGGCTGCGAAAAACCGGCGCTTCTACTTTCAGCTTGTAGAGTGCGGACCTAACAGATGAAAACTCTGCTGAATGCGCACGATCGAAACGAAGTACTTGACCGTCTGGCCAAGCTGCGGCCGGATGCGCAACGCCGATGGGGAACAATGACTGCCCACCAGATGATCTGCCATCTTAGCGATTCTTTGCGAGCGGCACTCGGTGAAAAGTACGTCAGTCCCGCGGACACTATTTTTCTCCGTGTGATCCTGAAGCCGCTCGCGCTCTGGGTTCCGGTGCCATGGCCGCACGGCTTCAAGACGCGTCCGGAAATGGACCAGCAACATGGCGGCACGCCGCCTAAGAGCTTTGCATCCGACCTGGCAGACCTCCGCGTTCTGTTTGAGCGTTTTTGTTCCCTGAAAGGCGAATTCACTGCCCACGCCATGTTTGGACAACTCTCCAGGGTTGAGCGCATGCGCCATGCCTACCTCCATTTTGATCATCACCTGCGACAGTTCGGCTTCTAGCGCGTTAGCCGGCACGCTCGCGCAAGGGCCAGTTGGCGGCATGTCCCAAAGCCCAGTATCATGCAGTTTGCCGGTCGCGCGAGAGGGGCAAACCATCAGCGGATTGGCGGCCACCCATGCTGCGAAAGCGCATCGACGATCAACCCAGCATCTCGCGCGAGATGGTCCGCGAGGCGCAGCAACTTCTCCATCGACACCTCAAACGGGTGGGCCTCAAACATACCGCGCAGCGCGACACCATTCTGCAAACTTTCCTCGAGACCCGCGACCATCTTTCCACCAACGAATTGCACCGGCTGGTGCAAGAAAAAGATGAGCGCATCGGCTTTACGACGGTCTACCGCACGTTGAAGCTGCTGGCTGAGTGCGGACTGGCCAGCGAAGTCGCTTTCCATGATGGCATTGCCCGTTTCGAGCACCAGTACAACCGGCGCAGCCACCACCACATGGTGTGTACCGAGTGCGGTGGTTCGGTCGAGTTCTTCTCACCTGAAGTGGACCACCTGGAGCAGGAGATTGGACGCAAGCACCACTACACCACCACCCGGCATACTTTTCAGATTTACGGAGTATGCGAAGATTGCCGTATGAAGCAGCCGCGCCAGGTCATCTGACAATTATGTCCATTTCCTGCATTCAATGCAGCGCCGAAATGCCCGACGATGCCGCCTTCTGCCCCGGTTGTGGCCGACGGATGATTGCCGTGCCCGGCGCCGTAGCCAACACCGGGTTTCTGAAGCAGAATTTTGCCGGCGCGCTGGCCTACTTCACTTTCGTGCCGGCGCTCCTTTTCCTGGGCATCATGCCATTCAAGCGCAACCGTTTTGTGCGCTTCCATTCCTTCCAGTCCATTTATCTTGTAATTGCAGGAGCGCTAGTGGCCCTGGTCATGAGGCTGGTGTTCCCGGTGCTCGCGCTGATTCCCCGGATGGGGTACCTGTTTGCCTGGCTGGTTGCGCTTCTGAGTGTGCTGGCATTGACGCTGCTGTGGGCGGTTGCAGTGGTCAAGGCCCTCCAGGGCGAATTGTTCAAGCTGCCGGTGATTGGCGGTCTTGCAGAGAGAGCCTAGCTATCGCCCCCCACTTTTCGCAGCGTAAATTCTGTTATTATGCGCACGTCGTAAAAGCCGTGTCTGGTGGTTAGCGCGAAAACCTGCTGCGAGGAGAACAACCTTGGCGTTTTGCATAGCGTGTGGCGGTCAAATACCGGCCGGGGCGAACGCATGTCCGGCATGTGGACGCGCCGTTGCAGGCGCGCCCGTAGCAGCCACTTCTGCTCCCGCAGCCGTCGGCGGGCTCACCGACAATATGGCGGGCGCGCTCGCCTACGTGACCATTATTCCGGCCATCGTGTTTCTCGTGATGGAGCCCTACAACCGGAACCGCTTCATTCGCTTCCACTCTTTTCAATGCATCATTGGCGC
>Ga0210406_10001326_pt1 | contig 30631 bp, 27 predicted proteins | sample IncBWC30MmetaG_FD_155454 | JGI IMG/M metagenome (GOLD analysis project Ga0210406, IMG submission 155454) | Forest soil microbial communities from Barre Woods Harvard Forest LTER site, Petersham, Massachusetts, United States - Inc-BW-C-30-M | ecosystem: Environmental > Terrestrial > Soil >... | reverse complement strand
GGTCCCGCCAACGATCACATCGTATGAAGGAGGGAGAGTCCCCCTGAGTTTCTCGATCGCCGGCGATAGCGAGGTGACCACGCCCTCCGGCAACTTGTCACCGACGATGGCAGCCTGGACCGTCAGGGTAGGAACGCGATCACGCCTCCAAATGAGTGGAAATTCCTGGTCATATTCGAACGAAGCAAACTGGCTGAGAGGAACGGTCTGTCCGCCCGGCAGCGGCACCTGCAGCGAGCGGAGACTGTCAAGCGAAACCCTCTGCTCGTCAGTCGCGCGCACCACCAGGTTGATCAGATAAATGTCGTCACGGACCTGGGTGACGGGCGTGCCCGATATGACAGCGTTGAGAACGGTTGCGATTGCTTGCGAACTGAGACCCAGAAGGCGCGCCTCGTTCTGGTCAACGCGGATGCGCACCTGGCGATCGGGTTCCATCCAGTCGAAATTTACCTGTTTGGCATCCGGATTGGCGGCGACGATCTGTCCGACCTTGAGGGCGATCTCGCGTACCCGTTCCACATCCGGCCCACTGACCCGATACTGCACTGGCCATCCGACCGGCGGTCCAAGCTCAAGAGGAGAAACGAACGCAATGGCTTTGGGAAATTCCTGCGCCAACAGCTTGTCGAGCTTCGAATGCAGGCGCTCGCGCGCGGCGACGTCCTTCGCGATGACGACGGCCTGTGTGAAGAAATCGTTCGGGAGCTGGACGTTCAACGGCAAATAGAAGCGGATGGCGCCGCGTCCGACATACGTACTCCACCGCGCCACATCGGGATCCGCCGCGAGTGCCGCATCCAGGCGCTTCGCCGCTGCTTCGCTCGCATAGATGGAGGCGTTCTGCGGCAAGCTGACGTCCACGAGCAGCTCCGGTCGATCCGAGGACGGAAAGAACTGCCGCGGGATCAACGGCAGCGCGAGGAACGAAGCAGCAAAGAACGCCAACGAGATCGCGATCGTCATCCATTTGGCACGCATCGCTGATGTCAGGAAGCTCCGGTACAGGCGGAAAATCCTGCCCGGTTCTGCGGTATTTGCTTCCTTGGGCGGAACGAGGATGACTGCTCCCAGCAGTGGCGTGAAAATTACCGCGACGAACCAGGAAACCAGCAGCGCGATCGTGACGACGGCGAAGAGTGAAAAGGTGTATTCGCCGGCCGAGCTCGCCGCAAAGCCGACCGGTATGAAACCTGCGATCGTAACCAGCGTGCCTGCGAGCATCGCCATGGCATGGGTCTGGTATGCGAACGTTGCGGCCTCGAGCTTGCTCGCTCCCTCCGCCAATCGGGTGAGCGTCGCGTCAGTCGTCGTCATCGCATCATCAACCAGCAAGGCCAGCGCTATGATTAGTGCGCCAAGCGATATCCGTTGCATGTCAATGTGGGCAAGCCCCATGATTGGAAAGACGATCGCCAGCGTAAACGGTATGGCGAGCGCGATGATAAGGCCCGGCCGCACGCCGAGGCTGATGAAGCTCACCACCATGATGATGGCGATCGCCTGTATGAGTGAGACCATGAATTCGCGGATGGCCTGATCAACCACAATGGGCTGGTCCGCGACCAGAATGGGCTCAATCCCGATCGGGAGGTCCGCGGTGATTTGCGCCATTGCCTTCCTGATATTGGCGCCCAGCGCAAGAATGTCTCCGCCGTCCCGCATGGCGATCGCAAGCCCTATTGCCGGTTGACCGTTGACTCGAAACATCGGCTGGGGCGGGTCCGCGTAACCGCGTCGCACCCGCGCGATGTCGCTCAGACGAAGCATCCGCCCGCCGGAGGCAAAATTGATGTTTGCAATGTCCTGCTCAGACTGGAAGCTGCCCGACACCCGGAGCGAGATGTTTTCCGAGCCGGTCTGTATCACTCCGGCCGGTCGGACGATATTCTGCGACTGGAGCGCCGCAATAAGCGCAGACCGATCGATTCCGAGCGTCGCAAGCTCCTTCGTGGAAAACTCGACGAAAATCACCTCATCCTGCGCGCCCAGAAGCTCGATCTTGGATACATCAGGCACGAGAAGCAGCCTCGAGCGGATGTCCTCGACCCGATCGCGGAGCTCACGCTGGGTGAAGCCGTCACTGGTAAAGCCGTAAATAATGCCGAACGTATCGCCGAATTCGTCATTGAAGCCCGGCCCGATCACGCCAGCGGGCAGCGTGTGACGCATGTCCCCGACTGTCTTTCGCACATGGTACCAGGTATCAGCGACCTCCTTCGCGTTGGCGCTGCCCTTCAGATTTACAAAAATGGTTGCAAGACCTGCCCTTGTGAAGCTTCGCAGGAAGTCCAGATGAGGCGTCTCCTGCAGGGTGCGTTCGAGGCGCTCCGTCACCTGTTTCATCGTCTCATCCACGGATGCGCCAGGCCACGCGGCCTGGACGACCATGGTCTTGATGATGAAGGCCGGATCTTCGTTACGCCCCAACCGGAAATAGGACAGCCCACCGGCTACCACCGCAATGATCATCATGTAGACGACCAACGAACGGTGTTTCAGCGCCCAATCGGAAAGATTGACTCCCCTCATGGCTCTGACCCGAGCACTCGCACTTTCTGGCCAGGATGAAGTGCCTGAACGCCTGCGGTGACGACAATCTCCCCGGTATCAAGGCCCTGTGAGATGATCACCTGCGACTGATCGAACCGAAGAACATCCACGTTGCGGACCGCAACCGCATTGGTCGACGGATCGACGATCCACACCGCGGGCTGCCCATTCATCCGCGTCAGTGCCGTCGCCGGTACGTCGATCACCGGCCCCGAACTGGTTTCGACCCGCCCGTTCACCGTCGCGCCGAGTTGCATGGCTGTCGGCGGGTTGGTCAGGCCGACCTTGACCTCGAACGTTCGCCTGACAGGGTCGGCTTGCGCCGCAATCTGGCGAATACGCCCTTGCGCCGTCACCTTCGGATCATCTGCCAGGCTGACCGTGACCTGCCGACCGATTGACGCGGATCTGACCAACTGAGCGGGAACATTGAACACCGCGTCACGACCGTCCTGCCGCGCAATCCTTGCAATCATTTGCCCGGCCTGAACGACTTCGCCGGCAGACGGCCCGGTCGCCGTGATCTTGCCCGGCGCGTCGGCTCTGAGTTCGGTGAAACTTACGAGATCGTGGGCGGTGGCCAGCTGAGCCTCCGCCGCTTCGACTTGCGCCTGGGCGGTCTGCTGCGCCTGCGTCGCCACCTCGAAATTGGCGCGCGTGGTCCATCCCTGCGCCAACAGCGTCTCCTGACGCTCGTAGTGATTGCGTGCCTGCGTCAACTGGCCCTGCGCGGCGGCAAGGGCAGCCTGTGCCTGACGCAACGTGTTCATCTCGTTCTGCGATTCCAGCCGCGCCAGCAACTGTCCCGCCTCAACCCGATCACCGATCTTGGTGTCGTTCTCCAGCAGCCGTCCTGAAATCCGGAAAGCGATTGACACTTCGTCCTCGGCCTCGACGTGACCCGTGAAGGTCAACGGCGTCGAGGCTTCGCGCTTCTCGATGGTTGCGGTCCGAACCGGTCGCGGCGGGGGGGCCGCTTCCGTCAAGCCTCCTGGTCCGCAGGCTGCCAGGATCAGCGAACACGACGCCGTCACAAGCGCCAATGCAAGGACCTGTCGAGGCATCGTTCGGGTGCCACGCATGCTCGGGAACCCTCCAGGTTTCGAAAACTGCGCCGAGAAGATGAACCCTTCCGGCGATTGCGCCGCCCACATTTTTGTCGAAGGGCCCGAGTGCTGATATCGGTAAATCTACCCGGTGCGACGGGATGCAATCGCGGTGCGCGAGACGTGCCTTCTAGGGAATTCCTGATGCCTGATCAGGCAATCACCCGATAGTCTCCGCTCTCGCTGGAGCACACGGTGTGATCTCCAAGTGAAGCAATCGACGATGCGAAGGCTTATTCCCGGCCGCAGATGCCGAAGGCGGCACTGCCCTCGGGATCCATCCCTGTCAAATGCGCAAGGCCGGTCCTTCCAGGCACCGAGAAGCCGACGACACGATCCGATGCCGATCGAGGATTTTTGGCATGAGCGAATCCTCAGGAAGACGAAACGTGCCGGCGGGCATCACCCGCGGAGGATGGTGGTCGAGCGCGGCTTCGCGAGCGGCCTGGTTCAGCTGCCTCTGGCTTGTCCTCTCCGGCGCCCACGTCGGGGACATTCCTGCCGCAGCAGCAGCTGTCGCCGCCGCGACGTGGACGAGCCTTCGTCTGTTGGCGCCGAACGCCTGGCGGCGCTCGCCTCGTGCTATTGTCCAACTGGTGTTGCTCTTCCTGTATCACTCCATCGTCGCCGGAGCGGACGTTGCAAGACGCGCGCTCGATCCGCGGTTGCCACTGCGCCCTGGATTTGTCGCCTATCCAACCGGTCTTCCACGTGGACTGCGCCGCAACGTGTTCGCAACGCTCACGAGTCTGCTGCCCGGCACGGTGCCAACCGGAGAGCGGGACGGGCAGCTCTTCTATCACTGCCTCGATGTCGAACAACCGGTACTCGCTGAGCTCGCCGCAGAGGAAGCGGCCCTGGTTCGAGCACTTTACAATGAATGATTTCCTGACGGCCGCGGTAGGGTTCATTCTGGTGATGCTGGCGCTGGGGCTGGTTTCGATTCTGCGTGGTCCGGGAGATACGGACCGCATGATGGCGGCGCAGTTGATCGGGACCGGAGGCATCGCTGCATTGCTCCTGCTCGGCACCGTGACAGGTGTCCCCGCGGCAGTCGACGTAGCGTTGACATTGGCACTCCTCGCCACCTTCGCATCCATCGCGTTCGTCAAAAAGGGGCTATCCAGCCTCGAAGCCAACGGTACCGGATCGACGGAGGATCAATGAGCCTCGCATGCGACATCATCACGATTGCGGCAGTCTCGGCCGGCGCGTTCTTTTTTCTGGCCGGCACGGTCGGCCTGCTGCGCTTTCCCGACACACTGACGCGCCTGCACGCGCTCACCAAAGCGGACAATCTCGGTCTCGGCCTCGTCGTGCTTGGATTGCTCCCGCAAGCAGGCAGCCTGCGCGACGGATTGAAGTTGGTCAGCATCTGGCTGCTCGGGCTGCTCGCGGGCGCAACGGTCTCGCAACTTATCGCGCGCACTGCGCGACAAGGCGAAGCAGCAAAATGAGCATCGCAACGATCTTCGAGATCGTACTGGCCGCCGTGGTGCTGGGCCTCGGCATCTGGACAACAGCGGTGCGCGAGACCTATTCGGCGACGGTAGGCTTCGTTGCTTACGGACTGCTGGTCGCACTCATCTGGGTGCGGCTCGACGCTGTCGACGTCGCGCTGACTGAGGCCGCAATCGGCGGAGGGCTGGGCGGCGTATTGCTGTTGGGTGCGGCGGCGCGATTGAGGAACGCCGAGCTGATGGTGACGGAAACGCCGGGCAAGGTGACACGAGTGAGTGCGGCAGCACTGTCCGTACTGATCGCCACCGCGCTGGCTGGCGCGGTCCTGCTGCTCCCCGATTCTGTATCAACACTTGCCCCCACGGTTGTTGCGCATGCCTGGGCGACAGGTCTGACCAACCCCGTCACCAATGTGCTCATGGCGTTTCGTGCGATGGATACGATGCTTGAGAAGGTCGTGTTGTTGCTGGCAATCGTCGGCGTTTGGTCGCTTGCACCGGATAGTGCCTGGGGCGGGCACCCAGGACCGCGTCATCAGGCCGATCCAAATGGCGTTCTGGCTTTTCTTGCACGCTTGCTGCCACCCATCGGTATCGTAGTCGGGATCTATATCTTCTGGACTGGAGCCAATCACCCCGGCGGAGCCTTTCAGGGCGGCGCGATTCTCGCGTCCATGTGGCTGCTGGCGATCATGGCCGGTTTGACGGACACGCCACCCGTGAGGAGTCGAAGGCTGCGGTTCATCCTGGTCGCCGGGCCCGGCCTGTTTCTTATCGTCGGCCTCGGGGGACTCTGCTTTGGTGCCGCGTTTCTTGCTTATCCACCGGCGCTGGCCAAGCCCCTGATACTTGGCATCGAGATCGCGATGATCCTGACGATCGCGACAACCCTTGGCCTGCTGCTCGCCGGCGCACCGGAACGGAGCGCGAAGCGATGAGTGCCGTGACGGTTTTCGGACTATGCGCGGCCGCCGCAGTGGGACTTGGCCTTTACGGCCTGATCACGAATCCGCAGCCTCTCCGCAAGATCATCGCCTTCAATCTGCTGGGCAGCGGCGTGTTCCTCCTGTTCGGCGTCGTCGGGCGGCGCGGCGCCGCGGCGAGCATCGGCAATGACCCGGTGCCGCAGGCCCTGGTGATTACGGGCGTCGTCGTCGCCTTTTCCGCAACGGCTCTGGCAATCGCACTCGTGCTGCGGCTGTTCCAGAAAGCCGGCTCCACTACGCTGAGCGACGACGCGCCGCCTGGCGCCGACCCTAGTCTCCCCGGTGGCTGATGCTCGCCCCCTCCCCGACACTGGACGCGACAACGACCACCGGCGGTTTCCTGCTGGTGCTGTCGATCGTCGTTCCGGTCGCTGGCATTTTGCTGGCCTTCGTTCTGGGCGATCGGTACGTGAGGCTGGTTGCATTCGCGGTTATCCCGATTGGGTCGGCGATTGCCGTGGCGATTCTCGTCGCACTGCCGCAGGGCAACGGCCCCCTCGTCTACCTGCTGGGCGATTGGCCGCCGCCACTTGGAATAGCGTTGCGCGCGGACGGATTGTCGGCGGTAATGCTCGCGGCGGCGGCGGCCGTGATTTGCGCAGTCGCTGTCTTTGCGGCCGCCGATTTCTCTCCCGCCACAACCGAAACCCGCGCGCCATTCGTTTTCTGGATCCTGCTGCTGGCGATCTGGGGGGCGCTGAACACGATCTTCCTCGGTGGAGATCTCTTTACCCTCTATGTCGCCCTGGAATTGTTGACGTTTGCCGCAGTGCCGCTGGTCTCGCTCGAGGGCCGGGCCGAGACGCTGCGGGCCGCGATGCGATATCTATTGTTTGCGCTGCTCGGCTCTGTCCTCTATCTGCTGGGCACTGCACTCCTCTATGGCCTGCACGGCACACTTGACATCGTGCTGTTGTCGCGTCGAGTGAGCTTGGAACCTGCCGCGCTCGTCGCAGCGGCATTGATGACGACAGGTCTTCTCGCCAAGACAGCACTCTTCCCGTTGCACCTTTGGCTTCCGCCCGCACACGCGGGGGCGCCATCGGCAGCCAGCGCCATCTTGTCTGGCCTGGTCGTGAAGGGATCTTTCTTCATTGTCGTACGGCTGTGGTTCAACGTCATGCCAGGCCTGCCCGGCTTCGCCGCCGCGCAGTTGATCGCCGCGCTTGGCGGCGCGGCGATCGTGTTCGGCAGCGTTGTCGCCTTGCGCCAGGAACGATTGAAGCTCCTGATCGCGTATTCGACGCTCGCGCAGATCGGATATCTGTTCTTGATGTTTCCGCTCGCGTTCGGTGCCTCCGGAAGGCTCGAGAGCGGAGATGCGCTGGCGGGCGGTCTGCTGCAGGCAGTCTCGCATGCCACTGCAAAGGCTGCCATGTTCCTGGCGGCTGGGTCGATCTATGCGACGCTGGGTCAGGATCGCATCCCGGGGCTCGGTGGCGCCGGACGGATGGTCCCCATCAGCGTACTCGCATTCGCACTGAGTGGTCTTGCACTGATGGGCTTGCCACCCGGCGGCGCATACCTTGCAAAGGAGCTGCTACTTCAGGCCGCAGCCGAGCAAGGGCAATGGTGGTGGGCTGTTCTGCTTCAGGCAGGCGGAATTTTCACGGGTGCTTACGTCTTGCTGGTGCTGACATATGCGATGGCGCCCGCAGACAGGCAGACTACGCTGGGCCGCGCCGCGCCGCGTATGGGAGAGATGGCAGCGCTTGCGCTGGCGCTATGCTCGCTATTGCTCGGCCTCATGCCCTGGGGGGCTTATCTGTCGATTCCGCACGGAGACGCGTCGGACAAGTTTGACCTGGCAACAATTTCGAAAGCCCTCGCCCCCCTCCTGGGCGGCACGGTGGTGGCGATCCTGCTCGGTCGTTGGGAGCCGCCGCTCGGATATCCATCGCGCTGGACGGCACTCCTTGTGGCTGTAGGCCCGGTGCGTCGTGCAGCCCTCGCGTTGAGTGCTCTCGTTGAAAGAGGTGACAAGGTTCTTCGATGGTGGCCCACGGCGTGCATCTGCCTTCTGTCGCTGGCGGCGTTATTTGCAGCGTCGATGCGGGTAGCGTTTTGATGCGGCGTCCTCGAAAAGCACTGGGATCAGCGAGCATTCGAGAACATTAATCCCAGCGCCTGAGGGTTTTCTCCGATGCTGTATCAGCGATCTGCCGGATAGCCTCGACCACATATGATGGGCACCCCTTCAGTCTTAGTCGATGGGAGCTTCATCGAACAGGAGGCCTTTCATGTCTGATCTCATAGCAATCGTGTATCCATCTGAAGCCAAAGCGGAAGAAGTGCGTCAACGCCTCCTCAAACTGCAGAAGGAGTATCTGATAACGCTAAGTGACGCCGTGATCGCCGTCAAAACCGATTCAGGCGACATCAAGCTGAACCAGCTTGTCAATACGACCGCGAGGGGCGCGGTCTCGGGAAGCTTCTGGGGGCTCCTGATTGGCGCGCTGTTTCTCAACCCGATCGTGGGCGTCGCGCTGGGCGCCGCCGGGGGTGCGCTTGGCGGCGCGCTGACCGATTTTGGTATCGACGATTCGTTCATGAAGGGATTGGCAACGAGCATCCAGCCCGGCAACGCCGCCTTGTTCGTGTTGGTCAAGAACATGACCGCGGACAAGGTACTCAGGGAAATTCAGGACGCAGGCGGCGTCGTGCTGAAAACATCCCTGGATGACGCAAAGGAAAAAGTCCTGCGCGATGCACTCGAGAGCGCAGCGACAAAGTCTGCAGCCTAGAGCAGGCGTCGGCTGACGCACAAACACCGCACACGGCGATCAGGAATTCCTGATCGCCGCCCTTTGTATGAGTGATCGCGGAGGGCAAAACCGGGATAACGGTTAGCGCCGCCCCCCGGCCAGACGCAACATCATCATGAACAGGTTGATGAAGTTGAGATAAAGCGACAGAGCGGCGATCACCGACTTGCGGCCCGCGGAAGTTTCATCATCCGTGCTGTCGTACATCGCCTTGATCCGCTGCGTGTCGTAGGCGGTCAGGCCGGCAAATACGCCGACGCCCACGACCGAGATCAGCCAGTCAAGTCCGGTCGACCTCAGGAAGAGGTTAACCAGACTTGCGATAATGATGCCGATCAGCCCCATGAACAGGAAGGTACCCAATCCGGAAAGGTCACGCCTCGTGGTGTAACCAAAGAGGCTGAGCGCACCGAACATCGCGGCCGTGATGAAGAATACGCGTGTGATCGACGAATTCGTATAGATGTGGAACAGAATCGAGAGCGATACACCGACCAGGGCCGCGTAGATGAAGAACAGCCACCGTGCCGTTGTCACCGACAGGGTATTGATGCGCGCGCTGATGAAGAACACCAGTCCCAGGGGCGCCAGGATGAATACCCACATCAGTGGACTCTGCAGCAGCGCTGGACCGGTGAGCTGATACGTCAGCCATGCGACCAGCGCAGTCAGGGCGACACCAGCAGCCATGTGATTGTAGATGCGCAGCATGTAGCTGCGCAGACCGGCGTCAATCGCAAGCGCAGTGTCGCCGGCGCCAGAGGCCGCCAGGTTTTGATCATAGTTTGACATCGCGTACCTCCTCGCACATGAACAACTGGGGCCACACTAGTCCTCAAGCCTTGCTCGGGGCATCGGATGATCACCCGAGTTCGACAGGACAATTACCCTGCCGCACCATGATGCCGATCTCCGCCTTACAAGCCCGTAACCTGCCACATCCGCGGATCTCATACCATTGGCGGATGCCCCCTTCCGCGCTTGTCACTGGAAGCCGGCAATGCGCCGACCTAACTCTGCCGCATGCGCTACTTCTTTCATATCGTCGACAAATACGGTCTCTCCCCTGATCGCACCGGATGTGAACATGCCGACCCGGGCGCGGCCGTTCTCCACGCCAGGCGCATCGCCGCCGAGCTCGCGAAGGCCGGTGAATTCTCTCGGTCGAGCATCGTTCTTGTGGCGGCCTGCCGTCCCGGAACCGATATCCGGTCGCGAAAGGCGTAGCCGATCCGATTCACGGTGGGGGTCGGCCGGAAATCGACATGCCGATTTCCTGCCCTGCCCTCTACAGAGAATCCCTGATTTGCGTACCGGAAAGCTGCTTCTAACGTCGAGCCTTGAGGGTTGGTCAGCAATACCGCCACAGGGAGGGGCTGCCTGTTGTGCTTATGGCTCCATCGCCGAATGAGGCGGATCAGAAGCTCTTGCGCAACGCACTCGTCGCACTTGTGGTCGGGTCAGTGGTCGGATCCGGCATCTTCGCATTGCCGGCATCGTTTGGACGGGCCGCTGGGGCGATATCGATCTGAAGTCCCCTGTTGGGGTCACGCCTCGGCCATTTGGAGGACAGCATGAATATCCCGACCGTCTGCGGCGCTCTGATTCTTGGTGGATTGGTGGCAATAGTCGCGCCAACAACCGTGTCCCTGGCCCAGTCGAACGACAAGGGTGCGGCGGTGAAGGACACCGGCGCACCGGCGCACCGCAATTTGACGCGCAATACCAATACGAATCCGACGAAGCACCGCTACTGGCGTCATCGCGGCGGCACACATCCGCACTATGGCAGCCGCCGCGTTCGCACCTAGGTCCCGGTCGCGGCGCCGATCATTTCAGTCCCTTCGAGTTGGCCGACCGATGAGCGACACAAGGACAGGACAGGAACGGCTCCGCGAGGTTGCGGTCAGCCACGAGCCCGGTGAACCAGCGGCGGCTAGCGGTCGGCGGCTGCTGCTGCTTCTGCTGCTCACCGCTTTGACGGGATTTGGCCTGATCTGCGGCGCAGGCAAGCTACCCGAACAGACGCGCCTGCTGCTGAAGGTCATGGATGCCCAACTCGTCCTTGGCGGCGCATCGACCGTCCTGACCAGCACGCTCGTGATCGGCCGAGTCGCGGTCATCAGGTTCTACGTGGAGGATTACCTTGGCGACAACCTCGAACAATCCAAGACAATCAAAAGTGGGTGAGTCATGAGCGGAATTGAAACCGAGCGGAGCAATGGCGCGGAATCCTCCCAGAGACGCTCGATCGTAGTTCATTTTCTGTGGCAGCAACTGCCCTACATTGTAGCGCTGGGGCTCGCCATCGCGGGCGTCGCCTACACCAACGCTTCGCACCAGCCTCTCATTCGCTACTGGGAGTTTCTGGCGCTTGCCATCGGTGTCGTCTGCGTCATCAACAAGTGGCCAGAGATCGATGGCAAACAGGCCCGGTGGCGGCTGATCTGGACCCAGGCGCTGCACTGGATCGCCGTACTGATCGCGATGAACATCATGCTTGTATCGGGCGTTCAGCAACTGCTCCCGACCCCGGCCACCAGCCTCGTCCTCCTCATATTGCTCGCGCTCGGCACCTTCCTCGCCGGCATCAGTCTCCTTTCGCTGCAAATCGCCTTTCTCGGCCTTGCGATGGGCCTTGCGGTTCCCGCGATATCCTGGCTGCAGCAATCCGTCATCTTCTTCCTGCTCGGGGCCGTGTTGCTGATCGGCCTTGGCATCACGTTCTGGCTCAGCCAAGCCCCCCGGCCAAGAGCGACGCCCGCCGGCAGCAAAAGCCAAATGGAGGCCTGAAACCAACCTGCTTGTCGCAGCCATCGGTGCAACTGTGTTGATGTGCGCCATCGCGCCACGCTCGCCCAGACGCTCAGGGTCGGCAGGCTCTCGTGCGCCAGCATGCCACGCGTCGGACGGGTGCTTGGATCGACGCAGTCGCTTCGATGCATATTTCAGCTTCCCGATTCCGGTCGAACGTGACGTAAGATCGAGACGTCTGGAACGCCCTTTCAATAGGATCGCATAGTCCTGTATTTCAGATCAGTCAGGGCCTCCTTGGAGCGATGCACCGTGGGCATGATGAAAAACACGGCCTGGCTCATCAGGCAGCAGATGCTGTCGCTATGCGGCGGCGGAATCGTTTTGGGCGCATTGTTTTTTGCAGCTTCGCTCACGCCGACGCTCATTCCGAGGAACTATCTGACCCAGGGCGTCCTTGCCGGAACCTGCTTTGCCATCGGCTACGCTGCTGGCATTTTCTGGCGTTGGCTGTGGCACTACCTCGAACTACCCGAACCCTCGGAACGCCTTCGATCAACCACCAACGCATTGGTCGCAATCACCAGCCTCGTCGTTGTCATTGCGTTTCTCTGGCGGGATGCGGAATGGCAAGACTCGATTCGTGCCGCAATGAGCTTGCCTCCACTCGAGACCGCTCATCCGCTCAAGGTCAGCGCGATCGCGTTCATCACGTTCATGGTGCTCCTGGTCCTGGCGCGGCTGTTCGGGCTCGTGACCCGCTTCCTTTCCTCCCGCATTCGGCTCTTCATTCCGAGAAAGGTTGCAAATGTCATCGGCGTACTTGTAGCAGGTCTGCTGTTCTGGTCGATCGCCAACAATCTGCTCGTTCGCACGGCTTTTCGCGCGCTCGATTCGTCCTTCCGCGAATTTGACGCCTTGCTTGAACCTGAGCGCTCGCAGCCGACAGCCCCCGAAAAGACGGGAAGCGGGGTATCCCTGGTGAAGTGGGACGAACTCGGTCGTGCCGGCCGCGAATTCGTGGCGTCGGCGCCAACCGCCGAACAGATCAGCGCATTCACGGGGAAGCCCGCGCAGGATCCAGTCCGTGTCTACGTTGGCTTGCGCGGCGCCGGCACGCCGCGAGCCCGCGCAGAACTGGCGCTCGAAGAACTCAAGCGCCAGCACGGTTTCGAGCGATCCATCCTCATCATCATTACGCCGACCGGCACCGGCTGGATCGATCCCGCGGCCATGGATTCGGTCGAGTATCTCCATCATGGCGACGTTGCCAGCGTCGCGATGCAGTATTCCTATCTCAACAGCCCGCTGTCGCTGCTGTTTCAGCCCGATTACGGCGCGGCAGCCGCGCAAGCCCTGTTCGCGGAGATCTACGGCTATTGGACGACGTTGCCGAAAGACAAACGCCCCAGCCTCTATCTACACGGCCTGAGCCTTGGAGCCATGAATTCGGAACGATCGGCGGAGCTGTTCGAGACGATCGGAGATCCGATCGCGGGGGCACTGTGGAGCGGAGCGCCGTTCGAGAGCCGCATCTGGCGTTCGCTGACAGCGAACCGCAACAAGGGCTCTCCGGCCTGGCTGCCGGAATTTCGCGATGGCCGCTTCGTACGGTTCATGAACCAGAATGGCGCAACGATACCCGCTGAAGCGCCATGGGGGCCGATGCGTGTGGTCTACCTGCAATATGCGAGTGACCCGATCGTGCTGTTCTCGTACCGAGACGCCTACACCCCTCCGGCCTGGCTGAAGCCGCCGCGCGGTCCGGACGTTTCATCAGACCTGCAATGGTATCCGATCGTAACGATGCTGCAGATTGCTCTCGACATGGCCGTCGCAACCAGCACTCCGATGGGCTATGGCCACGTTTACGCGCCGGAACATTATGTCGAAGCCTGGCTTGCCGTGACCGATGTGCAGCACTGGTCGCCAGAAGCGCTCGCAAGACTCAAGGATCATCTGGGAAGTGCGGCGAGGAAGGAGATCGACAAGCCGACCGACCAAAGCCCCTATGCCGACCGGGGAGGATAGAGCTGTGCTTTCGATCTGTTATTGTTCAACCAACTTGGCTCTGACCGCGTAACGCACCAGTCCAGCGATCGAATTTACTCCCAATTTACCCATGGCTGACGCGCGATGGGTTTCCGTAGTTTTTACGCTGGAGTTCAGAATAGTGCTAATGCCCTTGTTGCTATACCCTTCGGCCACGAGCTTGACGACGAGCCGCTCTCGCGGAGAGAGCCTGGAACGTCCTTCGCTCATTTCCCCCGGCTCCCGGCGCGATTGAACGCAGAATCGTCCACCCACAAATGGCCTGCCCGCCATGAGGGCCTCGACGGCTGCTATCAGCAACTTGTTTGCATCGGACTTGACCAGGAATCCGCGGGCGCCGGCTTGAAACGCCTCTTGCGCCAGCACTTCGGACTCGTGCGCGGAGAAAATCAGCACCCCTGTCTCCTTGCAACACTTCTTGAGGTGTCTCGCCACCTCTACGCCCGTCATGCGCGGCATAAAGAAATCGACGATCGCAACGTCAGGCCGTTCCTCGAGAGCCGTCTCAAATGCTGTCCTTCCGTCGGCCGCCTCGGCCACAACATTCCAGCCTGGACGCTGCTCTAGCACCGCCCGTATTCCGCATCGCACCGCGTCATGATCGTCGGCTATGAGGATTCGCTTCATGAGAGGCCTCCTGCGTCAGCTGCCCGATAAAAACCAAAACGAGCCATGAGACCTGTCGCTAGTGGCTTTTCTTGAGTGCACACCTGCGACTGTTCTGTTCGACCGCAAAAGCACGCGGAAAGGTCGCTCGCAGGATAGTACCTTGGCGCACCGCTGTCGGCGCGGACAGAATCTCAAGCCGCCCGTGCATCTCCTCCAGTCTGGCCTGCATAATACGAAGCCCCGTCCCAAGCGGGCGGAAGCGGCATACGCGCTTGCCAGCCATCATGCCTTGTCCGTTGTCTCGGATCTCGAGCCGGAACTCTCTTTCCCTCGCCTCGATCGTTATGTCGACGCTCGTTGCCCTTGCATGACGGTAGACGTTCGTCAGGGCTTCCTGGACAATTCTCATCAGCGATCGCTGCTTCTCGTGTGGCAACCTGTCCACCGCAGGCGATATCGAGAGCGCAACCGTCAACGATGTTCGAACCGCGTATCCTTCCGCGTATCGCTCGATTGTGGTTTTTAGCTTGCCCTCAAGCAGGTTCTGCGGATGCAGCAAATATGTAATGGAACGCAATTCTCTCAGAGCGTAATTTATTGAGATGTCGACTTGCTCGCAATGCTGTTCTGCCTTCCGCGGATCTCCTAGCGCGTTTCTTACCTGCATCATGCCAAGGCTCGCCGCTATCAAATGCTGGCAAGTCGAATCGTGAAGCTCGGACGCAATTCGCTGATGAAGCTCTTCTTGTAGCCTGGTCAACTCCGAATCCAACTTGCAGGCCCGTCTCACTCCAGTGGCATTTCGAAGATTCCGGCGGACCAACGAATTCTGAAGGGACATGACACACTCCCTTTTCCCCGGCGTCTAACGATGCGCCGGTTCTGACGCACATACAGACAATTCCTCACAAGTTGAGTAGATCAACGGACTGAACTTCCAGCATATACCACTACGTAGAATTCCTATAGGCAAAGAATTTCAGCGATGTGCGGGAGCGTCCCAAACTCAACATCCTCTGATTAGATTCGTTGTCTAAAGGATTTTCCGGAAGGGGTGAGATCCGGATATGCATGGGACCGGGGATTGCGGAGGTCCGCTCGCGCCCTCAGATCGGATTGTGGCAGGTGGCGCGCCGGCGCAAGCGTTGTAGCCGCCGCGAGATGACGGCGACGTGACAGCGATCGGACAGCGTGGCTGACCAATTCTGGAGAACAAGGTGGGATCTTCGGCTGCGCGTTAGCAGGGCAGGCTTCCCGCCAGCATCGGGTAGAACGTGACACCCAGAGCGTAGAGATCGCTACGCGAGTCAATCGACCGATTTATCCCACCCGCTTGCTCTGGAGCCATGTAGGCAAGTGCGCCGGCGATGAACGGCGGGGGTTCCGGTGGCTGTCGCTCGCTCGTCGTGAGTGTTTGCCTTTTTGACAGCGTTTACAGCGAATTTAGAATGCCGCAGTCCAAGCGCGCCACTGCATCGGCGGGCCGGTGAAAGCTGTCATCTGGTGTGTTCGCCGTAATCCTCAAAAAATGAGGGAAACCAGCACTCGTACCCTAGAACCAACGCCTCAGTCCCTCACAGCTCCTTCGATGCACCCGATCAGGTCGTTTATCTCAAATGGCTTTCTGAGCAGGCAAGCTGCTCCTGCCGTGGCGGCCTTGGCCTCCAGGTTCGTGTCCGAACGCGCGGTGATCAATATGATGGGGGTGGTCGAACCCTGAGTTGCCAGACGGTGCATCAGGTCCAACCCGCTCATGCCGGGCATGTGAATGTCCGTTACAACGCAATCAAACGACCTGCCTCCAACCGCACGAATATAGTCTTCCGCGGAGGCATACCCGTCGGCCCCATACCCGAAAGAAGACAGCGATTCTACGAGCGCAACTCGGAATGACTCGTCATCATCGATAACTGCGATTTCGAGATCTCGTGTCACTCAGCATCCTTACCCCGAATTGAACCCAGGAAGCGGGGGGAATGAGATGTTTGCACCTGTCCAGGCTGCCTAGGAATTATACAAGAGTGTTATAGTCGGCCTTCAGGCAGCGCGGCACGCTGAGAAATCGGTCATCGTCTTCAGGCCGAATATAAGGGCAATCCTGTTCTGGCTCGCACCGCCGGGATCGATGACGCATTGGATGTTCGGACGATCCTCCAATCCGTCAGGGGGGCGGTAATGCGGTCGGCCCTCCCTGCCCGTTCGTCCAGTTCGCCCTGCCCCCCTCGTCGCCATGGTCGCCGTCATCATACGATCGGCTGATCAAGATACCGGAACGTACGATGGCAACTTTCGGGAGACAGGTTTTTGATGGCGAGATGGAATTCAGGGCCAACAGGGGGACACCCATGAGAGCGATCGAAGGCTTCGTCGTTGCGCCGACCCGAAGAGATCAAAAACCGAAAGCCCTTGCAGCACAGGAGCTGCAAACAACGCTCGTGGGCATGATCGGGCACGACCTGCGGCAATCTCTACATGTCATTCAGGGCACGTACACGCTGCTGCGTTCACGCATGGATCATTCGCCGCAGCAAGCATGGCTCGACCGAGGCGAGCGGGCCGTTACGAAGGTCACCGAGCAACTGAATTGCCTGGTGGATGCCTTCTACCTTGCCGAACGGACCAACGCGCTGGAGATATCCTCCATCCGGCTTGGGCCGCTCTTCTGGAGGCTGCGACACGAAAATGAAGACGCGACTCTTCAAAGGGGTATCGACCTTCGGGCGGCCTCAACGAACGCCTGTGTGGCAAGTAACCCGGTCCTGCTCGGCTGCATCCTCCGCAATCTCCTGACAAATGCCATCAAGTACACTGAGCCCGGAGGACGCATCCTGATCGGCTGCCGCCGCAAAGGGTCTGAAATCAGGATCGACGTCTACGATACGGGCATCGGCATTCCGGAAAGCCAATTGCCCCGAATCTTCGATTCGTTCACGCGCCTCACGCCCGAACGCGGCGACGGTCTGGGCATCGGGCTCTCCATCGTCCGTCGTGCGCTCGAGGTGCTCGGACATCGCATCGAAGTGCGATCGGTCGTCGGGGAAGGATCGCTGTTCTCGATCTACGCACCCGTTGGGTCCTGAAATGCAGCCTAAAGCATCGTCACGATTGGACTTTTACGGTGGAACCGGCGGGCGTGGACTGACCTATACACAGGTGTGATCCCCAGTCCGGCGCCGTTCATGTTAGACACTTCCGTAAAATGCGGTGAATGTCTAGCGCATGCGGTCTGCCACCAACGAAAAGCCCCTGGTGCACGTCGTTGACGACGACGCTTCCATGCGAAGTGCGTTGGAGGGTCTTTTTGACTCGGTCGGGCTTCAGACCGAGACCTATGCGACAGCGGAAGATTTCCTTTCGGCGAAGCTCACGGACAGACCTGGCTGCATCGTCCTCGATGTCAGGCTACCAGGCGTGAACGGCCTCGAGTTTCAAGGCCGGCTGACGCAGATAGGCGTCGGAATTCCGGTGGTGATGATGACCGGATACGGAGACATTCCGATGTCCGTGCACGCCATGAAGCATGGCGCCGTCGACTTCCTGCCCAAGCCATTTCGCGATCAGGACATGCTCGATGCCGTGATGGCCGCCATCGATCGTGACCGGCAACGGCGAGTCGTTGAGAACGATGTCTCGCAGTTGAGGCAGCGCTTCGGGACCCTCTCGCCGCGCGAACAGGAAGTGATGATGCATGTCACAGCCGGTAAAATGAACAAGCAGGTGGCCGGCGACCTCGGGATCAGCGAAATCACGGTGAAGATCCATCGCGGCGCGGCCATGCACAAGATGGGCGCACGCACCTATGCCGAGCTGGTACGGATGGCCGATGCGCTCAAGCTGGAGCGGCGAAAAGTCGGCCGACAGCCCTGACCCCGTCCACGCGCCACTTTCGCGCGAAAGTGGTCGTGCACGATGATGCTTAGACCGCCGACTGAACCGTCCGCTTTGGCAGCTTCCAACCGGGACGCACAAAGTGACAGGTGTATCCGTCAGGATAATGCTCGAGATAGTCCTGGTGCTCGGGCTCCGCTTCCCAGAACTCGCCGGCAGGGGTCACTTCCGTAACCACCCTGCCCGGCCAAAGATGCGAGGCCTCGACGTCCGCGATCGTGTCATCAGCGATTTTCCTCTGCTCTTCCGTCGTATAGAAAATCGCCGAGCGATAGCTCGTGCCCCGATCGTTGCCCTGACGATTGAGAGTGGTCGGATCGTGAATCTGGAAGAAGAACTCCAGCAGGGTCCGATAATCGGTCTTTGCCGGATCAAACATGATCTCGATTGCTTCGGCATGGCCTTCGTGATTGCGATAGGTGGCGTTCTTCACCTGCCCGCCGGTGTAACCGACGCGTGTCGAGATCACGCCCGGCTGTTTTCGGATGAGATCCTGCATGCCCCAGAAACAACCTCCGGCCAGCACAGCGCGTTCCGTTGTCATTCGACGTCCTCCACTTGATCCAGATAGGCTCCGTAACCTTCGGCTTCCATTTGATCACGCGGAACGAAAGCGCAAGAAGGCCAAGTTGATGCAAAATAGCCTAAACCGCCGCGGTCCTTGGGGCCATCGTCAAAAACATGGGGTTTTTCTGTCGTTACGCGACCTGGCGCTGCCGACCCGTTCCACGGTGATCTCCCTCCTGGAGCTCTGTCACGGCGTCATCCAGTCGATACTTCCCGACAACATCGGGATCCGGCTCAATGCCGAGGCCCGGCACCTGAGGTACCGAAATGCGGCCGTGTTTCGGGCTGAGCTCTGCGCCATAGATCGTCGCCTCCAGATCGAACCAACGCCACTCGATCATGGTATCGGCCGTGCCGACCGTAGCGGCCACGTGAATGGCGGCCAGCAAGCCCGGGCCATCGTAGAAAGAGTGCGGCATGACAGGAATATTGTGGACCGCCGCAAGCGGAAAGATTTTCCGCAGCTCGCTGATGCCACCCATCTTGGCCGGGCTTGGCTGAACGAAGTCGACCGCGCCGGCGGCTAGCAGGCGCTCGAAATCCATCAGCGTATAGACGTTCTCACCGGCCGCGATCGGGATGCCGCTCGCCTTTCTCAAGGCGGCGAGACCGTCGAAATTCTCGGGCGGCCAGAGCGGCTCTTCCAACCATTTCAGACCGATCGCTTTCAGTTCCTCCGCCATTTGCCGCGCCTCGTAGAGCGTCCAGGGACAATTGACGTCGAGTGTCAGCTCGATGTCGGGTCCGGCTTCCTCACGGGCAGCGCGGATGGCTGCGAGCTCTATCTCATGCAGTTTGAGCGTACGAAATCCAGCATCGATCGCTCCTCGAACGGCCGCGCGGACCAGCGATGGCTCTGAATAGCGGACCAGGCTCGCATAGCAATCGAGCTCGGCCGCACCGCCGCCCAGCAACTGGCACAGCGGTGCGTCGGCACTCTTGCCGGCGATATCCCAAAGGGCGATATCGACGGCCGAGATGGCGAAGGCCAGCGCGCCTCCCCGTCCAAAGACGTGCAGCTTCTTCTGAACGTCCAACATCAGCGGTTCGATCCGCGTTGCGTCCTTGCCAACGCAAAGCGGCGCAATCAGTTGGTCGACCGCCAGCTTGGCGGACGAGACGGCGCGGAAGCCAAATGCCTCGCCCCACCCCACCAACCCCTTATCAGTCGTCACCTTGACCAGCAGCGAGTCCGCGGCCGGCAGGTTGCTGTCGCCCCAGGCGGAAGAGGCCGATTTGCTATCGGCTTTGAACGGAATCCGCAGCGGAACGGTCTCAATCCCAGTTATGATCATCTTGAAAGACCTTTCGCATGCCGCTCCATCCGCGTGGCGCTTCAGATCGAAGTGGCCTACGCGTGCTGATGGCGCGGATCGTCGTGTGCGTCGTGATATTCGAGGCCAAGCGGACCGATCGCCGACACCTGCGTCACATATTCTCCGGACTTCGCCCAATGGAAATGCCAGGTCTCGCCTGGAAGAACGATGACGCTTCCCGGCGGATAGGCTTTCACCTTGTCGCCATCGAAGGTCTCTCCGAGACCGATGTAAAACACGCCCGACATCACGGTGTAGATGCGATCTTCGGGATGCTTGTGCGGCATCAGCTTCGTGCTGTCAGGCACCTTGACCCTGACCACGTATGGGCCGGGCTGCGTGGGGTGACCGACAACGACCGCCAGACGCGCGCCGGGCGGAAACGCCGGGAACGGCTTCCAGTCGATATCTTCGGGCAGGATCGCTCTGAACTCAGCCTGGTCAGGTTGATGATTGCGGGTCATGGGTCCTATCCTTTGCTCGCTGAAGGTGAGTTTGCGGTCTTCCTGGTCAGCTGCCGATCTGGCCGACGTAGAAGCCAAGTCGATTTTCGACGTCTCCGGCACGATGAAAGCCGCGCTCCATCAGCGCTTCGATCCGCTTCCGGCTGGCCGGACGACCGAGCGCTGCGATGAATGCGTCCCACTCCGGCTTGATTTCCGCATCGGGCGGCAGGCTCGCGACATCGACCAGGCGCTTGGTATCGGCAATCGCCTGCTTGTCGAAGGTCGCGATCCGCATGGCGAGCGCGTCGACGAAGCCGTCGAGCTCGGCGTCCGGAAGCGACCGATTGACGTAGCCGTACCGTTCGGCGAGATCGCCGTCGATGTCGTCGGCGCCGAGCAAGACTTCCAGCGCCCGGCCTCTGCCTATCAGCCGCGGCAAACGGGCCATCGGTCCGCCGCCGGGCACCAGAGCAGCGCCCACTTCCCATTGCGACAGAATAGCCTTCTCGCGGCTGGCGAACCGCATGTCGCTTGCGAGCGCGAGCTCGCTCCCGACACCGGTTGCGCGCCCCCGAATTGAGGCGATGGACACGACCGGAGCCCGACTGAGGCGCACGAGCATATCCGGCAGAGCCTGCAAGCCCGTCGGTCCAGGCGGGATCTTCGCGGACTCCTCGAGCGGCGCCAGAAAGTCGTAGTGCGTGATGAAAAAGCCGTCGACAGCACTGTCGAAGACGACGACCTTGACCTGCTCGTCCTTCTCGATCGCCGTGATGATCTCGGCGAGCCGCAGCGTCTCCTTTGGCCCGAAGATGTTGACCGGCGGGAGATCGAATGTAACCCGCCAGTACGACGGTAAACGACGCTCGACACGGATTTCCCGGGTGGCAAAGCTACTTTCTGGACGATTCATGATGGGCTCCTTAATCTAGGAAGTGCCGGCCGATCGGCGGGTTCTGGTGCAGCTCGATTTGCGTCATCGCAAATGCTCTGGCGGCTGCTTCAAGAAACCGTCGTCGACCCAGGATGTTCAGGCTGTTTTTGCCGATCATGTGCGCCACCCGCCATTTGGTCAGACCCGCATCGGAACCATTGGCGTCACGAGATGAGCGCCATTGGACGAATATTGTTCGTCAGCGATTTCCTGGACCATTCAACGTTGGGAAAACGCCGCTCATATCAACGTATGAGTGATCGGCACTCAATGGATGAGTGAATGGCGCGCCGTCAGTCCGCTAAGAACAATGCTGCTCGCCTTCGCGATATTGCGGGTCATCTCGGGAACAGCAGCGAAGGGGCGAGATTGGCCGGAGCATCTCCATCCGATGCCTGGTGGCGGTTCCTCTATTGACCACAAACAAAGGAGACAGTCATGAAGGTGCTGATGGTGATCACGTCCCACGATCAACTGGGCAACACCGGGCGGAAGACGGGCTTCTGGCTCGAGGAACTCGCGGCCCCTTACTACATTTTCAAGGATGCCGGCGTGGAGATCACACTCGCCTCGCCCAAGGGCGGGCGGCCGCCGCTCGATCCCAAGAGCAATGAGCCCGAGTTCCGCACCGACCTCACGCGCCGGTTCGAGAAGGACGCGGCCGCGGAAGCGCAGCTCGACAAGACCGTTCGCCTCGACAGCGTAAAGCAGGAAGACTTCGACACCCTCTTCTATCCGGGCGGCCACGGCCCGATGTGGGACCTCGCCGAAGACAAGCACTCCATCAAGCTGATCGAGTCCTTCATTGCCGCCGGCAAGCACATCGGCATCGTGTGCCATTCCACAGGGGCGCTGCATCACGTCAAGGCACCCGACGGCAAGCTTCTGGTGCAGGGCAAGGAAGTTACCGGCTTCACCAACGGCGAGGAAGAAGAGGTCGGCCTCACCAAGATTGTGCCCTTCCTCGTCGAGGACGAAATGCTGAAGCTGGGCGCGACTTTCTCGAAGGTTGCAAACTGGGGTGTTCACGTCGTGAGCGATGGCCAATTGATCACGGGCCAAAACCCGCACTCCTCGGGTCCGGCCGCGCAGGCCCTGATGGCGGCGGTGAAGCAGAAGGCGAAACCGACGCCCACCGCTCGAGCTTCGTAAGTCGAGCGCGACCGAGCGACCGCAGATGTCGGCGAGGCGCTCTCAATGAGCGCCTCGCCGACGACGCTGAGTTCAACGCATGGAGCATCCAATGCACGCCAAGACCGAGAAAGCGCAGATCCGGCTCACTCGCACATCAAGTGCCTACTGGCGGATCACTTTCGATAATCCTCCATTGAACCTGATGGGTCCGCAGCTCGTTCGCGAGTTTCGAGAGATCATCATGGCCGTCGAGGCCGACGAGAACGTGAAAGTCCTGGTCTTCGACAGCGCTGTCGAGAGCTTTTTCCTGAATCACAGTGACTTCCTCGCCGATTTCAAGGATCTGACCAGCATCCCTCAGGGGCCGACGGGACTGGAGGCGTGGCCGGATATACTCGTCCGCATCACGCGCATGCCCGTCGTGTCGATTGCCGTGATCCGAGGCCGCGCGACCGGAAACGGAAGTGAGCTCGCTTTGGCCTGCGACATGAGTTTTGCGAGCCGCGAAAAGGCAATTCTGTCGCAGTGGGAGGTGGGAGTCGGCTTGGTCGCCGGCGGCGGCCCCATGGCGCGCCTGCCGGGGGTCATGGGCCGACAGAGAGCCCTCGAGGTGCTTCTGAGCTCCGACGACATCGGCGGCGAGCTGGCTGAAGCCTATGGCTATGTCAACAGATCGCTGCCGGACAGCGAACTCGATGCCTTTGTCGATGCGCTGGCGAAACGCATCGCCTCGTTCGACAAGTGGGCGATCGCGAACACGAAGCGCCTTGTCAATGCCGCCAGCCTGCCGCCGGATGTCCAGATCGCCGCTGGGTGGGACGCCTGCATGAACGCCATCCCTCGGCCGGCTGCGCAGGCCAGAATCAAGGCGCTGTTCGAACAGGGGTTTCACCAGCCTGGCGACGCAGAAAATCGCCTCGGATTTTATGTGGGGCGACTAGGCGCCTGAGGTCCATGGCGCTCAACGAACGCGAGCTTGATTTTTTCTTCCTGCAACACTCATCGGAAAGGACGCGAGCCATGGACTTACTTGCTTTTGCGAAGAATATCGCCGACCGCGTTGAAGCCCAGTCAACGCGCGCGAAAGTGCCGGTTGCCGTTTGCGTCATGGATATTCACGGCAACATTGTTCTCAAGCACCGCATGAACGGAGCGCCGGCCTTCTCGACCGAGCTATCGGAGCGGAAGGCTTACACGTCCGCTCTGGTGGGACTTCGGACGGCCGAGCTCTCGCCACTCGTGCAGCCTGGGCAGGAGCTCTTTCCTCTGATGGGATTGTCCGGGGGACGGTTTTGCTCAATGGGCGGCGGCGCGCCACTCACCAACGAGGGACAACTGGTCGCCGGCGTCGGCGTAAGCGGTGGCACCGTTGAGCAGGATGTCAATATCCTCGAATCGGCGCTTCGAGAAACCGGCACCCCTGCTCTCGCCGCAGCGTCGTGAGGATAACGTCCTCACGCCACAGCCGCTTAGCCAACAAACACTCGATCGTCATACCAGGAGCTAAATATGAGAACCGCTGAGAAGCGGAGCGAGCCCGCAGTTGCCAACACAGTCGAGATGAAGCTCGAGGTCATCGTCATCCCTGTTTCGAATGTCGATCGTGCCAAGCGCTTCTACGGCAACCTGGGCTGGAGGCTCGACATCGACTACCGGGACGGCGATGACTACCGGGTGATCCAGTTCACGCCGCCCGGCTCCGGATGCTCGGTCATCTTCGGCAAGAACGTTACAGCGGCTGCCCCCGGCTCAATGCGGGGGCTGCACCTGATCGTCACCGACATCCGGGCCGCCTGCGATGAACTGGCCCGCCATGGCGTCGAGGTCAGCGAGCCATTTCATGACGCCGGCGGCATATTCCACCACGCAAGCGCGAAAGGCCTGGTCAGCGGCCCAAATCCGCAGCGAAAAAGTTACGCTTCATACGCTTCGTTCAGCGATCCGGATGGCAACGGCTGGGTGTTCCAGGAAGTCACCGCGCGACTGACCGGACACATCGAGCCGGGCGACACGAGCTTTACCCCTGAGCTCACGAACGTGGTGCGGAGTGCGGAAGTCATCAAGCAGCCTTGAACTCTGGCGGGTGGAAATGACGCGCCAGACCGCCACGCCTTCAAACGCAGCTCAGCAAATAGTGATCGCAATCGACCATGTAGCGGCGTTGTAAACGCCAGGAGGATCCAATGATCCATTTTTCAGCTTTGCCTGGATCACCCGCGATCGCGGATCATCAGGGGTCGGCCAACGCCACGCGACGCGCGATGCTGGCAGGAGGTGCTGCAGCCGTCGGCTTAGGGACTGCTTTGCCGGTTCAAGCGTCGGTGCCGCAGCCCTCGACGGAGATCAAGCACAAGTGGGTCCGCGCCGACGGCGTCGACGTATTCTATCGCGAGGCAGGCCTCACTGGTGCTCCCGTGCTGCTCCTGCTGCACGGCTTTGCGAATTCCTCCTTCTACTTTCGTCACCTGATGCCAAAGCTTGCAGATCGATTTCGACTGATCGCGCCGGATCTGCCGTCGTTCGGCTTCACGCAAATCTCCGCGGAGCGGAACTATCGTTATGACTTCGAATCCCTTTCCCGCACGATCGCAGCGTTCGTTGATGCCCTGGAGCTCAAGCGCTACGTCCTGTACGTCTTTGATTACGGTGCGCCGGTCGGCTGGGATTTGGCGCTGACATATCCAGACCGTGTTGCTGGAATCATCAGCCAGAACGGGAATGCCTATGTCGAAGGCCTGAGGAAGGAGGCTTGGGACCCGTTACGAGCTTATTGGGCCAGCCCAAGCCCCGACAAACGCGAACCCATCCGCGCCCGCATGACGCTCGACGGAGTGAAGGCGGCTTATTTCCACGGCGTGGCCGATCCATCCATTATCGAACCGGAGTCTTATATGCTCGATGCAGCGATTCTCGCTCGGCCGGGAAATGCGGACCTGCAGATCGACCTCAAGCTGGACTACAAGCGCAACATCGAGCGCTATCCGCTCTATCAGGATTTCTTTCGTGAGCGGCAGCCGAAGCTGCTCGCCGTCTGGGGAAAGAACGATCCGTTCTTTGCCCCTCCGGGCGTCGAGGCGTTCCGAGGAGATATTCCCGCTGCGCGTATCGTTCTTCTGGATACTGGACACTTTGCACTCGAGACAGAGGGCGACACGATAGCCGATGAGATAAGACGCTTCTTGCTGGGCTGACATAGAGGGTACCGGGCGTGCCGAGAGTTAATGCGCGCGGGACCGCGGGCTCGGCTTTCTTGGCAGATCTCTAACTCCCGAATTGCCAGTCACTCGCGGCGGCAGGTCTGTCCGACGAACACAACCTCTGCTCCCCTATCCTCTTCCTCGTTTGATCAAATTTTCGGTGAAAGCCAATGGCTGTCAGCAACCAGGCCATGCGTCGCTGGCTGGCTTACGCGAAAAAAGGCCGTGCGCGGGTACACCCAACAATGCTAACTTTAGCACCGCCGAGGGGATCCAGGGTGATTGTCTCAAAGGCGAGGCTTGGGAGTGGAGCTATCTTCTCGGTTCAGTGCGAGCGGAATTGGTGGCTTTGAGGTCTTGTCGGAGGATGGTGGGCTCATCCTCGGCCGCGCGTGGCGTGAGCGCGCCGGCGATGCGCGCAAGGATGTACTGATCGTACTCCCGGGCTCGGAACAGCCAGCGCTGACCACTCTCGATCGCCTTGCCCACGAATACTCATTCAAGGATGACTTGGACAGCACGTGGGCAGCACGGCCGCTCGAGCTTGTGCGAGATCGCGGTCAGAGCATTCTGGTGCTCGAGGACCCCGGCGGCGAGTTGCTGAGCGCGCACGCGGGCACACCAATGGAGGTGGGACGTTTCCTGCGCATCGCTGTGGGCGTCGCGGCTGCCCTTGGCAAAGTGCACCAGCATGGCCTCATCCACAAGGACATAAAGCCTGCCAATGTTCTGGTGAACACGGCGAGTGGTGAGGTACGGCTTACCGGCTTCGGAATCGCGTCACGCCTGACGCGAGAGAGGCAAGCGCCCGATCCTCCCGAGGTCATCGCCGGCACACTGGCCTACATGGCGCCCGAGCAAACCGGACGAATGAATCGCTCGATCGATTCGCGCAGCGATCTCTACTCGCTCGGCGTGACATATTACGAAATGCTCACCGGCAGCCATCCCTTTACGGCTACCGATCCGATGGAATGGGTGCACTGCCATATTGCGAGGCAGGCTCATCGACCTGCCGAACGGGCAAGCGGAATTCCTGAGGTCGTTTCCTCGATCGTGATGAAGCTCCTGGCGAAGACCGCTGAAGAGCGTTACCAGACGGCCCCAGGCATCGAGAGTGATCTGCGTCGCTGCTTGAACGAATGGCAGTCGCACGGTCGTATCGATCCATTTTCGCTGGGCGCGCACGACGCTTCGGACCGACTGCTGATCCCGGAGGTGCTCTACGGGCGAGGGATCGAGATTGCCACCCTGCTGGCGGCCTTCGACCGGGTCGTAGCCGGAGGCAGACCGGAACTCGTTCTTGTTTCCGGCTACTCGGGTATCGGCAAATCCTCCGTTGTCAACGAACTCCATAAACCGCTCGTTCCGCCGCGAGCCCTCTTTGCATCGGGCAAATTCGATCAGTACAAGCGAGACATCCCCTACGCGACGCTCGCGCAAGCCTTCCAGAGCCTCATCCGTCCAATCCTCGCGAAGAACGAAGAAGAGCTGACCCGTTGGCGCGATGCGATCCGCGAGGCGCTTGGTCCGAATGGTCAGCTCATGGTGGATCTCGTCCCGGAGTTGAAGCTCATCATCGGGGGGCAGCAGCCTGTTCCGGAACTTCCGCCACGGGATGCGCAGAAGCGCTTCCAGCTTATATTCCGTCGATTCATCAGTGCATTCACGCGGGAGCATCCCCTCGCCCTCTTCCTCGACGATCTGCAATGGCTTGACGCGGCCACGTTGGATCTAATGGAGGATTTGCTGACGCATCCGGACGTGAAAGATCTGCTGTTGATCGGTGCCTATCGCGACAACGAAGTGGCCCCCGCGCATCCGCTGATGCGCAAGCTGCAAGCAATGCACCAGGCCGGAGCGATGCTGCGGAACATCGTGCTCGCGCCGCTGACGCGTTACGACCTGGAGCAATTAATCGCAGATTCGCTTCATTGTGAACTAGAACGCTCCCGCCCGTTGGCGGGATTGGTCGAGGAAAAAACGACTGGAAATCCATTTTTTGTCATTCAATTCATATCTGCTCTCTTCGAAGAGGGATTGCTCATCTTTGATCACATCGAAGGACAGTGGCGTTGGGACCTGAATCGCATTCATGCCAAGGGTTATACCGATAACGTCGTGGACCTTATGGTGGGGAAGCTCACTCGCCTGCCCAGCGAGACGCAGAAAGCACTGCAGCAGCTTGCGTGCCTCGGAAACAGCGCCGACTTCGCAATGCTGCGCATGATCTACAAGGACTCGAACGAGGAGATGCATGGACAACTTTGGGAAGCAGTCCGAACCGGACTCATCTTCCGATCAGAAGATATCTACAGGTTTCTCCACGACCGCGTGCAGGAAGCGGCTTACTCTCTAATCCCCCAAGAATTGCGAGCCGAGGCGCATCTAAGAATCGGCATGTTGATGGCCTCGCACACATCTCCAGACAAACTTGAGGAAGGCATCTTCGAGATCGCCGGCCAACTCAACCGCGGCTCTCATCTGATTGCGTCGATCGCAGAGCGTGAGCGCATCGCGGAATTGAATCTCATCGCGGGCAGGCGCGCAAAGATTTCCACGGCGTACGCCTCGGCACTCAATTATCTCCACGCTGGACTCGGATTGTTGACGGACGAGACGTGGAATCGCAACTACGAGCTCATCTTCTCGATCGAGTATCTCCTGGCCGAATGCGAATTGCTGACCACCGATATGGCCAGTGCGGAAAGTCGGCTTTCCATATTGGCCGAACGGGCGAAAAGCGCTCACGATATTGCGCTCGTCACACGTCTGCGCCTGACGCTCTATGACTTCCTGGGTCGCAGCGACCGCGCCGTGGAGGTGTTCATCGAGTATCAGCGCGGTTACGGCAAAGACTGGTCGCCGCATCCCACCGACGAGGAGGTATCACGAGAATACGATCGAATCTGGTCTTTGGTGGGATCCCGACAAATCGAGCAACTCGTCGACCTGCCGTTGATCACCGATCCGGATGTGCTTGACGTCCTGGATGTCTTTGATGCGATTGTGATGCCGGCGATGTTCACCGATGAGAACCTTCATGCTCTCGTCGTTTGTCGGATGGTCGGCCTCAGCCTTGAGCATGGCAACAGCGACGCATCGTGCTTTGCATATGTATCACTGAGCATGCTCGCCGGCCCTCATTTCGGGAACTACGAGGCCGGATTCCAGCTCGGCAAGCTGGGCTACGATCTGGTGGAGAAGCACGGACTGCATCGCGGTCAAGCTCGTGTCTATTTGCGTTTCGGAAATTGTATCATGCCTTGGAGGCAGCACGTCAAAACAGGGCGAGAGCTTCTGCGACGCGCTTACGACGCCGCAAGCAGGATAGGAGACCTCACTTTTGCTGCGTATAGCTACCACTACTTGCTCACAAATTTTCTTGCGACTGGAGACCCCTTGGCCGAGGTGCAGCGTGAAGCTGAGACCGGTCTCGAGTTCGCGAGTAAAGTCGTGTTCGGCATCGTCATACGCGTCCTCACGACACAGCTCGCGTTCATTCGAACACTTCGGGGCCTGACAACGAAATTCGGTTCGTTGAACGACGGTCATTTTGACGAGATTCAGTTCGAGCTTCAGTCGTCCCGTAATCCCAGCTGGGCGCTGGCGGAATGTCGGTATTGGATCCGAAAGTTACAGGCGCGTTTCCTTGCGGGAGATTACTCTTCCGCCATTCGAGCATCATTAAACGGCGAACGCCTCCTTTGGACATCGCACTCCTTCTTTGAAGTTGCGGAATATCACTTTTACGGCGCTCTCGCTCGGGCTGCGGCTTTTGATTCTGCGACGGAGGGCTCGCGACAGGAGCACTTTGAGGCACTGGCCAATCACCACAGGCAGCTTGCAATATGGGCGGAGAATTGCCCGGAGAATTTCGAAAATCGCGCCGCGCTGGTAGGCGCAGAAATCGCCAGGATCGAAGGCCGCGACCTCGACTCCATGCGCCTGTACGAGCAGGCCATTCGCTCGGCCCGCGACCAGGGTTTTGTTCAGAACGAAGGCGTCGCCCATGAGGCGGCTGCCCGGTTCTATAACGCGCGCGGCTCCGAGACATCCGCCAAGGCCCATCTGCGCAATGCCCGGCACTGTTATCTCCGCTGGGGCGCCGACGGTAAGGTGCGGCAACTTGATCGGCTTTATCCACATTTGGCGGGTCCGGAGGAACAGCATTCTTCGGCGGCCATTGGCTCCGCGATCCACCAGCTGGATGTTGCAAGCGTCATCAAGGCGTCGCACGCCTTGTCCGGCGAGATCGAGTTGCCGAAGCTGATCGATCGGCTGATGACGATTGCAATCGAGAACGCGGGCGCGGATCGCGGCCTTTTAATACTCCCGGCGGGCAATGAATATCGGGTCCAGGCCGAGGCGCGAGCGACCGGCGATCAGGTCGAAGTCGCAACGCGCCAGGAGCCGATTACCAGGGTTACGTGCCCTGAATCTCTCGTCCGCTATGTCATCCGCACGCGGGAAAGCGTGATTCTCGACGACGCCTCCAAACCCAATCTGTTCTCCAGCGACGAGTATCTGCGTGACCGACAATCGAAGTCGATCCTCTGCCTTCCGCTGATCAAACAAGGAGAGTTGACCGGCATTCTCCTCCTCGAAAACGCGCTGACTTCACATGCGTTTACACCGGCGCGGATCGCGGTCCTCGAACTGCTGGCGGCGCAAGCCGCGATCTCGCTGGAGAACACGCGGCTTTACGGCGACCTGCTTGAAAGGGAGGCAAAGGTCCGACGCCTGGTAGATTCCAATATCATCGGGATATGTATCTTCGATTTCGACGGCCATCTCATGGAGGCCAATGATGCGTTTCTCCGCATCGTGGGATATGGCCGCGACGATCTGATATCGAGCCGCT
>Ga0210406_10001325_pt1 | contig 30632 bp, 32 predicted proteins | sample IncBWC30MmetaG_FD_155454 | JGI IMG/M metagenome (GOLD analysis project Ga0210406, IMG submission 155454) | Forest soil microbial communities from Barre Woods Harvard Forest LTER site, Petersham, Massachusetts, United States - Inc-BW-C-30-M | ecosystem: Environmental > Terrestrial > Soil >... | reverse complement strand
CGCCTCGGCTTCGTTGGCGACAAGGTCAATCCCGCGGCGTGCCGCCGATGTAAGTGTGTTTGCTCGTTCGCGTGCGGATTCGAGGCTGACGTCGTCAAACCGGCCGAGCGACAAGCGCTTGACGCCAGCGCCTTTGACGCGGAACGTCAGATCCCACGTTTTGCCGCCGTTGCGCGCCACACGGACCGCCAGGCCTTTGCAGCGCGAATCCGGCAATCGATACGGCCCGGCTTGATCCGGCTTCAGCGCTTCAATCGTCTTTGACGTGAGTGCTTGCGGCGGGCGACTTGTTCCAGATCCTGTCACTGTCGTCGTGTCCTATTTCGTGGTTTCGTTTGTGTTTACTTATCCTCTGGCATATCGCAACACCATCGCAACAAATTTTGTGGATGCTCGCAAACGCGCTTGGACGCCTGCGGACAAAAGAATCGCAGAAACGTTGGGCTAATCGAGCGGTTGCAGATTGGGGCGGATGTCCACGGATTGGGACTCACGTCCCATTCCGGGACGGAGTGCGCGATCGGGTCGCGGAGAATCCAGAGTGAAGCTCGCTGCCACGATCGAACTCTATGCCTACCGGAACCGATTGCGGGGCGCGCGCAGCGCGCCCGAACGCAACGATGTCGACCCCGGCGCGATCCGCGGCGTGCTGGCCGACACGTTCGTGCTCGATTTCGACGCTCGGCGCGGCTTTCCGTTTCGGATCGCAGGCTCTAGGGCCAACGAGCTGTTCATCAAGGAGCTGAGAGGCTTTTCGTTCTTGGACCTGTGGCGCGGCGCCGATCGCGAAGAGGTCGATTCGATTCTTCATTGTGTCGCCGACGAGGCGCAGGCATTTCTCATCGGCGCCGAGGCTCAGCCGCCCAATCTTGACGCAGCGGACGTCGAGATCGTTCTCATGCCCCTCCGTCATCACGGGCTGACCCATGCCCGCGTCCTTGGCGGCCTTGCGGTCCATGCCGCGCCTGCATGGGTGGGTCTGAGCGGCGCGGGACCAATCGCGCTCACCTCGCTGCGCGCGCTCGATCCTCCGACGCGGGAGCGGCTCAAGCCGGAGGTCGCGGCGCCTGTCGGGTTCTCGCTCCGCGATATGCCTAGGCGCTACAAACATTTGTTCGTCTATTCCGGCGATCGACCCGCGACCTGACGTTTCGTCATGCGAAGCGCGTAAGAGCGCCTTAATCCCTAAGGTTCATGGTGAGCGTGCATCGGCCGCCGCGTGTGCGATTCCTGAGAGGCTCAAGGGTTGCATCCGGTCGGCGTCAGAGAATCCAAGGAGCACGCCGCCATGGGCGCATTGGCATGGAAACTCCCGGACCCGGCGGAATTGGAGCGGCGGCACGACCAGCGCGTCGAGGTCTGCCTTCTGGGACGATTCATGCGATCCGATCGCCAGGAGTTCGATTGCGAATCGATCGATGCCTCTCCGAACGGCGTCGCTTTCTCCTCTGACGCCGGAGTTCAGCACGGCGAACGCATCGTCGCCTACCTCAACCAGATCGGACGGGTCGAGGGACGGGTCGCGCGGATCTTCCCCGGAGGATTTGCAATCCGGATGAACGTGCCGCCCGCCAAGCGCGACAAGCTGGCCACCCAACTGGCGTGGCTCGCGAAGCGCCAGGCGCTTGGGCTGCCCGAAGACCGCCGCCATGAGCGCATCGCGCCACGCGACCGGTATACGATCCTGCAGCTCCCCAACGGACGCGAATACACCGCGACCCTGATCGACATCTCAATGTCGGGGGCGGCCCTCAACGTCGATTGTGAGCCGCCGATCGGCGCACGCGTCATTGTTGGCGCGACGCCGGCCGAGGTCGTGCGTCACGTCAACTGCGGTATCGCGGTTGAATTCCTCAGTCCCCTACCCGCCGAGGAATTCGGCGAAAGCACGACCATCTGATTTAGGCGGTCCGCCGGGCTGCCCATCATTCGACCGGGTCGATCGGCTTCATCCCCACGGCGAACCGGCGCCAATTCTCGACATAGTGCGCTGCGGACTGACGCAGCTTCGCCGCCGCCTCCTTGTCCAGCAAACGCACCGCTTTGGCAGGCGATCCCACGATGAGAGAATGATCGTCGAAGGTCTTACCCTCGGTCACAAGCGCGCCAGCGCCGACCAGGCAGCCACGCCCGATCCTCGCGCCGTTGAGTACGATCGCCCCCATCCCGATCAGCGAGCCTTCGCCGATGGCGCAGCCGTGCAGAATGGCATTGTGGCCGATCGTGCATTCTTCGGCGATCGAAAGCGGAAACCCCATGTCGGTGTGGAGGGTGCAAGACTCCTGAATATTGGTGCGCGCGCCGATGTTGATCGGCTCATTGTCGCCGCGCAGAACCGCGCCGAACCAGATGCCGACATCGAGCCCAACCACCACATCGCCGATCACGCTGGCGTTGGGCGCGATCCAGAAGAAGCCATCAGGGGGCAGCGTCGGCCGACGGCCATTGAGCGAATAGAGCGGCATGGCGCACGGCCTCCATGCGGGTGGGAACGAACGGCGCCCTCGCGCCCGGGTGGAAGCGTGAGCCTATTCCTCGCCGTCGAGATCGACGTCGAGGATCGCCATCTGCAGCGTGTAGCTCGACGCCTCGGGATCGTCGGCGGAGACGACGCCGAGAAAATCGGGACCATTGTTGAGTTCCACCGAGTCGCTTTTCTTAAGCCGCCCGGCGATCGTCAACTTGTCGTTCTCGAACAGACGTCGAAGATAATCTTGCAGCACGGGACGCCCAACCGGCACTTTCATCGCGAATGCGAACGAGCGGTCACCGTCCTCGTCGTCGACTGTGATCGTTCCGAGCTTGCGTTCGCCGAGTGACACGTCTGCCGCCTCGCCGGATTTTGAATTCGGCGCGACCTGAAGCGTCGGCGCGCCGAAGGAGCGGCGCAGGAACTCACGCAGTTTCACGATCTCGGCTTTGTCCATGGCCTCTCTCCGGCTCGCGAGCCGCGAGGCTTGGCACGAAGAGACGCGGCGTTGCAATACGTGAAATGAACGGCAATCCTCATTTTTCAACAAGGATCGGCGCGCCAGCTTGGCGGCGCCCCAATTGATCGCCGCCGCTTCCGATGGCGTCAGCGCTCTACGCTTCGAACGCCTTTTCGGCGAGGATCTGGTTCATGTCGCGCGACGGCTCGGCACAGCCCGCCTCACCGACGATCCGTGCAGGGACGCCGGCGACCGTCTTGTTATGCGGGACCGGGTGAAGCACCACTGAGCCCGCCGCCACCCGCGCGCAATAGCCAATTTCGATATTGCCGAGGATCTTCGCTCCCGCTCCGATCAACACCCCATGGCGGATCTTGGGATGCCGGTCACCGGTCTCCTTGCCCGTGCCCCCAAGGGTCACGCCCTGCAGAATCGAAACGTTATCCTCGATCACCGTCGTCTCGCCGATCACGAGGCTGGTCGCGTGATCGAGGAACAGGCCCTTGCCGATGCGCGCCGCGGGGTTGATGTCGACCCCGAACACAGCCGACGCGAGGCTCTGCAGGCTCAGCGCAAAATCGCGCCTGCCGGCTTTCAAGAGCCAGTGGGACAGCCGGTAGGCCTGTAGCGCCTGGAAGCCTTTGAAATAGAGCAGCGGCTCCATCATTCGCAGGCACGCGGGATCGCGATCCGCGACCGCCATGATGTCGGCATGGAACGCTTCGGCGATCGATTGATCGCGATCGATTGCCTCCTCGAAGGTCTGCCGGATCAGCGCTGCGGGAAGATCGCGATGGTCGAGCCGTGAGGCGACGCGATGAGACACCGCGCCTTCGAGCGTATGGTGATTGAGAACGTTCACGGAGAGGAACAGCGCGAGCTCTGGCTCGCGCCGCACCGCCTCTTCCGCCTCCTGACGGATGCGAGCAAACAGCGGATCGGCGCCAGCAATGCCGACAACCCGAGCGGTCAAACTCAAACTTTGCGCCATGACGAAACTCCCAAACTCGACCGGCTGGGAAGCAGTTTAGCACAGCCTCGCCCCGCGGCGAAGGCCGGCGCGGAGCCTATGCGCCGTCCCCTCCTTACGGATTCAGGAGCCTAGTTGTCGAGGGCGTGCGCCTCAATCGGGGCAGTTCGTCGTCTGTCTCGTGACGCTCGCGCCTGTATTGTTGTTTGTTGTCGTTGTGGTTTGGGTGCTGCAGGGGGCGGCCACCGGACCTGGGGTGACGACCACGGGTCCGGGTGCGGGTCCAGAGGCCGCTCCCCCGATGACTCCACCTGCGACGCCGCCGACCGCCGCGCCGACCGGCCCGCCGACGACGGCGCCTGCGGCGGCTCCGCCAGCCGCGCCGGTGAGCGCGCCGTCGCCGTCAGCGACAGCCAGGGTGGGAAGCGCCACAAGCGCCAAGGTCGAAAGCCCGATGATCATTGCACGCACGATTCTCCTCCTCGCTGAGAGGAGGCGAAACACGGTCCAGTATGAATGGTTCCAAACGCTAGCTTCTCTTCGAACCCGAATTGCGGCCAAGGGAACAATAGTTGGCGTTGGCGCGTTAGAGTCAGTTAGTTGTGTGTCTGGTCGACGATTCGGATACGAAGATGCGTTTCTTGCTCGCGATAATTGTCATAATTTACCTGGTCGGCGTCGGCGTTGTCCTTTCGCCGACGATTCGATCCACGTGGGATAGCGAGCCCGCGTCAGCGTTAACTGACCATGTCATTCAGGCGCTGCCCAACGCCCTCGCCTGGCCGGTCAGAGCAGCCCACGCCTTCGCAGGCTCCTGAACATCAAGCCCCGATCAGGATGCGCCGGTGCTCGACGCCGGCCGAAAGCTCGGCCACATTCGCGTCAGCACGGAATCGTGCTTGATCGCAGCGTGCCAGACGACGGCGCCGAGATGCGCGGCCAGCACGAACGCAAGCATCCAGGCGAACACCAGATGCGCCCAGCTCGCCGCCACGGCGAGCGACCTATCCTTGGCCACGAGCCTTGGAAGCTCGAACAGCCCGAACCACGGAACCGCCCTCCCGCCCGCGGTCGACGCCACATAACCACTGACCGGCATCGCGATCATCAGGGCGTATAGCGCAAGATGCCCGGCGCGAGACGCCACCCGGATCACCTTGCCGAGCGGCTCGGCATAGGCCGGCGCGCCGACGATGAGGCGCCAGACGATTCGAAGCGCGATCAGTCCAAGGACAGTCACGCCGATCGACTTATGGAAGAACAGAATTTCGACGCGCATTGCGCCGCCGCTCGGCAAGAGCGACGCCCAGACGCCGAGCGGAAGCGTGACAAAGATGAGAGCCGCCATCAGCCAGTGAATGGTACGCAGCCCGGGATCGTACGCCGCGACCTCGCGGGGCAGCGGAAATACTTGCATGAACTGCACCTCTAACGAGGAGTTTGGGTGCATTTGACTGGAGAAAGCGACAATCTCAAGGTCGACACTCCTAAGGGTCGTTCACCCGTCGATGATCGCCACCGCGCGCGTCCAACCTGCCGAGGCGCCCTCGATCTTGGTTGGAAAGCAAGAGATGGTGAAGCCGGTCGATGGCAGCGCCTCAAGGTTGTGCAATTTCTCGATATGGCAATAGCCGATATGACGGCCGGCCTTATGCCCCTCCCAGATAAGCGAGGCGTCATGCGTCTCGCCGTAGCGCTTCGCGGTATGGATGAAGGGCGCGTCCCAGCTCCAGCCGTCCGTTCCAGTCACCCGAACGCCCTGTCTCAGAAGATGCAATGTCGCCTCGGCGCCCATGCCGCAGCCTGAGGCGACATAATCGGGCCGTCCGTATTTGGCGCCGGCGCTGGTGTTCACGACAACAATATCGAGCGGCTTCAGCGCGTGGCCGATCCGCGTGAGCTCCTCATCGACATCGGCGGCGGTGGCGACATAGCCGTCAGGAAAATGGCGGAAGTCAAGCTTCACGCCCGCCTGAAAGCACCACTCGAGAGGCACTTCGTCTATCGTCCACGCGCGCTCGCCCTCATTCATTGTCGGGTGGTAATGCCAAGGCGCGTCGAGATGGGTGCCGTTGTGAGTCGTAAGCTGCACACGCTCGATCGCCCATCCTTGTCCGTCAGGCAGGTCCTCTTTCTTAAGGCCTGCAAAGAACGGCAGGATTTGCGGCAGGCTTTGCTGATGATCGATGTACTCGATCTTGGGATTGTGTCCCGGCGGGTCGGACACGACGTCGTTTCGCAGCGGCGCGGAAATGTCGATGAAGCGTCGAGCCATGAGTCCTCCATGCCTTTCCTCGTGTGGCTGCGCGCCGCGCGGCGATTATTCGCTCCGTGTCGCCCGGCGCGCGCTGCGCCATACGCTCGCCGCGAGCGCGGCCGGCAGGGCAAGCGCGAGCAGGAGGCCGGCAAGCCAGCCCGGCGCTACGCCGGAAAGCGTCAGCACGCTGATGAAACCCACCACGCAAAGGATGGCAGCGGCTAGAAGCTCATCATCGACGAAGAGACCGATCAGTTCCTTGACAGCTGCGCTAATCATGCGAGCGCCGCTGCTCTTGGCTTGAGAAGCGCGACCAGCCCTAAGGCGACGGCCAGGAACAGGGCGATAAAGGCCAGGATGGCTGCGTCGCCGCCGGGCCATCCGACCCCGAGACTCTCGCCGGTCCAGAACAGGCCGAAGGACGAGAGCATCACCCCGACCGCGAATTTAAGCGCGTTCTCCGGCACCCGCGCGAGCGGTCGATGGACTGCCGCGCCAATGGCGGCCACCACGACGCCGGCGGCCAAAGCGCCTGCGCTCGCGAGCCCGAGAAGGCCACGACCGGCACCGATGGCGATGACGATGAACGCGACCTCGATCCCTTCCATGAGCACGATCTTGAACGCGGTCGCGCCGCCGACCCAGTCGAACCCATGCGGCTCTCGCCGTCCGGCTTCGCTCAGTTCGCGCGTTTCGCGCTCAAAGGCGGCGTCCTCGTCATGCAGGGCGATGATTCCGACCGCGCGCAGGATCGCTTTGCGCAGCCAGCGCAAGCCGAACAAGAGCGTGAGCACGCCGACAACGAACTGCAATCCCCGGAGGGGAACAACGCTCATCAACGGCCCGAGGATGGCGACGATCAGCGCGAGCGCAACGAGCGCGGCCGCCGCGCCGATGAGCGCCGGGCGCCAGCCACGCGCGAGTCCGACAGCCAGCACGACGGTCAGCGCCTCGACCGCCTCAACGAAAGAGGCGGCGAACGAGGCGCCCGCGACCGAAAGGATCGTCGTCAGGTTCGGCATCGCGTGAGCGTCAGATCCCGAGTGTCCAGTCAGCTCGTCCGTCGAGCCAGCGACAGCCACAAACCCCCGCCGATGAGGACTGTTCCCGAGAGACGTCCAAGCAATTTGACACGGCTCGGCTTCATGAACCAGGCGCGTCCCATGCCGGCCGCGACCGCCCAGGCGCAATCGGAAGCGCCCGCGATCAGCACTGAAGCGATGCACATCGCGGCAAGCTGCGGTCCCGCCGGCAGCCGTGGATCAATGAACTGCGGCAGGAAGGCGGTGAAGAAAACGATCGTCTTCGGATTCGAGAGGGCGACAAGCAGGCCGCGAACAAAACGCGTGCGGCCCGTCTCGCGGATCTCTTCGCCACCCTCCCCTGCGTGTCGCCACGCCTGTACGCCGAGCCAAATCAGATAGGCCGCGCCAGTCCAACGCAGCGCAATGAACAACACGTCCGCGTGAGCGTGGACCCAGTTGAGCCCGACCGCGATCGCCGCCAGCAATAGCGCATTGCCAAGCGTCGTGCCCGCCACCGTGGTCATTGCGGCCCGCACGCCGCGTGTGGCGCCGGTCGAGATGATAAGCGTGACGATCGGTCCCGGCACAATGATCAGGGCGACCGTGATCAGGAGAAAAGCCGTGAAGAGTTCGATATTCATGTCTCGTTGCTCCGCTCGCGCATCCTTAGCCCTAAGGCGCGGTCCAGAACAGCCCGATCGTGAGCGCGACGCCCAAGGCGACGACAGCGACCTTCAAGAGCTTCTCGTTGACGCGTCTCAGCATCAAGGCGCCCGCCCAGCCGCGGAATGAGGCGCCGATCGCGGTAATCAGCGCCTGCAGCCAATGCACATCCTTGGAAAAAACGAAGATCGCGACCGCGGAGGCATTGATTACGCCAGCGAGGATGTTCTTCGCCGCGCCAGCATTGCGCACCGCCAAGCCCATCATGGTCAGCGCGGCCATCATCAAGAGGCCGATGCCGCCGCCGAAATAGCCGCCGTAGACCGCGATAAAAAACTACGCCACGCTCGCGGCGCGAGGCGACAAATGCGCTTCCCCAGGGGGCGGCGCTTTACGAAAAAAACTGCCCCAGGCGAAGAGCGCGGTCGCGAACAGCACCAGCCATGGCACGAGGTGGGCGAAGATCGACGGCGGCGTCGCGAGAAGAATGAGCGCGCCGAGTCCACCGCCGATTAGGCTGATGACGAATAGCGTCCGCATTGCCAGCCCGGTCGGGCTCGCCGCGTCGGTCCGGCCGGTGAAGCCGGTGACAAGTTGCGCGGGGAAGAGCGCGACGGTCGAGGTGATGTTGGCCGCGCGTGCGTACATTCCGGTCAACATCAGCGACGGAAGGGTGATGAACGCGCCGCCGCCGGCGAGCGCATTCTGCACCCCCGCCCACATCGCGGCGATGAAGAGGACCATGAGGGCGGTCATCGCGACATTCGTTCCGGCCTTGGGTCAAGCGCTCGCTGCGAGGGCGGCATGCGGTTCTAAAGGGCGAGACGGAAAATGAAACCCGGACCGGAGGCGCGCTGATGGTTACCGCGTCATAAAAGAGACGGGAAATGGCTCCTACATAGGCGGCGGTTCCGATTTCGCCCGAGGCGCTTGTCGAAGAATGGCGATAAAGCGCGGGCAACCGGAGCATGGTCGGCATGGTCTCCACTCGCCTGCGGGGAGGAAACAATGAAAGCCAAGCTGTTGATGTCGGCCGCGGTCATCGGACTTATCGCGATGTCCCCGGCGATCGCCGAAACGGTCATTGTTCCTGCAATCCCAGGCTCGCTGGACGGCGCGGATTCGACCACTGGAGACGGAGGCGACGGCAAGGACGCTGCCGCGACCGCGAATAGCCCGTCGGACTCGACGAACTCGGCTTTCGCGACCGGGGGCGCCGGCGGAAGCGGCGTGGCGAACGGCGGCAATGGCGGCCCCGCGAGCGCCTCCGCGACGACTAGGACGACCGACGCCTCGGGAAACAGCTCGAGCCTGTCGAGCGCGACCGGGGGCGGCGGCGGTCCAGGGAATCTTGGCGGCGCCGGCGGCGCAGCGAGCGCATCCGCTGACACGACAACACCCGGCGCCTCCGGGACGGTCTCGGCCACCGCGACCGCGACAGGAGGCGACGGCGGCCCTGGAAATATCGGAGGAAGCGGCGGCGGCGCGACGGCGGCGGCAAATGCGATCGGCAGCAGCGGCCCGGTCAATGTGTCGGCCAGCGCTGTTGGGGGCAACAGCGGCTTCAACGGCGGGGATGGCGGCTCGGCCCACCTATCGAATGGGGGCGCAGGTCCAGCTGTCTTCGGCCAATCCTCCGGCGGCCCCGTGGTTGTCCAAGGATCGGCGACGGGCGGAAACGCGGATGAACTGGGCGGAAGCGGGGGTTCGGTCACGCTCTCGAATGCGGTCGGCGGCGCCACGACGGGCTCTTTGAGCTTGACGCAATCCGCTACGGGCGGCGTCAGTGGACTCAATAATGCCGGCGGCGATGCAACCAGCCTATTGAGCGGCGCCAATCCATCGGGTGCGAGCGCCTATTCGTTGACCGCGAATGCGACCGGCGGCGATGGAGGTCCAGGCCAATTTTCTTTTGACGGCGACGGGCCAGGAGGCTCTGCCACCGCGACAGTGTCTGCCCGCAGCTCCGTTGATCATGGCTCGGTCAGCGCGGTGACATCCGCGGCCGGCGGAGATGCGGGCAGCAAGCTGAACTAGGAGACGCGGCGCCTGGCGGCGCGGCGGCGGCGACGTGAACTGCGACAGAAAGCGGTCTGGGCGGCGCCGCGAATTCCTCGGCGACCGCCACGGGCGGTATCGGAGCGGGCGGGAGCGACGGCGCGGGCGGAAAGGGCGGCGCGGCGACCGCGAGCGCGGCTTCCACCGCTACGAACGGCGGGACGGCGTCAGCTGGAGCAACGGCGAACGGCGGTCCTGGCGGCGGGACCGGAGGAGGTTCGTCGAACGACGGCGGCGCGGGGAACGCTTCGGCGTCAGCAACTTCTTCGAGCGGCAGCTCGGCCAATGCGACCGCTAACGGGGGAGACGCTCCTGGGACGTTAGACCAGCCTGACACCTCCGGTAACGGAGGCGGGGCGACAGCCTCCGCCGTTTCGGAGGGTCTCGGAGTGGGGAACTCAGCGGCGAATGCCGGCGCGACTGGCGGGAACGGGGGGTTTTCCGGCTCTGGCAATCCTGGAGGGGCCGGAGGCGATGCGTCGGCGGCGGCCATCTCCTCGGCGAAATCTGGGACATCGTCGGCGACCGCTAACGCGACCGGCGGCGTTGGCGGCGACGGCGAAACGTTTTCCTTCCCCAACAACGGCGGCAATGGCGGCAATGCGTTCGGCAGCGCGACCGCGACAGGGGGCGCCGCAAACGCCACCGCCACCGCCACCGGCGGCGCAGGAGGGAACGGCTTGCCCGGCAACGGCGGCAATGGCGGCGTTGGAACCGCCAACGCCAGCGCCACCTCGACCAGCGGGAGCGCTGCCACGGCGACCGGTGGCGCGGGCGGGACGGCACCTGTCGGTTTAGGAATGAACGGAGTGGACGGTAAAGGCGCCGCCACGGCATCGGCCACGACCGACAGCGGCGCCAAGGCGCAATCCTTGGCCACCGCCACGGGTTCCGAAGCGATGGCGCAATCGACATCGCAAACGAGTCTCGGCCAGGTCTCGCTTGCCAAGACCGTCGCGTCCTCAACGACAGAAAGCAAGGCCACGACCAACGCGATCGTTCAAGCCGGCGGCGCCGGCCAATCTCTCGTGAATCCGGGTCAGTCGGCCTATGCCTTTGCAACCGCCCTGCCGGACAAAGCCTACTCGACCGCGCTCATCGGCGGTGCGAGCACGGTCGCGAACGCCCTGCTCGGCCCACGCGATGTCGTGTTTGGAACCTCCATCCTCGGCGCAAATCTCAGCAGCGACGGGTCCGTTTCGAACGCCTATAGTGCGAGCTCCACGTTTGACTTCGCCTACAAGGGCGATCTCGTTCTCGGACTGATCGCCCCTCTTGACGGCGCGCCTACCGACTTCCAGCAGATCGACTTCACCGTGACGCTGGATGGGACCGAAGTCGTGGACGAGACCTTCACCAGCCTGGCAGTGGCCGACGCCTTCTTTGACGATCACGTGCTCGATCTGGGCGCCATCTCGGGGATCTCCGACGTCACATTTTCCTACGATCTCGTCGCTGGCGGCGCTGGCGCCTATGGCATGGATCTCGCCTTTGGCGGCGGAGCGGTTCCCGAACCCTCGACCTGGGCGATGATGCTTATCGGGTTCCGCGGCCTTGGTTATGCGGCCGCTAGACGAGCCGGAAAAAGCTGCTCGGCATTGAAGCAGCCGGCTTAAGGGCTATCAGGCGAAATCCTTCGCGGCGCGCTGATGCTCGGCGATCAGCGCAGCGAGATCGAGCCCAATCGGCTCTCCGTCCGCTACCCGCCATTCGCCTGCAATCATGACCCGGTCGGCGCGATGCGCGCCGCAAAGAACCAGCGCCGCGAGCGGGTCATGCGCGCCTGAAAAGCGCGGCTCGTCGAGCTTGAACAAAGCAAGGTCCGCTTCGTAGCCCTCCGCAATCCGACCGATGTCCGAACGCCCAAGGCACCGGGCCGAGCCTTCAGTCGCCCAGCGCAGCACATCGCGATGCGTCACCTTGTCGGCGCCGTAGCGGAGGCGCCCGATCATCAGCGCGTGCCGGATCGCCTCCATCATGTTAGAGGAATCGTTCGAGGCCGAGCCGTCGACGCCGATGCCCAATGGCGAACCGGCAGCCTCGAGCTCGCATGTGCGGCAGATTCCGGACGCGAGCACCATGTTCGACGCCGCGCAATGGCAGACGCCAACCTTCGCTCGGCCAAGCCGGGTGATCTCCTCGGCGTTGAAATGAACGCCGTGGGCGAGCCAGACGCGGCCCGACATCCAGCCTGTCTCCTCCAGAAGGTCGACCGGCCTCAGGCCATACATCTTCAGGCAGAACTGTTCTTCATCCTCAGTCTCGCAGAGATGTGTGTGAAGCTGGCAGTCGTAGCGCTCGGCAAGCCGCGCACTCTCGATCATGAGGGCCTTCGAGATCGAGAACGGCGAACACGGCGCGAGCGCGACGCGGATGTGCGCGCCTGGCTTTGGATCATGGAACAGCTTCAGGACCCGCTCGCTATCGGCAAGAATCGTCTCCTCGTCCTGGACGACGCTGTCGGGCGGCAGGCCGCCGTCCTTTTCCGACAGGTTCATCGAGCCGCGCGAGACCGTCATGCGCATGCCGACCGCGCGCGCCTCCTCGACTTCGATGTCGACCGCGTTCTCAAGGCCCTCAGGATAGAGATAATGATGATCGGCGGCGGTGGTGCAGCCGGAGAGCATCAGCTCAGTGAGCGCGAGACGAGATGCTAGCCTCAGATGGTTCGGCTTGAGCCGCGCCCAGATCGGATAGAGCGCGACGAGCCAGGGAAACAGCGGCTTGTTGATGGCGGAAGGATGCGCGCGGGTCAGCGTCTGGTAGAAATGGTGATGCGTGTTGACGAGCCCCGGCAGCACGACGTAGCGCGAGGCGTCGAACGTCGCGTCAATGCCGTCCGGCGTCTCGCCTTTTCCCACGCATTCAGCGATCCGCGCGCCTTCAACGACGAGCCCGCGCTCGGCGTCCTCGGCGAAAATGGCCAAGGGGTCTTTGATCCAAGTCCGCACGCCCGCCCTGCCCTTTCAGCCGATTCCGCAATTGGGAATCGGCTGCGGCTCATGTCAACTGCGGGTGGATATCGGTCCTGGATGCACTGGGTTAAACCGTGGACGTCATCGCGAGGAGCCTAAAGGGTGACGTGGCAATCCGGGGCCGTCGGAGGCCCGACGACTCCCGGATTGATTCGCTTGGCTAGCAAGACACCTCACATCGGTGGGTCGACGCCGTTGGTGCCGACGACAACGAAGCCCGCGGCGAGAGCGCCGTCGTCGCCGCGCTGGGCGGGAACGAAGACGGTCGCGCCGGGCTTGAGGTCCGCCTCGGTCGCCGGGCCGAAAGTGACGATCGGAACGCCGTCGGGGATCGCGATTTTCTTCTCCTTGCCGCCGCTATAGGAAAGATCGAGGGTCCGGCCTTCGACGCCCTTGACCGCGTTGGTGACCGTCGCATTGGTCATCGTGCTTTTCGGCTTCAGGTCCCAAGGATAACTGCCCTCGCCGGTTCCTTTCATCGCGGGCGGAAAGACCAGCACCTCGACGGCCCCGTCTCCTCCGGCCGACGTGGGGAGCGAGGCGATGCCGACGAAATCCCCAGGCTTGATGTCCTCCAACGACGCCTTGGCCACGCCCGCCATCTTCCAGCCGGGCTTCATCATCAGCATCGCGTTCGGGCCTTCGCGGGTTTTCACCGTCAGCGTCGATCCTTCGAGACCAACGATCGTTCCACGCACCCGGACGTTTTCCGCCGCCTGCGCGGGAGATAGGACCGCGATTGCGAGGAAAGCTGCGACCGCACTGGCGCCACAGAGGGCCTGAGGTAATTTCAGATTCATTTTTGAACTCTCCACGTTGGTCCATCACAATCGCGTGTTGCGACGCCCGGCGCAATCGACCAGGACCTCCGCCCTGGGCATCGCACGTTAACGGGCGAAGCCCGCGGTTTATTCGGCGCCGCGAAAGATTTCGCGTTTTTCGTGATGGCGTCCGACGCGCCGAGGTATCCTCAACCGCGAAGCGGGGAGGATAACGCCAACCTGCCCCGCGCCCCCTCCCGGTCCGGGTAAGGTGGCGCGGTGCACGCTAATCCCTTATAAGCCCTCGCTTGGTCGCTCCGCGGGCGCTCACAACCTCCGCGTAGCGGTCGCGAATGATGGCCATTTTGGCGACCCCGGTCATCGCTGAACCCGCGTCGAGATTGAGGCGGAATCCGGCGATCTGATCCGCGTGCGAAGCCTCGCGACGCGCGTCGTTGGGCGTGTGGCCGTGGACGACGAAAAAGCCGCCGAAACCATCCGGCCCCGGACGATGCTCGAGGAACGGCCGGCGCACCCAGGCCCAGTGAAAATCTTCGTCGAGCTTGGCGAGCGGAATGTTCCAAGGAACGCCAAGAAACGTTTCGAGTTCGACTTGCGGGTTGACACCCGCATGGACGAACAGAACCTGGCCGGAGCGCCAGCTTGCTCGCAAAGACTCAAGCCAGGCGCGGATGCTCGGGGGAAGCGACGCGCGCGCCTCGGTGAGCAGATCGTCGAAATACTCGGGCGGCTGCTCAGACTTGACGAACTCCGCCACCGTCCGGTCGCCGCCGTTGCCTAGCCAGGTGTCGAACGCGTCAATCGCGTCGTCCCAAGGCGTCTCGGGATCGAGCGCTAGCCGCATCATCGTCTCATGGTTGCCCATGAGCGCGATCGCCTCATCGGCGCCGACGCGCGCTTTCGCAGCCATCGCAAGATCGATCGCGCCGAGACTGTCGGGCCCGCGGTCGACGAAATCGCCGAGAAAGACGATCGTGCGCTTGTCGCGCAGCTTGGGCTCCCGCGCCGCCTCGTCGATGAGCGCGACGAGAAGATCGCTTCGCCCGTGAATGTCGCCCACGGCGAAAATCTCCGCCTCCGGACTTACGCCCAGCGGCAGCGAAAATCCTCGACGCTCGACCACCACGGACATGAGACGACACCCGGCGTGACAGGGATGGGCGACAAGCATTGCACGCCCGCGACCGCGCGCGCTAGGATCGCGTTATGTTCCTTGAGTTTTTCGCCAATCTCCGTCAGGCGCACGTGCCGGCGACGCCGCGCGAATATCTCGATCTCATGCGCGCGCTGGAAGACGATCTGGCTCAGATGTCGGTCGACGAATTCTATCGCCTTGCGCGCGCGCTCCTGATCAAGGACGAGCGCAATCTCGACCGGTTCGACGTCGTCTTCGCCGCCACCTTCAAAGGAGTTCTGAGCATAGCCACCGCGGTCGAAGCCCGGGACCTGCCGGAGGAATGGCTGCGCCGAATGATGGAGCGCTATCTCAGTCCCGAGGAGCGCTCGCAGATCGAGAAGCTCGGTTTCGACAAGCTGATGGAGACGCTGCGCCAGCGCCTCGCCGAGCAGAAGGGGCGCCATCAGGGCGGCTCGAAATGGATCGGCACAGGCGGCGCGTCGCCCTTCGGCGCCTATGGCGACCATCCCGAGGGCGTGCGCATCGGCCAGGACAAAGGCCGCCGGGCCAGCGCCATCAAGGTCTGGGACCGCCGGGAGTTCAAGGACTTCGACGGCGACGCGGAGCTCGGGCCGCGGAACATCAAGCTGGCGCTGCGACGGCTTCGGCGATTCGCCCGCGAGGGCGCAGCCGAAGAGCTCGATCTGGACGGCACGATCCGGTCGACCGCGGACAAAGGCTATATCGACGTCCAGCTGAGGCCGGAACGCCGCAACGCTGTCAAGGTGCTGTTGTTTCTCGACGTTGGCGGCTCGATGGATTGGCACGTGGAAGCGGCTGAGCAGCTGTTCTCCGCGGCAAAAAGCCAATTCAAGCGGCTCGACCATTTCTACTTCCACAACTGCCTCTACGAGAGTGTGTGGAAGAACAACCGCCGCCGGCACGACGAGCGCGTGCCCACGCGCGATCTCATCAATTCGTACCGCCGCGATTATCGCGTCGTCTTCGTCGGCGATGCTTCAATGAGCCCGCACGAAATCATGGCGCCTGGTGGCTCGGTCGAGCATCTCAATCCGGAGCCCGGGAGGGTGTGGCTCGAGCGCGCGATTCTTGCCTGGCCGCGCACCGTGTGGATCAATCCGACGCCGCCGAGCGCCTGGAATCATTCGCTGTCGACAACAATGATCGCCGAAATCTTTCAGCATCGCATGTTTCCGCTGACCCCGGACGGGGTCGAAGCGGCGATGCGGGCGCTCGCCGCCTAACGCTTGCGCCTTACCAAGCGGCGCCGCGCGTCATTCTCTCACCACCAGCACCGAACATTGAGCATGGCGCACGATGGTCTTGGCGTTCGAGCCCAAGAGGTAATCCGACATGACAGGACGATGCGAACCGACAACGATAAGGTCGGCGTCCCATTCGGACGCTTCTTCTAGAAGCTCGTGATAGATTCCCCCCGCCCGGGTCGCGGCGCTCTTGCGCTCGGCCGGCAGATCGATGCTGCCGAGAATCGCGTCGAGCGCCTCCTTGGACCGCTTCGCCTGCTCGACGTCGAAATCGACCGGCACATATTCCATGAACGTGGCCGGCATGATCGGCTGGACATTGACCAGCCTCAATTCGCCGCCACCCGTCTTAGCCAGCTCTACCGCTTGCGTCAGCCCCTTCGGACTTGGCATCGGCTCGAGTAGATCGACCGCGAGAACGATGCGCTTATACATGGCAATCCCTCTTCAACGCCAAACCCACTCGCTCGGACCAGTCACGGCGCTTAAACGTGAGACCCTCTTTACTGTCTGGCAAGCCTCTTGCGGCAAATAGCCTCCAGCCTCCGCCGAATCGCCCGCGTGCACCTGCTGGCTGGTCGCGGCGCGATCGGCGAGGATAGTCATTGTTCCTTCGCCGATCGATCGTTATAAGGCCGCGAAATTCCACGCGGAAATAGGATCGCCCATGAACGACGTGTCCGTTGAGAGTTATAGGCCGTCGGACGACGAACCGTTCATGAACGACCGACAACGGGAATATTTCCGCCGCAAGCTGATCACCTGGCGCGAATCGATTCTGGCCGAGAGCCGCGACACGCTGACCGCCCTGCAACAGGAAAGCGAAAACCACCCAGACTTCGCCGACCGCGCATCGTCGGAAACCGACCGCGCGATCGAGCTGCGCGCCCGTGACAGGCAGCGGAAACTGATCTCCAAGATCGAGGCCGCGCTAGCCCGCATCGATGAGGGTTCTTACGGCTATTGCATCGAAACCGGCGATCCCATCTCGCTCAGGCGCCTCGACGCGCGTCCGATCGCGACTCTCTCGGTCGAGGCGCAGGAGCGCCACGAACGACGTGAGCGGATCTATCGCGACGAGTGATTCGGCTTATCCCGGTCGCGGCGACCACCGGGTCGACGGCTGAGCCTGTGGGCCGTCAACGGCGCTTACGCAAGGAAAGGTCGTCAGCGCGATTCGCGGGATCGATGACGCCCGTCTCCGACGACTATTGAGGCGAAACGCCGGCGGTCTCGGTCAATCGGATTTTTCGCGGCCAAGCAGACGCGCCATCTCAGCCTCGAGCGAATCGAGGTCGGCAAAGGGATCGTCGACTTTGGGCGACGGCTTGCCGCTCGGCGCGGCGTTCGTCTTGTCGACTGGCGGGCGGGCGTCGGCCGGTTTTCGCGCCCAGTCGGACGCGGGCGCGGACGGGACCGTCTTCGGCGCAGGCCGCGCTTGGGCCAAGCCCGCGCTCGCCGGCGGGACGGTCGTCACTGTTGGCGCCGCGGGCGCCTCCGTTTTCGCCATCGGAGCGATTGACTCCGCCTTCGAGCCAGCGACTGTCGGCTCCGCTTTCTCCGGGCGGCGCGGCGGCGCAGGCGCCGCTGACTGGCCCGGGGGATTGCCCGGGCCTCGCGCCGGAGCTGTTTCCGTAGCGCGAACCGGCGCCCCGCGATTCGGCGAAGCGTTGGCGGGGATAATCGGCGGGGGCATGGTCGCGCGCGGTTGAGCGGGACGCGGGTCCGCCTGACGCGGCGGCGGCGAATTCGCCGGCGCTGGTCGAGCGGGCTCCGCTGCTTGCGGCGCGGCCGGCGGCGCGGAGGCTGAGCGCGCCAGTTCGGGCGCGGGCGCTTGAGCAGGAACGGACGCTGGGGCAGGAACGGCCGGTTGGTCGGAAACGGAAGCGGTCGGCTGGGCGGGAGCGGGCGCCTTGGGAGCCGGCGGCGCCACGGTCGGGGCGGGCGGCGCAGGCGGCGAAGCCGGGGGCGCAGGCGGCGAAGCCGGGGGCGGCGGGGGCGCAGGCGGCGAAGCCGGGACCTTGGCGGCGACCTTCGGCGGAGGTTCCGCGACGGCCGGCGACGCAGGGAGTACGGCGGCTTCGGTTCGCCGCGCAGGCGTGCTTGGCACAAGCAGAGGTGAAGCCTGGTTACTCTCGCGCGCCGGGACCACGGCCCGATTGATCTGCGACTCAACCAGAACGTCGTTCGGTCCGCCGATCATGACCAGATGTTCGATATTGTCTCGACGGATCAGCACCAGCTGCCGCTGCCCATCCAAGCTGAACGCATCGACCAGCCCGAGCCTCGGCTGCCGGGTCCGTCCACCCGGAACGCGCAGCCGATGAGCGAAGGTCAGGCGGTAAACAATCGCAAGCACGATGAGAGCGGCGATGCCGCAAGCCGCAAGGAATCCGATCTGAAGAACCCGACTGTCCGCGAACGGAAACTCATTCAACCACTGCATGCCCAATCCAACACTTCCGCCGCCGAGCGCAGAACAAACCGCTCTTCAATTCGCCAGCCGAACGATGTTTAGCCGGCGCCCGAGAAGCAAGATCGGGCGCGGCCCAGTGACCCGGTCTGACGCGCCGCCTGCGCGCACCGAATCCGATCGGCGCGCGCCCATGTCACATTTCATAACAAAATGCGATCCCGTTGAAAACTGCGGCGCTCACCGCACTTTAGCCCAGGTTCAACCGCCCGCCGTCAAGACAGGGCGCGCGACCCATGGTAGCACACGCTCAACCGCGACTCAGCGCGCTCGCACTCGTCCGTGTCGACGGCAATGTCCTTGGGGGTCTGATCCTCAAATGAAGTCTCCGCCGCCCCCGCCGGTGGACAGAATCGAGCGAACGGTCAATCCGGTCGCGCTGACGATCCTCCTCGTCTGCCTCGCCGGCGCGCTTCTGGCCGTGTGGCTTGCGCCGAACGCCATCGGCGCGACGCTGATGACCTGGATGATCGTCATCCTCGCCGTCTGCGGCGCCTTCGGATTGCTGCTCTACGCGTTCGGCATGTTGCAACTGCCGACCCGGGCGGCGCGCTTCGACACCACCAAGGCGATTGCCGACTCCAATCCGGACGGCGTCCTCGTCACCGACCGTGAATCGCGTATCGTCTATGCCAACGAGGCCTATCGCGCGCTTTCGGGCGCGCCGGCGGCAAGCGACCTGCGTCCGATCGAACGTCTGTTCACCGGCTCGCCGGACGTCTCGGAATCCGTTTATCGGCTGTCCCAAGCGGCGAAATCCGGCGGGCGCGCGAGCGAGGAGCTTCGTCTTTCGCCCCCGCCGAGCGGCCAGGGCGAAGTCGCCTGGTACCGCATTCGGGTTCGTCCGCTCGAGGGCATGGCGAGAGAAGGCCTGATGGTGTGGACGGTCTCGGATGAGACACGCGACCACGACCGGCATGAAACCTTTTTCCAGGATCTTCAGCACGCGATCGACTATCTCGACCACGCGCCGGCGGGCTTTTTCTCCGCCGAGCCCGACGGCTCGATCGCGCATATGAACGCCACTTTGGCGGGCTGGCTCGATTATGATCTCGCCCAGTTCAGCGCTGGCCGGCTCAAGATCGACGACATCGTCGCCGGAGATGGCGGCGCGATGCTCGCCATCATATCCGGGCCGCCCGGCGAAGTGACGACGCAGCAATTCGACGTCGACCTCAAGCCCCGCCAGGGCCGCCTGCTCCCGGCGCGTATCCTGCACAAGGTCGCCTTCTCTGGCGAAGGCACGCCGGGCCCTTCCCGCTCGCTGGTGATCAATCGCGCTCCCGGCGACATCAAGGGCGAAGATCTGCGCGCGGCGGAGGTGCGCTTCGCCCGCATTTTCAATTCGACCCCAGTCGCGATCGCAGCCGTGGATTCCGCAGGCGCAGTGCTGCGCCCCAACGCCGCGTTTGCGCGCTTGGCCCAAGCCGCTGCCAAGAGCGACGCGTCCAAGGGACGGCTATCGATTTTCGACCTTGTCGCCGAGCGCGATCGCGCACCTTTAAGCGCATCGATCGAGGCGGCGGCCCAGGGCAACGGCGAAATCGCGCCCCTCGACGTCTCGCTCGAAGGGCCGGGCGCCGCGCGTTCGGCGCGGCTCTTCGTCTCGGCCGCCGATCCGCGCAGCGACGAGGGCGCGAGCGCGACCCTCTTCGCCCTCGACACCACCGAGCAGCGCACGCTGCAAGAGAACCTCGTGCAGAGTCAGAAGATGCAGGCCATCGGCCAGCTCGCCGGCGGCGTCGCCCACGACTTCAACAACGTGCTGACCGCGATCATCGGCTATTCCGATCTCCTGCTCGCCAATCACCGCCCGACCGACCCGTCCTTCCAAGACATCATGCAAATCAAGCAGAACGCCAATCGGGCGGCGGGCCTCGTGCGGCAATTGCTCGCCTTTTCGCGCCGTCAGACGCTGCGCCCACAGACGCTGCAGCTCAACGACGTGTTGTCGGAATTGCAGATGCTGCTGCGCCGGCTGGTTGGCGAGCAGATCCAACTCGACGTCGTTTACGGGCGCGACTTGTGGCAGGTGAAGGCCGATCTCAACCAGTTCGAGCAAGTGATCGTCAATCTCGTCGTCAATGCGCGCGACGCCATGCATGACGGCGGCAAGATCACGCTGCGCACGCGCAACTTCCCCGCCGCAGAATGCGGCAGCTTGAAAGAGGTGGATGTCGCCCCCGCCGGTTACGTGCTGGTCGAGGTGGAGGACACAGGTCACGGGATTCCGCCCGAGGTTCGAGCCAAGATCTTCGAACCGTTTTTCACCACCAAGGAGGTCGGCAAAGGCACCGGTCTCGGCTTGTCGATGGTCTACGGCATCGTCAAGCAAACGGGCGGGTATGTGTTCTGCGACAGCGAGCCGGGCGTCGGCGCGACGTTCCGGGTTCTGCTTCCTCGGCGCCTCGCCGATGACGTCGACGAGCCGGTTAAGACCGAGGCCCCCAAACCAGCCGCGGATCTGACCGGCCGGGGCGCGATTCTGCTGGTCGAGGATGAAGAGGCGGTGCGCGCTTTCGCCTCGCGCGCGCTCGCCTCGCGCGGCTATACGGTGCTGGAGGCGGAGACAGGCCTCGACGCCTTGCGCGTAGTCGAGGAGGCGAGCGAGCCGATCGACCTCATCGTTTCGGACGTCATCATGCCGGAAATGGACGGCCCGACCATGCTGACGGAACTGCGCAAACGCGGACTGAACGCCAAGGTCATTTTCGTCTCCGGCTACGCCGACGACGCATTCGCCCGCAATCTGCCGGAGGGCCAGGACTTTGTGTTCCTGCCCAAGCCCTTCTCGCTCAAGCAGCTCATCGAGACCGTCAAGGGTCTGATGAATTGACGAGCGCGCCTCGCCTTGCGAGGCTAAGCCCCAGAGCCAAATTCGACGCGTTTTGAAGGCGCCGCTGCTGATGATGCGTTTTGAAGGAACCGCCACTTATGTGGCGGGTGACGAACTGAAGACCGCGGTCAACGCCGCAATCGCGCTCGAGCGTCCGCTGCTGGTCAAGGGGGAGCCCGGCACCGGCAAGACGCTGCTCGCTCAGGAGATCGCCGCCGCGATTGGCGCCCCATTCATAGCCTGGCACGTCAAATCGACCACGCGAGCCCAGCAGGGCCTCTATGAGTATGACGCCGTCTCGCGCCTGCGCGATTCGCAGCTCGGCGATCCGCGGGTATCCGAAATCGCCAACTACGTTCGCCGCGGCAAGCTATGGGACGCGTTCGTTTCGCCCCTTCGCCCCGTGCTGCTGATCGACGAGATCGACAAGGCGGACATCGAATTCCCCAACGACCTTCTGCTCGAACTCGATCAGATGGAGTTTCACGTCTACGAGACCCGAGAGACGGTGCGGGCGCGCGTGCGGCCCATCGTCATCATCACCTCCAACAACGAGAAGGAGCTGCCCGACGCTTTCCTGCGCCGTTGCTTTTTTCACTACATCCGCTTTCCCGACGCCGAGACGATGCGCAGGATCGTCGAATCGCACTATCCGTCGATCAAGCCCCGGCTCGTGGAAGAGGCCATGCGGTCGTTCTTCACGCTGCGCGAGACGCCGGGACTGAAAAAGAAGCCGACCACTTCGGAGCTGCTCGACTGGCTCAAGCTTCTGCTCAATGAGGACATTTCGCCAGAGGCGCTGCGCGAGCGCGACGCCAAGAAGCTGATCCCGCCGCTGCACGGCGCATTGCTCAAGAACGAGCAGGATGTGCATCTGTTCGAGAGGGTCGCATTTTTGAGCCGGCGCGAGCGGTAAAGTGCGATTTGGGCGAACCAGGATCGTCATTGCGAGCCACAGGACGTCGAAAGACGCCCGTCCTGCCGGAAGGGCTTCCAGCTAAAAGCAACTTGCCTCGCAGGCGGCGCTCTGTCTCAGTTTGCGATTTGAGGCGCAGCGCTCGCCCAGCGGCCGGTCCAGTGATATACTGAGCTGGAAACATAGGAACGGACGACAGTGACGCTTGGCCCGGGCATTTTCTTTAAGACGCGAAGTTCGCGCGCACGGCCTTATGAACAGTACCGTTTGAACGGCGAGTCCGTCGTTTGTGAACGCATTACACCGAATGCGCGCTCACCCGGCTCCCCACAGGTCAAGCCTTTACAGTCCTGGACGGTTGACGAGTTCACAGCCGCCAACGTGCCGGCGCCCGCCAAGACGGCGCTTCAGGAATATTTGAGGGAGAAACACAAGGCTTAGGGACGAGAGGCGGCCGACGTCGTCGGCAGCACCGTCACCGGCTGTGTGAAATCGCCGGAAGGCTTCCCGCGCAGAATCTCCTGTCCGCAGTCGACAACAAAACTTGCCAATCCTCGAGCGCTTGCGCAATCTTGAGCCATGCGCCGATTGTTTCTCGTTCGTCACGCCAAGGCTGAGCTCTCCGTCGGGCGCGATGATTACGCGCGCAAGCTGACGGAGCGCGGCCGCGCCGACGCAAGGCGGGTCGCCAAGGCGCTGGCCGCCCGCCACTTTCTTCCGGACGTCCTCATCCATTCCGGCGCGGCGCGCGCCAAGCAGACGGCCGAGATCTTCGCCGCCGAGTGGCGAAGCAAAGTCGAGCTTGAACAAGACGCCCGCCTTTATGACGCGTCCGTCACCACGCTGCTCGAGCGCGCGCGCGCACTCGCCGACGCGCCCAAGCGCGTGGGTCTGGTCGGGCACAATCCCGGGCTCGGCGAACTGGCGACGGCGCTGATCGGCTCGGGCGCAGAGCCCGAACGACGCCGGCTGGCGGCGAAATATCCGACCGGCGCGGTCGCGGTTCTGGACTTCTCGATTCAGCGCTGGGAGCAGGTCGCTCGCAATACGGGAATGCTAGCGCTTTACCTCACGCCCGCGGAACTCGAGGCGGACGCGGACTGACGCTCCCGAAGGAACCGGAAGGGCTTTTCGCGCCGCAGGCAGCCCCGCCCGACTGTCCACTGTCCAAACGAGCGGGTGCCGCCTAAATAGGTCCCCCGGCCGGCGCGGATTTTTTCTTGTCAGGGTTCAGCGATTTCATCTTCGAGGCGGAGCTCGTAGCCCGTTCGATCGGCGACTATTTCTCCGGCGCCCCTTTACGCCTCGGGGTGACGGGACTATCGCGCGCTGGCAAGACAGTCTTCCTGACCGCGCTCGTCAACAATTTGATCGCGGGCGCGCGCCTGCCCGTGCTGGCCGCCTCCGCCGAGGGGCGTATCAAGCGGGTCCGGCTCGAACCGCAGCCGGACGATGCGGTGCCGCGCTTCGCCTACGAGGAGCACCTGAAAAGCCTCTCGGGGCAGGATCGACACTGGCCAGAATCGACCCGCCGCATCGCCCAGCTCAGGCTGACGATCGAGTTCGAGAGCGCTTCAGGATGGGGCTCGCGGGGCTCGACGCTTACGGTGGATGTCGTCGACTATCCCGGCGAATGGCTGCTCGACCTGCCGCTCCTCGATAAGAGCTATGCCGAATGGTCGCGGGAGACGCTTGCCGCAAGTCAAACTTCGGCGCGCGCGCCGCTGGCGGAACAATGGCGCGCAGCGATGGTCGGCCTCGACCCGGAGGCCGAGGCCAACGAGGACACGGCGCGGCGCATCGCCGAATTGTTCACAGCCTATCTCAAGCGGGCGCGCGACGATGTCTATGCGCTCTCGACCTTGCCGCCCGGGCGGTTCCTGATGCCCGGCGATCTTGCCGGCTCGCCGGCGCTGACCTTCGCGCCGATTCCGCTCAATGATGACGCGACGATCGCTTCCGGCTCGCTCCCGGCCATGATGGCTCGCCGTTACGAGGCCTATAAGGCGCATGTGGCGCGGCCGTTTTTTCGCGACCATTTCGCCCGCCTCGATCGGCAGATCGTCCTCGTCGATGCGCTTTCCGCACTCAATTCCGGCCCCGCTGCGGTCAAGGATCTGGAGAATGCGCTGACCGAAGTCATGCGCGCCTTCCGCGCCGGACGCTCGTCCTATTTCGTTTCGGTCTTCCGACCGCGCATCGACCGCATCCTGTTCGCGGCGACCAAGGCCGACCATCTGCATCATAAGAGCCATGATAGGCTCGAGGGAATTTTGCGCGCGCTCACGGCGAAGGCGATCGCGCGCGCCGAAGGGGTCGGGGCGGAGATCGACGTCATCGCGTTGGCGGCGGTCCGCGCCACCCGCGAGGCTGAGATCAGGACTGGGGGCGAGACGCTCGACGCGATCATCGGCGTGCCGGAGAAGGGCGAGACGATTGGGGGGCAAACGTTCGACGGCGTCGCCGAAGCGGCTGTCTTTCCCGGCCAATTGCCGGCCGATCCGGACACGATCTTTGAGGGCGACGCGATCGCGCTCGCCGAAGCCGACAACGACTGGCGGTTCGTGCGCTTTCGCCCGCCCTTGACCCAGCGGGCTGAGCCCGCGCCGCAGATCCGGCTCGACCGCGCGCTGCAATTCCTGATCGGGGATCGTCTCGCGTGAGCCAGCGCCCGCCCCGCCCCCGCGCCTTTCGGCTCGACGATCGGCGCGTGGCCTTGGACGATCAGCCCGCCACGCTCGCGCCCGAAGCGATCATTCGCTCGCAGAATGACCCGATACCCGTCGCCCAGCCGGCGCCGATCGACGAAGCGGAGCTCGAGGTCGAAGCGGCGCAGAAGTCGGGGCTCATCGCTCGCTCGCGCTTGACCCTCGTGGGCCTCGCCTGGACTGGACTCGGCGGGCTTATCTCACTCGCCTTGGGGCTATGGGCGACCAACCTCATCGAAGGGCTGTTCGCCAGAGCGGAATCGCTTGGGATCATCGGGGTCGTGTTCGGCCTCGTGTTCCTGGTCGGCCTCATCGGCCTCGCGGCGCGCGAGATTCTCGCGGTCGCTCGCCAGACGCGAATTGCAGAAATGCACGTCGCCTTGGCCAATGCGCGTGCGGCCGACGATCGCGCCGCCGCGCGCCGCCTGGTCGGTCAGCTGGTCGCGCTTTATCGCAACCGGCCTGAGACGGCGCGAGCGCGAGCGCAAGTCGAGGAAGCGACGCGCGCGATCATCGACGGGCGCGACCTCATCGACGTCGCCGAACGCGCGCTTTTGCGGCCTCTCGACGACAAGGCGCAAGGCGAGATCGCGGCCGCCGCCAAGCGCGTGTCGCTGGTGACGGCGATCAGCCCGCGCGCCATTCTCGACGTGGTGTTCGTCGTCGCTCAGATCGTGCGGCTGGTTCGGCGCATCGCCGAAATCTACGGCGGCCGGCCGGGCCTGCTCGGCCTCATCAAGCTCGCGCGGTCCATTGGCGCCCATATCGCGATCACCGGCGGCATGGCGGTCGGCGACAGCCTGCTGCAACAACTCGTCGGCCACGGCATCGCCTCGCGCATCTCCGCCCGCATGGGCGAGGGCGTGCTCAACGGCCTGCTGACGGCACGCGTGGGCCTCTCCGCGCTCGCCGTCTGCCGGCCGATGCCCTTTTCAGTCGACAAGGCTCCCGGCGTCTCCGACGTCGCGCCATTTCTGTTCAGCAAGGGGGAGCCGTCCCCTTCTTCCAATTGGGACAAGGGACGGGGTTGAGGAGGCAAATATCGGCGCTCGGCCATTTCTCACCTAGGGCGGATAGCGCTCCCGCCTAAAATCCAACGCCATTCGATTGGGCTCGGTGCGTAGGTAGTTTTCACAATACCAAAGGCAAATTCGAGCTCTTAGGCTTTGTGCGCCGCTCGCGACCTTATTCCGCGTGCTTTCGGATGAGGGATCAGCGGCCCGGACAGACAGTCAATTTTTTAACGCCGGTATTAATCGTATTTTTTAGGAGTCAGACCATGGCGCAATTCGTCGCATTCCGAATGCCGATCGCCGCGCAAATCCTCGCCACGACCGTGATGATCTTAGTTCCTGAGCGGATCGCTTATGCGCAAGCGAACACGGGCGGACATCGACTGATCATCGAGGGAGAATTCGCCGCTCCGGAGTCCCGGTCCGACAGGAAACCCCGCGGGATTAGCGGGATGGCTTGCCTCGGCACGGATGTGGACAAAAAGCGCGAGTGCCTGACCATCAATGATGAGGAGCTTTCAGCCGAGATCGTCAGCCTCCAGGATGATTCTTCGCCCCGATCCCATGACGATGCCTTTCACGTCGAGTCGCGGACAGCGCCCGTTGTCTTGGTCCCCCGAGAGGACGCAATCGCGAAAATTGTTGGGGTGAAGCCGACCTCGGAGACGGCGAACTGCCCCGAGCCGAGCGAAAAGAAATTCAAGGAACTCGATGGCGAGGGGATCGCACTGGCCGACGGCTACATTTACGTCTCCGGCTCGCATGCCTGCAGCCGCGAAGGAAAACTCAAGCCTTCGACGTTTCTGCTCACCCGCTTCAAAACGGCAAGCGCCGACAGGATCAGCAGCGACGTCCCGCCGACGATCGAACGGACTTGGCGACTGGGGGATGTGCTGCCTCCGATTCCACCTATCTCCGGCTGGGACAAGGAAAACCCGGCCGCGGTCGCAGAACTGGGCCAGAAACAGCGGAACATTGAAGGCATCGCGGTGGTCGACGGGCGCCTCTATGCCGGGCTTCGGACGCCGAATGTCGGAGGCGACATCCTTATTGTCAGCGCGCCTGTCGATCAGCTGTTCGCAAGGGGAGACAGGCCTCTGCCGGCGGAAGTCGTCAGGGCTAGCAAGGAACGGGAGATCCGCCTCCACTTCGACAACCCCAATAGGGGCATCCGCGACCTAGCCGCCCTGCCGAACAGCGGCGGCCTTCTTGTTCTCACGGGGCCAACCCTGGCGCAGGACGACACCAGCTATGATCTCTACTGGATCAGGGAGCTGAAACCTCACGCGTCCATCGAACATCTTCTCACGATCCCGACCGGCGTCACGAAAGTGTGGAACCGGGACAAGATGGAAATGGAAAGGGAAACAGAGAAGGCGGAGAGCGTGACCGTCCTCAGCGAAACGGCCGGGAAGGTTACGGTTCTCGTTCTTTTCGATGACATCGACGAAGGCCGGCCGACGCGTTACGAGGTGGCGCTGCCGCTATAAGCGCCAAGTCGTGGCTCCGAAGAGCCCTGCGTCTCTCCCACGTCGCGTCGCGCGTTCCGCAAGGCGGGCGGCGCGAGTGTCAATCCACCGGCTCAAGCGCGCTTGGCCCGACATGCGCAAGCACCCCCGTGTGGACGTCGAACAGAAAGCCCTGAAGAACGACCCGACCTGCACCGGCCGCCTCGGCGATCCACGGGAAGGTCAAGAGATTGGCGAGCGAGAGGCGCACGACCTCGGCCTCGATCCGTTCGAGGCGCCCCTCGGGTTTGTCGCCCGCGGCCAGAACCGCCGGCTTGCCGATTTCGACCCAGGAGGCGATGAAGTCCTGCGCTTGAGGCGGCGGCCCAAAGGCCATCGCCTTGACCCCCCCGCACTGCCCGTGCCCCAGCACCACGAGGCGGGGGACCTTCAACACCCTAACGCCAAATTCGAGCGCCGCACTCGTTCCGTGATGGCCGGGGTCGGGGCTGTAAACCGGCACGAGCGCGGCAACGTTGCGAACGACGAACAATTCGCCGGGCGCGGCGCCGAACACGGTCTGCGGGTCGACGCGTGAATCGGAGCAGGCGACGACCATCGCCTCCGGGCTCTGTCCCCAATGGGCCAGGGCCTCATAGCGTGCTCGCTCGCCCGGCCAGATATCGGCGCGAAATCGGCGATAGCCTTCGATCAGCGGGTCCATGGGCGGCTTGGCGGCCAAGAGGAGATGTGCTGCACTGCGATAGGGCGCCTAACGCGCCCGCGCAACTGCTTGGCCAACCGCAAAAACATGCTTTACTCCGGCCAGCTTGAACCAGGTCCAGAAGCTATAGGGCCGATCGCTCCCCGCATCGCATTGAACCATGCCGGCGCGATGAATGCGAGCGCCAGACTCGCGTCTGCGCTCGCTGGCCTCGACCTTTGACACGAGCGTGATTCGGCGCCGCGCCTTTTCACTGGCGAAAGTGGAGCCGGTGAGGTTAGTTGCCCCCGCTGGCCGGGGAGCCGCACCAAAAGCGAGAATACAAATGATCCGCGTCGTCGCCGTCATCACCGCCAATCCGGGCCGCCGTGACGAACTTCTGGCCGCCTTTCGCGCCAACGTTCCGAATGTGCACGCCGAAAAGGGGTGCATCGAATATGCCGGTCACATCGACGCCGCGACTGTCGGCCCATTCCAGACCGATTTCGGGCCGGACAGTCTGGTTGTTCTCGAATCCTGGGAAAGCCCGGAGGCGCTGAGGGCTCACGTCGCGGCGCCGCACATGAAGACCTACTCGCAAAAAACGAAGGATTTGGTCGCCAAACGGACGATCCACGTCCTGTCCGCGATCGACTAGATCGCCTTACTCAAGCTGGGGACGGCCGAGTTTTCGCGCCGCCGGCGGGGAAGCTCAAGCCAATCGCAGCGCGCATGCCTCGCGGCCGATTATGGCGCGCGATGCGGCGCGTCGCGGTTGAACACAGAGATTTGGATTGCGGCCTCGCCCGATTATTGCTGTCTTGTCAGAATAAACGCGGGGGCGCCCGTGTTTGCACGAAGTTATTACCGGGGAGAGGCTCATGAGACGCTTAGTGGCAGTGGCAATGGCGCTGGCTTGCGGCATCACCGCCGTATTGGCCGACACCGATCCGATCGCCGAGCGGCGAGCGCTCATGAAGCACGACGGCGAAGCCGCGAAGAAACTGTTCGACATGTCAAAAGGGAAAGCCCCATTCGATCTGGCGACGGTGAAGGCATCCCTTCAGACGCTCAACGAAGGGGCGACGAAAACGCCGGCTTTGTTCCCCGACAACAGCAAGACCGGCGGCGGCACTGCGGCGCTGCCGGCGATCTGGCAGAACAAGGCGGACTTCGATGCCCGCTTCGCCAAATTCGCCAAGGATGTCGCCGCCGCCCAGGCGGGAGTTGTCGATGAGGCGACGTTCAAGAAATTCGCGCCGACGGTCTTCGAGAATTGCGGCGGCTGTCACGAACTCTATAAGGCCAAAAGCGGCTGAGACTTGAGTTCGCCCGCGCGCGGATATGAGCTCGCCCGCGCGGATGAAGTGGGTTGCCGCCGTCCTTGCGGTCGTCATCGCCGCCGGGGCCGCGCTGGCCTGGGCGCTGTCGGCGCCTCGGCCGCGTTATTCGGCTGAGGAATGGCAAGCCCTTGGCCTCAACGGCGACCCCGCCGCTGGGCGGCTCGTTTTTTACGCCGGCGGCTGCGAGTCGTGCCACAAGTCGCCGGGCCAGGACGATCCTTTAAAGCTTGGCGGCGGGCTCGAACTCAAGACGCCGTTCGGGTCGTTCTACCCGCCGAATATCTCCGCCGATCCGGTCGACGGGATCAGCGCCTGGCGCCCGGTCGATGTCGCCAACGCGGTCTTGTCGGGCGTTTCCCCCGACGGCCAGCACTTCTACCCGGCCTTCCCCTACGCCTCCTATCAGCGCATGACCCCGAAGGATGTCGCCGATCTTGCGGCGTTCCTGCGCACCGTGCCGCCGGTCAAGGGCAAAGCGCCGGCGAACGCGCTCGCCTTTCCCTTCTCCATCCGCCGCGCTGTGGGTTTGTGGAAGCTCCTCTATTTCGACAATGCCGGCCTTCGCCCCGATCCCTCGCAAAGCGAACAATGGAAACGCGGCCGCTATCTCGTGGAGGGCCCCGGCCATTGCGGCGAATGCCACACGCCGCGCGGCTTCCTGGGCGAGATGGACTTAAGTCGCGCGCTCGGCGGCGCGCCATTGCCCGACGGTCATGGCAAGGCGGCAAACCTGAGGGGCGGCGACTTTCTGAACTGGACCGACGCTGACATTGTGGAGGCTCTGACCAGCGGCTTCACGCCTGGCGGCGACGTCCTTGGCGCGGGCATGACCGGCGTTGTTCGCAACATGGCCGAATTGCCCGAGTCCGACCGCCAGGCGATCGCCGTCTATCTCAAGAGCCTGCCCCCGCTCGGGCCCCCCGCGCCACCAAAGCCCTAACGCCGTTGCTCCTGTATCTATGTTGGAGGCGTCATGCCGGAGCATCCCCGGATGGCCAAGCAGCGCCGAGACCGGATGCGCCCGCGCCGCATCGCCGTAGGCAACCGAGCCCAGCGGCGAGCTTGATGCCCGCAGGCCGAACACTATCCGTCGAAAAGAAGAAGACCGACCCTGAGTGCGGGTTCGGCG
>Ga0210406_10001324_pt1 | contig 30642 bp, 24 predicted proteins | sample IncBWC30MmetaG_FD_155454 | JGI IMG/M metagenome (GOLD analysis project Ga0210406, IMG submission 155454) | Forest soil microbial communities from Barre Woods Harvard Forest LTER site, Petersham, Massachusetts, United States - Inc-BW-C-30-M | ecosystem: Environmental > Terrestrial > Soil >... | reverse complement strand
CCGAAGAAAAACCCTAAGGCTGGCCGCCTGGGCCACCCCGCTGTGCAAGGCATCGGCAAGCAGAATCTGCGATAGGACTCGCTCGGCAATCGCGCCGCGCCGTGGTTAACTCCGCGGCGCGGCTTCTTTTTGTACTTCCGGCCTTATTACGGGAACAGCCCGCGGATTTTCTTCGCCTTCATTACCCGTTCGACGCCGATGGCCATGGCGGCGGTGCGGTGTGCAATCTTGTGCGCCTTGGCCCGCTTAATCACCTGTGTGAAGGAGTACTCCAGAATCCGGAAAAGTTTGTCGGTGACTTCGGTCTCCGACCACATGAACGCTTGCTTGCCCTGGACCCATTCGAAATACGAGACAATGACACCGCCGGCGTTGCACAAGATGTCCGGGATCACGAACACTTCGTCCCATCGCTTTTCCAAAATCAAATCAGCTTCCGGCGTAGTCGGGCCGTTCGCGCCTTCGGCCAGGATCCGGCATTTTATTTTGCCAGCGTTCTCGCCGTTGATCACCCGATCCACCGCGCACGGCGCGAGAATATCGCACGGTAACGTCAGAAGCTCTCTTGGATCAACATGATCGGCTTCGTGAAACGCACGGAGGTTCCCTTTTTTAAGGACATGCTGCTCCGCGGCCTCAACATCGATGCCCTTCGGATTGTAAATCGCTGCGTAAGCATCGCTGATCCCGATGACCTTTACGCCACTCTTGTAGGCAAGCGAGAGCGCGGCGACCGAGCCGACGTTGCCAAAGCCCTGCACGATCGCCGTGCACTTTTCGGCGTCCATTTTCAGCATGTTTAGCGCGCGCTCGATCAAATAAACAACCCCGCGACCGGTGGATTCGCGCCGCCCTTCAGTGCCGCCGATCGAAACCGGTTTGCCAGTCACAATCTCATTCACTGCGTAACCGTGGTAAACGGAATAGGTGTCCATGAACCAGGCCATGACCTGTTCGTTCGTGCCCATGTCCGGCCCCATCACGTCGGTCTGCGGACCGACGAACGGAATCATTTCCTGCATGTAACGACGCGACACCGCTTCGAGCTCCGTTCGCGATAATTTCGTCACATCGCAAGTCACACCGCCTTTCGCTCCGCCGTAAGGAAGATTGGCCAGGGCGCATTTCCAACTCATCCACATTGCCAGCGCGGCGGTCTCACCCATCGAGAGTGAAGGTGCGAAGCGCGTCCCGCCTTTGGTCGGACCGAGCGTCAGGTGATGTTGAACTCGATAACCTTGAAACGTTTTCGTGCTGCCATCGTCCATGTGCACTGGCAGGGTCACGGCCACCGCGCGCTTCGGATACATCAACCGTTCGCGGTCGTTTTTGTCGATGCTGAGGTAATCGGCGATGACCTGAAACTGGTCGCACGCCATTTTAAAAACTACGTCGTCGTAAATCGTCATGAAGCGAAAGCGGAATGTAGAATATCCGCGGCAAAAATGCAGATGCTATTTGCCTCGGAAACGCTCTCCGTCAACTCCGAAAGTCCGCCACCGGACGGACTCGTCCCGCGGCGAGCGTTCGGTAAGCGAATCCAAGGGGGGCGCCCCTTGGCCGATAGCATCGACAATTGTCGCCAAATCCGTAACGTCTCGCCGAAATGAAAATCGAAACCCTCGCTGTCCACGCAGGCCAACGGATCGATCCCGCTACGGGCGCAGTTTCGCCACCCATTCATCTCTCGACGACTTTCGAGCGCGACGTCGAAGGCACCTATTCGCGCGGATTCATGTACGCGCGCAACAACAATCCAAACCGGCAGGCGCTCGAAGAAGGAATCAGCGCGATCGAAGGCGGCGCGGCTGCGGCTGCGTTTGCTTCTGGAACCGGCGCAGCCGCCGCAATTTTCCAAGCGCTCAAGCCCGCCGATCACGTGCTCGCCCACGTCGATGCTTACTACGGTACAACCCGACTTCTGCGCGAAATGTTTCTGCGCTGGGGTCTGCAGGCCGATTTCGTCGACATGAGCGACCTCGCCGCGGTGGAAAAAGCGTTGCGCTCGAACACAAAACTCGCGTGGATGGAAACGCCTTCCAATCCGTTGCTGAAAATCGTCGATCTCGCCGCGGTTTCGAAAATCGTTCATGACGGCGGCGCGCTCTGCGTCTGCGACAACACCTGGGCGCCGACGTTGCAGCGACCTTTCGATCTCGGGGCCGATTTCATTCTCCATTCAACAACGAAATATTTCGGCGGCCATTGCGACGTTCTCGGCGGCATCGTTGTTGCAAAAGCCGACAACGATCTGTTCCAGCGTATTCGCAACATCCAGTACGAAGGCGGCGCCGTCCCCTCGCCTTTCGATTGCTGGCTGATCCTGCGCGGAATGCGCACCCTGCCTTGGCGAATGCGGGCGCATTCGGAAAACGCAGCGAAAGTTGCGCAATTCTTGTCGGAGCATCGCAACATCGAGCGCGTGCATTACCCGGGATTGGCCAAGCATCCTGGGCACGAGATCGCGAAGAAACAGATGTCCCTGTTCGGAGGAATGCTTTCGCTCGAAGTAAAAGGTGGCCGCGACGCCGCGATGAAAGCGAGCACGAGCACGAAAATCTTTACCCGCGCGACCAGTTTGGGCGGAGTGGAAAGCTTGATCGAGCATCGTGCCTCGATCGAAGGACCCGGCACAACTTCGCCCGAAGGTTTGCTTCGATTGTCGATCGGCCTCGAGAACGCCGATGACCTGATCGAAGACCTCGATCAGGCGCTCGGCTGACTGCGGTGGCGGAATTTTCTCCGGACAAGATCGACCACGTCGCGCACTTCATCGACGCGAAATAAGAACGCGCTCCCGAAAAACACTGCGGCAGCAACTGCGATCACCAAGAGCAGGCCGAAGATTCTCTGCCATAACGGCAGATGCGCGCCCGGATAAAACATTGTCTGAAGCGAGAGCCAGCAAACACCCGCGAGCAAAGCCGACGGAATTACCAGTTTTGCGAGCAGTCCAAAAAACGCGCCGGTCTCGAGCGATCCCGCATGTCTTTGCATCATAATATATAGGAGTACGAAGTTAATGATGGCGACGAGGCTGACCGCGAGAGCAAGACCGCGATGACCGAGTCCAAGTTTGAACATAAAGAACCAGTTCAAAACGAAATTGATCACGATCGAGAAAATGCTGACCATCATCGGCAAATACCGTCGATCGATCGCGTAAAACGCCGGCGCGACAACTTTGACCGCGGAATACGCGGCCAGACCGATCGCGTAAAATTGCAACGCCGCCGCGGTTTGTCTCGTCGCTTCGGCGGTGAAACGCCCGTGCTGGTAAATCACCCCGATGATCGGCTCCGCCAGAAGGATCAACCCAATTGCCGCCGGAATTGTCAATAGCGTCACCAAACGAATCGCGTGCGCGAGCCCGGAACGGAATCCCGCCATGTCTCCGAGCGCGGCAGTTCGTGAGACCAGCGGCAGCGTCACGGTCCCAACCGCGACGCCAAAAATTCCGAGCGGTAGCTGCATCAAACGAAAGGCAATGTTCAACCAACTCACCGGCCCATCGATGACCAGCCCCGAAACATCTCTGATGTTCGCGGCGAACACGGTGTTGACCAGCACATTGACTTGCACTGCGCTGGCCGCGATGACCGCCGGCCCCATTAATGTCAGCACGGTTCGCACACCCGGATCGTGCCAATGAAAATCAGCGCGAAACTTGTAACCCAGGCGACGCAGCGACGGGAATTGCGCCGTCAATTGCCACAGACCGCCGATCAGCGTTCCGATCGACAATCCAATCAGTGAGCGCGTTCCGAAATGCGGGTCGAGCCAGTAACCGATTACGACGCCACCGATGATCGAGCCGAGGTTGAAGTAACTCGAAGCCATGGCCGGCGGCCCAAAGATATTTTTCGCGTTCAGCATGCCCATTACCAGCGCGGCCAGCGAAACGAGCAGGATGAATGGCCACATGATTCGCGTGAGCAGGACCGTTGTGGCGATTTTGTGGGCAGCCCAATTCCCAGCCATGAAGTGGATCAGCTGCGGCGCGAAAATGATGCCGAGCAATGTGATCGCGCTCATGAAAACCGCAGTCAGCGTCGCCACCTTGTTACCGAGTCGCCAGGCGGCCTCGTCGCCCTCAGTTGCAATTTTTTTCGAGAACGTTGTGATGAATGCAGTCGAGAGCGCGCCTTCGGCAAACAAATCGCGCAACAGATTCGGAACGCGGAACGCCAGCAAGAACGCGTCGAGACTTTCTCCGGCGCCGAAAAGGCCGGCAAAGACCTGTTCGCGGATCAAGCCGAGGATACGCGAGCAAAGGACGGCGATTCCGACCACGCCGGTCGCGCGCGTGCTTACTCGCTGCGGTTGCGCCTCAGCCATCGGCGAACAAAGAACAACGTCCGCGCATTAACGAAAGCAAAAAGTGCGAGCGGCCCTGGCGGTAGCTGGTGGTTATCAGCTTCCTCATATCATCGCGGTCGAAGCGGCGCACGTTACAATCCAGTCGGGAAATCGAGAAACTCCCAGGGGGCACTGAAGCGTTGCGACAAATGCGCGGCCAGCGCTTTGACTCCGAAAGTTTCGGTCGCGTAATGGCCGCCGAGAATCAGATTCATTCCCAATTCCTCAGCTGCGACTGCCGCCCAATGCGGCGCTTCGCCAGTGATGAACGTGTCGATCTTCGCTTCGGCCACTCGATAAATTTCCGAGCCGGCTGCACCAGTAATGATTCCAACTCGTCTTGGCTCTCGTGGACCAAAGGTGAAAGTCTTCGCCGGACCGCCAAGGACAGTCTTCAATTTCCGGATCAACGCGCTTCGCGGAACCGATGCCTTCGCTTTGAGCCCGACCGATTGCCCTTTCTCTTTCAGGAACCTCTTGGTCGATTTCAATCCGAGCGCAGCGGCAAGCTGCGCGTTGTTGCCGACTTTGGAATGCACATCGAGCGGCAGATGCGCGCTGTACAACGCAATGTCGTTTTCGAACGCGATCTTTAGTTGCCGGCGCAATGCGCCGGTCACGCTCTGCAATCCCGGCCAGAACAAACCGTGATGCACAATAAGAAGGTCGACATGTTTCTGTGCGGCTGCCGTTAAAACGCGCGTCGAAACGTCCAGCGCCGCGCCGATCTTCGTGACCTTGCCCGAGTTTTCGATCTGCAGACCGTTCAGCGCATTCGGCCAGTCTTCGATCTCTTCAACTCGAAGGTAATCACTCGTGTATTCAACAATTTCGGAAAGAACAGCCATTCGCCTAATTGTAGCCGCGTTTCTGGCAAACGCAGAACCTTAAATCGGCGCTCGCCGCAATCGCCTCTAATGAACCTTGCCCGATTCAACGATTTAACCCATCGCGGCGGCGAAGCCTAAATGTCAAATGTTTAGATGTGACCCCGGCGAGTTTGCTTGACGAAATCGGCGCCTCTTGGGACGTTCAGTTGCGATTTAATTCAGATGGAATACACCGACGCGCCGGTTCAAACGCAAGAGATCAGCTGGGACACGAAGCCGTGCCCGTACTGCGGGACGTTGCTGCCGAAGAATGCGACTTCGTGCACCAATTGCGATTGGACGCTCGAAGCGACCAAGCCCGCCGAACCGAAGGCGAGCGACGCGATGGCGATCCTCCTCAGCATCATTCCCGGCCTCGGTCACATCTACAAAGGTCATCGCGTGATGGGCGCGTTCATTCTGTTTCTCATCACGCCGCTTGCGATTGCATTCGCGATTATTGCAGCGGTCGCCTCCGCCGGTTGGGGAATCCTGATGCTGATTCCGTACTGGGGCGCAGTGATGTTGCACGTCTGGGCGATTGACGATCGAGTTCCGCCGACGACGGACGAAGGCGAGCAATACTAGCGTTGTAGCGGCGGTCTGCGACCGCCGACGGCGATTATAGATCGCCGCTACAGTGCCAAGATCCAAGTGAGTTGGCCCGAGCTTGGATTCACCCGCGACGCTGGAAATTTCGAATCGCCTTTAATTACGCGCTCGATCAGTTCGGCGTTCTTGGTCGCGTTGATCAAAAAACAGACGTGCCGCGCGTGATTGATTGGCGGAAAAGTGAAAGTCAGCCGCCACGCGTTGAACTTCGGAACAAAATTGGCGACGACGCGACGTTCCGCTTCGTTCAACGCTGCCGTTTCGGGAAACAACGAAGCGGTGTGACCGTCATCGCCGAGTCCGAGCAAAATCAAATCGTGCCGGTAAATTTGTTCGCTGCGCTGGGTCGCGATGAGATCGATATCGTCCTGATATTCCTGGGCCGCGATTTGTGGATCGATCTCGCCGCGCATCCGCAAAATCGATTTCTCCGGAATCGCCCCGGGAACAAACAATGTCTCGCGCGCCATCCGAAAATTGCTTTGCGCGTCGTCCGGCGGAACGCAACGCTCGTCACCGAACGTGATCAAGGCACGGTCCCACGGCAAATGGCGACCGATTCGCGCTACTTCCGAATAAACGGGACGCGGCGTGTTCCCGCCCGAAAGCGCGATCCGAAATTCATTTCGTTCGGCCAACGCCTTGTGAGCGAGATCGACAATGAAGTTGGCCGCATCGGCGACGAAATTCTTAGTGCGAACGACTTCGCCGGGCATTCGATCAGATGGCGCAGTGCGACTGGCCGCGTTTCTCCAGATATCGCTGATGATATTCCTCAGCCCGCCAAAATGCCGGCGCCGGCTCGATCTGGGTCACGATCGGGCGATTGAACTTGCCGCTCGCAGAAAGTTTTTGCTTCGACGCTGCCGCCGCCGCTTTTTGTTCCGGCGAATAATAAAAAATCACGGACCGATATTGTGTTCCCACATCCGGGCCCTGGCGATTCATCGTAGTCGGATTGTGGTTCGACCAAAAAACGTCCAGCAGTTTGCCGTAAGTAACTTGCGAAGGATCGAATTCCACCTGCACGACCTCGGCGTGTCCGGTTTCGTCGCTGCAAACATCCTCGTAGCTCGGGTTGTCCTTTGTCCCGCCCGCGTAACCGACCGCGGTCGACGTTACCCCTTCCAGCTTGCGAAACGTTTCTTCGACTCCCCAAAAACAACCTGCGCCGAACATGGCTTTCTCCGTGGTCATGCCAAATGATCGAGCGCCTGCGCACCGGGCGCAACCACACTTGCACTTGCCTTTGGCGCTCAGGCAAACAACATGTCGGGAGATGGCTTCGCCCACTACAATTGAAGAGACCTCCGCGCCGCTGATCATCCGCGGGCTGAATAAACTTGGTGCCGCGCGCGCAGGAATCGGATTTCGGTCGAAAGCTTTGTCGGCCGCTCGGCTAATCGAAAAAGCCAAACTCCGTTGCAATCTCGAAAACTTCGGCGAACCGGATTTTGTCGAACCGCTCTCGCGTTTACTGGAATCCTGCCATGGCGAGGCGCGGCTGAACGTGATCGGAAAGCTCGCGCTCAAGAATGATGTCGTGAGAATTTTGTGCAATCGATTGTTGCTCGTGCGGGATCGCCAGCGTTATCCCGAAATCGTGAAACAGGAAATCCGCGAGCCGCTGTTCATTGTTGGTTTGCCACGCAGCGGGACAACGCTTTTGCATACGCTTCTCGCGTCGGACCGAGCGCATCGTGTTCCGATGACGTGGGAGGTGATGTCGCCGTCGCCACCGAGTGCGCAGGATCGACAAGAACGAATTCGTCATGCGGCCCGCGATCTCGCAATGCTGCGCTGGCTCGCGCCCACTTTCGAAACCGTGCACACAACCGGCGCCGAGCTGCCGCAGGAATGTGTTTCGCTGATCAGTCCGACGTTCCTAAGCGATCAGTTCGACACGATGTACAACATTCCGTCGTATCGCGCGTGGTTTTTCCGCCAGGACCTCCGGCCGGCTTACGATTATCACCGGCGTTTTCTGCAGCAGCTGCAGTTTCGACAGTCGGCCGACCGTTGGGTGCTAAAGGCGCCGGCCCACATGTTCGCGGCTCCGGCGTTGTTGTCGACCTACCCCGACGCGAAGTTCGTGCAGTTGCATCGCGATCCGATTGATGCGGTGGCGTCGGTTTCCAGCCTGGTCACAATTCTGCGCCGCGTTTTCAGCGACTCAGTCGATCCAATCCAAGTCGGAAGCGATGCGATGGTTTATTGGTCGGACGCGCTGAAAACCTTCATGCAAGTGCGCGATCAACTGCCGTCCGATCGTATTTGCGATTTGTATTACGACGAAGTGCGACGCGATCCGATCGCCGCCGCTCGGAGCGTGTACGAATTTTTTGGCTGGCAACTCAAACCTGAAGTCGAGAAACAGATGCGCGCGGTTTTGGACGAGCAAACTTCGCGCAATAATGGCGTGCATCGCTACAGCGCGGCTTACTTCCAGTTGAAAGGAACAAACGGGTTCGCCGAATATTGCGAGCGTTTTGGATTCGCGGTTTCTGAATCCGTCCCGCAGCAAGAGCGCGCGGAAGCCGCGGCGTAATGCTCTTCCACGTCCCGCGGACGTGGCCCGAGGTAATCGGCTTGCGCGAGCGAATCCCACCAACTAAACGTCGGTTAAGTCCCGGATGCAGCTTTCGTTCAAGGATTTCAAGGATCGACACCTCTATCGAACAGCCGTTGGTTACGCTGTTGCCGCGTGGATAATCCTTCAAGTCGCGGCCATCGTTTTGCCGGCCTGGAACGCGCCCTCCTGGATCATGAAGACGCTGATCGGCGCGATTTTGTTCGGCTTTGTCGTCGCGCTTCTTATCGGTTGGAGAGACGAACGCTCGCGCGGCACCGGCGGGCCGGTCACGGCAACGCAGCGGCGACGGTTCGCCTTAGCCGCAGTTGCGTTGTTACCGGCGATCGCGGTGGCGCTCGGATTTCTTATTTTTTATCACCCGACACCGCGGGAAACTCGCAGGCAGAACGGAAATGCAGCTGAAAAGAGCATCGCCGTCCTTCCGTTTGCGAACCTGAGCAAAAATGAGGAAAACGCGTTCTTCGCCGACGGCATGCAGGACGAAATTCTCACCGACCTGGCGAAGATTGCCGACCTCAAGGTGATCAGCCGCACCAGCGTGCAGCAATATCGCAGCGGCATTTCGCGGAATATTCGCGACATCGCACAGGCGCTCAGCGTCGCTTTCGTTCTCGAAGGCAGCGTGCAACGCGCCGGCGATAACGTTCGCGTGACTGCGCAGTTGATTGACGCTCGCGACGACGCCCACATTTGGGCCGAACATTTCGACGGCGAACTGAGCGATGTTTTCGGAATCCAGAGTCGCATCGCCCAAATGATCGCCGACCAACTCAGGGTTCAACTTTCGCCCACTGAGAAGGCAGCCATTACTCGTCGACCAACACAGGACCCAGCGGCGCACGATCTTTATCTGCGCGCAAATCAGTTGCTCTCGCAGGTTTTGGCTGACTCCAACCATGCCAAAGAAAAACTCACAGAAGCGCTGGAGTTTTTCGACAAGGCGACCGCCCGCGATCCAAATTTTCTGCTCGCACACTGTCGTGCGAGCCAAGCACACGTAACGCTTTACTGGTTGGAAATCGATCGCACACCGGAGCGCTTAGCGTTGGCCGACGCTGCAATCCGAAAAGCGGAGCTGATTCAACCGGATTCGGACGAAGTCCACTTCGCACGGGGCTGGTATTTCTACCAAGGTCTGCGCGATTACAACAATGCGCGTGAAGAACTTAAGCTTGCTCAACGCACGTTGCCTAACAATGCCGACATTTACAGCCTCTCCGGCTCGATTGATCGCCGCCAGGGACGGTGGCAGCAATCAACGCAAGAACTTGAACGCGCGGTCGAGCTCGACCCGAGCAACCTGTTTCGACTGCAGCAGTTAGGGGCCAGCTATCACGTCCTGCGCCGTTACGCGAACGAGAAAACAATATACGATCGCGCACTGGCCATCGCTCCGGAGGACAAAAGTATTCCGGTCTCCCGCGCTCGAATCGAGTTGGATGCCCGCGGCGATACGCGACCATTGAGAGACACAATCGCCAAGTTGCTCAAACAGGATCCGAAAGCTGTCGATGAATTCCCGGCTGGGCTTCTTGATCAAACATTATGCGATCGCGATCGCGAGGCAGCGGAGAACGCAGTTAGCGCGATTAGCAGCGGCGAATTGGTCTTTTTCTTCCGAACGCCGCCCGCCTTTGTCGAAGGTTTGGTGGCACGAAGTTTCGGAGACAAGGCGCGCGCCGAATCTGCTTTCAGCCGGGCGCGTGTCGAACAGGAAAAAATCGTCCGAGAACAACCGGATTATGCCGCCGGCGTCGGCATTCTCGGATTAATTGATGCCGCACTCGGGCGGAAAGACGATGCGATTCGGGAAGGCGAGCGCGCCTGCCAACTCACGCCGATGAAGCAGGACGTCGTCGATGGTGCGGAGCTAATGATTAACCTGGCGATGATCTATGCCTGGGTTCGTGAAAAAGATCGCGCATTCGAGCAATTCACAACTCTGTCACGAATTCCCAGTAATTTGAGTTACGGACTGCTAAAATTACATCCGCAGTGGGATTCTTTGCGAAACGATCCGCGGTTCGAGCCACTGCTCGCGCGGATGGCAACTGAGCCAGATCAGCAATAAGACAAATTCACATCACCATTCCGCCATCAACGCACACGACTTGCCCGGTGATGTAGCCGGCTTCGGCTGACGCGAGAAATGCCACGGCATTCGCGACATCCTCCGGCGTGCCGGTTTTGCCGAGCGGAATTTGCGATTGGATCGTCTTCTTAATTTCGTCCGACAATCCGGCGGTCATATCAGTCGTGATAAACCCCGGCGCAATTGCGTTGACGGTAATGCTGCGGCTGGCCAGCTCGCGCGCGAGCGATTTTGTAAAACCGATCAACCCCGCTTTGCTCGCCGCATAGTTCGTTTGTCCGGCGTTGCCGATCAAACCGATCACGGACGTGATGTTGATGATCCGGCCGCTGCGTTGCTTGATCATCGCCCGCAAAATCGATTGCGTGAAATTGAATGCGCCGCGCAGGTTCGTGTTGATGACAACGTCCCAGTCTTCAACCGCCATTCGCATGGCAAGTCCATCGCGCGTCACGCCGGCGTTGTTCACCAGGATGTCGATCTTCGTAAAGTCTTGAAGTATCTGGGCGCCGACTTTTTGCACGGCATCATGATCAGCAACATCGACCACGTAATGCTTGGCCGAATCCGGACGCAAAATGTTCAATTCGGCAGCGGTCCGTTTCGCGTTTTCTTCGCTGCGACTGACGCACGCGACGCGCGCGCCTTCAGCGGCGAGTCGAAGTGCGATCGCATTCCCAATCCCCCGCCCCGCCCCGGTCACGATCGCATTCTGGTTATCGAATCTCATTGCCAGGCTGCAATCCTGCGCGGTCGCGGGAAACTGTCAATCGTGACGACTGGCTTAGAGACTGGCACAGCCGGCTTCGTTTCGAACTAACAGGCGAACACTTCGAGGAACGCGACCTCGAAGGCGAGTGCTTCCTGGATGTTGCGGCCGAGATTGTCGCGCAACTCTTCCAAGCGCTGGATCCGGCGCAAAACGTCCGGTGTCGTGAAACGTTCTGCCAGCATCGCTGTCTCTTTTTTCGCCGCCGGCAAACCGCGTCGTTCCACATTTGTGCACGCGCGCAAAACGTCCGACCAAAATTCGAGCAAGACTTCGATCAACATCGCACGCCGCTGAATGTAGCGGCTTTCAGTCAACGCCTTGTAATAATCCTCGCGATCTTCCAGCCACGCGCCGTCGGTCGCATTGCGGTAACGCGCTTCCTCCTGTTTCAACGCGTCTTCGTTTGCGCCTTTGATTTGCTCGCGAATTCCGCCGAGCAACGCCTGCATTCCCTGAGCCAATCGGTAAGCCTGTTGCACTCCCCAATTCTTTTCTCGCCCCGCGCTGCGAAGTAATTCCACCAGCTCTTTACGCTCCGGCAATTCGATTTCCTCGCCATTCGCTGCCAACGGAATGGAAATACAGCGTGAAACAATCGTGTCCGGCAACGCTTCCGGCAACGCGCTCAACAGAAGCAATAGCGAATTACTCGGCGGTTCTTCGAGCGTTTTCAAGAACGCGTTCGCGGCCTGTGGTTGCAAACGATCGGCTTCGGCAATGATCGCTACCTTTCTGCGGCCTTCGCTGCCGCGCATTTGCAGTCCGTGCTCGAGCTCGCGGATTTGGTCGATCAAAATCCGGCGCGATTTTGATTCCGGCTCGGCCACGAAAATCTCGCGTGCCTTGGACGAGAAAACATCGGCCGCTTCAGTTCCGTTAACGGCGTTCGCGAGTTCAGCCGCGACTTCGCGCTTGCCACTTCCGGTCGGCCCGGAAATCAAATAAGCATGTGCGAGCCGTTTATTCTCGTGTGCCCGTCGCAAAAAACCGATCGCTGTCTGACGAGTGAAAGCCATTTACATTTTTGATTTCTGATTTTCGATTTTCGATTTCGAAACCAATTCTGGAAATCGAGAGGAAAGAATCTTCCAGATCTCCGCCTCGATTGCATTCGCAGACTTCGCGCCATCGATTAGAACAACCCGCTTTGATTCGGCGTTGGCGAGATCTCGATACGCAGCGATCACGTTTTCGTAGAATTCGTCTGGCTGCATCTCCATTCGATCGGGCCGCCGCGGTCCTTTCATCCGCGCGCGCGCGATCTTGAGATCGACATCGAGCACGAATGTAACGTCCGGAACGCAATCCCCGACCGCGAACGTGTTCAGCTGTTGCACGAACTTTTGGTCGAGTTTGCGGGCAACACCTTGATAAACCGTGGTGGAATCGAAGAATCGATCAGCGATAACGCAGTGCCCGTTTTTCAGGGCCGGTTTGATGACTTCGCGCACGAGCTGGGCGCGGCTCGACTCAAAAAGAAGCAATTCCGTCTCCGGCGTCATGGCAGCGCTCTGCGGCGCGAATTGCAAAAGCTCGCGGATCGATTCGCCGATCGGCGTTCCGCCCGGTTCGCGCGTCACCAGGAACGGGACGCCACTTTTCTCAAGACGCTTGGTCAAACGCCGGACCTGGGTTGATTTTCCACAACCTTCCGAGCCTTCAAAAGTGATGAACGGCAGCCGCGCCACGATCTCACTTCTGCGCAGAGAACGGCTTTTTCAAGCTCCAAATCCCAAGCTCCAGGCACCACAGGGACTTTCAAATTCACGGGGGATAACATTTGAGCCTGGATAATTGGAGCTTCGCTGGGATTCGGCTATTGGTGATTGGGATTTATGAAGTCATTCTGGCTCGTGAAGCAGGAACCATCCGATTACTCGTGGGACGACTTTGTTAAAGATGGCGGCACGAGTTGGACCGGGGTGCGAAATTTTGCCGCGCGCAACAATCTCCGCCGTATGTCCAAAGGCGATCAGGTCCTGTTTTATCACAGCGGCGGTCCGAGCCGGACTGGCAATGACCAAGAAACAACAAAAGCTGTGGTTGGTATTGCCAAGGTAACCCGCACCGCTTACTGCGACGCGACCGCCAAGGAAGGCGACTGGAGCGCGGTCGATCTCGCTCCGGTCAAACGATTGCCGCGGCCAGTCACGCTTGCCGAGATCAAGGCGAAGCCCCAGCTCAAAAATGTTGCACTCGTTCGACAGTCGCGGTTGTCGGTCATGCCGCTAGCGGCAAAAGAATTCGAAATGATCGTCGGAATGGGCGCCAAATAATTGCACTTGTTCGCATAACCAGCGGGGTCGAAAATTTGCCAAATGACAACGGCAGTGGCCACGCAATTTCTGCCGGTCGTTTCGACGGCACGTGCGTCCAAAGATTTCCTGGTGGTTTCGATTCACGACGTTGCGCCTTCGACGCAGCCGGTCGCGGACAAGATGCTGGCGGAGCTGGCAAAATGCGGTGTTCGAACGTGCTCCCTGTTGGTCGTCCCCGATTATCATGATCAAGGCGCTTCAATGCAGGACCGACAATTTGTTGCATGGCTGCGCGATTTGGAATCGGCCGGACATGAGATCATCATCCACGGATATTTCCATCAGCGGCCAAGACAAACACGCGAACGCTTGATCGACCAGCTCGTCACCCGGCTCTACACCCAGGATGAAGGCGAGTTTTACGATCTGGGATACGATGAAGCGTTGCACCGGATCAAGACCGCGCGCGACGAATTCCGCGCCGCCGGGTTTAAACCACGCGGGTTCGTTGCCCCGGCGTGGTTATTGAGCAACGAAGGCGAGCGCGCGGCCCGCGACGCCGAAATGGAATACACGACCCGCGTTCAAAACGTGCGTGACTTGCGCTCTGGCGAAACATTTCCCGCGCGTTCGCTGGTTTACAGTGTTCGAAACAATTGGCGGCGCGCGATGAGCCTGGCCTGGAACGCAACATTGAACCGCGCGTTAACAAACCAACCACTGATGCGTTTGAGCATTCATCCGCCCGATTATTCGCATTCAGCAATTTGGCGACAGATTATCCATCTTGTCCGGGCAACGGACGGTGTTCGAACGCCGACGACTTATCAGGATTGGGTCGCGGAACAGCGACTGAAGCGCGCGCTCTAATCAGTTATGAGCAAGTGTGACCTTCATATTCACTCTCGCTTCAGCGCGCGTTCCGAGGAATGGCTGTTCCGACGTTTCGATTTTCCCGACAGCTACTCCGACCCCCGCGAATTGCATCGGCAACTGATTGAGGCCGGGATGGATTTCGTGACCATCACCGACCACGATACGATCGACGGTTGTCTCCAGATCCGCGATTTGCCGAACACGTTCATCAGCGAGCAAGTCACCACGTATTTTCCGCAGGACCCATGCAAGATTCACATTTTAGTTTGGGGAATCACCGAAAAGCAGCACGCCGACATCGTCATTGTGCGCGACAACCTTTTTTCGCTGCAACGCTATTTGCAAAGCGGAAGAATTGCGCACGCAGTGGCCCATCCGCTCTACAGCGTGAACGGAAAGCTCGAGGCGTCGCATCTTGAGCGTCTGATCTTGCTCTTCAAACACTTCGAGGGCACCAACGGTTTGCGCGACGCGCTCCTGAGCGAACTCGCGCAGCCATTGTTTGCGTCGTTAACGCCGGAAAAAATCGAAGAGTTGGCCCAACGTCACAATCTCGAGCCCACCCACCGCGAACCGTGGAAGAAGATTTTGGTCGGCGGTTCGGACGATCACGGCGGAAAATTCATCGCCTCGGCTTACACGGAAACGCCGCGCGCCGGCTCAGCGGAAAAATTTCTCGAACAAATTCGGGCCGGAAATTGCGAGGCACATGGTCAGGGCGGAACTCCCCTCGCCCTTTCCCACGGATTTTATAACACGGTCGGCTGTTTCGTTCAGGATCGGTTCCACGAAAAGCTTGGGCCGAGCGCGGCGCTGGTCGAGCAAATGTTCTCGCGCTTCATGGAGGGCCGAGATCCGACCGAGTTCACGTTGGCGGAGAAAGCGAGCTTCATCGCGCAAGGCGTGTTGTCGGGGAAGATTTTCGAGTTGGCCAAACCGGCTAACATGTCGCTTTGGAAAGAGCTCTCCCGTTATTTTGCGAAGCCGGAAGTGAAGGCGAAAATGGCGTCTGCGCTTGAGTCGATTACCGAGCCGGAGCGCCGAACGTTCATCATGGCCAATGTGGTGGCCGAGCAGCTGGCGTTCCGATTTTTCAAAAAATTTGTCCAGCAGATCACCGGCGGGAACATGTTGGAGAGTATGCAGGCATTGAGCGCAATTGCGCCAATCCTGGTCGTGCTCGCGCCTTACATTTACGGATTTCACAGCCAGGCGCCGTCGCGGAAGTGGCTTCGCGCCATCTTTCGGGAATTGACCGGTGAAATCCCCGAGGCGCTGCAAAACAACAAGCGCGCGTGGTTCACCGACACTCTTGAGGACGTCAACGGTGTCGCCACGACAATTCGCAAGATGACCGCCGCCGGCGCGGCCGCGGGCAAGGAATTAACCGTCGTCACATCGCGCACCGAGCTCACAGTGGACGATATCCCGATCAAAAATTTCAAACCAATCGGCGAGTTCGAGCTGCCGGAGTACGAACTGCAAAAGCTGAGTTTCCCGCCGATTTTGCAAATGCTTGATTACATTCAGCGGGAACGATTCACCGAAGTGATCATCAGCACGCCCGGGCCAATCGGGATCACGGCATTGCTCGCGGCGAAGATGCTCAATCTGCAAACGAGCGGGATTTATCACACCGATTTTCCGCAATACGTGCGCATCCTGACCGAAGACAGTTTCCTCGAAAGTGTGACCTGGCGTTACATGCACTGGTTTTACGGCCAGCTCGACACCGTCTTCGTTAATTCGGAGGAATATCGTCAAAGCTGGATCAAGCGCGGTCTCGATCCGGAAAAGTTGAGAATTCTTCCACGCGGACTCGACACTGAGCTGTTTCATCCCATTCGGCGGGATCCAGTGTTCTTCGAAAGATTTGGCGCCACGAACGGACAGGTGCGTTTGCTCTATGTCGGTCGCGTCTCGCGCGAGAAAGATCTCGATCTATTGGTCGAAGCCTACCGGAAACTGCGCGACGAAGGATTGTCGATCCAACTTTTCATCGTCGGTCACGGTCCGTATTCCGAGACGCTTCACGAATCGTTGCCGGAAGCATTTTTCACCGGTTATCTGACCGGCAAAGATCTCGCGGCTGCTTACGCCTCGGCAGACATCTTCGTTTTCCCGAGCACGACTGATACCTTCGGCAACGTGATCATTGAAGCGCAGGCTTCGGGCGTTCCGGTGGTTGTTTCAGATTCCGGCGGACCCAAAGAGTTGGTCGAGAATAACGAAAACGGCTTGATCACAAAATCCCACGACCCCGACGACCTTACCCGGGCGATTCGCGAATTGGTTCTGGATTCAGACCGGCGCAAGCGAATGGGTAGTCACGCGCGCGAAAGCGTAATCAATCGGACCTGGCCGAGTGCGTTTCGAAAATTCTGGGCTGCAACCGAACTGCAATCGTTAAGTCAGCAAAGGCGGCGGAATTGACGGAGCGGGCGGCGGCGCTTCAAAATTCGAAGCCCAGACATCGTAACCAGGCCCGAATTGACAGATGAAGCGAAGTCCGAACGCGCGCAGACAAACAAAGATCGGCAACATGATCACCGTGCCGATGTAGGGAATGATTGCGACACAACACGTCGCCAGAAGTAGAACGCAAGAAGCCATTCCAGCCGCGATTGCGAGCGCAATCCAAAACAGACAGTAAAGTGTGATCTCGCCCGGATAATTTGCGACCAATGAAATCGCCGCCCGGAAGGCTTCAACGGCTCGGCACCGTCGCCGATACATCACCGCGACCATGATATGGGAGAGGAGTGTCCACGTGAAAATAAGCAGGATGAGAAACGCAGCCCAGAGCACGATTGTGCAGAGGACGTAAACGTCGCGCCAATACGGACGAGCTCCGCTTCGAATGATAGAAAACAGGAATGGGATTGCCGCCGCGGTGATGATGATTGCGATAACCACACCCACGATCAGCGCAAAAAGAAAATAGCTGTTTCCCTCTTTTCGGTATTCACGCCAGGGCTCTGCGATCGCGCCGCGATTTTTCACGATACAGTCGACAAACATGAATCGGCCGCGCGCTCGCAACCACGTGAAAACAAGGATGAGAGCAAAGATCAAAGCGACGAACACGACTAGAATAAGGACCAGCAGCGGGTGCGGAATCCGATGGATCGTGTCGCGCAATTCCTGAACAAATGGAAGATCCTTCCAATCGCCGTTACGATAGTTGAAATTGTAGTTGCCGCTGCCGCCAAGATTGGAAAGCCACGCCGCAAAGCCGATCACGAACCATTTTTTCAAGTCGAACGGCTGAAACAGGATTTGTTTCATCAGCTCGAACGCTTCGCCGAATGGCTTGAATATTTCGATGTTGCGTTCACCGCCGTTCATGTCGCGATTTGAATCGGTCGACCCAGCACAATCAAGTGTTCTCTTACCGCAATCGCCGAACCGGCGAGTTGTTGATTTTAAGGTAGCCGCGTGTTGCGTTGATCGGACTATAATCAATGCCAGGTGAAAGCAGCCGAAAGCAAAGCCGCCAGCGCATTGAAACACGAAACTAGAGAAGTGAAACTGAAACGTCGTTACCCCATCGGCGCGGAATTGGTCAGCGCCAATGAAACGCATTTCCGCATCTGGGCGCCCAAGGCCCAGGATGTCGATCTTGTCTTGGAAGAAAGCGCGGACAGCGGCGCGAAGCGTTCATTTCATCCTCTGGAGCGTGAAGACGGAGGATATTTTTCCGGAACCGCCCATGTCGGCAGCGGCGCGCTCTACCGTTTCCGGGTAAACAAGGCGGTACATTTTCACCCCGATCCGGCGTCTCGATATCAACCGCATGGACCGCACGGTTCATCGTGCGTGGTCGATTGCGCGCAATTTAAATGGACCGATTCAGAATGGCGCGGCGTAAAAATGAAAGGCCAGGTGATTTACGAGATGCACATCGGCACGTTCACAAAGGAGGGAACGTGGCAAGCCGCGACCGAACAACTCGCCGAACTGGCTCGGATCGGAATTACCGTTGTTGAAATGATGCCGATCGCCGATTTTCCTGGAAATTTTGGGTGGGGTTATGACGGAGTCGATCTCTTTGCGCCATCGCACTTGTACGGAACACCGAACGATTTGCGACGATTTATCGATAAAGCGCATTCGTTAGGCCTGGCCGTAATTCTCGATGTTGTCTACAACCACCTCGGCCCGGACGGGAATTATCTTGCTGCTTACTCGAACGATTATCTCATTCGCGAAAAGGAGACCGACTGGGGCGATTCAATTAACTTTGATGGACCTAACTCGGCACCGGTCCGGGAATTTTACATCATTAACGGCCGCTACTGGATCGACGAATTCCATTTCGATGGCTTTCGTTTCGATGCCACCGACGCTATTCAGGATAAGTCGGACGAATACATCATCGGCGCGGTTGGGCGCGCCGCTCGCGAAGCCGCTTCACCGCGATCGATTATTTTGATCGCGGAAAACGAGAGGCAGGTCATCAAACTCATACGGCCGCGCAGCGAAGGCGGTGACGATCTCGATGCGGTCTGGAACGACGATTTCCATCATAGCGCAGCCGTCGCGTTGACCGGGAGACGGGAAGCCTACTACACCGACTATCTTGGCACTCCGCAGGAATTTATTTCCGCGACCAAGTACGGCTATTTATTTCAAGGACAACCTTATTTCTGGCAGGAAGCTCCGCGGGGCAGCAGCACATTCGGTTCACCCCCGCACGCATTTGTCGCCTTCATTGAGAACCATGATCAAGTTTCAAATACCGCCACGGGCGAACGGCTCCGGTTTCAAAGCTCACCCGGCCGCTACCGCGCGATGACCGCACTGCTTCTGCTCGGTCCGTGGACGCCGTTGCTCTTCCAAGGCGAGGAATTTGGCGCTTCGACGCCATTCGTGTTTTTCACTGACGTCGGGGATGGCCCGATGCGTGAAGCGATTCGCAAAGGACGTTTCGCTTTTCTGTCGCAATTTCCCTCTTTGGCCACCAAAGAAGTGCAGGAACGCCTGCCGGTCCCTTCCGACCCAATCTCATTCGTCAGTTGCAAACTCGATTTCTCTGAACGCCAAAAAAATCAAGAGCTTTATGATTTACATATCGATCTCTTGCGATTGCGCCGGGAAGATTCGCGCTTTCGCGAACAGAAACCGAATGGTGTGGATGGCGCGGTGCTGGGACCATCGAGTTTTATTCTCCGTTTTTTCAGTGACGACCAGACAGATGATCGACTGCTGGTGATTAACTTTGGCGAACTCCGCGAACTCAATCCAATTCCCGAGCCCTTGCTTGCACCGCCCCTTGGTTTGGAATGGGAAATTCTCTGGTCGAGCGAATCCGCGCGCTACGGCGGCTCGGGAACCGCCGCCGTCGCGACCCAGGACCACTGGACATTACCACCGGAAGCGACTGTGGCTCTCCGCTTGGTGCCAGAGAAAGAGCCGAGGAAGCTGCCCAAGTGGCGAAAATGGGGCTGACCCGATTTGCATCGATGAACAAACAATTTGAAACACATCGGCCGATTGTCCGCACGGTGCCATGGGATGGAAGTCGGATGTCCCGCGAGGTTTTGCTGACCCGCGAATGGCTTGTGACCAACGGACTTGGCGGTTATGCATCCGGCACCGTTTCCGGCGCAGTCACGCGTCGCTATCATGGATTGCTCATCGCCGCTTTGCCGGCACCTCTCGGACGCATCGTGATGTGGAATCACGTATCGGAATTTCTCCGCTTCAGTAACGATGACGTCATTTCGCTCGGCGCGGAAGAGCGCGCCGGTGGCCAGCTCGATTTGAAAAGCGCCGATTATTTAGCGGAGTTCCGGATGGAGGATGGACTCCCCGTTTGGACTTATCACGTTCGCGAAGTCGTGGTTGAGAAGCGCGTGCTGCTGCCCCACTTGCAGAACACGGTCCATGTCAGCTACCAAGTCATCTCCAAAGGAAAGCCGCCGCGACTCGAGTTGCGTCCTGCTTTTCATTTTCGGCATCATGAAGCCCCGGTCGATTCGGACCTCGGCGACCCTTACAAACTTACGGCCGTCGACGGTCGCTACGAAATCGCGGCCGCCCGCCGAAAGCTGCCGGCGCTTCGGATGCAATTGCACGGCCGGCAAGCCGCCTTCACCATCGATGCATGTAAAATTCCTCAAGTCGTTTACCGAATTGAGCAGCAACGCGGTTATTCCTACGAAGGCGAACTCTGGAGCCCTGGATTTTTTCGCGTCGATCTGGCCGAGCAAAGCACAGCGACGTTAGTCGGCTCAACCGAGCCATGGGAAATCATTAATGTACTGGGGCCTGAAGATGTTCTCGCGGCTGAGCGCGAGCGCCGCGCCCGCTTGCTTCACGGCGCGACACCAAAGGTGCGCCAGAGTTTTCCGGCCGAACTGGTTTTTTCAGCGGACCAATTTGTGATTACGCCCGCGGGGCGGTTCGAAGAGGCCGCCCGCGCGCATGCCGCCGGCGACGAGGTCCGCACTGTCATTGCCGGCTATCACTGGTTCACCGATTGGGGACGCGATACGATGATCAGTCTCGAAGGCCTGACCTTGATCACGGGACGATTGCTTGAGGCCGGCTACATCCTGCGCACGTTCGCGCGTTATGTTCGTGACGGCCTGATCCCGAACATGTTTCCCGATGGCGCAAAAGAAGGCAGATACAATACCGCCGATGCGACGCTGTGGTTTTTTCATGCGCTCGGGCGCTACTTTCAATACACAAGAGATCTCAATACATTGAAAATTCTTCTGCCGACGTTGATCGACATCGCGGAACATCATTTGCGCGGAACGCGGTTCAACATTCATGTCGATCCAAGCGACGGCCTGCTCGTCCAAGGTGAGGAAGGTTATCAGCTCACCTGGATGGACGCGAAGATGGGTGACTGGGTCGTCACCCCGCGGCGCGGCAAGGCTGTGGAGATCAATGCGCTTTGGTACAACGCGCTCCGGCTGCTGGCGAATTGGTTGCGCGAAAATGGTGACGACGCTTCCGCAAAAATCTACGACACACACGCCGAGCGGGCGCGAATTTCGTTTAACAATCGATTCTGGTATTCAAAGGGCGGTTATCTTTACGACGTCGTCGATTGTGACGGTCAACCTGATACGTTCGACGTGTCGTGCCGGCCAAACCAATTGTTCGCCATCTCGCTCGATCATCCGGTCCTCGATGCAATTCATTGGAAATCCGTTGTGGAAGTCGTGGAAAAAGAATTGGTCACCCCGGTGGGCTTGCGCACGCTTTCGCCTAACAGTCCCGATTACAAGCCGATTTACGCCGGCGACCTGCGCTCCCGCGACGGCGCATACCATCAAGGCACGGTTTGGGCGTGGCTAATCGGTCCTTTTATCGACTCCTGGTTGAAAGTTCATCCGCATGATCGCGCCGCCGCGCGCAAATTTCTTGAAACCTTTCCGGTCCATCTGGGCGACAATGGCATTGGCACGATCAGCGAAGTCTTCGACGCCCGCGAACCGCACCACGCCGGCGGTTGCATCGCCCAGGCATGGAGTGTCGCAGAAGTTCTGCGCGCCTGGTTGGAAACAGCCTAACGAAGGGCCAGTCCGGCTCGGACCGTGACGTTGCATTCAGTTACCTGAGCATCAGTTGCCCGCAACCCGAAGCAGGGCTGCGATTTATAATTGATGGCAGCAACCGAAACAGCCGAACAGGCTCGCGAACAGCCGGACGTCAAGAAGGAACTTGAACGGCACTGGTCGAAAACAAGGCGCCGCCGGAAAAAGTCAGGGCACAGACCCGAGACAAATTCTGGTTTTTCACGCTACGTGGTGCCGCCGCGCGAAGCCGGACGAATCAAGACGCGGTTAATCCCGAAACTGCTCGCGGCGTTTAAACGCGCACCCGGGGAAAGTCATGTTCCCAAAAGGCGATGCGCGATAATTATTTTTGCGCGAGTCTGGTCCGACCGGATAACGCTTGTTGCAGCGTTAGCTCGTCCGCCGACTCCAAACTGGCGCCGACGGAAAGTCCGCGTGCGATCCGAGTGAGCGCAACGCTCTTGTCTTTCAAGAGCTCGACCAGATAATTTGTCGTCGCCTCGCCTTCGACGTCGGCCGCGAGCGCGAAAATGATTTCAGAGAACTTCCCGTTTTCGATCCGATCGAGCAGTTCCTTGATTCGCAAATCTTCCGGACCGATGTGATCGAGCGGCGCGATCCGGCCGCCTAACGAATGATAGCGGCCGCGGAAGGCGCCAGTTTTTTCGAGCGGAAGGATATCGGTCGGCTGTTCGACCACGCACAACAACTCGACCGCGCGCGAAGAATCGGAACAGATCTCACAAAGCTCATTGGTAGTGAAGTAACCGCAAAGTTTACACGGATGAATTCCTTTACGCGTCTCGGAAATTGCCCGCGCGATTTGTTCCGGTTCATCGCCGCGCGCCTGCACCATCCAGAGCGCAATTCTTTCCGCCGAGCGCGGACCGACTCCCGGCATTTGCCGAAGCTGTGCGACCAAATCCCGCAACGCAGGCGGATATTCTGTCTTTCTCATACCGTCAGTCCAACCCCGGTGCCGCGCACTTCGGACCCCGTTCCCGCGTTACGCCTGCCGCATCGGCACTTCGGCCAGATTCAACGCGAGCGGTTCGAGCCGGCGAAGATACAATTGTAACGGCGCGTCCTCTTCCTCGTTAGGCCCGCGCGCTTTTTGAAATTCGGAGTAAGCTTCGGCCCAGCGCTTCTCGCGATAAAACACCACGCCGTTCCAGAAACAATCGCGCCGTGCCAGCTGTTCTGGCTTCGCCTCCGCCGCCGGCCAGAGCGGTTCGTAAATTTCGTGACGCTCGCGCGAGTTCACGCCGCTCAGAAAGTCAATTGGCCGGGCGACGATGTATCGGCTCGCCAACTCGAACGTGCGCGGCCCAATCAAAACGCGCGAACCATAGAAGCGATTCGCCACACAGAAACGCCGAGCCAGCTCCACCGGTTCACCGCTCGTAATCAACCCGGGCCGGTCGCCATTTTGGAGCGGCGCCACAACCATCGTGCCGGAACTTACCCCAACATGGACATCGCACTTCGCGTTGCCATTGGCCACACGAGCTTGCCGAAACTGGTCGATAATATCGAGCGCGACACGGACCGCTTTGTCGCCATGATGTGCATCAATTTCAGGAAAACCGAACAGCGCCACCACGCCTTCGGCATCGGCAGTTTGAATGTAGGCACCGGCATTCATAAACGCGTCCGTCGCCCGGCGGATGAATTCTTCTGTGATCTTGCCGAACTCCGGAGGTTCGCAGTCATCCGCGAGATCATATTTATTCGCAACGTCGCAAACCACGACTGTCGTTTCGTAAGTCTTCGCGTCCGGATCGAAGGGGATATCGCCCGCGACGACGCGTTGCATTTGCTCTTTCGACAGACGATCGCTGAAGAAGGCGCGCGCGGTTGCGGCTCGACCACGCTGGGCAAATGCGGTGTAACGATCGGCCACTACGAACGCGAGCGCGGCCGCGAGCATCGATGGCAACGGCTGGAAAAACACGTGAAAAAGACCGCAGATCCACGTTACTGCTGCGAGCTCGATCAATAGTCCAAGAACGAGCAAGCCAATCCGCCCGCGTCGCAAACTCGTGACCGTTAACGCCCCCACGCCGAACGACAAGATCGCCATGAACACGAATTGCCATTGCTTCGCCACAACGTGAGCGGAGGTCGTGTCGGGAGACATATGTTCGGCGACCCGGGATTCGAACTGAACCACCTGCGGGCTCAGATGCAGAGCACTCACCGCCAGTAGGACAAAAATGCCGACAATCAAAGTGACTAACAGCGAGTGTTTCATGAAAGAGGTCAGGATTGGGCCGCCTGGGCAGCTGGATAGTACGATTGCACAACCAGGTCACTCAAGCACTTGTCCGGCGAATCCACGGCGTCCGCTCCAAGGACAAACCTGGACCTGCCGATGTTCTTTTTCACCAAGTTCAGGCCAAATTGGTAGTCCTTGAACAGGTGGGCGCAGAGATCGTTCATGTTCATCCGCTCGGTATGGGCGCGTTCCACCAAACGCCGCACGGCCGAATCGTCAAAAACAATTTCAAGCCCGTGCTGCTTCCCGAAGGTGTCGGCCCATTGTCGGGCAACGTCCTCCAGCTTCTTTCCCTCCTCCTTTTCGCCCTCGGCCATTAACCGATCAAGAACGCGTTTTGGCTCGCGCACCAGCTCGGCCGTCACCCGCAACTGACTCAATCCGGAGCCGGCGAGGTAATATTTGTAATCGCGGAAACGTTTTTCGAACACGGTCAACAATCCACGCGCGCCGGTTTTTTCTTCGGCGGCCGCATCGGCAATGAGCCGCAGCGCTTCATCATCGAAGCTGATGTCGATCCCATACGCGAGAAACGCGCGCTCGTACTGTCGGAGCAAGCTGCCCTCCGAAAATTTCATGATCTTAAACAAATCACCAGCGTCGAGATCGAGACAGACCACGCGCACTGGAAGTCGCCCAATGAATTCCGGTTCGAATCCGTACTCGACGAAATCCTTTGTCGTAACGTGCTGGAACAATTCGTTGTCCATCACCTGGACCGGTTCGGCCTGGAAGCCGATCTGCCCCTGACGGACGCGCCGCGCCACTTGCTCCTTCAATTTTTCGAACGCGCCGCTGACCACGAACAAAATGTGGCGCGTGTTGATCGTTTCGCGTTTGGCTTTGCCTTTCCGCTGATATTCGAACGCGGCCTGCAATTGCGCCTGCAAATCGTTCATCGAACGGACCGGCACTTCGGTTTCTTCCATCAACTTAAGCAGCGTGGTTTGCACGCCCCGCCCGCTCACGTCCCTCCCGATCAAGTTTCCCGCCGACGCGATCTTGTCGATCTCGTCGATGTAAATGATTCCGAATTGCGCGAGATTTACGTCGCCGTTGGCTTTGTGGACCAGCTCACGCACCAGATCTTCCACGTCGCCGCCGACATAACCGGTCTCACTGAATTTCGTCGCGTCAGCTTTCACGAACGGAACTTTGACCAAATCGGCGATGTGTTTGATCAGATACGTTTTACCGACGCCGGTCGGGCCAACAAGAATCACATTTTGTTTGGTATACTCAGTTTGTTCGGCAGCCTTCGGGTTTTCCTCCTCGAGGCGGCGCAAATATTTTGCGTGGTTATAATGATCGCAGACCGCGATCGCGAGCACCTTCTTCGCTTCATCCTGCTTGATCACGAACCGGTCGAGGTGCGCCTTGATGTCGCGCGGCAAAAAGTTGAATTCGAATTCGTGACTATCGATCTTCTCCGGCTTTTCCTCGGCTTCCGATTCGGCCGGCTCAGGCGCGGGAAATGCCGCGACTGAAACGTGATCGCCGAAGTTCTGTTTCATGAACTCGGTAATCTTTGTTTTCAGTTCCTCCGGTGAAGGAAATGTAGGTGGCGGTGGATTTTGTTCCATCTGAACTCTGTAGCGGCGCGAGAATGGACGCACCAAACAGAACTAGCGTTTAAAATCTAACACTGGAAACAGCCGTGTAAACACGGTCTCCTGGTTGCGTCAAATGGGCGGAATGCTTTCCCGGTCCTGGCGGAGCACACGCGCCATCCAAATCGGAAGAAAGTTGAGCGGTTGAGGCGTTGAGAAGTTGAGGACTCAGACGGGCGCGATGTTCTCACGACCATGACGCAAGACTTTGCTCATCCAAATTAACTCGTTCAAAAAGCTATCCACACGGCGGACGAAGTTTTCGTCGAGCAGCTTTCCGTGTTCGTCGAACAGTGTGCCGATTTTCCCGAAGTTCACGTCTTCGAAGATCGTCACCAGGCCGAGCTCCCGCATCACCGGAAGTAAACTCTCAATCACTCGCGCGCCGCCGATCCCGCCCGCTGACACGCCGCAAATCCCGACCGCTTTGTGAATGTATTCCTTCAAACACATATCGAGCGCGTGTTTCAGGAGCCCCGGAAAACTGTGATTGTATTCTGGCGTAACGATGATCAGTCCGTCGCAACGCTCGATCATCGCCGCGAACTTCGGATCCTTCATCTGCTCACCGGCGTCGTCGAGTTTCATCGGCAACGTGCGGACATCGATGAATTCCGTTTCCACGCCGGCGCGGTTCTTTGTTTGTTCGAAAACGAATCGCGCAGCGTGTTCACTTTCGCGACCCTGCCGCGCGGTCCCGAGAATGAGTGGAATGAACAAGGGGCGTTCCGCGTGCATTTCAGCGTTTCAGCATTTCAGTGTTTCAGTGTTTCAGTGTTTCAGATTTCAAGATCTGCCGATGGCTGGATTCGAACCAGCACCTCGCTTTCGCGAGAACGGATTTTAAGTCCGTAACGCCACGTAGCTAAACAAGTTGTGTTGCCGTTTTGTTGCCATAATTGGTTTGATGTCCGGGTCCCCTCGCCTATCGCTGAGTCCCATTTTATCCGGGAATGAACTCATTTTGCCAGACGAATGGAATGGGCGACTTGTTCCCGCAAATTCGTCTAAAGCGAGCCTTCGGTTAAACTCAGCCACATCTGCGGCCAAGATGTAACGTCTGTTTGCAATTAAGTGTGTTCGCAGCCATCCACGTTTTTCGTAACGCCAGGCTGAACCTTTAGATAAGCCGGTGATTTCGCAAAACCGGTGCAACGACATCGTTGGGATATATTCGGCGGGAAGGGTTTTTTGCACGTTAGTGGAGAAGTCCTGTGAGCTCATAAGGGCACTTTACAGACGCAACGGACTTAAAATTGCGGTTTTAGCATTTTTTTGCATCTCAAAATCGATCAAATCAAAAAGCAATTCACCTGGGTAAATTGCCAAAATCGCGACTTTTTACTGCGCATCAGAGGGGCGAGCAAAAAGAGGCTCGTTCTTGCACAAATCTTGAACACGGCGGCAACAGATTTGTTATTCCGAACGCGCCCTCTCATGGTCTTATCACCTGATTCTAATGTGGGTCGTCGAGCGTCTCGTCCGCAAGGATAACCGGGAGATACTCTTATGTTCGTCTGAAGCGATCTCATCTGCTCACACGAGGGAAAATCACCAGTCCGAGCACGATCTCAACTGTTCCCAAAGGTGCTCAAAAATAGACGCCGGTGGACAAAATAGGTGGACAAAGCCGGTGAGCGAACGTTGACAGCTAAATCTTCTTGAAACGCGCTGCTCGAATCATTTGCAATTCAAGGCTTCGGCGCGGCCAGCAAATTTATTTGTTTCTATAATTTCCTAGCGCAATTCCTGCTAAAACTGGGTGAGCTTCTCCGTGTTCACCCGCCTACGCCCCGCCTCAGCGGGACTACGGCGGACGGGAAAACATCAGTCAGAGACAGGGGGTCAGAAACATGGGAATCAAAGGGCACGGGAAGGTTTGGAAGCAATGCGTCGCGTCGCTGGTAACAACGACAATCACACTTGCGCTAGTCCATGGCGCAGAGCGGATTAATCAGGAAGGCCGAATACTCGGTCCGGCGCCCGTAGACACAGCGCCGGCCTTAGCATTGCCAACGCCGACGCCGACGGTTGAGTTCTACGTTTCTATGCTGGGTAGCGACAGCAATTCAGGCAGTATCAATTCGCCCTGGCGAACGATAGCTCATGGAATTAGCCATCTGCAGGCCGGGGGCGTTCTCTCCGTCAGGGCGGGTACATACTACGAAAGCCCCTATATAACTGGCCCGAGCGGCACGGCTGTACAACCTACCACGATTAAGAATTACAATGGCGAGCGAGTTGTGCTGATAGGTCCGGGCGTAAACACCAGCCGAGTAAAAATCTACAACTGCAGCTACATCATCTTCGACGGGTTTGAAGTAACCAACTTTAATCAAGGGATCTTCGTCGAAACCGCCGATCACATCATCGTTCGGAATTGCCTGGTGCATCACGTTGGCCAGGAGGGGATCCACGTGCATTACGGCTCCTCGTTCGTGATCATCGACCATTGCACTGTTCACGATACGCGTCAGTGGCAATACAACGGTGAAGGCATCTATGTCGGAACCGGCGACGCGTTGCCAGTCGATAACACCAACAACGTGACGATCACCGGCTGCACGATTTACAATACGACTGACGAGGGGATCGAACTAAAGGAGGGAACTCACGATTGTACCGCCGATGGCAATGACCTGTCCCAGGTCAATCTTGGCTCAGACTGGTCGCAAAACGGGCCGGATGTCGGTGCCATCGAACTGGATCAGGCAACTGCGACGGTTCAACATTGGGATTCGAATCCAAACCATATCGTTCGAAACAACAAGATCCACGATCTGCGCCCATCAATGGGCACAGCCATCAGGCTTGGAACCGGTTCCCTGGCGTACAATAACCTGATCTGGAATGTCGGTGCCTACGGAATTTTCGTTAATAACAACAGTGGAGATAGCTACACCAGGTTCATTTACAACAACACCATCGACACGCTTGCCCCTAACGCGATCGTGAACGTTGGCGGCATCCAGGACTCGAAGAACAACATCGGGCCCGTAGGGACGAGCAATCTCGCCAGCAATAACTCCTATTTTGTGAATGAACCCGCGAGGGACTATCACCTCGTGGCGGGGAGCGCTCCCATCGGCGCTGGAGTTAATACAGGTATCACGACTGACTTTGATGGGGTTCAGCGGCCGCCGGGCGGACCTTATGACATCGGCGCCTATGAATATGTCGGTCCAACTGCGACGCCAACGCCAACTCCGACTCCATCGCCCACCGCGACGCCTTCTCCAACGCCGCCGTCAAGTCCTACTCCAACTCCAACGCCGACAGCCACTCCAACTCCAACGCCAACATCCACGCCTACTCCTGCCCCGACCGCAACACCTACACCTACTGCGACACCAGCTGCTACGCCCGTCATTACAGTGTCAGCCGCGCCAACACAGGTTCAGAAGGGAAATGACGCGACGTTTACAGTTTCGAGTTCGGTTGTGGTTTCACAACCGATCACTGCGAACTACTCGATGCGAGGAACGGCGCAGAACGGAATTGATTACACCTTGAGTGGAACGTTCGGGCGCGCAACCATCGCCGCTGGGCAGAATTCCACGACTGTTACGCTGCATGCGATGGCAAATGGAAAGACCAAAAATAAAACGGCGATCATGGTTTTGAACGCCGGTACCGACTACAAATTACCGCGATCAGCAAGAGTGACGGTGACGATTACAAACTGACAAACAATGGAGGAACGGGCTCCGTCTCGTCCCAATATTAATGGGACGACACAGAGGGTCGTCCCTCCACGTTCGGACGGAATACGGAAGGCGAGAACGATCGAAATCATGCTCGCTGTTGCCTTGTTGGGTGGTCGCCTAATTGTGCCAAAAGGGTATCAAACGAGGGTCCGTAATCTCTCAGAACGTAGGAGAGGCTCAACCCCTCGCCTCCACGTCGTAACAAAGTGGTGAGCCAGAACTTTTGTCCACCGTCATTGTCCACCGACGGTTGAGAGCTGGCCAGAAGAAGGCCGCGGGCTGGCTGCCTCGTTCGCAAAGATGGAGAAGCAATTACGCTCACTTGATCTCACGTCATCAGAACCGCTCACACGAGGGAGACTGGCCGAATTCGCGCGATCTCATCTTTTCTCAAATACGCCCAAAAATTGTCATGAGTGGACAAAATCGGTGGAAGACTGCCGCGGCCATTTAGAGATACCTGCAGAAAGGTTTTAGCCGAAATTAATCCCGAAACGGGCAGAACATACGTGGAGGACATCGTGCGGAATATCATCAATGTTGCCTGCAGCGGAGCTCCATACAGTGTTCGGGCGGCAATCGAGATTTACAGGACCCTAGGCCTCTATGTTAATCGGGGCGAATTTCACACAAGCTGAAAGATCTCAAGGTCAGCCCGTTTGCGATTACTCGCAAAGGCATCGCTCGAAATCCGTTACTGCACAGCGGCAGGCGGGATCGGCAGCTTGAGGCGTTGCAGTTCCGAGTTTATCACTTTAGCAAAGCCTGCCAACGGCTGGGCGCCGCTGAGGAAATGGCCGTTGACGAAAAAAGCCGGCGTGCCGGCCACGCCGAGGCGCTGTGCCTCAGACATGTCATCGCTAATGCGTTTCCTTATCTCAGGACTCGTGAGATCTGCTTCAAACTTCGCTGTGTCAAGTCCGAGTTCGTTTGCGTACTGCCTGATCTGGTCAGGCGACAGCCTGCTTTGACTCGCCAAGAGTTTGTCATGAAACTGCCAAAACTTTCCCTGGCTGTGTGCTGCCTCAGCTGCCACCGCCGCTTCCATGGCGTTCTGGTGAATCCTGGTGAGTGGGTA
>Ga0210406_10001323_pt1 | contig 30665 bp, 19 predicted proteins | sample IncBWC30MmetaG_FD_155454 | JGI IMG/M metagenome (GOLD analysis project Ga0210406, IMG submission 155454) | Forest soil microbial communities from Barre Woods Harvard Forest LTER site, Petersham, Massachusetts, United States - Inc-BW-C-30-M | ecosystem: Environmental > Terrestrial > Soil >... | reverse complement strand
ACGCAGCAGCCTCTTGCCGGCAGCTTGCCGGCCATGATCTTGGCGGCGCTGCTTTTGCAGCGCCGCCAGAGCTCGTTGCAGCGGGGAAATCCCCGCCCAATTCTTTAACGCTTCGTGAACTGGAAGCGCTTGCGTGCGCCCTTTTGCCCGTACTTCTTGCGTTCCTTCATACGGGAGTCGCGCGTCAAAAATCCGTTCTTGCGCAGAGCCGGTCGCAGCTCGGGATTGAAGCGGCTGATCGCGCGGGAGAGTCCCATGCGCACCGCTCCCGACTGTCCGCCCACTCCGCCGCCTTTGGCCGTGGCCACAACGTCCACCTGCTCGGCCAGGCTCGTGAACTTCAGCGGCTCCGTGGCGTCATGCAGCCACGCGTGATTCGGAAAATAGTGCTCGGCGGTACGGCCATTGACCGTAAACTTTCCCGAGCCCGGCCGGAGGAAAACGCGCGCGATCGATTCCTTGCGGCGTCCCGTGCCGTAAAACCATGTCTTGCTGCCCGCGGCGGGCGAATCAACTGTACTCAATGCTCCTCCTCAAAACCTTTTTGACGAGACGAATCCCGCTCGTCCCATCGAATTCACGCTCGGCTGGATCCCTGCTAAGGCAAAACTTAGAAAGGAACACCCACGTGCGGAACCAAGTAGCACAGGCTTTAGCCTGTGAACTTCGCGCCTTGCTAACCCGCAACACAGGCTAAAACCTGTGCCGCCACAAATCTTACAGCGCGACGGCCTGGGGCTTCTGCCCCGCGTGCCGCGCCAAACCAGCCGCATCGCGATACACGCGCAACTTCTTCGCCCGCCGCGCCCGCAGCTTGTTCTTAGGCAACATACCGAGAACTGCTTCGCGAACCATCCATTCCGGCTTGGTCTCGCGAACTCGCTTCGCCGGAACTTCCTTCAATCCGCCAGGATACCCGCTGTGCGAGTAGTAAACTTTCTGCTCGAGCTTGTTTCCGGTCATCTTGATCTGGTTGGCGTTGATGACCACAACGTGGTCACCCGAATCGAGATACGGCGTAAAGCTGGGCTTGTCCTTGCCGATCAACATGCGCGCCACCTTGGTGGCCAGACGTCCCAACACCTGATCCTTGGCGTCCACTACAAACCACTGAGCGCCCACTTTCAGGGCCTCAGCTTCTGCTCCCTTGGCTACGTACGTCCTCATCGCAACAGTCACACCTTTCCCTGTAGAGACAAAAACTAAGTTTAGGGGGTGAATGCAGGTTTGTCAACGAAGCAAAATGTACCTCAGCGCACCGGGAGAGCCGCGCTCGCGTCTATGCTACTGTGGCGGGCCCGGTTACAAGCGTTTCTAAGGAGGCCGAGGATGGGACGGGCGGGGAAAATCGCGTTGCTTCTGTTTTCGGGCTTGGCAACAACCATGGTCGCCAATGCAGGGGACGAGCCGCAGGTCCTGGCGATTGCCCATGCCACCGTGATCGATCCCGCAACGGGCTCGGTTAGGGCGGATCAGACCGTGGTCATCGCCGGTGGGCTGGTTCAGCGAGTTGTTCCCTCAGCAAATTACCAACCGGAAAAAGGCGCGCGGATCATAGAGGCTCGTGGAAAGTATTTGATTCCCGGCCTGTGGGACATGCACGTGCACATCGCGGGAATCAGCGCCGATCCGAATTGGAGTAAAATCGTGATTCTCCCACTGTTGATCGCCCAAGGAGTCACCGGCGTGCGCGATATGGGCGGCGACCTGAGAGTCTTGCTTTCATGGAAGCAGGATATTGAGGCAGGCAAACTTCTCGGGCCGCACATCTTTGCCGGCGGGCCGATGATCGTGCCCTCTGGAAAGAAGACACCTGAGCAATGGCCGGTTACCAACGCGGAGGAAGCGCGAGTGGCCGTTCGCGAGCTGAAGCAGCAAGGGGCGAATTTCATCAAGATTATCAGCGTGCCTTCGCGCGAAATATTCTTCGCAATCGCCGAGGAAGCCAACAAGGGAAAAATCCCGTTCGTTGGCCACGTGCCGCTGGCGGTGACCGCAGCGGAAGCCTCCGACGCGGGAATGCGCAGCATCGAGCACATCGTGTACAGCAACCTGTCGCTGGATTGCTCCATGAAAGAGAAAGAACTGCGAGCAGCGCTGCCCGAAGCGCGCAAAAATCATGACGAGGCATCGACAGGACGAATCCTGACGGAAGCGGTGAACACGTATTCGCCCAATAAGGCCGCCGCGCTTTGGACGACATTGAAGAAAAATGGCACGTGGGTGACACCGACGCTGGTGTCAATCGAAGCGCAAACTCCCCCGGCAAAAACGCCAGAAGAACAGGCAATCGACCCGCGGCTGGAGTTCGTTCCGGAATCCTTGCGAAAGGAATGGGACCCTCGTGATCCGAAAAACCGAGCCTCGGAGGAAGATCAAAAGTGGTGGGCCAATCAATTTGCTAACGATACGAGACTGACGGCGGAAATGCACAAGGCCGGAGTCTCGCTCCTCGCAGGAAGCGATTCGCTGGACCGGTTTGTGTTTCCGGGTTTTGCGCTGCACCAGGAACTGGCGCTTTTGAATCAACAGGGATTCACGCCACTGCAAGCCTTGCGGGCGGCCACAAGCGACGCGGCGAAGTTTCTGGGGCGCCAGGGAGAGTTCGGCGTAATTGCGAACGGAGCACGCGCCGATCTGGTTCTTCTAAATGAAAACCCGCTGGAGAAAATCTCCAACACCACCAGAATCGCCGCCGTGATCCGCGATGGCGTCTATCTGGACCGCGCCGCGCTCGACAAACTGCTCAGCCAGGCGAAGGACGCAGCAAACTCAGCCTCCACAAAATAAGGGATTCTGCGAAACGCCGAAATCCCTGGCAATAGCGCTGAGCTACTGGAGTTCGGTGTCATTTGTACACACGTCTTCTGCTATGCTCGCCGCGACCTGAGAATTCCCACATATACTTGAACCGAAGAAAGAACCCGGGAGCATGCATGGCCCAGCCGTCCTTGCCGCCTATTTCCGAGACGATAAAACTTGCGTGGCGTCTGGCAGCCGAAGAAGCCGTCCATGCCGGCAGCCCCGAAATCGATCCACCTCATCTCCTGCTGGGCGTTTTTGGCGTGGATCGCGTAATTCGGGAAGAAGCCTGGGATCGCTACGCCGTTTCCGCCAGCCGGCTGGGAATCGTGCGGCAGGAATGGAATGAAGTGAGCTCCGCGGCGGCGATGGCCGCGCTGGATGCAGTCCATCTGCGGCGTGAAGTTCGCGCGCGCTTGCCGAGGATTTCTCTCGCGCTGCCCCCGAATCACGTGGCGAAACGCTCCGACGCGACCCGCGCGGTTTTCGATCAGGCAGAGCAGCGCGGAGCGACGTTGGGGCACGCGCTGACCACCTTGTTCGACCTTCTGGGATGCCTGTTGGCGTCGATAGACGAAAAAGATTCCTTGATTCCCGCGCATTTCAGCGGGCCGCTTCACAAGCTGCAAACGCTGATGGCGCCGCCACCAGTTTCCGGCGTAACCCTGCGGCTGGACGCCACGCGCACTTCGGTAGCAGAGCCGCTGGAACATCTGAAGACGACTCCACGCGAAGCTCTGTTCTACGATCTTCCGTTGCAGATGGCGTCGCAGCCGAACTATCAGGCGATGCTCGACTACGCGGTCAGCTCTCTGCTGAAATTTTTTCCGGCCGCCAGCCATGCGGTGATGCTGTTGCGGGATCGCAATTCGAAATGCCTCCTCTTACAAGCGCACGTACCCGCCGGAGAGCCCTCGGCCAGCATGGAACTGGCCGAGCACGTGTTGCAGCAGAACTCCGCGGTCGTCTGGAATCCCGCCGCGGCTGCCTCCAGCGACATCGGCGCGCGCAGCCTGATCGGCATGCAAACCACCTGCGCGATGTACGCCCCGCTCTCCTGGCAGAACGAACGCCTGGGAGTTTTATGCGTGGACACGCGTCGCGCCGGAAACACGTTCACATCGGATGATTTGCGATTGTTCATCGCCATCGCGCATCACGTTGCGCTCTCAATCTATTCGCAGCGCCTGACCCGCGATCTGCAGGCGCAGAATCAACTCCTGCAACGGTTGTTGACGCACTTTTCACCCAAGGTGCGGCAGCGTTTGCTGGACCGCGCAGGAAAGGGACGGCTCACGCTCGGCGGCGAGCGTTCGGAAGTCAGCATCCTTTTTTCCGATATTCGCGGATTCACGCGCATGAGCGCCACCATGGAACCCGACGACGTCGTGGATATGTTGAACGCCTACTTCGCAGCTTTGGTGGAAGCGATCTTCCGTTGCGAAGGCACAGTGGACAAATTCATCGGCGACGCGATCCTGGCGGTCTTCGGCAGCCCCGACCCCGACCCGGAGCATCACCGGCAAGCGCTGCACGCCGCGTTGGCGATGCAGGAAGCCGTGCAGAAACTGAACGCCGCGCGCAAAGAACGAAATCAGCCGACCTGTGAAATCGGAATCGGCGTCCATTCGGGCGATGTGCTTCACGGATTCGTGGGCACACAAGAACGGCTGGAATTCACCGTCGTGGGAGACGCCGTGAACCGCGCCTCGCGCTTCTGCGCCGCGGCAGGCGCCAACGAAATCATCCTCAGCTCGGAATTTCTCAAGCACGTGTGGCGCGACGTGGAAGTGGAATCGCGCGACGTCCCCACGAAACACGAAGGCACGTGGGCCGCCTTCCGGGTGCTGAAAACCAAAACGCCGCGCTGAGCAACTCTTGCGCCGGGCTGATCGGCCGGACGCACCAGTTGTGGCGGTGGAGCGCAAGCCCAGCGCATGGACAGCATTGACAGCAACCGTCGCACTCGATAAGATTCGCGGCAAAGCGGGGCGTTCATTGCGTCTCGAGAACAGGGCCCTGGGTGTGAGGTCCAGTGATGAAAGCGTTCTTGTTGGCGGCTCCACCGCAGGCTCCCTTCCTTGTGTTCGAACCCGCGACAGAAAAACTTCAGAAGCGAGGCGCCTAGTAAACGGATTACTCGTTTCGCGGACTCGCGGATGGCTTGTTGGAGAAGCACCTCCCAGTTAAGCGGGATTCGATCACAAAAATGGGGGGCTGAAAATTCAGGAGGAACGAATGAGACGGATCGTGCCCAGCGGAGACGTCGTTCGGTGTGGCTGTCTTGCAGTTTTTCTCTTCAGCTTCCCGGGATTTGCCGCGGCCCAAAAAAAACCGGACGCTCCTGCGCCAAGCAAACCCGCAGCATCCGCACCTGCACCAGCTTCGCATCCCGCGCCAAGCGCGCCGCATCCGAATGCGAACTCGGCGCCTCACCCGAACGCCGCGGCCCCTCACGGCGGAACACCGAACAACACCTCCCCGCATGGCGGTACAAACACTAACGCGGCCGGCGGTGCAACGCGCGGCGGAACCAATACCACAACGCGTGGAGGAAATAACTCCTCGAACACGAATAACAACGGGAACACGAACACTTCGAAAACGGGAGCTGCGAACAACACTCATAACACAGGCAATACTGCGGCTACGCGCACGAATACGACTGCGGGCGCGAAGACCCCCGGAACAGTGAATCATCCTGGCGGCGGCAAAAGCGTGACGACCGCCGCGGGACACACCACCAATTTCAACAGTGCGGGGAAACGAACCAGCGTGGAAACTCGCACCGGGACCAAAGCCGGCTTCGACCGCGGCGGTCATGTCAGCTCCATTCACACGAAGAGCGGAATGGCCATCAATCACGGCGCTCACGGAGAGCAGCGGTTTGAGTCTAGGCGCGCGGGCGGCGGCCGCGTGGTCGGCTACGGCCATGGCCGGGGTTACGCGGAACGCGGCTATTACCGCGGTGGCAGGCCGTATATGCGCCGCACTTACTACTACGGCGGCCGCAGATACGCTTACGCCTACCGGGGCTACTACTACGGGGGCTACCGATATTACGGCTACGTTCCCGCGTATTACTACGCTCCCGGCTTCTACGGGTGGGCGTACAACCCGTGGGCCGCCCCGGTTGCCTACGGATGGGGATGGGGAGCATCCCCATGGTACGGATACTACGGCTATTACTTCGCCCCATATCCCGTCTACGCCGCGCCCTCGCTCTGGCTGACGGATTACATCCTCGCCGCGAATCTTCAGGCTGCTTATGACGCAAGGGCCGCGGCTAACGCCAACGCAGAAGCGGCGGCACAGGATCAAGCGGCCGCAGGTGGAGGCCAGGTCACACTCACGCCAGAAGTGAAGCAACAGATTGCGGACGAAGTGAGAGCCCAGCTAGCCGCGGAACGCGAAGCGGCCGCGCATCCCGAGCCCGCGGGCGCCGTAAGCAGCGCTCCGCCGGCGGGTGGCGATCAGCAGACCGGTCCCGACGAGTTGCCGGCCGCGCTCGATCCGGCGCACCGCACCTTCATCGTTTCCGATGTGCTTACCGAAGCAACCGCAGAGGGCATGGAATGCGCCCTTAGCCCGGGCGATGTGCTGACGCGCATCGAAGATAAACCCGACGCAAACCAAAGCGTAAAAGTTCTGGTTGCCAGCAGCCAAAGAAACGATTGCTCTTCTGGCACCCAGGTCGCGGTTGCCGTGACGGATCTGCAGGAAATGCACAATGCGTTTCGCGCCAAAGTTTCCGAAGGCCTCGGGAAGCTTGCGGAAAACCAGGGCAAGAACGGCTTGCCGGCAGGTCCTGCTCCCGGCGCTCAGGCGAACCCGGCGGGTCAGGCGCAGCCGGACCTGACGGTCGAAGCCGACCTGCAGGCGCAGCAGGATGAGGCCAGCCAGTCGGAGAAGGAAGTTGCCGACGCCGCGGCCAACACCCAGGGTGGTAACGACGACGACTAGCCTCCGGAAAGAAATTTGTCCCCCGAAGGACTGAACATCCGTATGGGGACGGCGACGAATTAACTGCAATCCGCCGGAGAAACACTTTCGCTTTACAGATTTCCCTGTTGCAGCAGTGCTTGCAGCAGACAAAAGGAGCGTACGATGGCCGGTAAATTGGGGAGAGTAGTTCGTATTCTCGCCGTTGTCGGTGCGGGAATACTTCCGTGGGTTGCGGCGAAAGCCCAAAGCGGCGGCGCCGATTCCCTGGAAGGTCAGATTGCCCAGCAGTACAAGTTAACGAAACTCGGCACAGACTCATCGGGAACCTCGGTGATTCAAAGCGGAACCGTGCTGGTCATAAAGAAAGGGGGAATTCTCAGCGTGACCCAGGCGGATCCCGGGCTTCTGGCAAACACCGTCAAAGACGGCGATGTGCAAAGCCCGAGCGCGGCGCTGGTGAAGACAAAGAAGGACACCAAATTTCTGCCTGTCGGCGATCAGGTTTACGTTTCAAAAGTGGAAGTAAACCGCAAAGAATCCAAGGTCACTCTGAATATCGTGGAGTGCGACTCCTGTAACAACGTCAACACTCCGTCGTTCCGCAAAGCCCAGGTAGTTTTCCTGTATCCCAAGGGCTACTTCGACGGCGCGGACAGCGGCCAGGTAACCGACGTAATCAGCCAGGTGCTGGCAAATGGAGCGGATGCCCCACCCGCACAAACCGCCCAAGCCGATCCGCCGCCCGCGGCGGAGCCCGCCTCGCAACCAGCCGCCGGACAGGAGGGCGCGCCGGCCAAGAAAAAGCGAGTGGCGGTAATGAATTTCGATTACGGCACGGTTCGCACCGCGGTCGCGCAGATTTTTGGAACGGACCAGGACGTCGGCAAAGGCATCAGCGACATGCTGGTGGAAAAGCTCGTCAACGGTGGCCAGTATTCGGTGATCGAACGCTCCGCACTCGACAAAATCCTGAAAGAACAGAATTTTTCGAACAGCGACCGCGCCGATGCCAACTCGGCGGCCAAAATCGGAGCCGTGCTCGGCGTGGACGCGATCATCATCGGTTCGATCACCCAGTTCGGCCGCGATGATCAGCACACGAATATCGGCGGCGGCGGATATGGACTTGGGAAGTTTGGCCTTGGCGGCGTGGGCACCAGCAAATCAAAAGCAGTGGTGGCTGTAAGCGCCAGGGTGATCAATACCTCCACGGCCGAAATCATGGCCGCGGTTACCGGCAAAGGGGAGTCCACCCGCGGCAGCACCTCGTTGCTCGGCGCGGGCGGCGGAGGGTCTGGCGGAGGCGGCGGTGGCTTGGACATGGGAAGCAGCAACTTCGCCAACACTATCCTCGGGGAGGCCGTTCGAGCCGCTGTGGACAGCACCGCCGAACAGTTGAACGCAGCTTCGTCCAAGGTGGAAACGCTGAAGCGTTCAATCAACGGCGTGGTTGCCGATGTCACCGGCAAAACCATCATCGTAACCGTAGGCAAGAGGGGTGGCCTGAATGTCGGTGACAAACTGGAAGTCAGCCGGCAGGTCCGCGTCGTGAAGGATCCCACGACCGGCAAAGTGATCAAGGCGGTTACCGACAAAGTCGGCATCGCCACGGTGACCGAAGTTGATGATGACTCCGCGACGGCCACATTCAGCGGCGCCGGTGCGGCCAAGGTGGGGGATGTCGTCAAGAACAACCCGTGAGCCACAGATCGTCCTAAACTGAATTGCGAGTCCGGGCGCGGCCGTTGCCCGGACTCATTCTATTTTCGGCCCAGTCTTTGGTGTATCCTCAGTGCAATTCAGACTGGCTGTAAGTCGTTCCGCCTGGAGGCTTTCATGACTGCCGAATTCACCGTTGGTCAAAGCGTTGGCGACTACGAAGTCCTCTCCATTCTCGGCCTGGGCGGTATGGGAAAAGTCTACAAGGTCCGCAACGTCATTTCCGACCGCGCGGAGGCAATGAAGGTTTTGTTGCCGGACCTGACTGCCCATCAGAGCCTCGCGGACCGCTTCTTGCGGGAAATCCGACTGCTGGCCTCGCTGAACCACCCAAACATCGCCGCGCTGCGCACGGCGTTGACCTACGAAAACCAGCTGGTGATGATCATGGAATTCGTGGAGGGCGAGACGCTGGCAAACCGCATCGCCCGTGCCCCGATTTCAACCGCCGAAGCAGTGAACTACTCGGAACAGATCCTTTCGGCACTCAGTTACGCGCACAAGCACAACATCATCCACCGCGACATCAAGCCGGCCAACATGATGCTGACGCCCCAGGGCGTGGTGAAGTTGATGGATTTCGGAATCGCGCGCTCCGGCACCGACGGGTCGCTGACTTCCACGGGCACCACGCTGGGTTCACTGAACTACATGCCGCCCGAACAGGTGCGCGGCGAAGCGGCGGATGCGCGCTCCGACGTTTATTCATTCGGGATATCGCTGTACGAACTGCTGACCGGGAAGCTGCCGTTCCAGGGCGACTCGCAATACTCGCTGATGACCGCGCAGTTAAACCAGCAACCGCCTTCACCGATCAGTTTGCGCGCGGACGTTCCTCCGGCGCTGAACGAAATCATCCTGATGGCCATGGCCAAGGAGCCTGGGGATCGTTTTCAGAGCGCGGATGCGTTTTGTAACGCTCTGAAAAGCGTCCCCGTCTCCGCGCTGCCCAGCCCGGGAACGACGTTTGCACCGACGCCGAGAGCGCCCGTGTCGCCGGACGACACTTTGATGGGAACGCTGGCGCCGGGAGCCGGAGCCATGGGCCGCATGGTAAGCCCGCCGGCCACCACGCAAGCAGCCGTGCGAGTACCCGTGCCCCCACCGGCCCAACATCGCTCCCCGTCCGCGATACCGACCGTACCGATGGCGCCTCCCCCCGTGGCAGCGGCCGAATCTGCGCCATCCGCATATGCTCCTCCGCCGGCACGTGCTTCCAGCCGCGGCTTATGGATGGCGATTGGGGTGTTATTGTGCGCGGGCGTGATAATTGCCGCCGGAGTTTACATTCCGCGAAGAATGAAAACCCACGCGGACCCCGAGCAATCGAACCTGCCATCGCAATCCACCACCAATTCCACGCCAAAACCGAAGACCGGCACGGACGGGCCGGTAGCCATCGCCGCACCGGCGGGCTCGGTGAACGTGGACGAAAAAGGAAATGTCTCCGTGCAGGCGCCGGGAGTTTCCGTCAGCGCTACCCCGGATGGGAACGCAAACGTCAGCGCACCAGGCACTTCGGTACAGGCAGGCACGAATCCCAAGCTCGAGGCAAAGCCGAAGGTGGCGGCTCCGCCGGTGCCCCTGGGCCCATCGCCAGAGGAAATTGCGAAAATGGAAGACGAAGCCGACCGGCTGAGCGTGCGCGCAAGCACCGCCACCAGAAGCGTCGAGACTTTGCGCCAACAGCAGCAAGCCGATGGATACAACCTGCGCGCGGACATTTCTTCGGCACAAGACCGCATGCAGATGTACCTGGCAAAAGGAGACGCCGCCCTGAAAGCCAAGGATCTGGTGAAAGCGCAGAAATACTTTGACCAGGCGGACGCCGAGCTGACCAAACTCGAAAAGTTTCTCGGCCACTGATTCAGCCGAGGCCAAAGCACCCTTTTCATACATCCAAGAAAGATGGTTCCCTCTCGGTTCGAAGAAGATCGGATGGGGCGAACCTGTTTTCAGATTTTTCCACGGCGCGGGAATATCCGTCCGCGCTCCCCGGAGAAGGCCAATGCCCACAGTAGAGAAGGTAGGGACGCACCAGAAAGCGCTCACCATCAACCTGAATGCCGCGATTTTCGGATCGTTCGCGGAAATCGGCGCGGGGCAGGAAGTGGCGCGCTGGTTTCTGACGGTGGGCGGCGCCTCGGGAACGGTGGCGAAAACGATCTCGGCGTACGACAAGGAAGTCAGCGACGACCTCTACGGGGGCGGCACGCGCTACGTTTCGGAGCCGCGCCTGGAAGCCATGATGGACAGCGAGTGGAAGCAGTTGCTGGCGGAACTGCAGGGGACTCGCGGAGCGACGACGCGGTTTTTTACTTTTGTGGACACGGTCTCCGCGCGGAATTTTGCGGGGACCAACGAATGCCACGGTTGGGTGGGGTTGCGGTTCCAGCACAGGCCGGGTGGCGCGCCGAATGATGTCGTGCTGCACATCAACTTGCAGGATCCGACCAATCTACAGCAGCAGGAAGCGGTCGGGATTCTTGGCGTAAATCTGATTTACGCGGCGGGTCACCACCTGGATTCTCCCGATACTTTCCTGGCCGCCTTGTTTGAGGATTTGAGCCTGGCGCGGATCGAGATAGACCTCGTCGACCTGAAAGGCCCGGTCTTCGATTCCTGGGACAAGCGCAATTTGCACGTCTCCCTGGTTACGAACGGGTACGCGGAGGCTGTGGCATTTTCCGCGGAGGGCGCGGCTATTCCTCCCACGGAGATGCTCTATAAGAAGGCCCTTGTGCTGGCGCCGGGGCTCTTCGAAACCGCCTCCGACTTGTACGGGCAATTAATCCAGGCCACGCTGGCGCAACTTCCCGAAGCAGAACTCGAACAGAGCAAGGGAAGCCTGGGCCTGTTCTGCCTTTCCGGGCAATCGATGATTCCCGGGGGCAAAGCGCCCACGGCGGAACACCTGATGCACCACGTGGATGAACTGCAGAAACTGGGATTCGGCACACTGATTTTTCGCGCGAAAGAGTTATACACGATGAGCGCGTACGTAAGCCGCTACACGAAATCCCAGGTCTACTTTGCCGTTGGCTTGTCCGTGGTTGTTCATGCGTTGCAAGACCGTTACAAGAATCTCGATGGCGCGCTGCTGGAGGGTACCGCCAGGCTGTTCACGCAAAACGTAAGATTGAGCGTGTATCCGATGACAGAGGCTGCGCTGAAGGCAAGGTTGCTGGAGTTGGGCGCAAACACTTGGTCCTATGAGGTGACCGATGGATTGGTCTATGTGGATAACCTGCATCCGCCCGAACCGATCCATTTTCTGTTCCGCTATCTATTGGCTTGCGCGTTCGTAGTTTCGGCGCGTCCAGCCGTTACTTGATTTAGTGGCAGAATTCGCAGGCCCGGCGGCTCATCACTCATCAGCTCGGAACGGAACGAACAAGTTGCGTGAGGTCCCGCGAGGATGCTCTCGCACGTATGCGTTAGCGCGAAGACGGGATCGGCGCCAGAACCGTTGTCGTATCTCGGGCCGCTGACTCCTGCAGCACACTCCGGATGGCACTGAACAACTCAACGGGGCGGATAGGCTTGGTGACGTACGCGTCCATGCCCGCCGAAAGGCAACGATCGCGATCCTCTTTCAGGGCATGCGCTGTTAACGCAATGATGGGCGCTCGCCGGCCGCTGTTTTTTTGGCGCTTGCGGATTTCCGCGGTGGCCTCGAAACCGTCCATGTCCGGCATCTGAATGTCCATCAGAATCACGTCGAATTCGGCGTTCTCCACCGCGGCGATCGCCTGTTTGCCGTCAACGGCAATCGAGACGCTGAAGCCGCGCTTTTGGAGCAGGCGTTGCGCCAGGGTGCGATTCACGGCGTTGTCTTCCACCAGCAAAACGGCGCGGCCGTTGCCGTTGAACGTTTCTCCGTTGTCGAGCAGCCCAGCTTGCGTTTGCGTCGCAACTCCGCGCAGACTTCCCTGCTCCGCAACCTTCGCGCGTTCCTCCGCGAGTGCCAGGTCCAGTGTAAAGTGAAAGACGCTGCCCTTCTGCGGAACGCTTTCCAGCCAGATCCGGCCGCCCATCATCTCCACCAATCGGACACAGATCGCCAGTCCGAGACCCGTGCCGCCGTACTTGCGCGCCATGGTGCCGTCGGCTTGCGAGAATGGGGCGAATATTTTTTCCTGCGCTTCCGGCGTTATCCCTATGCCCGTGTCCTTTACACCGAAGTGCAGCAGCACGCGGCCTTTGACGGGAAATGCCGCGCCCACGGCCACATTGATTTGCCCGCGCTCGGTGAACTTGATGGCGTTTCCGATCAGGTTCAGGAGCACCTGGCGAAGGCGGCCGGGATCGCCGATGAGTTCATCGGGAACGCCGGCGGGGGCGTTGAATGTAAACTGCAGGCCTTTCTGTTGCGCGCGGATGGCGCAAGTTTTCAGGATCGGCTGCAGGCTCTCGCGCAGCGGGAATGGAATCAGCTCGACTTCCAGTTTGCCGGCTTCGATTTTCGAAAAATCCAGGATGTCGTTGATGATCGATAGGAGCGAGTCCGCGGAGAAGCGAACCAGGCTGAGATTTTCCCGCTGATCCGAAGTGAGGTCGGTGTCGAGAACGAGATCGGTCATGCCTAGGATGCCATTAAGGGGTGTACGGATTTCGTGGCTCATGGTAGCCAGGAAAGTGCTTTTTGCCTGGCTGGCAGCCTCTGCGGAATGCTTGGCGTTTTGCAACTGTTGTTCGAATTGCTTACGTTGAGAAATGTCTTCCGCGGAGATAATGATTCCCCCGACTTTCCCCTGCGGATCATTCCACGGATAAACGGCGGAACTTACCCACTGCTCGGAACCATCGGTCCGAATCCAGATGTCTTCGCCCAGATGCTGCTTCTCACCCGCCATTCCGCGGCGATGGGATTCCCGCCATTTTTCGGGCAGGTTGGGGATCAGATCGTAAAGGCAATGTCCGGTCAGCTCCGATTGTCCAAAGCCGTAGTCTGTGCTCCAGCGGCGGCTGGCAGCCAGGTATCGCATTTCCCGGTCGAACATCGCCACGCATACAGGCGTGCCTTCGATGAAGGCGCGGAGTTGGCGTTCGCTGGAACGTAACTTTTCTTCAGCTTGCCTGCGTTCCGTGATGTCGGTGGCAAGACCAAGAATGTATTGCGGCTTGCCCGCGGCGTCCCTCTGAAGGGAGAACTCGACGCTCGCCCAGACCAGACGCCCGTCCCGGAGTACGTAGCGCTTCTCTATGTGGAGACGATCGATTTCGCCTCGCACTAGCGGCTGGTAAGCCTTCCTGTCCCCCTCGACGTCATCCGGGTGAGTGAGCTCGTCAAATATGCTCAGGGAACTCATCTCTTCCGCCGTGCATCCGAGCATTCGCCTGTACGCCGAATTAATCGTGATTTGGCCGCTCTTGAGCTCGGCGACGGCAATCCCGAGTTCGGCGCCTTCGAACACCGCGCGGAATTTTTGCTCGCTTTCGCGGATGGCCAGTTCGAAAGAGCGGCGTTGAGAGATATCGAGAAAAGTGACAACCGAACCAATCGGTCGACCGTGGCGGAATAGCGGGTGCGACCAATATTCCACCGGGAAACTGGTGCCATCGCTGCGCCAAAAGACATCGTTGTCAGAGTGTGTCGCTTTCAGCGAACGAAACGCGTGCACAATCGGGCAGTCTTGCATGCGGAATGTGGCGCCGTCAGCGTGCGAATGATGAAAAAGCACGTGGCCATTCAGCCCGAGCACCTGCTCGCGAGAGGAAAACCCCAGAATGCGCAATGCCGCCGGGTTGATAAACGTACAGACACCCTGAGTGTCAATCCCGAATATCCCCTCGGCTGCCGACTCCAGGATGAGTCGTATGCGTTCTTCCTCGTTGGCCAGCCGTTCTTCGACCTTTCGGCGCTCTCCGATGATCGCGCCCAACATCAACGCCGTCAGAGCCAGAATCAGCATCAGGAACTGGAGAACCGCTAGGTCTTCCATCCCCTGATGAACCACCCACATCATGATCGCCAGGCTGGTATCGACGACGATCAATGCCACCAGAACGCCTCTCACCCCCCGGCGGATCGCAATCCAGATCAGCGGCAGAAAGAACAGATAAAACAGATGGGCGCTGCGCGCGAAGCTGTTGCCGAAAGCCAGATAAATCAGAAATCCAAGCGAAGCAAGAAAGCCGGAATATTCCAGCATATCCGGCCGGCTCCACGTCCATTTCCTTTTCGGTAGTGACAATTCCGCGTTCTTCGCAATCCCAAGGTATCGGCGGCACCACGGAAGGACGAATTCCAGGAGGAACGGCGCCACGCTGGATAGCGCGACGGCGTCACCGATCCACCAATTGAATGCCGCCTGCGCATAATCGGCGGCGCCAATTTCGCGGCTCCATACGAGCACGGCTGTGCCGCTGGCAGCTGCCGCCAAAGAAGCCAGCAGGGACACCCCCAATACTGTGGTCACATCGCTGGTCGTGCGGATATGGAATTTCCCCGTCAATTTCCGACGGAGGTAAAGGCTGGCGCTTCCATAAATGACGGGAATAAGCGGATTGATGAGGAGAAACGGAAGGCTCCGCACATCCTGATGATAGTTGACGTAGCCGGCCAGATAGCCCGCAGCAAGGATCACCGGAAGGATCTCCGGCCCAACGCCCACTAGCAACGCCATTGCCAATCCAACCGGCGGATACCACGCGCTGATGCCGGGCCAGATTTGAAGATAAACCGTCGTTCGATCCAGCAACCCGTAAAGAAGGATGCAAACGAGGCCAAAAATCAGGCGGCGAATATAGAACCTTAGATTTTTGGAAGGAGGCTGCGCCGACCCACGTGGCCTAGTTTGGGGGTGGAATAAGCGCTTGAGCAGAGTTCGGAATGAATTTTGAGTCACGGGGGGCACTGCCCCATCCTGGTACACCTTGTTCGGCTCGTGCTCCATACCACGCGTCGCCTGCGCGCCCTCAACGTCACCTCCGCCCGGCTCGATTTTTCGACCAGCCACGAATCCTCTGTAAATTGTTGAGCTTTCGGGCGCCGCGATGGGCGGGCGCAAAAGCCCGTTTCATTTGGCCGCAAAGGGCCGCAGAGAATGAGAGCATTTGGGATGCCGAACCGCTGGACCTACATCCGCCTGCCAGGATTCCGGTACAATGCGACTGGCGGCAGAGTTGAGAAACGCCGGACAGGTGCAAGAGTGATTCATCGATTTGTGTTTCATAACGAAGAGTTGAAGACAGTGGATAAGGTGCGCTGGTCCCCCGGCCAGGCCGGACTGATTTGCGGTTGGGGACTGTTCACCACAGTGCGTATCGTCCGCGGGGAAGCATTCGCCTACGAGAGACACTGGCGGCGGCTCGAAAAAGACGCGGCGCTCGCCCGGCTGCCTCTTACCTATCCCAGCTCCAGAGTCCGCGTGCAACTGCAAGAGGTGATTCGCGCAAACAAAGTCGAAGACGGTTGCGCGCGAATCTATCTGGTGTGGAATACCGTGGGTTTCTGGAAGAGCGACGAAAAGATGCCCGAAGTTGACTTGGTAATTACCAGCGCCGATGTGCCCGGCTACCCGGAGACACTGCGAATCGCGGTCCGCGAGCATGGCAGGCATGCGGCTTCACCGCTGGCAGGCGTGAAGACCACTTCCTGGCTGAACAGCGTGTGGGCCGTGGCCGAGGCCCAGCGCGAGGGATTTGACGAAGTTGTGCTGCTGAACGAGCGCGGCGAGGTCAGCGAATGCACAGCGGCAAATATCTTCGCCGTAAAAGGCGATAAGGTCCTGACGCCGCCCCTCAACTCGGGATGCCTGGAGGGCGTCACACGGGGAGTGTTGTCCGAAGTAGCGGCCGAGGCAGGAACGTCGGTCGTGGAACAGACACTACGGCTCGACGATCTCTACACCGCCGACGAAGTGTTCATCACCTCCACCAATCGCAATGTCATCGGCATCCGGGAAATCGCCGGAAGGAAAATCGGGAACGGGACGACCGGAGCCGTCACAAAGCGGCTCGACGTCGCTTTCGACGCGTTCGTGAAGGATTATGTGGAGCGAAGACTGGCCGCCAACCGCTAGACTATTCCAAGGTACGTAGGAGTCTGGTGGGCGGCCCCCGGGCTGGCGCAAGAAGCAAGGCGCGGCACACAAGCGCGTGTTACAATGCGCGGCTTAGTGGGGGAGTAAGGGCGGAGGGGATGACGGAACAGCTGGTTCAAAGCGAAGCGGTTCTTGAGGTGATTTCACCCGATGGAGCGCGGAAGTACGTCCGGGTGACCCAGGTCCCTTTCCTGATGGGCCGCGGAGCGGAAACCGGCAACCATCTGCAGCTGACCGACCGCCGCATTTCGCGCAACTGCGCCGCGATCGTTATGGAAGCGAACCGCTATTATCTGGAAGACCGCGGCCAGCGGCGCGGGATGTTCGTCAACGGCGAAAAAGTGGAAAGCCGGATGCTGAATGATGGCGACACCGTCACGTTCGGCCTCGAAGATTCCTACCAGTTGATTTTCCGTTCCGCCTCCGGCACTTCCGAAGAAGCGATTCCCCAACTGCTGACGCGCATCGATCACATGACCAGTTCCGAGTCCACTGGCGGCGGGCTGCGGAAGCTCAACATGCTGCTGGAGGCGACTTCGCTGCTGCATTCGCAACTTCCGCTCGATTCCGTGCTGGCGAAAATGATTGATCATGCCATCGCGGTGACCGATGCCGACCGCGGGCTGCTGCAGGAAGCAGTGGACGGAAAAGTGGAAAACATGCGCGTGCGGCTGGCGCGCCGCAGCGGCGGGCAGCGTTTGCCGCCCGAAAGCATGACCCCCAGCCAGACCGCCATCCAGTTGGCGATGAAGCAGCAATCACCGGTGATTACGGAAGACCTGGCGCAAGCGGAAATGAATCTTCAGGCCGCCGCCAGCATCGTGGCCCAGGGTTTGCGCGCGGTGGTGGTGATTCCACTTTACGCCAGCGCCCGTGCCAGCACCGACGCTTCCTCGACGGATGTCCGCCGCGGTGATTTCCTCGGCGTGCTCTACATGGATTCCAAGCGGCCGACGGCGTTTTCCAAGCTCGATCGGCAGATTCTGGACGCGCTGGCGGCCGACGCCGCAAGCATTCTGGACAACGCGCGCCTGGTGGAGCGCGAGCGCGAGCGCCAGCGCCTCGAACAGGAAATCGGCATCGCGCGCGACATCCAACAGGCACTCCTCCCGAAAAATCTGCGCGAGTATCCTCACCTCGCAGTCTCCGGTGTGAATTTCCCCTGCTTGTCCGTGGGAGGCGACTATTTCGACGTGTTCCCGCTCGACGACCGGCGCACCGCGTTTCTGCTGGCCGATGTCAGTGGCAAGGGATTGGGAGCCGCCCTGCTGACCACCATGCTGCAAGGTGCGCTTTCCGGCATGACGCTGGGCACCGACCCCGCCCGGACGTTCAATCACGTGAATCGTTTCCTCTGCGACCATGCTGAGGTCGGCCGCTACGCCACAATGTTTTTCGGCATTCTGGATGACAGTGGAAAGCTCGAGTACATCAATGCCGGACATCCCTCGCCGATTCTCTTGCGGAAGGAGACGACGGAGGAAGCCTTCACCGAGGGTTCCTTCCCCGTGGGTCTGGTACCGGAAGCGGAATTTACAACAGCTTCGGTGCAACTGGAACCGGACGACACGCTGGTGCTCTTCAGCGACGGCGTGACGGAGGCAATGGACCCGGAGGAAGAGCTGTACGGCGTGCCCAGACTGCGGGCCGTTTTGCAGGGAAAGACGGACCTGCCGCTGGACGAAATTCAGAAAACGGTGCTGGAATCAGTGGAGAATTTTGCCCGTGGCGCGCGCCAGGCGGATGATGTGACCATCCTTGTTGTACGCTACCGCTTGGTTGCCAACGGCGTCACCGAGGCCGGCATTTCGGCCGGCAAATCCGCTGCGGCCAATGACTGACCCGCATTACTCTTCAGGCAAACCATAGCTTCACCTCGAACAGGGCGGCAGTGCAGGCGCTGCAGGCGCCCCCTTCATCTCCTCCGCTTTTTGACCCCTTAAGAGTTTATTGAGAGAAGGAATCGTTTCCGCATTCAGTTTGTTCCACGCGGCGATGTTCTTCGCAATCGAATTGCACCCGCTGTTGACGGCGTTATACGCCGATTCGGCCGGCTTCATGTCGGCGCTCTGAACCATCACCAGGTCGTGGCCGAAATCCCGGTTCAGGATGCCGAAGCCGGGAGCCTCCGCGTTGCCGTCCTCAAGCGCGTGAAATTGCTTGTCGAGATCCGTAATCGCGTCAGCAAGTTCTTTCGGCAACCCTGCCGGCAACGCTTTCTTGCGGGCGTCAAATTCCTCATGCAACGCCACAACGGCCTGGAACAAGCGCGCCGTGTCTTCCATGAAAGCGCAGATTTTTCGCGAGAGCGCCACCTGTGCGGCGTACTCTTCCACGCTGATGTGAACGCGCGGGTCGGGTAGCACCTGCAGCTTCTGCTTGTAGGACTTCCCTTCCCGCGTGAAAACAAGGTCGTAAGTACCGGGCGCCGCCAGTGGTCCAGGAGGCTGAACGCGCGGTGTTTCGCCGGGGATCGCGTGATCGGGCACCGTGTATTCCGTGTACTTCAGGCGCGAACCAAAATATCCATACGGCAGGGCGGTGGGATGCGCGTAGTGCAGGTCCCACACGAAACGATTGATGCCCGCTTGATTGGGCAGCGCGTCTGGCGGATAGAACCAGAATTCAGGCACGTTCGGCGGAGCAATCGTTTCCTGAACCCCGTGGCTCGAATAGTGGCGCACAAGATTTCCCTGCTGGTCGTAAACATCGAGTGCGAGCTCGCCCTTCGCCGAAGATTTCTGAAAATACTGCAGCACGGCTCCGTCCGCGGGATTGCGGCCAGCGGGGGTTTCCGTCTGCAACGGCGTATCCGGATAGTTGTCCCAGCGAACGCGGATTGCGGATTCTGGCGCGAAAAACTGCGCGGGAGACTCGGCAAGTTTCGCGGACCACTGGCGGAGAGCGGAGATGTCGTCGAGGATCCACAGCCCGCGCCCAAAAGTGGAGGCGACCAGATCCGCGCCGTGAATCGCCAGGTCGGTGACGTTGGCGGTTGGCAGATTCAGTTGCAGCGGCTGCCAGTGATCGCCCGCATCGAACGAAACATACACAGCGTTCGTGGTGCCGGCGAACAAAAGTCCCTTGCGGCCTGGATCCTCACGAATCGTGCGCGCCATGCCGGCTTCGGGCAGACCGGTGACGATTTTCTCCCAGGTCTTGCCGGCGTCACGCGTCCGATAAAAATAGGGGTGATCGTCGCGCGGCGCATAGAGAGTGGAAAACGTGCCGTGCGAAGCAAAAACCGCCGCGTACGCGGTGTTGGCATCATGCGGAGATGCTTCGATGCAATTTACGTAGGGACGCTCGGGAAAATTCGCGGGAGTGACATCGCTCCAGGTGGAACCGTCGCGGGTCAGGTGAATTAACCCAGTGGTTGAGCCGACCCAGATCAGATTGGCGTCGAGAGGCGAGGGCGCGATCGTCTGAATCGCACCATGCGGCGCGTTCTGCGCGTCATCGTCATCATCGTCGTCCGCGTCACCCCAAAAAGAAAATTCGTTGGCGTCTTTCGTCAGCCTGTGGCCGTTCTCCATTGGTTTTGGACCGCCGGGAGGCTCAGGCGTCTTGCTGGTCAGGTCGCCGCTGATTTCTTTCCACGATGTGCCGCCATCCATGGTCTTGAGCAGAAATTGCGTCCCATAATAGAGTACGTGCGGATCGCGCGGAGAAAATACCAGCGGAGTTTCCCAGGTAACCCGATAACCGGCGGGCGGAAGATAAATCGTAGCCACCTGACCCGTTGTGCGATTCAAACGCAGCACGACGCCATACCATCCGATGGAAAAAACGTTGTTGGCATCCAGCGGATCCGGGGCGATGAACGCACTTTCGAACGACCCAGTGGGAAACCAGTCGCGATACGTGATCTGGCCATAGTCGGTGCGATTCGGAACAGAGACGGAGCCGGAATCCTGCTGTGAACCGTACAACCGATACGGAAAGGAACGATCCGTCGAGACTCTGTAAAATTGCCCGGTCGGCTGGTTGTACCAGGTGCTCCAGATTTTTCCACCATCCTGCGTGATGACCGCGCCCTGGTCCGTACCCATCAGGATGCGGCTCGTGTCTTCGGGCGCGATCCAGAGAACGTGGTCGTCTTCGCCGCTCGGCGAGCCTTTCCACGCAACGAAGGTGTGGCCGCCGTCGGTGGATTTGTAGGTTGAGGTCTGCATCACGTACACCACCTCGGGATTTTTCGGATCGGAGTACACGCGGCCAAAATAATCGTCGCCAAGCACGCGCGGGTCCTGCGTAGTCTGCTGCCAGGTTTCGCCCGCATCGTCGGAACGGAATAGCCCCTGGCGCATCAGCGAGTAAACGCGCTTCCCCCCAACACCGGGAGCCACCGCGAGGCCGATACGGCCGCGTCGCGCGGGCGGCAATCCTTTTTCGCCGGTGGGGGTCCATGTCTCACCCGCATCGGAAGATTTCAGAATCACGCTGTCCGCTTCCTGTTCCTGCGGAGGCTTCGTTTCCGCAGGTTTTTCTTGCGGGGGCTGGGGAATTCGCCGCAACGCGGCGTAAATCACGCGAGAGTTGCTGGGATCGAAGCAGAGTTCGGTGGGGCTGTGCCGATCGTCTCTATAGAAAACTTTTCGCCAGCTCTTGCCGCCATCGGTGGTTTTGTAAATGCCGCGATGTTCGTTGGGCGTAATGTCTCCCACGGCTGCGACGTAAACAACGTTGGCATCCTTCGGATCGACAAGGATGGAGGGAATCGTCCGCGACTCGCGTATACCGATATTCGTCCACGTGGCGCCCGCATCGGTGGATTTCCAGACGCCGTTCCCGGGAGACTGTTCACCCGTCGCCACATAAATGATGTTGGGATTGGAAGGCGCGACCACCAGGTCGGCAATCGAGGCAACGTGCGCGTCGTCGAAAATTGGAACCCAGGTCACGCCCCCATTGGTGGTTTTCCACACGCCGCCGCCCGGCGTGCCCATGTAATACGTTTTCGAATCACCCGCGATGCCGGCAACAGCGGTGACACGCCCGCCGCGATGGGGTCCGATCAGCCGCCAGGATAGCCCCTTCATCTGGTCCGCAGATAAATCCTGAGCGGACGCTTGGGAACCAGGCAAAATCGTTGCGACCGCGCAGAGAGAAATGGACAAAATGCGGGCACGGTTAAGGAAACGAGCGAGGGATGGGGTCAAGGCGGTGTCTCCTGGGAAAAAGTGAGTGTAACATGCACGGGATGCCGCGGAGTGGGCCGAGGCGATGACAATCTGGGGTCGCGGCAGATTGAGGAGCCACACTTTTCAGAATGAATCTCCAACTGGGCATGGGCGAATTGGCGGTCGTTGAGATTCTTCGGGCATCCTCGTCGGATGCCCTCAGAATGACGTGGTCAGTCTTATGCGAAACTCAATAGTCGGTTCAGACCGGGTCGGGGTCGCTACACGGATTAGAGTTCGCGAAGCGCGACGGCTACCGGACGGATCGAAGCGCGAATGGCGGGGAGCAGGCCGCCCAGAACGCCCATGACCAGCGCAAAGAGGATGCCCATCAGCAGCAGATCAAACGTGATCTTGAACGCGAACGCCAGGTTCGAAAACGTCTGAAAGTTCATCGTGCTGGTGGTCAGGCCGTTCAGCGGAAGCACAGCAAGACAGCCCAGGATCCCGCCGGCGATGGAAATCAGCAGCGCCTCGAACAAAAATGAAAGAAGCACATTTAATGTGGAAAAACCCAGCGCGCGCATGGTGGCAATCTCGCGCCCTCGTTCAGCGACCGCGGAATACATCGTATTCAGCGCACCAAAAACCGCGCCCACCGCCATAATGAGCGCGACAATCCCCCCGAGCACCGTGATCAATCGTGTCATCACCGTCGATTGCTTTGCGTAATAGTCCACTTCGCGGACCGCGTCGACGGTCAACCGCGGGTCGGACGTGACGGAATCCTTGAACTGCTGGAACGCCGCGGGTGAAGTGAGGTGGACCGTCGCCGACTGGAAAATGTTCGGCGGGCGCTGCAGAACTTGGCTCAGGATTTTTGCGTCGCACCAGACTTCCGAATCGAATGACGAGCCGCCGGCGTCAAAAATGCCGACAACCTGCCAGTGGCCACCTCCCATGTTGACCGAGTCACCGAGTTTCAGACCGGAATACGTATTCGTGGCATTTTTGCCGACAATAATCTGAGAAAGGCCCGGCTGAAACATCTGGCCCTGGGCGATTTTGACGAAGTTGCGGATTTGCAGAACGTTTGGCGAAACACCCCGGACCTGCACGTTCGCATCCGTGCCCGTGCTGATGAGGGGTATCGGGACGACGCCGACAACTTCCTGGGTGACGAGCGGGCCCAAGGCGTCGTGCGCCACGCCCGGCGCATCTTGAACAATGCGGATCGAATCGAGCGTAATGCCGCCCAGCATTTCGGAGGCGGAACCCGCGCGCATCACGAGAACATTTCCGGCAGAGCCAGACGCGACCAGTGTGGACTTAAATCCCTTGGCCAACGAAAGCATCGCGACGAACACGCCAACCGTGCCCGCAATTCCAAGCACCGCGACGATGGTGGAAGTCCACCTCGCGCGGATGCTCCGGAAGTTGTAAGAGACGGGAACAGTGTTGAACAGCGGCGCGACCAAGCCAACGAGGATGGTTATTCCGAGGAGAAAAACAAACACCGCGGCCAGCGTGACCACAAATCCGAAGAACAGTTTCGGTAACATCCCTAAACCCTCCTGAGGGCGTTGACGACGCGCAGGCGCATGGCACTCACGCCGGGAATCACACCGCTGGCGAATCCCACTAAAAAGGCCAGAGCGAGCCCGAATACCAGCATCGAAGGCGCAAGAACAATGCTGGGCAACAGGCCAGTGAGCGCTTTGCCCAGCGCCGGGACGACAATCAGGGCGCCCAGGATGCCGAGGAAGCCGCCAAAGAGAGCAATCGTCAACGCCTCCGCGAGAACGAAGAACAGAATCGCGCGATCCGAAAAGCCGATGGCCTTGAACACCGCAAGCTCCGAAGTACGCTCGCGTACGGAAATCGCCATGGTGTTGCCCGTGACCAGCAAAAGCGTGAAGAAAACCACCGTGCCGATCGAGCCAATCAGAAACTGGATGTTGCCGAACTGCTTTACCCAATTGGCGGCGAAGGCGGATTCCGTCTCGGTCTTGGTTTCGTTCGGAGAGTTGGCGAATTCCTCGTCGATTGTTTTCGCGACTCGCGGTGAGTCATCGGGATTGTCAACTCGCAGCACGTACCACCCAATCTGGCCTTTCACCCGGTCCGGAACTTTCTCTTCGAAATAGTCCCACTGGAACCAGAACTGCGTCTCGTCATCCTGAGGGCGCTTGCCGTGGTAAATGCCGGCCAGGTTGAATTCCCAGGAGCCGCCGCCGTAGAGCGTGGTCCTTATCGGAATGCGGTCGCCAATTTTCCATCCGAATCGCTCGGCCGTTTTGGCGCCGGCAACGGCGCCCTGTCGGTCTTTCAGAAAGTTGGCCCACTGGTCGTCCGGCACAATCATCTCTGGAAACACTTCGCGCTGGGCTTGCGGATCGATCACGAACTGCGGGAAAAAATTCTTTTCGTCTATGTACGTGCCGCCGAACCAATTGTTGTGCGTAATTACTTTCACGCCGGGGATGCGCAGGATTTTATCCCGGTACGACAGCGGGATCAGGTTGATGATGGACGTGCGGTTGATCACCACCAGACGGTCGGCCCCGGCGACGTCAGCTCCCCGATTGAATGCATCGCGGACGACTGCAAGAAAGACAAACAGGAACATGGCAACGGCGAAGGAGCCGATCGTCAGCAGCAGGCGCACCTTTTTGCGGAACAGGTTGGCGAAAATGATGTTCGCGAATTTCATGCCGCACCCCCCGCCGTGGTCAATTGCGGCTGCTTGCGCCCCTCGACCAGCACTCCCTTTTCCAGATGCAGCGTCGTGTTGGCGCGCGAAGCCACAACCGGGTCGTGCGTCACCATCAGCACGGTCTTGGAGTGCTTGCCCACAAGCTCTTCAATCAACGCCATGATTTCGTCGGCGCTCTTCCGGTCCAGATCGCCAGTCGGCTCGTCGCACAGGAGAAAAGTCGGGTCGGAGACCACCGCGCGGGCGATAGTGACGCGCTGCTCCTGCCCGCCGGAAAGCTGCCGCGGAAAGTGATTCATGCGGTCAACCAGGCCGACGACGGAAAGCGCAGTCTCCACGTGCTCGCGGCGCTCGGCTTTCGAAAGCTTGGTGAGCAGCAGCGGAAGCTCGACGTTCTGAAACGCAGTGAGCACTGGAATCAGGTTGTACATCTGGAAAATGAAGCCGACGTGGCGCGCGCGCCATTCCGTCAGTCGGTTCGCGGACATGTGGGTGATTTCGTCGCCGGCGACTGTGATGCTCCCGCGCGTGGGAACGTCGAGCCCGCCGAGCAAATTCAACAACGTGGTTTTGCCGGAGCCGCTCGGGCCCATGAACGCGATGAATTCGCCTTTCTCCACATCCAGGTTCAGCCCCTGCAGCACGTGAATTTCTTCGCCGCCGCGTCGATACGTTTTGTCCAGATCGCGAACCTGAATCAGGCTGGAGTTACCACCACTTCCGTCAACTTTCACCATAGGGAGCGCTCCTATTTTAGGATCTGCACCGACTGACCATCACGCAGGGATTCCGGCCCTTTCACAACCACAACCGCATCCGGCTGAATCCCGGCAAGAATTTCCACGTCCGTCCCGCGAACGGCACCCACCGTAACGGCGCGGCGTTCAAGGGTATCGCCCTTCACAACGAACACGAACTTGGAAGAATTGTCCTGATGAACCGCGGCTTGCGGCACCAAAGCCACCGCGGGACCCGCCGTTGATTTGTCCACCGCCGCTTTGGGCTTTTCCTCTTCGAGAAATGTCACCTTCACACCCATGTCGGGCAAAATCCGCGGCTGCGTCGCCGGATCGATCAGGCGGACGTGGCCATCGTCGGTAAACGAAATGCGCACTTTCACGGTGGCTTTCTGCCGGTCCGCCGTGGGAATCACGGTCCGCACCTTCGCGGGAATGCTCCAATCCGGGTAAGCATCCAGAATCGCGGTGACCGGCTGGTTGGCCTGCACCTTGGCGATGTAGGATTCGCTCACGTCCACCTCGATCTCATTCGAATGAAGATCCACGATAGTGGCGATGCCCGTCCGCGTAAATCCGCCTCCCGCCGAAACCGGGGAGACCATTTCCCCAACCTGGGCATCTTTCGAAACCACAATGCCGGCGTACGGCGCGCGAATCGTGCAGTTATCCACCGCCTGTTGCTGCTCGCGAATGCGCGCCTCGGAACCCGCCACTTGCTGTTTCGCCAGGTTGATTTTGGCCCGCAAACTGTCCGCCGTCGTGCCCGCTAAATCAAGCGCCTGCTGCGTCTGCACGCCTTCTTTCACCAGCTGCTGCGTGCGCCGCAGTTCAATTTCCGCGTTGCGAAGCTGCACTTCGAAATCGGCAATCGCCGCTTGCGCGGAATCGCGGTCGGCTTTGGCCGAGTCCAGTGCGCGGCGCGCGTCGGAATCATCTAGTGTGGCAAGCAACTGTCCCTCGCTGACCCGAGTTCCTTCATCGAACATCACGCTGGTGACTCGCCCGGTGATTTTCGCGGCAATCGTTGCCCGGCGGCGCGGCGTGATGTATCCGCTGGCGTTCAACACCCCGGCCGGGCCGCTGACCGGCTTGCGCGCCGCTGCGACCTCCACCTCCACCTTGCGATCACGGAAAGCCGAAGCGCCGACGGCGAGCAGAATCAGCGCCAACGCGCCGAGAATCAGCCACAGCCACCTTCGGCTGGACCGGGTGGCGTTACGCTTTGTATCGCTGATGCGCAGGGAGCCAAGGTCAGGCTTCAGCGTTTTGGGTGTTGTCGCCATGCGGCGGCATCTCCTTGGGTTGGGCGAGGCACTGAAGACTGAATACGCGCCTGGCGGCCCATTTATTTCAGCGAGAGGAAGCAGGAATTGGTTCGCCATCATTTTACCGGGTGAAGGCCGGTTTGGGGAGAAGAATGAATGGCCGGCCGTCAGGTCCAGGTGCCGTGATAAAAGAACTCGCCGAGGCCGATTGTGAACAGAAAGTTACCGAAAATGGCGTGGTCCAGGCACGCAAGCAGCAACGAGCCCGACTTCTGATACGTGAGTGAAAAGAGGAACCCGCCGATCATGCATAGCCCCACGGCCAGCCAGTTCCGGAAAATGATGTGGACGAATCCGAACGCCAACGCGCTGGCGAAGATCATCCCCCACCCGTTGCCGAAGAGCGGTTGATAGCGATGAAAGAAATACGCGCGGTACAGGAGTTCCTGCGGGTAAACAGAAAACAGTGGATAGAGGAAAAAAATAAGCGTCCAAAGCCGCGGCGAGCTCCGGATCAGCGAAAAAAGCAACTGGGGTGCCAGGAAATAAACCGCCATCCCGAGACCAACCAGGCAAACAACATCGCGAATCAGGATAATCGAGAGGAACGGCCGAAAATTGCCCCAGGCAGCGAGTCGCGAAAGCTTGAACGCCGGATCACCCCATAGGACGAGGAATGCCAGAGCCGCTGTGATCAAAAGGTAAGGAATCGGCAAGTTCGGGATGCGCCGGTAATAAATGAGCAGGGGAACAACCACAAAAACGGCGCCGAATTCGAGTGCGAGAAGTAGTAGTCGGACCATGGATTAATCGCCAGGCTCGGGCTCAAGAATTCTTTTGTTCACCCACCGGAGTAGGATGCAACGAATCCGGGTTTCGCAACGAATTGCGCAGGCTGTTCACAGCGGCCTGGGCACGGTGCACCTGTTTCTGGATAGTCTGGGCGCTCTGGCGGTCCGGAGGTGAGAGCGAAGGGATGTCCGTCAGCAGTTCGGAGTAGCCAAGAATCGCGGTGAGCGGATTGCTGATCTCGTGAGTGGCGCCGGCCGCGAGCCGCCCCAGCGCGGCAAATTTCTGCGAGTGGGTAACCTGCGCCTGCACGGACTTCAGATTTTGCAGCGAAGCTTGGGAGAGCCTCACCAGACGTCGCAATTCCCGCGCGAGAAGAGTCAGTTTCCAGAATACCAGGCCGCTGAGGAACAGCATCGCTCCAAACACCAGCTTTAGCCGGAATGCAGCCACATCCTCGGGGACATTCCTTTCGAACGAGCCGAACAGGGCGATGACCGGCAGAGAGAGAATCGCGACCATCGCGATGCGGGCGGTCCACAGGCTCTGATTGATTTCGCGATTCGGTGTTTTGTCCTCCTCGGGCTGCAGGGATGGCCCGAAAGTCGCGACGACAGTCAGCAGGAGCAACGAAAGCAGGAAGGGCGTATCGTAAAAACCCCCGGAAGAATAAACGCCATCGTCGATAGCTACACTAAGCAATAAATTTGCCGCGGCGATCAGCACAAACAAGCAGATGAAGCTGCCGTAAAATGTCCGCCACAGGCCTGCGCTGCGTTTCCACACCACCGCCAGCCCCGCGATGATCATCAGTTGTTGAATCAGCGCGATCAGATAATAGGTCGGATTGTATTTGGCAAAGTCCTGGATCACGATTTGCCAGGGCAGCGCAAAATATCCATAGAGAGCCAGCCACCAGAAGGTGAGCAACGCAAAAGCGAGGTGCCGCAGCCGCATATCTCGGCCGGCCGATGCCGAGTGCGGCCTCAACACAAAAGCGGAAAGAAAGAAAACGTGGGCCAGCAGGAAGAGCGTATCGCCGATGACCGGGCTGGGAGTCGAATAGCGGTGGAGCGAGTCGTAGTAAAACCAAAAGACTTGCGAAAGCAGCATCTGAAACAAGCCCGCCGCCATCAATTTCCAGAACAATGGCAGGATTCCACGGTGAAATCGGAAATTCTCTCGAACCGCCAGAATCGCCACCACCAGCAATCCGCAGGGGAGCGCGTCGCCGAACATAGTCAGCTGGAAGGACGGCTTGACGAACGCCGCGACACCCAGGTGCAACGCAAAAATCGCCCCCGCAATTCCGAGCAAGAGCTTGTGGCGAGGTTGCAGTTTCATCCTTCCGGCTCCGAAACACTCACGGCTGGGATACTCGATTCCCGCGCAACCACCGCAACCGCGGGAACAAATATCGTGAAATACGCCCCACCCTCCAGGCGGTTGCCGCAAGTGATGTCGCCCTCATGCTGGCGAATGATGCCGTAACACGTGCTGAGCCCCAGGCCCGTTCCCTTCCCAACCGGCTTTGTAGTGAAGAAGGGTTCAAAGGCGTGTTCCGGATGCCGAAGACCCGGCCCTGTATCCGAAAACTGAATGCATACTTGCGGCTCACAAGGCCGAATCGAAATGACCAGCTCGCCCCCGCCGACCTCTTCCAGCGCATCCATTGCGTTCGAAATGATCTGTAGAAACACGTGAAGCAACTGGCTGGAATCGGCCAGCACTGGCGGACAAACGGGCTCTGCCTCCAACCGCACCAGAACGTTTTGGAGTTTGTCGATTCGGCTCAGATGAAGCGCGCTCTCGACCAGTGGTTTTACTTCCACGGGGGCAAGCCGGAGCGGTGTCTCCTGCGCGAAACGCTGCATGTTCTCAACAAGTGCATCCGTTCGCTCCGCGTACTGGCCAATCTTTCCGGCCAGGGAACTGCTCCGCGATTCCCGATGCGAACGCGAGGTGATCAGCGCGGCTTGCTGCCGGATCACAGTCATCGCCCTCCGGATCTGCTCGGCCACACTCGCCACCAACTCGCCGAGCGATGCCAACTTGTCCCCCTGCACAAGGTGATCCTTGAAGCGCTCGATGCTGGAGTACGTATGGGATAGGTGCCGCAGCGAGCCAAACAGGTTGGCGCTGAGAAAATCCTGCTTGATGGAGAGAAGCAAGGTCAGCAGAAAAATAGTAAGCAGGGTGATATCAAGCCGGAAGCTAAAAAGTTTGTCGTGGCGAGGGTACGCGGTCAGAAGCCACATTCCGATCGCCGGCGTGGAAAGAGTCACTAGCATCGCCAGATTTGAGGAGAGAAAGGTTAATCCGCGAATGGATCGCTGCCGCCCGGTTTCACGCTCGCCCTTTTCCGGTGCGGCTTGACGAAGCGGACGCCCCGCCAGGCACACACAAACGAACCCGCTCATTCCCCCAATCAACGGCACGTCGTAAAGTGAGCCCGTGTAATAACCTCCAAGATCGATCGTTACATTGATGAAGTCACAGGCCACCGCAAAAGCCGCCGCCGAGAAAAAGAATATGCGGTACAACGGGCGCCAGGTCCCGCGTTCCCGGTAAAACGCCACGCCCGTGGCAACCGCGAACAGTTGGTTTCCGCACGAATCCGCCACGTTGAAATTGTGGTTGTAAGTCCCCATGGCGCCCGGCAGCAGACGGTAAGCGTAGACAAAAAAAGCGAAGAGATAGAGCGAGTATAGAATCAGGATGGAGAGATCCAGCAGACCGAACGAGCGGAACCGCGAATCGTGGACACTTTGGGGTTCGAGAGCCGTCGAGACCACCAGCGGGACCAATCCCACGAAGAAGAAAATGTCAGCAACAGGTACGTCGGGAACCGACTGATGGAACCACAATTCGTGGGTGGACCATATCAGCAAGCTGGCCAGCCACATTCCCGCTCCGATGAACAGCAGGAACCAGAACGCGCGTACCTGCGCCTCGCTCCGAATCATGTTCTGAAACGCAAGGACCGTGAAGAGCCCAACCAGCCCCACCTGCAAAACGTCTCCCAACAGATTCAGTAGAGTTCCCTTTGGGAGAATCAGGGCTGCCACAAGGGACAAAAGAACCACAAAAGCCGTCAGGCAGTAGCCGTACAGCAACGGACGCCTGGAGAGCCAGGCCGGTTGGACGGCAGAGACCGACGGGTTGTGGCCAGATTTCATGATTGACCGACGGAAACAGGCGATTCGCACATCTCCAAAACCGTTGGAACTCGCGGCCCGGGGCGAACCTCGACGACGAATACCTGGCATGTCCAGCAAAACTCCCTTCCTCTATCTTTTTACAGTTCTGGCTCCGCGCGACCGGAATTCTCGCCTCGTGTGTGCCGTAGGTTAAGCAGTACCCCACCCGACACATGCCTCCCTCGAACCAATTTCGGCGCGCTAATTCCAGCGAGGCTCTATCGGACTTAACTGGTCCTGTTTGCAAAGATTTTTGAAACACTTTGCGCCGCTTCTACATCGAAGCTCTGTTAGTTCTCTCGGTCCCCTAAGGTTTTG